>Ga0222633_1000068_pt1 | contig 106172 bp, 87 predicted proteins | sample AntAcemetageno48_FD_179816 | JGI IMG/M metagenome (GOLD analysis project Ga0222633, IMG submission 179816) | Saline water microbial communities from Ace Lake, Antarctica - #48 | ecosystem: Environmental > Aquatic > Non-marine Saline and Alkaline > Saline | place: Antarctica: Ace Lake...
GCGGCGTGCCTGTTCCTGATGTTCGAAAAAATCCATTCAAGCACGGCTGACGGAAAGCGGACGGCCTCTAAAATTTCACAGCCACGACATCGCGCTCAGAGTCGTCGGAGACTTCGAAAAGGGTTGCTTGAACAAATTTGAACATCCCGGCGATGAAATTAGAGGGAAAGGTTTCCAGCTTGTTGTTGAAGGCCATGACGGCATCGTTGTATCCCTGGCGGGCGAAAGCGACGCGGGATTCGGTGGAAGTGAGTTCCTCCTGGAGTTGCAGCATGTTCTGGTTGCTGCGGAGTTCAGGGTAGTTCTCGGAGAGGGCAAAGAGTCGACCGAGGGTTCCGCCGAGACCGGACTCAGCCGCAGCAAGGGCGGCGACTGAGGCACCGCTGCCGGGATCGGGGGAGGCATTGCTGCGGGCAGATTCAGCGGCGTTCCGGGCCTGAATGACCGCTTCGAGCGTTTCGCGCTCGTGGGTCATGTAGGACTTCGCGGTTTCGACGAGGTTCGGGATGAGGTCGTGACGTCGTTTCAATTGAACATCGATTTGAGAAAACTGATTGCGATACAGGTTCCGTTTTTTGACGAGACCATTGTAGAGGCCAATCACGAAAAAGACGGGGATGAGGAGAACCGCGAGGACGGCAAGGATGATGAAGAATGTGGTCATGGTGGTGGGGTGAATTAACGGCTGCTTCTGTAAAAAATCGAATACCAAGATGCTCAAACATCGAGAGGAGTGCTATTACAAAACGGGGCGGGTTTTTGATTTATTCGGTAATTTTTTAGGAAGAAGGGAGAGTTTTTGCCCTGAATGCTTGTTTTTTATTAAAATTAGTGAATATTTTAGATATATTAATTAAAATCCACGCTTCGCTGCGTTTTCATGATCTCATCTTTCCTCCTGACCTCTCTGACCGGAAGCATTCAAACAGCACTCGATCAGCCCCTCTTTCCGGGGAAGGCGTTGATCTGGGTGCTTCTGATGTTGTCGATCATCTGTTGGGTGAAGATTCTTTCCAAGTGGCTTCAGTTGGCGAGGATGAATCGTTCCGACAAGGCTTTCTCGGAGCGCCTTCGTCAGTCGCGAACGACGCTGGAGCTTTTCGAAGAAGGGTGGCAAAACGAAGAGTCCGCCCGATTTTTAATCTATCTCGCCGGAGCCCGTGAGACCGCTTTTCAACTTCTCGGGTCCAGAAATCCGGTTCAAGACATGGAAGACCGCGTGCGCCATGCCGGCATGCTTCCGTCCGGGAAGGCTCGCGTTCTGGATCGTGCTTTCGAATCAGGCCTGCGTCAGGCGTCGATGAAAGTTACCTCAGGTGTTGGCGGGCTTCGGTTTATTGGCGCTGCTGCGCTCCTCCTCGGAACGATTGGCAGCGTTTGGACGCTCATGTCAGGGTTCGACAAGCTGGAAGCCGGGGCCAGCCTCGGGCCTGTTCTCGGTAGTGCGCTCGGGTTTGTCCTAATCTCACTCATTGTCGCGACTCCCGCGTTCCTTGCCCGCATTGCGTTTGCGATTCAGACGGAGCGACTTGATTTCGAGATTTCAAAGTTCAAAGAGGATATTGGTCGGCTCTTTGAGCGGAAGTTTATCGATTTTGGGACCACTGAGGCTCCTCTCGAAACTCCGGAGGCGTCTCCGATGTCGCCGGTTGAGCCTGATCTTTACGAAGATGATGAAGTGATCGAGGAAGTCTCGCGCCCCCCCTCGGGAGAGAAGCCGATCCCTTCTCACGGTAGGAAAAAGCAATACCACTCGATTCGCGAGCGGCTCCTGCGCCCCCCCTCAGACGACGACGATGTGGATGAACTGCGGGTCAATCCGATCGCCCGCCAGGCCGCCGGGTTCAAAGCTTACTAATCAGCAACCTTTTATTCTTTTATGCATTTTCCTTTCCAAACTCTCGCCGTCGGAGCAGTTGTCACGGTTATCCATTTCGTGGTTATTGCCGCGATGAAACCGGCCACACTTGAAGTGTCGAAGTATTTTCAAGCCCTCGAGATGGACGCCTTTGTTGGAGAGGTCCTCGTGAAGCATGATGCCGGTGGGCCTGAGCTCGAGAGCGACTCCACGATGATTGTCGGAATCGGGGATATCCTTGGCGAAGCCGACTCTGAGCCCGTTCAAGAAGCCGCCCCGATTGCCGGCCCGGAACAACCCGTGGAGACGGCTGAGACATTCATGGATTTGGAGAAAGAAATGGACTCGGTCAAAGCGGTGGCAAACGTGCGAATTTTTGCCGGTCGCGTTTCTAAGCCGGAGCTGGGAGATTACACCTCGGAGCCAATTGTGGCCGAGCCCGTCGCCGCTGAGCCCGTGAAAACCGTTCCGGCCACTGTGGTCAGGCCGAAACAGGGGGTAAAAAAGACGGGGCCTTTTGAGCTTCGTGAGATCCGCCCAGTCTCCCGGCAGTAGGCTTCGATTTCGTCTTCGAGGATGCAATCGATAAAATTGTTGGGTTGATCTGTTTGCCGGTCCGGAGTCGGGGGGCTATGATCGGGGCAGACTTCTTATGAATCTGCCCAACCAACTGACGGTTGCCCGCCTCTTTCTTTCTTTTGTTTTTGTCGCTCTCCTCTCGATTGAGGGAGAGTGGATGAAGACTGCCGCCCTCGTTGTGTTTGTCATTGCAGCGATCACGGATTTTCTCGACGGGCATATCGCGAGAAAGCACAACCTGATTACCAATTTCGGGAAGCTGATGGATCCGCTCGCCGACAAAGTCCTCATGTGCGCGGGATTTGTTCTTCTCACGAGGCTGGAGCTGATCCCGGCATGGATGGTCGTCATGATTCTGAGCCGCGAGTTTCTCGTGACCGGTTTGCGTCTCCTCGCCTCGGCAGAGGGCGTCGTCCTTGCGGCAGAGAATCTGGGCAAATACAAAACGATCATGCAGATCGTGACCGTGATCTACTTTTTGCTCTATCTGGCTACGACTGATGCGTGGCTCAATTTCATCGAGCCGATCTTCGATTCCTTCTACCTCGGGCCGGATCATCTCGGGATGCTGCTGAACTGGATCAGCCTGATTTTGACGCTTTGGTCCGGTTGCAGCTATGTGTGGAAAAACCGGAAGATGCTGGCGGATTGTTAGGATTGGTTCCTTACCGGGGTGAGGCGGCGGGTGTTCCGTTTGGTGGTAAGCCACGAACGCGTCCTTGTCGGCGGGGAGCGGATTCAGTTAGCTAGCGGGATGAATTGGTTCCGCTGTTCGATCTTTGTCGCCCTTTTTGGATTCGTCACGGGAGGGCACGGTGAGGAGAGCTTCGAGCTGAAACGCGTTGAGATTGTTCCTCTTGCCGATCATCGGGTTTCGATGCAGATCGACGGGGTCGAAAAAATCGGCTGGAACTTTGGATCGAACTATCCGCGTCCCTTTTTCTACCCGTTTCGGGGTCCGTCCGGGGCGCATCTGACGCGGATGGGACATCCGGGTGCGGAGGACCATGATCATCATCAATCCGTGTGGTTTGCGCATCATATCGTCGATGGGATGAGCTTTTGGGCGCACAGCAGTCGATCCACGATTCGTCAAAAGCACTGGTATGCTTACCGCGATGGAAATGAGGAGGGAGTCAAGGCTTCGCTCCTCGGTTGGTATGATGAGGAGGGCAACGAAGTCGCAGTGCAGGATGTTGTCGCGGCCCTTCGACCCATGGTGGGCGGGGAATATGCGGTCGAAATTCAAATGACCTTTCGTCCGGGAGAGGGCCGTGAGACGGTGCATTTTGAAAAGACGAATTTTGGTTTCTTCGCGGTGCGGGTGGCCAAGTCGATTTCCGCCCGTTTCGGGGGCGGTGACTTAACGAATAGTGAGGGTACCCGCTCCGAGGCGGAAATTTTCGGCAAACCGGCTCGTTGGATGAACTACTCGGGGCCGGTCGCCGAGGGTGCGGGGAAAAATCGGAAGACCGTCGTCGAGGGAATGACGTTTTTTGATCACCCCGATAATCCAAATTATCCCAACAAATGGCATGTCCGGGGCGATGGATGGATGGGGGCTTCGCCCTGCATGGATGAAGGATTTGTGGTCACGATGGATTCTCCGCTCACGCTTCGGTATCTGCTTCATGCGCATTCGGGGGACTATGAGTGGGAGCGCTCGGGCGAGATTGCGAATCAATTCGGCAGTCGGAAACCTTTTCTCATCGCAAAATCGCGGCGGCCGCATCAACAGTATGAAGTTTGGCGTGCCGGCTCAAAACCGGTGGCCGAGTTTGCGCCACCCCGGCTCGTGGAGTCGAAGCTGATCTGGGACAAGGCGCCGCACAATGCGTTCACCGATTTGCTTTTTCACGAGGGGCGCTGGTACTGCGTTTTCCGGGAGGGGAGTGAGCATGTCTCCCCGGACGGTTCGATTCGCGTCATTGTTTCGGACGACGGGGAATCGTGGGAGTCGCAGGCCCTGGTTGAGCATCCGGTCGAGGATCTTCGCGATGCGAAATTAACGGTGACTCCGGAAGGCCATCTCATGCTCAACGGCGCGGGGATGCAGGCGGACAAACCGGTGCGGTATCAGTCGTTTTCCTGGTTTTCCGAGGACAAAGGAAAGACGTGGACGAAAGAAATTCCGATCGGCGATCATGGATTCTGGCTCTGGAGGGCGCAGTGGCATAAGAATCAGAGCTACACGATGGGGTACTCAACGGAACGCGAGCGCGAGGAGCGGACGGTTCGGTTTTATCGGAGCGATGACGGGCGAGCTTACGAGACGCTTATTCCCGAGGTGAACCTTCCTCGCGGGGTCGGCGAAGACACGATTCTCTTTCTGGAAGACGACACGGCGATCTGTCTTTTCCGCTGCGAGACGGGAAATAAACTGGGGTTTCTCGGAACCGCAAAACCTCCTTATGACTCGTGGTCGTGGAAAGAAACGAACAAAAGGATCGGTGGCCCTAACATGATTCAACTTCCCGATGGAAGGATCATCGCAGCAGTTCGCTCTTACGATGGAAAAGCGCAAACTTTACTCTCCTGGGTCGATCTCGAAGCAGGCACTCTTACAGATTGTCTTAAGTTGCCTTCGGGAGGGGACACGAGTTACGCCGGGCTTGTCTGGAAAGACGATCTGCTCTGGGTCAGTTACTATTCGTCCCACGAAGGTAAGACCAGCATCTATCTCGCGAAGGTTGCGTTCGATGACTGAATTCCGGGCATCGAGACACGCCACAAAAAAGGCCGTAGCAATCGCAATTGCCCGGCCTCTTTCGAAATAGATTCGCAGTCGATCAGCCCTCGACGGAACTGACTGGTTCGACATTTTCCTTGTCGCCGTCGTCAACGTCTTCCGCTTTGAAAGTGAGAAACTTCTCATCTTTCTTGTGGGTGACTTTGACGAGCTGTCCGCTCTGAACGTCTCCGCGGAGGAGGTGCTCGGCGAGGGGGTCTTCGATTTGGCGCTCGACGGTGCGGCGCATCGGACGAGCTCCGTAATTCGGGTCGTAGCCTTCTTCGATGAGGAACTCCTTCGCTTTCTTGTCGAGCTTGATTGCGATGTTCTTGGCAGCGAGACGCTTCACGACGGTGTTGATCTCGAGATCAACAATTTCGGTGAGGTTCTCTTTGTCGAGGACGTGGAAGACGATTTTCTCGTCGAGACGGTTGAGGAATTCCGGCTTGAACGCTTCTTTGGCCTTCTCAAGAATCTTATCGCGCATGCTGTCGTAGTTCGAGTCGCCGCCACCCATGGAACCGAAGCCCAAAGAGGTCTGACGCTTGATGACATCGGCACCGACGTTGGAGGTCAGAATGATGATCGTGTTCCGGAAATCGATTTTGCGACCGAGGCTGTCAGTGATCATGCCTTCTTCCAGGATCTGGAGGAGGAGGTTCATCACATCAGGGTGCGCTTTCTCAATTTCGTCAAAAAGAACGACGGAGTAAGGACGGCGACGGACCGCTTCGGAGAGCTGACCGCCCTCTTCGTAGCCGACATAGCCGGGAGGCGAACCGATAAGGCGGCTGCTCGTGAATTTCTCCATGTACTCAGACATGTCAATCTGGATGAGCGCTTCCGGATCACCGAACATGAAGTCGGCGAGATTGCGGGCGAGGTAAGTTTTTCCAACCCCGGTGGGGCCGAGGAAAACAAAGGAACCGATCGGGCGGCGCGGATCTTTGAGATCGGCGCGGCTGCGGCGCAGAGCCTTGGAAATCGCGGTGACCGCTTCGTCCTGTCCGATGACGCGACGCTTGAGTTCCTCCTCCATCTTGAGAAGCTTCTCGGTCTCTTTCTCCTCCATGCGCTGGAGAGGAACGCCGGTCCATTTCGCGACGACAGACATGATGTCGTCTTCGGTGATCTCGACGATCTTCTCTTCGTTGGTGTTGCGCCAGGCTTCGAGGATCTCGTCCATTTCGTGGCGCTTATTCTTTTCCTTATCGCGGAGCGCGGCCGCGTTTTCGAAGTCTTGGTCTTTAATCGCGGCTTCTTTTTCGCCCACGATCTCTTCGATCTCGGCTTCGAGTTCACGGATCGCAGGTGGGCGGGTCAGGGAAGTGATCCGTGCCCGGGCCCCCGCTTCGTCGAGAATGTCGATCGCTTTGTCGGGAAGAAAACGACCCGTGAGATAACGGGCGGAAAGTTTCACGCAGGCCTCGATGGCGTCATTGGTGTAATCCGCCTTGTGGTGTGCTTCGTACTTGGAACGAAGTCCCTGAAGAATAAGGATCGCATCGTCGACGCTGGGCTCCTCAACTTTGACCTGCTGGAAACGGCGCTCAAGAGCGGCGTCTTTCTCGATGAACTTCCGATACTCGTTCATCGTCGTCGCGCCGATACACTGAAGTTCGCCGCGGCTCAGGGCTGGCTTGAGGATGTTGGACGCGTCCATGGCACCTTCGGCCGAGCCTGCTCCGACGATGGTGTGAAGCTCGTCGATGAAAAGAATCACGTTTTTGGCTCGCTTGATCTCGTCCATGACCGCTTTGATGCGCTCTTCGAACTGACCACGGTATTTGGTCCCCGCGACCATGAGGGCGAGGTCGAGGGTGATCACTTTTTTGTCGCGAAGCAATTCAGGGACATTTCCACAGGCGATCTCTTGAGCGAGTCCTTCGGCAATCGCCGTTTTTCCGACACCGGCTTCCCCGATGAGGACCGGGTTGTTTTTCGTGCGCCGGCAGAGGATCTGGATGACGCGCTCGATTTCAGGGCCGCGTCCGATCACGGGGTCGAGACCGGCGTTGTGCGCGAGTTCGGTGAGGTCACGACCAAAGGCTTTGAGAGCAGGCGTTTTGCCTTCTTTGCGGCTTCCGCCACCGCTCATTTCCTCGAACTCGCCCTCTTCGTCTTCGATGTTTCCACCGGCGAAATTAGGATCGAGTTCGTGGAGGATCTCGTTGCGAGTGCGCTCGATGTCGACTTCAAGGTTCTTTAAGACACGCGCCGCAACGCCGTCCCCTTCGCGGAGGAGGCCAAGGAGGATGTGCTCCGTGCCCACGTAGCTGTGATTGAGCGCTTTGGCTTCTTTTCCGGCCAGGGCGAGAACCTTTTTCACTCGTGGCGTGTAGGGAATGTTCCCGACCATCTTAGTCTCGGGGCCATTGCCGACCTGTTTTTCGACTTCGAGGCGAACCGTCTCGAGGTCGAGATTCATTTTTTGAAGCACATTCACGGCCACTCCCTGACCGAGTTTGATCAGACCGAGAAGGAGGTGCTCGGTCCCCACGTAGTTGTGGTTGAACCGGTCGGCTTCCTTTCGGGCCAGTGCGAGAACTTGTTGAGCGCGGGGGGTAAAGTTATTCATCGTCGTCCCTTTCTGTCAGTATAGTGGAAAAATCAGGAGGCGTCAGCCCATTTAAATTGGTTCGGATTATGTCAGCGCGCAAGATATCCCGCTCTTCAGGGGATAGTTTACGCTTCGCAGAAATTTGCAGATGGGCCGGTTGGATCTCGGTGAGGAGAACATTGATCGTTTCCCGCTCCTCTTCAGGGACAAATCCGAGGTCGCAACCAAGGCGGATCATGGAAAGATAATTCAGTGCTTCTTTCGAGGTGATAATGTGCGCGTATTTGAGAACGGCATAGGCGCGACCGATCTGGTCCTGCATCATGGTCGGCTTGTCCTCGAGGATTTTCATCCGCGCGTTTTTCTCGTTTTCGATCATCTGCGTGATGACGCGGTCAAGGTGCTCGATGATTTCTTTTTCGTCGGTTCCGAGAGTGTTTTGATTCGAAATTTGAAACAAATTCGCGAGCGCCTCGGTGCCTTCTCCGTAAAGTCCGCGGACGGCGAGGCCGATTTTGTTCGCTCCCTGGATCGTCTGATTAATCTGTTCGCTGAGGACGAGGCCGGGGAGGTGAAGCATCGCCGACGCTCTCATTCCCGTTCCGAGGTTGGTCGGACAGGCGGTGAGATAACCGTATTGATGGTCGAAGGCGTAGGGCAGCTCCTGCTCCAGCTCGGAGTCGATGCTGTCGAGCGAGCGGTAGGCCGACATGAGCTGCAATCCCGGACGAATCGCCTGCATGCGGAGGTGATCCTCTTCGTTCACCATGACGCTGATGGATTGGGAACGATTCATGACGGTGCCGCATCCGGGACCTTTGGCAGCATGTTCGCGACTGATGAGGTGACGCTCCACGAGAACCTGTTTTTCGAGGGCGGTGAGCTTGGTCATTTCCTCCGAGAAAGAATCTTTCATCTCGGAAAGGTTCTCGAGGGACGGACGGATCTCCTCCATGACGAGGGAACGATCCTCTTTCCGTGCCCAGCCGGGGAAGGGATGGCCGACGAGATTGCGGGCGAGACGAATCCGGCTCGTCATCACGATATCACTCTGAGGCCCGGGGGAACGCATCCACTCGGCAGGCTTTTTGAGTAAGGTTGAAAATCGCATCGGCACAACAATTTCTACGGTAAAGAAATAGCACTCAAGGTGCCAGTTCGGATTAAAATGATCAAGAATCTCCCATCTGAGACTCGAGTTGAGAGATCTGATCGCGGAGGCGGGCGGCTTCTTCGTAATCTTCGTCCTCAACTGACTTAGACAGGGAAATCTTCAATTCGCTCAATTTATCCAGTGGGCTGGGTGCCATGGGCTCTTCGGGGAGAGGGTTCATCTGCGCCTCAGGCAGATCCGGGAAGGTCGAGGGGACTTTTCCGGTGTGCTGGGTGTGCTTATGCATCGCTTCGAGAAGTCCGTCGAGACCTTCATCGAAGACATGGTAGCAATCTGCGCAGCCAAAGCGGCCCGTCTTTTTAAAGTCGGTCTGCGTGAACCCGCAACTGGGACAGTTGAGGTCGTCCGTTGCCACCGCCGTCTCTGTTGCGGTTTCCTCTCCCATGCCTTCGAGCATGTCGGCGAGCGCGAAGCCGGTCGGATCCGTGACGCCTTTGTCATCTGCACAGCACTTGCAGAGGTTCACCTTTTGGAGGTTTCCATCCACAACCTGGCTGAAGAAAACAGTCGCTTTTTCGTTTTGGCAGACGTCGCAATTCATCTCATTGAGAAATTCTTCGACGCCCTTGTTCGCCGACGAAGAATGCTAATTCTATAATCTACGATAGGAACCGCGATTAGTAAATCGGTGTCCCTGTCGTTTCGACGAGGTTGCGAAAGGCGGTGATGAGCTGGCGGGTCACCGGCCCCGGTTCTCCGGATCCGATCTTGCGCTGATCATATTCGGCCACGGGGACTACTTCGGCGGCAGTACCAGTGAGGAAAAGTTCATCGGCGGTGTAAAGGTCGTAGCGACTCATCATCACTTCGCGAAGATCGAAGCCGGCGTCACGCGCGAGTTCGATGACCACTTTGCGAGTGATCCCGTAGAGCGAACCCGAGGCGACCGTGGGCGTGTAAATGATGCCGTCTTTGACGATGAAAATGTTGTCTCCGGTGCACTCGGCGACATAGCCTTCGGAGTTCAACATGACTCCTTCCTCGGCCCCGGCCTGAATCGCTTCGACCTTGGCCATAACGTTGCTGAGGTAGTTCAGGGACTTCACCGCCGGAGAGAGCGAATCGTGGGTTGGGCGTCGCGTCGCGCAGGTCGCAAGGATGAGGCCTTTCTCATATTTCTCTTCCGGGTAGAGGGAAATCGTTGAGGCGATACAAATGATCGACGCTTTTTCGCACCGGTAGGGGCTCAGGCCGAGACCGCCGACCCCACGGGTCACGATAAGCCTGACATAACCGTCGTGGAGACCATTTTTCCGAATCGTCGCGGTCACCATGTCGGAGAGCTCGGCATAGGTCGTTGGAATTTCGAGATGAATCGCTTTCGCCGAATCGAAGATCCGGGCGATGTGCTCGTCGAGACGAAAAACACGGTCTTTGTAAAAACGAATCCCCTCGAAGACGCCGTCGCCGTAAAGCAGGCCGTGGTCGAAGACGGAAATCTTCGCTTCACCTTCCGGGTAAAACTCGCCGTCGATTAGGATTTGGAGGGGGGCATCACTCATTCCGATTGTAAATTTGGAGATCGCTATCTAGCCACGAAGGCCCTGGAACGCAAGCATTTCAACGCACTCTCATCAGCCGAAAAAGCGCTTCACTTTGTGCATTCCACGCGCAAAGGCTTCGACATCTGATTCGTTGTTATAAAAGGCGAAGGAAGCGCGGACCGTGGCCGGCACCTCAAGGTAATCCATGAGAGGCTGGGCGCAGTGATGGCCGTCCCTCACCGCGACGCCCTCGGTATCGAGGATCGTGGCAATGTCATGCGGATGGGCGATGTCATAGAGGAAAGAAACGATCGCGGTCTTGTCCGTTGTCGTCCCGAAAAACCGAACGTCGCCGAGAGTCTCAAGTTCGCCCCTCGCGAGGTCGGCTAGTTTTCTTTCGTGTTTCGCGGCGGCGACCCAGTCGATTTCACCCATGTAGCGGAATGCTTCGGCCAGCCCGATCGCCCCGGAGATGTTCGGCGTCCCGGCTTCGAAGCGCTCGGGGGCGTCCCGATAAGTCGTCCCGGAAATGGAGACCCGATCAATCATGTCGCCGCCACTCTGATAGGGGCGGAAGGAATTCAAAATCTCGCGCGACCCCGCGAGGACACCGATCCCGTCCGGCGCAAAGACTTTGTGACCGGAGAAAACATAGAAGTCTGCCCCGATTTCGGTGAGGTCAGCCGGTCCGTGGGGCAGGGCCTGCGCGCCGTCGACGAGGACGAGAGCACCCTGCTCGTGGGCAAAGGCCGTCATTTCCGCGACCGGGTTGATCGTCCCGAGGACGTTGGAAATGTGGGTGAAGGCCGCGACTTTCGTTCGCTGGTTAAACGCCGCCTTCCACGCTTCGAGGTCAAGGGAGCCGTCGTCGTGAAGGCCGATGAAGTGAAGTTTCAACCCGCGTCGCTCCGCCAGGACCTGCCATGGCACGAAGTTCGCATGGTGCTCCATCATCGTGAGAATGATTTCATCGCCTTCAGTCAACTTTTCTTCGAGGCCGTTGGTGACGAGGTTGATCGCCTCGGTCGCGCCGCGCACAAAGATGAGCTCCTGAGATTCCGGTGCATTCAGCGCCGCTTTGATCGAGGTGCGTGCGGCCTCGTAGGCTTCGGTCGCGGTCCGGCTCAGATAGTGGACCCCCCGATGAATGTTCGCGTTCCCGCTTTCATAAAATTGATCGACGAGATCGATGACGCACTGAGGCTTCTGGGAAGTGGCCCCGTTATCGAGATAGGCGAGCGCCTTCCCGTCGACCTCTCTTGACAGGATCGGGAAATCAGCTCGGAGTTGTTCGGCGTCAAATAATGGCATCTCAGAATAATACGCTGAAAGGTCCCCGGAATACGTCACAGTGCAAGATCGGGATTTTACGACTGACGCTTTCAAGTCCCGGCGGTAAACCTTTTTGACACTCTGAAGAGTCGCGATTATCGAAGCAATTTCGCGTCACAGCGAGTTTATGTCGGTCACGATTGTCAGTATCAGCGGGAGAGCAGAAAAGGGGACGAGCCGTCCGTTTTTTTGCGAAGCCGACGACGGCCAGTATTACTTCGTGAAAAGTGGCAACCTCAGTGGCGACCAGCTCGTGACCGAGTTCGTCATCAGCCGCCTCGCTGAAGAATGCGGATTGCCCGTCGCACCCGTCCAACTCGTGACGATCCCTGAAGCACTCACTCAGTATTCGCTCGTCGATCAGCCGGATGAATTTCGAGTCGGACTCGCCTTTGGTTCTCAGCGAATTCCTTTTGCCGACGAACTGAGAACTTCTCATCTTCGCCAGATTGAGGAAGAGACCAAAATTCGCTGTCTCTGTTTCGACTGGTGGGTGAGAAATCCGGACCGCGGTCTCGGCATTCTCGGGGGAGATCCCAATTTGCTCTGGGACCCTGTCCTGCAAAACGTCGCGCTGATTGACCATGATTCCTGCCTCGCGAAAGACTTTGACGAGACCCAATTCAAAAAAGAACACGCCTTCCGCGATGTGAGGCCCTTCATCGAAAAAGCGTTCTACAAAAAGTGGCGCACGAAGTTTGAATCGACGATTTATCACCTCGGGAAAATCTGGGAGGAAATTCCCGGCGAGTGGCTTCGCGATGACGACGGTAAGTCAAAGGTGTCGATCACTCTGCCGGAGATCGAGGCAAGCCTGATCAAACCCGGCCTTCCGGCTGATGGCATTCTCCCCGGCTAAATTCCACCGCTCATGAATCTCGTTGTTAATTTTGCCGCCATTGGATTCCGCCCCTACCGGGAGCTTGGTGAATTCGTGAATGTCGGGATCGTTGCGGTCGAAGCAAAGAGCCGCTACCTGACGTATCGCCTCATTTCGCAGCAAAAGACGAAGCGCATCTCCGCGTGCTTTCCCGAACTCGATCTCGGGATTTTCAAAAGCGGGGTTCGACGTCTCGAGAATGAGCTTTCCACACTCTCGATCGAAACGAATCTATGGGCTGATGATGCGAGGCAAGCCGGGAAAAATCATCCGGCGCAGGCTGATTTGTTTGTCGAGTTGGGGGACATGGATCTCTTTCGTCAACTCACCGCGACTCAGTCCTCGACTTTTTTCTACGGCGCCCGGGGAACCCGTCTCACCGACGATGTCGAGCAATGCCTCGATGAACTCTACAAGCGCTACGTCGAGCATTGGAACCTCACTCCGGTGGATTACGAGGAAAAGAAGCTGACCCGGGATCTGAGAAAGCTGCTTCACGCGAATCGTCTTGATCGACTTTATCGTGAAGCGCCCTGGGTCGGGACTGACGTTTATCATGTTGGCGTGCCGCTCGCCTTTACGCCGAAGGGCGCGGAGTTGCCGGAGAAAGCGATCAAGCCACTTAACCTCGCGCAGAGCACACCAACCCGCGTTTACACCCGGGGTGATGAATGGATTTCAAAGATCCGCCGCCTCCAGCGAATCAAGAGCCTTCCAGAAGGCTTTCTCTTCGTGGTGAAAAAACCGGACGACGCTGAGTGTCTCGAAGCGGCCAACGAAATTTGCGATGGCCTTGAGCAGCTCGGGGCACAGGTAGTTGGGTTTGAAGATGAAGAGGCAATCCTCGATTTTGCCCGTATCGAGGAGCAGCCGGAATTGAAGCTGACCTCCTAGCGCCGCTGGAGTGAGGCCTTCAGGCCATTCCTCTACGATACGGTTCGCTCGGCCATTTCCAGCGTGAGTCTCGCATCGCGCCGGAGCACGATCGTTTCCCGGACCGTCGCCTTCTTGTCGTTGGGCCCGTATTCCACCTCGACCTCAACCTTCATCGCTTCGACCTTCATGCGGGTGATGCGGAAGACGGGTTCGATTCTTGAGCGGAAAAAACAGTGCAAGGGGACATCAGTATGACCCGCGTTCCAGAGGATCTGAGCGGGGGGGAAGCCTTCGATCCGACCCATCGCCCCGAGGATTTCCCGAAGGCGCGCCTTGCCGCATTTCCGCACCAGTTTCCGGGCCGCTGCGAAATTCCGGAGACGTTCAAGGTAGGATGTCTTCGGATTTTTCCGCTCCGTCTCCAGTTCCTGAATCAAACCGCGGGCATGCAGCGCCATCGTCGCCTGCAGTTCTTCGCGACTGATCTCGCCGCGCTCATACTGGCGGAACAGTTCGGGGGGAGTGGGGATGAGTCCGAAATTCACAGTGGAAAGGTGTCAAAAGATGGGCCTGCTTCGCAAGTGTTTATCGCTCCCGGAATTCGATTCATGACACTTAAGAGAGTTTGAGACCCTCATTAGGGTTGACTGTATGACCTAACCCTGTTGATTCGACGAACATGAGCAAAGAAGAGCAGGAGGGGTTCGAAACACGGGCCATTCATCGGGGGCGGGATTTCGTCGGTGAGACCGGGGCAGTGACGCCGCCGGTCTGGTTGACGTCCACCTTTGAATACGGCAATCCGAACGGATTTGACTACACGCGGTCGGGAAATCCGAACTTCACCCTCCTCGACCGTACTATCTCCAGCCTCGAAGGTGCCGGGTTCGCGACCTGCTTCGGGAGCGGTGTCTCAGCGATAACGGCAGTGGTTTCCACGCTGAAAAGTGGGGACGTTGTCGTTGCCGAGGAGAATATCTACGGCTGCACCTTTCGGCTCTTCGCGCAGGTTTTCGCCAAGTTCGGCGTCGAGATCCGCTATCTCGATTTCACCGACCCCGCTTCGCTCGAGGTCCTTGCCTCGCACAAACCTGCCCTCGTCTGGATTGAGTCGCCGACGAATCCGAATTTGAAAATTATCGATATCGCCGCCGTCTCGGAAGCGGCCCATGCTGCTGGCGCTCCGCTCATCGTCGATAACACTTTCGCAAGCAGCTTTCTTCAGCGCCCCATCGAACTTGGCGCGGATCTTTCGCTCGTTTCGCTCACGAAATACACCAATGGCCATTCGGATGCCCTTGTCGGAGCCGTCTGCACTAACGACGAAGCGTGGCAGGAAAAAATGATCTTTGCGCAAAAAGCGCTCGGCTTGCAGCCTGCGCCGATGGATTGCTGGCTCACGATGCGGGGAGCGAAAACGGAAGCACTACGAATGGAGCGCCATTGCGAAAATGCTCTCGCTCTCGCTCAGCATCTCGAAGCAAACACCGTCGCCAAAACCGTGCGGTATCCTTTTCTCCCCTCCCACCCTCAGCATGAGCTGGCAAAGCGGCAGATGAGCGGTGGTTCCGGGATCGTCACCGTCGATTTCGGCCGGAGCCTTGAAGACACTCTGCGTTTTGTGAAAAGCCTCCGTTATTTTCCAAAGGCGGAAAGTCTCGGCGGCGTCGAGTCACTCTGCTGTCACCCGGCGTCGATGACTCATGCCAGCGTGCCGAAGGAAACTCGCGAAGCGGTGGGCATCACCGATTCTCTCGTGCGATTTTCAGTCGGCATTGAAACGATTTCCGATTTGATTTCCGATGTCGATCAGGCCTTGAGGGCGTAGTTTTGTTTTAACCACGGATGAAGACCGATTCACACGGATTAAGATGATCAGAATGTCAGGCCACCTGTGTTCATTCGCGTTTATCCGTGGTTTCAATCAGCATTGGACTGCCTCATGAGAGACCCGTTCACCGAGCCGTTTTCCCGCGAAGAGGACCTGGGCAAAGCGCTCCCCGAGAGCGACCATGCTGTGTCCGTGTGTCTCCCGCGCTGGAAGCACGTCATCGGCTACGAAGAAGGTGACCCTGAAGTGGTTGATACCTTTGAATGCGGCTACCCGCGTTTCGTTCCGCATCCCTTTGTCGATGAACTGTTTTTGGCGGCGCAGGAGGAGTTTGCGAAAAAGAACGAGGTTGCTCTCGTCTTCCCATCCCTCGCGGCCGCTTGGAGATGCGCTGAGTATGTGAAGCGCCGCTCGGGGGCAAGTTGCCGACTCGAATCCTATGGTTGGGAGGGACTTACCGTCGTTCTCGTGGTTGAGGAATACTACGGTGCGGCCTGGAAATACTGGCAGCACAGCGGCGAGATTGTGAGTAGCCGTGAGGCGGAGGCCGCGCTGCTGGATGAACCGGTCGCGGAAGCGGTCACCGATGCCGGTAAAAAAGCACTCGAAACGATCCGCGAGAGGATTGCCTCTTTCTACCCCGGCGTAGAAGGATCTGACGTTTATCTTTTTTCTTCCGGGATGGGTGCTGTTTTTGCCGTTCACCGGATCCTCGCGGGCAGGCCGGATAGTCCTCCCACGATCCAGATTGAGTTTCCCTATTTAGACTCATTCAAGGTGCAGGAGCAGTTCGGGGGCGGGGTTGTCGATCTTTCAGTGAGCGAGAGCGGAGGGGTTGAAGAGACCCGCGAGTGGCTCGCCGCTGGTCACGCCGCCAGCGCGGTCTTCACCGAGCTTCCGAGTAATCCGCTGCTTCGGACGGCTGATCTTGCCGGGATTTCCCCTTTATTGAAAGCGCGTGAAATCCCGCTGGTCGTCGATGACACGGTCGCGACCTCGGTCAACGTCGATCCTTTTCGCTATGCTGACGCGGTGACGACAAGCCTGACCAAAACTTTCTCCGGTGCCGGCGATGTCGCCGCAGGGGCTGTCATCATCAAAAAAGGATGCGTTAGCTATGAAGTCTTGAAAGAGGCTCTCCCCCTTGAGGAGTCAGCAAGCCCGCTTTTCTCCGGGGATGCCATCGTCCTCGAGCGGAATTCGCGACATTTTGAAGACCGGGTCCGTGCGACGAACGAGATTGCTGCAGAGCTGATTGAGTTTCTTGAAGCCCGTCCCGAGGTCGAGATCTTGTGGCATCCATCAAGCCAGTGCCGTGAGCGCTATGACAAGCTCCGCAAGGAAGATGGCGGCTACGGGGCCCTCTTTTCATTCATGCTGCACGGCGGAGAGGTGGCTGCGCAGCGATTCTATGATGCCCTCGAAATTTCGAAAGGTCCCAGCCTCGGCACTGACTTCACCCTCGCCTGCCCCTACACCCTCCTCGCTCACTACGGCGAACTGGATTGGGCCGCCGAGCGCGGGGCACCCCGAAACCTCCTCCGCGTTTGGGTGGGACTCGAAGACCCCGAAGACCTAATCGAAAGGTTTCGAGTCGCCCTATCGGATTTGGAGTATTAACTGCTGCTATCTTTCAGAGTCTAAAAAACAATGGCTATCATCTGTTGTGTTTGGTTTGTTGAGCGATGAATTTCCTAGCCCACCTCCATCTCGCAGAGCCGACTCCGGAATCGAGGATGGGAAGTCTTCTCGGGGATTTTGTCCGGGGATACCCCTGGGATGAGCGTTATTCCCCGGCAGTCTGGCTGGGAATTGTTGAACATCGTAGCGTCGACGCCTTTACTGATGCTCATCCTTCGTGGCAAAAGAGTCGGGACTTACTTCCGGGGTCGATGCGCCGTTTCGCAGGAATCGTGATCGATATCTTCTACGACTATTTCCTGCATCGTCACTGGGATGTTTTTTCACCGGAGCAGAGTCTCGACAGTTTTATCGATGAGGTTCATGGTCAACTGGAGCAAGCGATGTCGATCGCTCCGCCTGAGGCGGTCAAGGCGATAGAATCAATGATCAGTCAGAAATGGCTTTATGAGTATGCGAGCGTTGAGGGAATCGATCTTACGCTCCGCCGGGTTTCGCATCGCTCGGATATCCTGTTGCCAATTTATGATGCGGCACAGATCCTCGTGAAAAATCAGGAGGAGATGGGATCACATTTCCTGGAATTTTACCCTGATCTCGTTTCTTACGTGACGGAGGCTCGAGTTCTCCTCAAGGAGGGTGGAACTCCGTAGCTGAATCTGAAAGAGTTCAGGCAGCCCTGCCTCCGGGGTTTCAGCGTTGGAATTACACGGCTGCCTCACCCTTCTAGCGCTTCAGCTTGGCATCGATAGAAAGGGAGCCGGCGCCCGTGAAGATAAGCATGAGAAAAGGAGCGGCATAGAGCAGAGCAAATTCCTTCTTCTGAAATGGATCATCGCCGTGAATTACGAACGCGGCGACAAGCATCGTGATGAGGAGAGGAATCGCGGCAGCGCGCGTGAAGAGACCGAGCATGATTGCGATAGCGCAGAACACTTCAGCAAAGACAGCCAAAGCAAGACTGGGAGTGCTTCCTAATCCGATTGGATCCGGGAATTTACTACTGAGGTCACCGAAACCGGTCAACTTTCCCCAGCCGTGCGCAAGTAGCATGCACCCGCCGGTGAAAAGGCGAAGGATGAGAAGCCCAATCGAGCTGAGTTGATCGTGAGATCCCGGAGAGGTGGCTTTTTGAATGAGTTTTTTCATGAGGGAAACGGGGGTTTTAGATGTGTGGTTATTCAATCAGCGACCGTGCTGATGTCGAGAATCAATCGCTCCATGCTTGCGGAGTCTTGACGAAATTGATTACTTTCTCCCCATGAGAATCCTGTCCGGTCTGTTTCTGCTATCGCAGTTTTTATCAGTCCCTGCGGTGGTGGCAGAGACGAGAGAGGAAATTCAAGTCCAGTTTGAAAAATCGGATCGGCAATTGAATGAAGTCTATCAGGAAGCGAAGGCGGCGCTTTCGGAGTGGAAGTTTTCCGAGCTGCAGGAAGATCAGCGTCAATGGTTGGAATATCGGGATTCCAGATCGGTATCAGCGGCCCTGTATGACGGTCAGGCTATCGAGGGTGTAGAGCGGTCCAATTTGGAATTTTGGAAAGCGATGGTTTATCTCACGGAGACTCGCATCGAAATCGTGCAGGCCTGGATGAAGATGGATGGATTTCCCCGCGAGTGGGAAGGCGTCTGGTCAGATGGGGTGGGCGGGGAACTGATGATTTCAGAAACCAAGCCGAATGAACTGGAATTTTTTCTCTCGGTGGTGAGAGGTCCTACCTACCATGTCGGTATGATTGGCGGCCTTGCGCAGAGCAACGGATCGATGGCTCGCTTTTCAGTCAAAGAGGACCCCGCTGATCCTGAAACCTGGTTGACCTTTCGACGCGAGGGAGGGCGTCTCGAAGTGTTTGGCGAAAATACAGAGTATTTCCACGGGGCACGCGCCTATTTCGAAGGAACCTACATCAGACTTCGCCAACTGAAGGCGGAGGATCTGGAATGGATAAAGGAAAAAGGTGGCAACTAGGCGACGCTGTCGACGTACTTCTCGCGACAGTGGACGATCGCCTCGAGCATTTGTTCGGCTTCTTCGCGAAGCTCAGGGTTGAGACTTCCCGCTGCCTGATTGTGACGCTTGTAGAGCTGAGCGAGAGCGCTTTTAATTTCATCGCGATCCATTTTTGCCGGATCGATACCGCAGAGTGACTCAGGAGTCATTTTGCCGAAAATGCCGCCCATGCTTGAGGGCGAAGAGGCTTCTTCCTGATTTCCGGTAAACCAATGAATGAGTTTTTTGAACATATTTCTCAGGGGGGAATTAGGCAATTTTGATCTGCTTGAGGTAGGCTGATTTTCTTTCAATTTCGACATCGCCAAGAACGCCTTCGCCTTTGTATTCAATGTCGATATCCTTCCGAAGTCCGGAATCTTCATCATAAATCTGAGCCCGGACGCGCTGGTTCTCATCGTAGCTGTAAGTCACGGTGACCTGACAGCCGGCCGGTCTGCCGGGAGGGACTTTGAGGCTGATTTTTCCTACGATGTCAACGTAGCGGGGATCGTGATCCTCGCCCTGTGTGATCTCCACTTCGATTACCTCTTCGTTGTCTTCCGAGGTCATGTAGACCTGAGACATCGAGCAGGGGATCGGGGTGTTCTTCGGAATGACGACGGAATTCTGGATGGTGGCTTCTCCGGTCGCGGCATCTTCAATGAGCGCAAGCGTCCCATAGCTGTGATTGCAGACTTCAGAAACACGGCGGGCGCGCTGCGCGAAAAGGGCAGCTCCAAGAGCGACGCACTCATCGACATTGCCGCACGAAATTGGTGGTTTGCCGAACTGCGTGGTGAGCAATTCCTGCACCTTGGGAATGCGGGTACTACCGCCGACGAGAACGACATGATCAATGTCGCCTGGTGTCATCCCGAGATTTTCGAGGGCTTGCTCGACGAGCATCACGGTCCGCGTAAGCAGACCACGAATTGCATTCTCAAAGGCATCACGCGAGAGCTCGACCTCGGCGAGGCCGAAGTCTTCGCTGCCGATTTTTTCCGAGACGGTGTTTAGCTTCGAAAGTCGCTTTTTGGTGTCCTCTGCCCCGGCGAGAAGGCGTCGTCGCTGCGTTTCATCGAGGATCAGCTCTTTCCCGTTTTGAGCTTTGTATTCCTGCCCGATCAGCTCGATGAGGACGCTGTCAAAATCTGAGCCGCCGAGGTGTCTCGCTCCTTCGCTCAGAAGAATATCGACCTGATCGTTTTCGATATCGAGCACGGTGATGTCTAGGGTTCCGCCACCGAGGTCGTAGACGAGGACGCGCCCCTTGATCGATTGGGTATGGGCGTAAAAGAGAGCGGCAGCGGTGGGTTCATTGACGATTCGCTTTACCGACAGTCCGGCGAGCCTGCCGGCGGTGACGGTCGCCTTTCTCGCGAGTTCGTTAAAGTTTGCAGGGACGGTGATCACGACTTCGTCGATTGTTCCGATCAAACGGGAGCAGTCTTTTCTTAATTTCGCGAGGAAGAGAGCGGAAATCTCTGTCGGCGTCCAGCGCTCGCCATCGATTTCCACGACGTAAGTCGGGTCATCCATGTGCTTTTTGATGTGCTTCACGGTCCGCTCTGGATCTCCACCGTCTTTGGCCGCTGATCCGACAAGCTTTACGCCTTCAAACTGATCGAAAAAGACCACTGACGGAGTGAGTCGTTCCCCGTCGCAATTCGGAACGATTTCAGGGTTCCCGTCGTCGCGAACGTGCGCGAGAGCTGAGGTGCTGGTGCCGAGATCTATCCCGACATATCGAGCCAATTTGTCTGCCATGGTGAACTTTCAGGAGGGTAAAAGTCAGAGTGTTTGTGTGATAAGCAGAGAATACGATAAATAGACTGAGATACCAAATTAATTATAATTTTTGAGAGATTTATTTGCGAATTTAGCCCACGATCACCTCGGCTTTGCGAATCACGATGTCCAGGGAGCCGTTTTTATAAATATATCCAGGTCGGACGGTTTCGACAACACGCGAACTATTGCCGTTCTGACCGACGGTGGCTGGCAGTCCCTTCTTGCCATTCGCCTGATCGGGCGGGACCAGTTTGATACGTTTGCGCTCTTCGACGGAGAGGACAGTTCCCGGGTCGAGACGAAATTCGCGAACGGAATGATCGTGAAGGAAATCGAGGAAGCTGTTTTTGAGGATTGAAAGCTGATCGGCGACTTTCGGGTAACGCCAACTGTTGTCATAGCGCTTCGAGAGGTCATCGATGAGGTCGAGTTTCGAAATGAGCTTTCGATAAAATTCCTCCTCGGAGAATTCGCCGTTGGCAGCTGCTTCTTTGACATCCTTGGCGCTGAAAACATCGCTGCGACTGAGAACACCGGATTGGCGTTTCCGCTCGACGGCTTGCTCCATCTGAGCCTCAAGTTTCTTGAGGGACTGAATCCTCCTTTCAGCGGAATCGATGGTTTCGGCGAGCTTTTCATCCTGGCTCTGCGATTCTGACTGTCGGCGCTGGACGCTTTCGAGCTCAAGCCTGGCCGCGTTCAATCCTGCTTTGAGTTCCTCGCGTTCCTTCAGGAGGGCTTCTTTCTGGCTCTCGAGCTCGTCGTGTTGCACCTGGAAGTTCTTCATTCCGGAGCTCAATTTGGAAAGATCAGTCTCGATCGACTTCTTCTCGGATTGCGCTTCAAGGATTTGATCGCGAATGCGTTTCAGGTTGGCGTCCTCCGAGGCGAGGGTGAGCTTCTCTTCACGAAGCTGGTCGAATCGTTTTTCCCAGTCTGAGATTTCCTCCTCAAACTTGACGCGGCTTTTCTCCGACTCGGATTCAAGTTGCTCGATCTCGGCTTTCGCGGAAGCAATTTCGGCTTCTGCTTTTGTGCGGGCCTCTTTTTCAGCTTCAGCCGAACTCCGGGCGATTCCAAGGTGCTTCCAGTTTGAACTGAGAGCGCCGGAAAATCCGGCTTTGGTTTTCTCAAGCATGGTGAGGTCGCGCTCCCTCGCTTCTCGTTCGTCATGATTCTTAAGTTCGAGGTCTTCGACGTGCTCGACGAGGCGCTCGATGCGTTCATCGCGCTCGTTCAGTTCGTCTTCGAGCGCATTGCGGGAAAGTTCGATCTCTTCGCGGGAGCTGATCGCAAGACTGAGTTCGTCTTCGATACGGGAGAGTTTAGCATTACCATCGGCGAGAATTTTCGAGCGATCCTGCTCGGCTTGATCCCTCGCGGAGCGGAGGGCTTCGGAAAGGCCGACCCGCGTGTTCTCAAGTTCACTTTCAAGGTCGGTGCTGTATTTCCGCTGCTCCCTGAGCTCGCGGTGAAGGGCATCAAGCTCTCCGCGGTGCTTTTCAAGGAGGTTCGTTTCGGCGCTGCGAAAGCGGGAAACGGTTTCAGTCAGTTCCTGCTTTTGCTCTTCGATCGTGGTGGCGCGTTTTAGGGCCAGATCGGTCTGCTCTTCGAGCGAAGTAGTGAGAGAGGCACGAGTTCTTTCCGCCTCCTGGAGGAGGTTTTTCATCGAGATCTCCTCGCTCTCCAGGGCGACAATTTTCTCCTTAAGCTCAAGACCGTTCTCCTCTGCGTTGGCGCGTTGGAGGGTGACCTCTGAAATCTGCTCCTGGAGTTGGGCAACCTGTTCACCCTGCTCGCGGTTTCGACGTTCGAGTTTACTGATTTCTGTTTTCAGCGACGACGATATTTCACGTTCAATTCGAACGGCTTCGGACTCGTTGGCCTGGAGTTGAGATTCCAGTTTTTGAATCAGATCACGATTCGAGATCGCGGCGGCGGCGTCCTCTTTAATTCGTGCCGCGAGCTCGCTGTTGCTTGAATCCGCTTTTTCGAGGCGACGGGCAAGGAGACCCTTGTCGTGATTGAAAGCTTCTTCGCGCTCTTTGGCTTCCTTATGAGCTGTCTCCAGATCATTGAGCTGAGCCTTGAGGCGTTCGAAAGCGCTATTGAGTGAGGCTTTGTCTTTCGCAAGCTGCTCGGCCTTTTTTTCAGCGGCCTCCCTTGCTGCTTCGGCTTCGCCGAGGTCGCGTTTGATTTGAACGATGGTATCACTTTCAACCCGGGAGTGCTCTTGATCTTTTTCTTCGAGCGCCTTCTCTTTACGGGCGATCTCTTTTTCCAGCGCATCGATCTGTGTTCGGAGGGTGCTGAGATTTTTGCCGGAATCAGTGAGCTGCTCGCGGAGTTGTGAGGCTTCGACGGATTCCTTGTTCAGCTGCGCCTGAAGTTGGCCGTTCTGCTTGGAGACTTCCTGGACCCGATTGCGGAGCTGGTCGGCTTCGCTCGATGTTTCCGATGAGAAACTGGTCAGTTTTTCGATTTCAGCTTTGAGGGCGTCGCTTTTTGATTTGCCGTCACTGGCCCGGACTTTTTCGGCGGCGTAAGCGGTTTCGAGTTCGGCAATCTTCGAGGTGAGTTCCTGCTCGGTAGCGTTATAATTTTTAGCCGCATCCTCCCGGGATTTCTGAAGATCGACCCGGAGCAGGTTGGCCTCTGCTTTGGCCTGCTGTAGCGAGTCGGCGTGCTGCTTCAGTTGAGTCTTCAGGCCGGCGACTTCCGCCTTTTGGGAGATCAGTTCCTCTTTTGCGTCGGCGGCTTCCCGTGTCGCTGAGCTGCCGGATTCACGGAAGGCATTTACTTCTGATTGGAGCGACTCTTTCGTCGAAGTGATCGCGGCAAGGCTCGCGAGTGCGGTGACAAGTTTGCCGGAGAAGTTTTCTTCGGACTCGGTGCGTGCTTTGAGTTCGTTCCCGCTTTCGGAGAGTTTTGCTTCCAGTTTTGCGATGGTCTCTTTTTCCGCTCTATCGGCTTCCACCTTGAGCGCTTCGAGATCTGCTTTGAGTCGGGCCGCTTCTTCTTTCGCTTCGCTGTGCGATTGCCGGGTGATCGCTATTTCCTCTTCGAGTTTGGATTTGGCCTCAACCTCTGATTCGAGTTGGTTCCGCAGTTTCTGCTGTTCTGATTCCTGCTTGCCGAGTTTGGTTTGGGCCTCCTTCTCTGCTGAACTCAGGTCCTTGAGTGAGGCTTTCGTCGTCGCGAGTTCCTCTTTCAGGGAATCAACCTGATTCGCAAGTTGGGCTGCCTGCTTCGCTTCGGCGCTGACTGTTTTTACTTCAGCTGCCGTCTCTTTGATCGCTTCTTTCGAGGCGGCAATTTCTTCTTTCTGTTTTGCAATGAGTGCTTCTCGCGACTCCAGCGTTGCCGCGAGTTTGTCTTTCTCTTTGCTGAGTGAACCCACGTCAGAGGCGAGCAAGTGTTTCTCTTTTTCGAGAGCAACTTGAGCGGCCTTGAGTTTCGCCTCCAGCTCAAGGTTAGCCGCTTCCTTGTCCTTCAGTTCTTTCTCGAAATTCGCAATCGCTTCGAGGGCGTCGTCGGATGCCTTCTCAGCTTTGGTCTGGATCGCACCAAGCTCGCTCTTGAGCGATTTCAGCTCCTCGCGGTCTTTATTGAGCGAGTTGATTTCCGCTTCGCGCTTCTCCAGTTCCGCGTTGAGACCGGCGAGTTCTTTCTCTTTTTCCTGAGCCTGCTTCTCGACCTCTGACTTGCTCCTCTCGAGGTCGCCCGAGGACGACTTTGCGAGGGAAAGTTCATCATTCAGAGAGTCTACCGTCTTGGCGAGTACCGCGAGCTTGGCGGCCTCTCTGGCGGTCTCTGCGAGCGCAGATTCTTTGCCGCTCAGCCCTTCGCGGAGGGAGCCGACTTCTGCTTCCAACCGGGTGATCGCTGATTCCTTTTCTTTCAGGTCTGAAGAATTTGTCGACTGGAGCGTCGCGAGTTCCTTTTGGGAGGCTTCGGCGGCAGACTTCAGTTGTGCGATTTCCTGATCAAGCGTTTCGGTCGTCTTCTTCGATGAATCTGCTTCGCTTTTCACCGAGTCTGCTTCGCTTCTGGCGCTCTCCAGCTCTGCGGTGAGTGCCTCGACACTCTGTCGGGATGATTCCGCCTTCTCGCGGGCCGATTCCAATTCCTTTCTCAGGTCTTCAGATTCGCCTTTCAGACTGCTAATCGACTCTTCGAGCGCGCCGAGTTTTTTTTTGCGAGTCATCACCGATTTTGGCCGCCTTTTCCTGTTCAGATTTCTGTGCGGCGAGGGCATCCTCTTTTGCGGCGAGTTGAGATTTGAGGTCTTCAAGGTCAAGGTTGAGCTGGCTCAATTTGTCATCCCGCTCTTTCAACTTCGTTTCGAGGGGGGCGATCTCAGCGGCAGTGTCGGCCACTTTGTTTGCCTCGGTCAATTCAGCGGCGAGCCTCTCCCGCTCCGCCTTTTCGTTCTCAAGTGAGGTTTCGAGGGTTTTCGCCTTTTCCTGTTCTACCTTGAGGAGAGACGTCAGCTTTTCCAGCTCCTTCGTCGAGCCTGCGGTCGGGTTCGATGAAGTGTCCTCCGAGGGACCTGAAATGCTTTCGACAGAAGCGATCGAGCCAGTGTTGCCTGCGACGGCAATGGACGAGGTCATTTCGTTGCGCTTTTTCGCAAAGGCGGGGCGGTCTTTCAGGGAGACAATTTTCGGTCCGGAATCTTCCTCATCCTGAACTGCCACCTTGAGAATGCCGAACTTGATAAAGTCACCGGCAGCGACGACGGCGCCCCCTTCGACTCGCCGACCGTTGAGAAAAGTTCCGTTGCTTGAACCGGCGTCGCTCAACTCGTAGTCGCCGTCATCATTGCGATTCAGCTCGGAATGATAGCCCGAAATATAAGTTTCTTTGATCCTGGGATCGTTGTCGTGCCGACGGCCGACCCGATACTTCGATTTCTTCAGTATCAATTCGAAAACGTCTCCATTAACGTTCGTCGTCACTACAAGTTTCAAGGCCATCAGTTTGCAATCAGGAAAGGGCGGGAATAATAGCAGAATCGCGTCGAGAACGAAAGTTCAAACGATTTGATGTTAAATATCAATTTTGCGAATATTATAGTAATTGGGATTCAGGGATTTGCATCTGAAAAATTGCCTGCCCTTTTGAATCACTTGCAAAACCGCCCCAAGGGAACTCTTTTGTGCCTTTGAAAACGATGAGACTCTTCGACACCATGTCGCGCGAGGTCAGAGACCTCCGACCTTCTGACGGTAAAACCTTCCGTTTTTACTGCTGTGGCCCCACTGTCTATGGACCAGCACACATCGGGAATTTCCGGACGTTTGTTCTCCAGGATGTCTTTCGACGTACTCTCGAATTGTCGGGGATGCCCGCCTACCATGTGCGCAACCTCACCGACGTGGATGACAAAACGATCCGCGATGCCCAGGCGGCGGGGAAAACGCTGAAAGAATTTACGGACCATTGGCGGGATCGTTTTCATGAGGATTGCGAAAAGCTCAACAATCTAGAGCCGCACCTTGAGCCGAGCGCGGTGGAGCATATTCCCCATCAAATCGCGATGATAGAGGAGTTGATGGAGAAAGGTCACGCCTATCTCAGCGACGACGGGTCGGTCTATTACAAGGTCTCCAGCTTCGATGGTTATGGCCGCCTTTCCCGGCTCGATCAGCGCGAGCTGCGGGCCGGAGCCTCCGGAGCAGTTTCGGACGACGAATACGAAAAGGACTCGGTCTCTGACTTTGCCCTCTGGAAAGCGCGCCGCGAGGAAGATGGCGAAAACTACTGGAGCAGCCCCTGGGGTGAGGGCCGTCCCGGTTGGCACCTTGAGTGTTCCGCGATGTGCCGCGAGTATCTTGGCGACTCCTTCGATCTCCATTCCGGCGGAGTCGATCTCGTCTTTCCGCATCATGAGAATGAGATCGCGCAAAGTGAAGCCTGCACTGGTCACACGATGGCGGACCACTGGTTTCACCTCACGCACCTCCTCGTCGATGGCGGGAAAATGTCGAAGAGCGCCGGGAATTTCTACACCCTGAGCCAACTCATCGGCGCCGGGTTCTCGCCTGTTGAGCTGCGCTATGTCCTCATCTCGGCACAATATCGACAGCCCTTGAACTTTGTTGCGAACGACAAAGAGGGGAACGAATCCTTTCCCGCGCTCGCCGGAGCGGGGCAGGCTTTGCAGAAAATAGCCAAATTTTCCCGCGCCCTGAAGGAACAGGGTCAGGTCACCGGCCCAACAGGGTTCGATGAACTTAAAGTAGTTACCGATCTCGGCTCGTTCGCGAGAGCCTTTGATGGTTTGTTAGACGATCTTAACACGCCCGAAGCGCTCGGCCAGGTCTTCACCGCGATGAAAGGGATCAAGCCCGGTGAGCTTTCTACTGAAGAGGCAACGCGTGAGTTTCTGGGTCTGTCAGTCATCATGGCAGCGTTAGGATTGGAACTCCCCGTGATCGAGGAAAAGGCCGAGTTCGAAATTCCGGAGGAAATTTCGCAGTGGGCGCAGGAGCGCTCTCAGGCAAAGCAGGATAAAGACTGGGCCGAAGCGGATCGTTTGCGCGATGCCATTGTCGAAGCCGGCTGGGTATTAAAAGACACCAAAGAAGGATTTGAATTATGTCCGAAAAACTAAATCTCCCGATCCGCCCCCGCCGCAATCGTAAGACACCTGCCGTCCGTGGGCTCGTGCGCGAAACAACTCTCTCTCCGGCCGATCTGATCTACCCGCTCTTCATTCACGAAGACGAGGCAGACGTCACGCTGGAGTCGATGCCTGATTGTCACCGTTGGAGCCTCGCGGGACTCGTCGAGGAAGTTGGTCGCGCCTACACTGTCGGAGTCCGTGCCGTCGTCTTTTTCCCGAAGATCGAGGAGTCGCTGAAAACGCCTCACGGCGAAGAGTGTTTTAATCCCGACGGACTCGTCCCGCGTGCGATCAAAGCGGTTAAGATGGCCTACCCTGATATCGCCGTCATCACCGATGTCGCGCTCGATCCCTACAACTCGGACGGCCACGATGGTATCGTCGAAACCGACGCGTCGGGCGAGTTGAAAATCCTCAATGACGAAACCGTCGCGATCCTCTGTCAGCAAGCCCTCTGCCACGCGGACGCCGGTGCTGACATCGTCTCCCCCAGCGACATGATGGACGGCCGGATCGGAGCGATTCGAGAGGCCCTCGACGCCGCTGGTCATGAGGGAGTCAGCATCTTGAGTTATGCCGTGAAATACGCCTCCGCCTACTACGGGCCGTTTCGTGGTGCCCTCGATTCCGCGCCGAAGGCCGGGGACAAAAAGACCTACCAGATGGATCCTGCCAACGCTCGCGAAGCACTTCGCGAAGTTGATCTCGACATCGCCGAAGGGGCCGATATTGTCATGGTGAAGCCGGCCGGTCCCTACCTAGATGTGATTTCGTTAGTGCGCGATGCCGTTGATGTACCTGTCGCCGCCTATCAGGTCAGTGGCGAATACCTCATGATCAAATCTGCCGCCCGCGATGGCTGGATCGATGAAGAAAAGGTCGCGATGGAGTCTTTGTTAGGGATCAAACGGGCTGGTGCCGACATGATCCTGACCTATTTTGCGAAGGATGTTGCCGGGAGGCTTTGAACCATGGATCGTCGAGTTTGGCTTCAAGGTTTGGCCGCGTCGGCGCTTCCCGTCATCGCTGAAGAATTTGAGATGCCGGTTCTGAGAATCGCGCTCGATAGAGACCGTCCTGAAAACAGTCGGGGCAATTTCCAAGACGCGGAGTCTTTCCAGGTAGGTTTCGGTCGCGATGGATTTCTTCCCGTTGGATCGAGCTTTGTCGGAGGCTTCTCACTTCTCGGAGATTTCAAGGTGAATGCTATCCTGACAAAGACGTCTTTTGAGATGGTCGAAGAACTGGTCGCAGAGTCCGGAAAGTCCCGCGAATGGCTCGCGGAAAATCTCTTTGCAAACATGACGTCGATCGATTTCAACGGGGATGGGCTCGGAGGCGAATACGGCGACGCGTTTCTTGGACTCGAGCCGGTCGACGCAAGCGCGAAACAGCCTTTCCACTTTGGTGAATACAAGGGAGTCTTCCGGTGGTATTCCTATGCGATCCACGGAACGCAAGATGAATCGCGCATCGGCAAGTGCATCACAGGAGGATGTATCAATGTGGGGAGGGAAGACCTTTCCTCACTTGTCGCGGAGATCAAAATCGGGGATCTGGTCAGAGTTTCTGCCGCCGGCTGAAAGGTGAAAGTGGTGCCCTGCCATTGAGCATGGCCTTCCGTCAGGGACAGTCTCCAAGGGTAGTTTTCGTGATACTGCTTTGCTGCGGATTTCACCGCAGCTGAGTTCGCCTGATCATTCATCGCAAGGGATCGACTCTTCCGCGACCGCTCCGGACGATCTCCCCATTGGGATCACGCTGCACATAGGGGGGCGGCTGCGGAGCATATCCGCGCCCCGAGCTCTGAGCAGGTTGAGTTGATTTTTTCTTCGGTGGGGGGCTGGAAGTTCTTTGGGGTGCCGGAGCTTGTTTCTTCAGGGGTGGCGGAGCGGAATGGTGCTGATTGTGGCTGCGGTGATCAGAATGGCCGGAATGCGAACCGTGCCTGTATTGGTTGGAAGAACAATACTGATTGGATTGATGTCCGGAGGAGTCGTAGCGGCCCCTGTCGTAGTTCTGATATCCGGGGGCGCGATGGTAAACGCTCGGACCGCTTTGGTATTAGCCTTCTTGATAAGTTGATTCACGGCTCATCAGAAGGAGCGCAAAACCTGCGGTTGAGCCGGCAAGAGCAAGAGAGCGCAGCGGCTTGCTTAGAATAAGAGTGCAAATGAGAAAGTGCATGACGATAAATTGAGCTTCGAGGACTTAGACGGATGAATTTCGTAGATTAGCCTGACTATTTCCTGCTCAATCAAACTTTTTTAAAAACGTAATTCGCTGTTTTGGTATTGAGAAGATACTGCCTATGAAATATAAGATCATCACGCGGTTCGGTCGGTGATTTACTCGTGAGGAATGCCGGTTTCCACTGTCTGTGATCTGGAGTTGCTCCAGAATTCAGAATTTCGAAATCCCCTGATTTGAAAGCTAAGCAGCCACTACCAGATTTCGTTTTGCGGGCCGTGTCGCGAGCAGTGCCCTTCTCAAGGCGCGGGGATGTAACTTGGATGTCTTCACCATGAAAGTCATGGGCGAAGCGGTTTGGGAAGACTCGATTCTCGACGGTGTCCTTTCCGAACCCGGTGCGAGCGGAGCGGATCTCACTGGCCTGCAGCGACCCTTGCCGGAAAATTTTTCTACGATCCTGAACTACTTCGAACTCTGAATGAAAATCGTCTCCCACCTCTTCGCTGTGCTGCTTTTCTGCGCGACTTCGGCCCTTGCCGGTCAGGCCGGGGAGCGTGTCCTTTTCGCTTTTGACTCCGTCTCGATTCCGCATAGCCAAAACCTGCGCCTTGAGATGCAGCAGCCGGTGCGACATCCGGAGAATCCCGTGGTAAAACGGGGAGAACCGGGAAGCCCCGACGCGATGGGCGTGCAGTTTTACGGGTCGGTGATTCGGGAAGAGGGAAAGTTTCGCATGTGGTATGTAGCCTTCGATGATGACATTTCTAACAAAGCCACCTCAACGCGTTGGCGCGCCGCTTACGCCGAGAGCACTGACGGGGTGAACTGGGCAAAGCCCGATTTGGGACTCGTCGAGTTCGGGGGGAACAAGAATAATAATCTCGTCGATGTCGGAGGCGACTGGGGCTTCGTGAACGTGAAAGTGATTCGTGACGACAACGATCCCGATGCGTCGAGGCGGTATAAAATGACGACGCACGTCTACTTCCGTCACCACACCCGGCTCGGGACGCTCTTGCCCTTTGTCAGTCCTGATGGATTCACCTGGACGCCGGTGACAGAGGTGAAACCGCAGAAAGGGGAGTTGCGGAAAGAAGACCTCCTGCTACCGATCGTGCATCTCGAGCCCTGCGGCGGTCTTTATCAAAGGGACGGCTGGTATTACCTCACGGCGCAGAATGCGATGCCGGGAATCCGCCACTACCAGGGTCGCGTTACCCGCATCTACCGGTCCGCTGATTTCGTGAACTGGCAGCCGACGAATCACATCGGCTTTGTTCGCGATACCCAGCACGACTGGCTCGGGGCAGGTCGAAGCCGGGAGGGGGAGCAGAATCACGAGGGAATCAGCGTCTGGAATCGTGGCAATGTTCTTCCCGGTATTTACGGTCAATGGCACGGCGCGGCTGAGTGGAAAGAGGTGACGGTCGATCTGGGCTTTGTTCTCAGTAACGACGGACTCAGCTTTCGCGAACCGGCGCATGAATGGACCTTCCTGAAACGCGGCGAAGACGGTGCCTGGGACGAGGGCGGATTGTTGCAGGGGCAGGGGTTTGCGAACATTGGTGACGAGACTCTGATCTATTATGGTGCCTGGGATCCGCGGAATACGGGCGGGCCTCCTCGTCCGAGGGGCGGAGTCGGGATTGCAGTCCTGCCGCGCGACCGCTTCGGCGACCTCCGGGTCGATGAGGCGGCGCAAGGGCCGGGAAACTACCAATCGCCAACGATCGTGAGCGAGTTCGTGACCTTGTCCATTCCGGTAGAGGAAGGCACGTCGCCAAAGGTGTTTCTCAATGCCGATGGCCTTGGTCCGGAGGCGACGCTTTTTATCGAGATGCTCGATCACGCCGAAAGCCCGGTTCCCGGTCGGAGTGCGACGATGACCGGGAGCGGTTTTCGAGTTCCGGTGGATTGGATCGACCCTGACAAATCCACCGTTCCCGACCGGATCAAGTTTCGCGTTGTCTTCGAAGGTGCCGACAAGACCCGGGTCCGATTCCACGCCCTCTATCTAGAGCCTTGAAAGAAGGGCCTTTCTTTTTCCCGTCACTCGGCCGCACCGAAACCCGGTGTGATTTGACGGCGATTCATTGTCGATTTGCTGGCGGGAGCCAGGTTGATAGCCTTTGCACCAGACATCAGAGCAGAGAAAGGAGCCACCCTTCGTGACTTTGTAGAGCGGAATCACGCATTTCTTTTCTGTTCCTTCGATCCGTTTTCGTTAGACTTCGGGCATGGAAAAATCCTCACCTTTCTCCCGTCGTTCGTTTGTCTCCGGCTCTGCGGCTACCGTTGCCGCGGCTTCGATGAATCACCGCTTTGCCCTCGCGGAAGAGGCTGCCGAAAAGGCGGGGGTCGGCGGGAAAATTAATCATTCTGCCTGCAAGTGGTGCTACAAAGATATTTCGCTCGATGAACTCTGCACGGCGGGCAAAGAGTTCGGCCTCCAGTCAGTGGAGCTGCTCATGCCGGAGGATTTTGAAACTTTGAAAAAGCACAACATGCATTGTGCGATGGTCAGCTTTCCGTCAGCGGAAGTTGAGATCGGTGGCAAGAAAAAGAAGATCGGAACGATTCCGAATGCCTTCAACCGGGTCGAGCATCACGACACGCTCGTCGAGATTTATGAACCGCACCTCAAGGCGAGCGCCGAGGCCGGTTTTAAGCAGGTCATCTGTTTCTCCGGCAACCGTGACGGCATGGACGATGAGGAGGGTCTCAAAAATTGTGCGACCGGCCTGAAGCGTCTCATGCCGCTTTGTGAAAACTTGGGCGTGACGTTGTCAATGGAATTGCTGAACTCGAAGGTGAATCACAAAGACTACATGTGCGATCTCTCGAGCTGGGGCGCGGCTCTTTGCGAAGAGGTCGGGTCGGAGCACTTCAAGCTGCTCTACGACATCTACCACATGCAGATCATGGAGGGAGACATCATCGCGACGATTAAGGAGCGTCATCAGTATTTCAGCCACTACCACACGGGCGGCGTTCCCGGCCGAGCCGAAATCGATGAAACGCAGGAGCTTTACTATCCGGCGATCATGAAGGCGATCGTCGAGACGGGGTATGACGGCTATGTCGCGCAGGAATTCATTCCTGCCCGGGAAGATAAAATTGCCTCGCTGAAACAGGCGGTGGGGATTTGTACGGTTTAGAAGAAAGGCACTGAGGCATTGCGGGTTAAACCACTCATGGACACTAGCTTTCACTGATGCCTTTGGCTGCGGAGCCCTATCTGTGGAAATCCGTGTCGATTAGTGGTTTTCTCCCCTCTCCCTACGGCAGCTTCCACGCCGCTTTATACTGCTCATATTCCGCCTGGGGCAGTAGCACATAAACGGGTCTTTTCTTCGGCTCGACGGTGGCGACGAGGCTTTTCAGATTTTCTTCAGACATGGTTGTGCAGCCGAAGGTGGCGGAGCCTCCGCTGTTTCGCCAAATGTGGAAAAAGATCGAGGACCCGGCCCCCGGAGTGACGTTCGGGTACGCATTATGAGCGATGAACAGCTTGAGGGAATGCGCGTATTCGCCCTGCTTCATCTGTGCGTTTTTTTCCTCTTCGGTCTTCGGCGCATAGTCGATGCGGCGATACATGTTGTAGTGAGGGGAAGTTGGGTCTTCATACCAGAGGCAGCCTTGCGTCACCTGCACATAGCTGAGATTCGGCGATTTTTTGATCGAGGGCGCGTAGCCCCAGGCTCCTCCGAGATCAAAGACGCCGGCGGGAGCGCGGCGGTCGCCCTCTTTTTTCGTGGTCGCGCCCGACGGCACGGGGTGGAGGCCCTTGCCCCAGACGAGGCCGTTTTGCCCGAGGCGGCCTTTCCAGGAGGCCCCTTCCTGTTTCCATTCCCCTTTTCCGCGCTCATACAGGGTAAGGGTGACGTAAGACGAATCCCAACTCGCGGCGACGCCGACAAGGCATTGCTGTGCATTGGCCGGAATTTCGAACGCAGCTGCGGGGGCAAAAAGGATGATAAAGGAGAGGAGAGAAAACGCGAAACGCTTCATGCTGCGAAGATAGCTTCAGGAGGGCAAAAGATCCACTCGCCTCTTTGATGACTCTGAAAGTAGCCGGCGAACCGGGTTACTCTTGAACTCCCCTGAAGGATTCGACGGTCAAAACGCTGCCTCGCGCGGGTCCGATTCCAATTTTCCCCTCGGCGGAGGTGTAGTTTCCGATGATTGCCCCTCGCTTTTCGCCATCGACTGACACGGTGATCGCACTTTCCCCCACCTGAATTTTGATGTCATGCATCTCACCCGGCGTGACTGCCCCGGCTCCGGGGAGGCCGTTCTGCTTCCGGTCAAGCGGCTCGACAATTCGGAGTTCGGAGGGATTCATTTCCCATCCGAGAATTACGATTCCCTGTTGTCCGAAGTAGAATCTAATATTCGTCGTGTTGGTTTCGGCCCTCGCGAGCATATGGAAAGGGGTTTTGAAGGTTCTCTCGCTTGCCACGTAGGTTCCGCCCGGAGCCTCACTTGTGATGACATAGAGGTCACTATTTTTCTCCAGCTGGCAGTCGGTTTCGATGACGTAGTTCTCCTCGGTTCCGAGAATGATTTCCACGCCTGTATCGGCAGCAATGATTCTGTTTTCCCCACTGATTTCCGCCTCCGCGTTCTCAATTTTGGTCTTTACCGCGAGCGCTTCATCAAAGTGCCCGGCTTTGGTCAGTTCGCGAACGATGGTTTCGAGTCTCTCCCGGTAGTGAGTCAGAGCGGCCGCATCACCCCGGTCGATCTCGTCCCGAAGTGCCTCGCGTTCTCTCCAGTAAATCTGTCGGAGTGAATTCAATTCGTCGATGGCTGAAAGTGGCCCCGGTTCTACGCGGTCGCGGAAGGTCTCGCGTTCTTTTTTGATGAAAAGTAGCCCATCGAGATTGCCTTCGCTTTGGAGGGTTTTTCCGACGCGTCCGAGGGCCTGGTCCATTTTTTCCTGAAGCTCAGTGAGTTGCTTTCTTGCTTCGGAACGTTCGGCTTCGAACAGGAATCGGGCTTCTTTAGCTGAGAGCATCTGCTCGGCAGTGGTCTGGCACAGAGAATCAGTGGTGGAGACTACTGCGAGCAGTATAACAGCGACAATGAAGCGCGTGCTGGTGATGACTTTCATTCCGCTGATATCATGAGCGATCCCGTTTGCGGTGTCAAAGCGGGTCTAACCCCATTTTGAAACCTGTCGCCTATCTGGAAGGCATCGGCATGACCGTCACGATAAGGGAGCGCGAGTCTGTCGATTGGTTTATTGAGCCATGAAAACAAACCCATATCAGGCTTCGGCCCTTTCCAGTTCATTAGTGCCGGGGTTATTTCCGCCTTCTCTGCTGACTGAGTATGAACAAATAGAGCTCGACTTCGCTTCGACTTCTTTGGAAGGCTGTTTTCGCGACCTTGAAGAAGCCGAGGCTGAATTTCAGAAAGTAAGAGTGTTTTCGTTTTACTCTGCCGTCCGTGTTGATTCGTTTAGCCGCAGAGCGGCCCGCCTTGGTGAAGTCATTGAGATGAAGCGGAACGGCCTAACCCTGCCTCACAGAAACCCTTCGAGGGAAGGGAACTCTTGCCTTTGGAGAGTATCTGAGATTTGATCGACGGGTTCCCTCTATCTCATGAGTCACGATTCCCTTCCCCAGCGCACGATACCGAAGTCCTACCTCTTTGGGTTCATCCTCGTCACGACTCTCTTTTCGCTCTGGGGTTTTGCGAATGATGTGACGAATCCGATGGTGGCGGCGTTTAAGAATATTCTTCTCCTGACAAACACCCAGAGCTCGCTGGTGCAGTCCGCGTTTTACGGAGGGTATTGCGTCATGGCGATTCCGGCTGCGATCTTCATTAAACGGTTTACCTACAAGAGCGGCATTCTCATGGGGTTGGGACTCTACGGGTTAGGGTGTCTCCTTTTTATTCCGGCGGGAAACATGCAGCAGTTCGCTCCCTTTCTTCTCGCTTACTTTGTCATGACCTGCGGACTCTCGTTTCTCGAGACGAGCGCGAACCCTTACATTCTCTCAATGGGACCGGAGGAAACGGCGACGCGGCGGTTGAATTTTGCGCAGGCCTTTAATCCGATCGGGTCGATCACGGGGATGTTTGTCGCGAAAGAGTTCATCCTCGCGCGACTCGACAAGACCGACGAAGCGACACGACGCGAAATGCTGGAGACGGATCCGGAAGCCTTTGCTGCGGTTGCGACGAGTGACCTCGATGTCATCGTCGGGCCTTATTTGATCCTGGGCATCGTCGTCGCGGTGGCCTTCGTGATTTTTGCGATCGCCAAACTGCCGCGCACCGGCGAGAGCGGACCCGGCCCTCTGGATCTGGGAGGCACCTTCCGACGTCTCATGAAAAACGACCGCTACCGAGTCGGAGTGATCGCCCAGGCTTTCTACATCGGAGCGCAAATCATGTGCTGGACCTTCATCATTCAATACGCCGGGGCGACGATGGGAATGAGCAAAGAAGAGGCCCAGGGCTACAACATCATCGCGATGATCATTTTCGTTTCGAGCCGATTCATCTGCACCTTCCTTCTGCATTACGTCAGTCCCGGTCAGCTTCTTCTTGGCCTCGCCATCGGAGGCGGATTATTGTCGCTGGGAACGATTTTTCTCCCCGGCATGATCGGGCTGTGGTCGCTCGTGGGAGTCTCTGCCTGCATGTCACTCATGTTCCCGACGATCTACGGTCTCGCCCTTGACGGCCTGGGCGATGATGCAAAGCTCGGCTCGGCCGGACTGATCCTCGCGATCGGCGGCGGCTGCCTCATGCCGCCGCTGCAGGCAATGATCATTGATCAGGAAACGTTTCTCGGAATGATGGGAGCGCGGGCTTCGTTCCTGTTGCCGACGATTTGTTTCGTCGTCGTCGCCTTGTATGGGTGGAGTGCGTCCCGAAGCCGAAGCGGCGCGTCGAGCTCCTGACGGAATTCGTGCCCTCACGAATTCACCATGAGGTGAGCCATCAAGCCGAGAAGAAACCCGGCGACGGCACCCAGAGGCGGGGACCAGTGTCGCTCCAGCTTTGCCTGCGGGGCGATGTCCTGAAAAATAAGATAAAGGATGCCCCCTGCTGAAAAGAGCATGAGACCGGAGATCGTGGTGGGAAAATCGGCGAGGAAATAATATCCTGCGAGGCCGCAAACGGGTCCGAGGAGGGCAAGGGCGCAAAAGGTGAAAAGGATGTGGGACGGTCGGAATGATCCCGACGCGGTTACTTCCCGGTAGGAATTGAATCCTTCGGGGAGATTCTGAAGGGCGATCAACATCGCGAGGAGAGGTCCGACAGAACTGCCGGAGCCAAAGGTGGCACCGAGGGCGATCGCTTCCGGAATGAAGTCAGCGAGCATGGCGACGAGCTGCGCGCCCTGCGTTTTCCGGGAGGCGAGATAGACATCCAATCCGAAAAAAGCGATCCCTCCGAGGAGGAACCAGAAAGCCACCGCCGGGATGCTCAGGCCTGCCATTCCCTCCGGCACGAGGACGAGGGCGACGGCAGAAAGAAGGGCGCCGCCTCCAAACGCGATCACAAAATGACGGAACTCGTTTTCGAGCCAGCCCGGCTTGATCCGCTCGAAGCATGCCAGTGCTCCACCGAGGGGCATGGCAGCCCCGGCGAGGAGGGTCCAGAGGACGATGGCGAGAGGTTCGGTCATGGAAAACGGAACGTCTCTGGTGCCGCCTCTGTCAATGGGACAAAGCCGACCTGCCGTTCCGTGATTCCTCATATTTTCGAGGTCCCTTTTGTCCCCTGTCTAAACGGGGAAACAAAAAAAGCGGAACCTTGCGGCTCCGCTTTCTTCGAAAAGTTATCTGACGGGTTCGTCGATCAGCCGAGACTTTTGACGACCTCGACGAGATGCTCAGGCGTCATCCCGAGTTCACTCATGACAGTGTCGCCGGGAGCACTGATGCCGAAGCGGTCGATGCCGACGACAGCGCCTTCGCTGCCGACATATTTATACCAGAGGCCGCTGACGCCGGCTTCCATTGCGACACGCTTGGTGCAGGCTTTGGGGAGGACGGATTCTTTGTAATCATCGGACTGGCGGTCGAAGCGCTCCATGCAGGGCATCGAAACGACGCGGACACCGCCGCCGAGGGTCTCAGCGGCATTCATCGCGTGCTGAAGCTCGGAACCGGTCGCGATGAGGATCGTGGTGAGAGCATCGCTTTCCTGCTTCGCGACATAGGCACCATGGAAGACGCCTTCACGACGTGTCTTCGCCGGGATGCTGCTTTGGGTGGCAATGTTCTGACGAGTCAGGAAAAGAGCGGTCGGCCCATCCTTGCGCTCAACCATCGCGGCAAAGGCTCCGGCGGTTTCCTCGGGGTCGCCGGGGCGGATCACGTCGAGATTAGGAATGACGCGGAGGCCGCTCACGGTTTCGACAGGCTGGTGGGTTGGGCCGTCTTCACCGACACCGACGGAGTCGTGGGTGAGAATGTAGCCGACGGGCAGGTGGGCCAGCCCGGCGAGGCGGATCGAAGGACGGAGGTAATCCGCGAAAACGGCGAAAGTCGCGCCGGTCGTGATGAACAATCCGTCGTAGGCGATGCCGTTACAGATCGCACCCATGGCGTGCTCGCGAATGCCGTACCAGATGTTCTTCTGGTCGTAGTCGGCTTTGCTAACGTCTCCGCTCGCTTTGATGTAGTTCTTCGTCGAACCGAAAAGGTCGGCACTACCGGTGATGAGGTTCGGCACCGCTTCGGCAACCGCTTGAATAATGTCGCCACCGGAGGCACGGGTCGCCCCTTTGTAATCGGCGGCGAACTCAGGGATGAGGTCGAGGAGATTATCGGGCGTGATTTTGTTGACCGCGTTGTCGAGCTGATTCGCGAGCTGCGGGTTGGCCGACTGCCACGCGGAGAAAGTTTCCTCCCACTTGGCGTGCTCAGCTTTGAGCGCCGCCTGATGATCGGCGAAGTAGGACTTAGTGCCTTCCGAAACGAAGAAGGTCTCAGCAGGGAGTCCGAGTCCGGCGCGAGCGGCTTCGGCGAACTTAGCGCCGCCTTCGCCATGTCCGGCAGCGGTTCCGGCAACTTCAGGGATGCCTTTTCCGATCACGGTCTTGGCTTCGATGAGGGTCGGCTTGCCGTTTTTGCTGTTCTTCGCGTTTTCGATCGCAGTGAGGACCGCATTCATGTCGTGTCCATCGACCTGGACGGCGTCCCATCCGAAGGCTTTGAAGCGGGCGCAGGCGTCGTAGCTCTGAGTGACGTCGGCCATGGCATCGAGGGTGACATCATTTGAATCATAAATGAGGACGAGATTATCGAGACCGTTGTGACCGGCAAAGGCGATCGCCTCGGAGGCAACCCCTTCCTGGAGACAGCCATCACCGGCGAGGCAGAAGATGGTCTGGTCGAAAATGGTGTGCTCAGGCGTGTTGTATCGCGCCGCTGCCATCTTACCCGAAAGCGCGTAGCCGACCGCATTGCCGACGCCCTGCCCGAGAGGTCCGGTCGTGGCTTCGACGCCGTCCGTCTCACCGAACTCGGGGTGACCCGGGGTGATGCTGTGGAGCTGGCGGAAATTTTTGACCTCGTCGAGGGGGAGATTGTAGCCCGAAAGATGAAGCCAACCATAGAGGAACATTGAGCCGTGCCCAGCCGAAAGGATGAAACGGTCCCGGTTGAGCCACTTCGGCGCGGTTGGGTCGTAAGTCATCGCGTGGCCGTAAAGGACGGCTCCGATGTCGGCGGCACCGAGGGGAAGGCCGAGGTGGCCGGAGCTGCAGGCATGGACCGCGTCAATGGCGAGACCGCGGGCCTCGTTAGCGGCGGTGGAAAGGGCGTCTAGGTTCAGTTCACTCATAATTCAGTTTCGGTTCCGGTTTGGATATCGATTTTGCGGCAACTTTTGGCCCGTTTGATGGGCTTCGCAAGCGCCTTATAGAGTCAGCTTCTTTGAATTCATTGATTGGATCTCATGAAAAAGCCACATGACAGCACCTGAATTTTCGGGCATGTAGCGACCAGCATGGCAGAAGACACCAACCAGATTCTAAAAATCGGATTACCGAAAGGAAGCCTCTTTGAGCCCACTTTGGACCTCTTTGAGAAAGCCGGTTACAACATCACGGGCGCGGCACGCTCCTATCGCCCTTCGATTGATGACCCTGAAATTCAGGTCCGCATTATTCGTGCTCAGGAAATCGGGCGCTACACCGATCATGGCTTTCTCGACTGCGGGATCACCGGCATGGATTGGATCGCGGAGAATGGCGCTGACGTTCATGTCGTTTGCGATCTCCCGTACAGCCGCGCGACTTCCAACCCGACCCGCTGGGTCCTCGTCGTCCCGAATGATTCGCCGATTCAGTCAGTCAAAGATCTCGAAGGCAAGCGCATCGCGGCCGAGGCGGTCGGCATTGTCGAAAGGTATCTTGAGAAAAACGGGGTCAACGCCGAGGTCGAATTCAGCTGGGGAGCGACCGAGGTGAAGGTGCCTGAGCTCGTCGATGCCATCGTCGATATTACTGAGACCGGTTCCTCGCTCCGGGCGAACAATCTCCGCATCGTCGATGAAATCATGCAGAGCTACCCGCAGTTTGTCGCGAAAAAGGAATCCTGGGAGGACCCATGGAAGCGCGCCAAGATCGAGCACATGGCGGTTCTCCTGCAGGGAGCCCTCACCGCTCGTGACATGGTCGGGTTGAAGATGAACCTTCCGGATACCTCACGGGAAGCGATCCTTGATTTGCTGCCCTCGATGCGGAAACCGACCGTCTCACGCCTCACGCAGGATGGCTGGGTCGCGGTCGAAGTGGTCCTCACTGAGCTCCAGGCGCGCGAGTTGATTCCGCAGCTCAAAGAACTCGGTGCCGAAGGAATCATCGAATACCCCTTGAATAAAGTGATCGGTTGACCGATAGTCGCCACCCGTGCGATTTCGGAAGGTTCCGACGCCGGAAAACACTGAACTATTTCTGATTATGGGATCCCTCAAAAAGAAGCGGAAAACCAAAATCAACAATCACAAGCGACGTAAGCGCATGAAGGCTAACCGCCACAAGAAGCGTTTGCGTTACAAGAGCTGATCGTTGATCTTTGACGCATGAATACAATGCAGCGTGGTGGCCTTCTCTCGAAAGCACACCGCTGCATTGTTGCGTACGGCTTTTCACTGTTCCTCTTCCCGGCATTCGTTTCGGTGAAAGCGGAAACCGGGCTGACGCTGGAGGATTTCGCCGAAATCAATATCAATCAGTACTTTGAGCCGAAGGAGGAATTGATCCTCTCCGGTGAGGGAAAGAAGAAGGCGCAGGCGCTTGCCCATTACTCGCTCGGTCGCAGTCATGAGGCGAAAGGCCAGCTCGATAAGGCGATTGAGTCTTACCGCCTCGTTCTCGAAAACCAGCCTGATCAGCATTTCCTGGCCCGTAAAACCGCCTACCTACTCGCGCGGAACGGCAGCAATGATGAAGCCCTGAAGTTGCTTGAGGAAAATTTGGAGAACAATCCAAACGAGCCCTTCTCCCACATTGCCCTCTCTGAATATCTCGTCACCTACCAGTCGAATGAGCAAAGCGGCCGGGACCGGGCTTTTTCAGTGATCGAAGAAGCGGTCGATCAGTTTCCTGACGAACCCGCCGTTTACGAGCATCTCGTGAAGCTCTACCTGATGAATAATCAGCGGGACAAAGCGAGGGATTTGATCGCGAAAGCAGCGTCACGGGATAATCCGGAAGTCGGTTTCTGGCTTCGCCTCGGTGCCATCGCGGTCCGGGCCTGGCCCCGACTCGACAACGCCGGCCCCGATGCCCAGCGCCAGATGGTGAATGACATCTACGCCAAAGCCCTGAAGCACGCGGGTGAGGACATGAGGGCGGTGGAAACCGTCGGGGACTACTACCACGCGACACAGCAGTTTGATCCGGCGATTCGATCCTACGTCGAAGTGATTGAGGCCAATCCCGATCAGTTGAATGTCAGGGAGAAGCTCGCGCATGTCTACGGGGCGAAAGGGGATGAAGAAAAAGTCATCACGACGCTGAAAGAGATCCTCGAGATCGATCCGGAAAGTTTCGAGAACCATAAACGGCTCGCGCAGATTTATATGCGGAACGAGGACTACCTCGCAGCGATCCCGCACCTCCGGAAGTCACTCGAAATCACGAAAGGAAGCGCCACCGAATACGGCGCCCTCGCCCGCATGATGATTGAATCCGACGAGCACGAAGCCGCGATCGAGTTCCTGACCGATTCCGCGTATCTCTTTCCGGAGAATCCCGATTTCCCTTTCCTCCTGACTTTTTCCCTGGGTCGGCTTGAGCGCTGGGAGGAATCGATCAAACAGTTTGAAAAGACCGCCGAACTTGTCGGAGATGAAGAATCCCCGATGCTCAACGAGTCATTTTTCTTTCGCTATGCGGCGGCCCACGAGCGCTTCGGTAACATCGAAGAGGCAGAGAAGCTTTTTCAAAAGACGATCGAGATGATCTCGAATAAAGATCCCGATGAGCAGAACTCGCAGTTCGCCGCCACGGTCTATAATTACCTCGGATACATGTGGTTGGAGAATAACATGAATCTCGACGAAGCCGGGGAACTCATCAAAACGGCGGTCGATCTCGACCCCGAAAGCGGCGCGATTGCCGACAGCCTCGGCTGGTATTATTTCAAACGGAATCGCTTCGAAGAGGCGAAAGCGGAATTGCTCCGCGCTGAGCAATTGATCGAGGAACCCGATCCGGTGATTTTTGATCACATTGCGCAGGCGTTCTACATGCTGGGAGAGCATGAGGAGGCGCTCGATTACATGAGAAAAGCCGTCGAGATGGACCCTGAGAATCCGGAGTTCATCGACCGGCTCAAGTCCTACGAGGCAAATCCGGCGACGGCTCCGAAACCGGAATCCTCGAAGGTCGTCCCCGTCAAGCCGGTCCCCGCCGAAGTGGAGCCTGCTCCCGTCGAGCTCAAACCGGCGGCCTAGCCTGATTTATTCATGAAAAATTCCGCCGCTACTTCCCAATCCTCGAAACTACTGCGTTGCGCTCCGATTTTCGTCCTCGATGTATTCCCGAATACACCTGCGGGTAAAACCGGACCGCGCCTTGTTCTTTTAAGGATTTGCCGCGCATCACCAAAACTCTCATGAATAAATCAGGCTAGCGTTTCCATGGAGTTCTCCGGCTCGCGGGCTGCTGCCGATCTGCAATGGCTTGTGAACTGCCCTGCGCTGATCGAGTCTCATGAAACTCTCGTGTTCAGAGCGATCGAATCGGAGAATCCTGACTGGGGTCCGGTGAGGCAATTTCTGGAATCAAAAGCGGCGCACCGCGTCGGCTACTACGTTGAGGCCCTCACGCAAGTTCTCCTCGAATCTGACGCTTCGATCTCAGAACTCCGGCACGGGATTCAGATTCGGCGGGAAAAGGAGACCCTAGGTGAACTCGATTTCCTCTTTTCGCAGGCGGGGCAACTTCACCATCTCGAAATCGCTCTGAAATTTTATCTCTGCTATCCTGAGGGAGCGGAAAACGGTAGTCACTTCGTGGGGCCGAATGCGACTGACAGTTTTGAGCGGAAACGGGATCGACTCCTCGGAAAGCAATTGCCCTTTGGTCGGGAATCGTTTCCCGAGATTGAGGAAAGTCACCACGCCGTGAAAGGCATGATCTTTTATCACTGGTTGGCGCCGGGAGAGGTTCCCCTGCCTGATCTTCTCAATCCTGAGCACGCTCGCGGCACCTGGATTCGTGAAAGAGAACTGGAGGCCTTTCTCTCCGCGATGCCATCAGCAAGGATCGGTCGAATTCTGAAAAAGCCCTACTGGCTCGCCGCGCACGGGCCGGATCTCGATCGTGAAGCGATTCGCGAAGCCGCCCGCGACCATTTTGAAAAATGGGACGGCCCCGTTTTCCTCGCGCTCTTCGAGAATGGTCAGGAAGTCGAGCGGGTTTTCGTCATGCCCGACTTCTGGCCCGCGAAAAGTTGACGGCGCAAGGTATCCGCTATCGTCCTGCTCACAGCGCGTAAACAATCAATGGGACAACGGTCCGCTTTAGGATATCCCCTTCGCAGCTGAGGATTCAGTCGCCTCAATCCTTCACGGGTTCAGCACTTTCTTAAAGAGCGTGACGAAATTTAGACCGAGTATTTTCTTCATCTCGTCTTCACTATATCCCCGACGGTTTAATTCGATGGCGACATTCTTCCAGTGACCGATTTCGGAGAGCGCGGGTGTCGTTCGGTGCGGAGAGAGTCGATCCCATCCATGCATTGGGCTGTCGCTCGAAACCGCGACATGATCAATTCCAACGAGATTTTTGATGTAATCGACATGATCGCAAAACGCGGGGACGCCGCGGTCTTTCGTTACGGGGTTCTCAATGATCCATCCCACACAGGTAACGCCGATGACTCCACCGGTTGCCGCAATGGCCTTGAGTGCTTTGTCTGATTTATTTCGGCTCCGGTCAGTAATCGACAGTGCTCCTGCGTGGGTGCAAACAACCGGCGCGGTCGAGAGGCGACAAGCATCGAGCGTCGTCATTTCATTACAATGAGAGATGTCGACAAGCATGTTGAGACGGTTGAGTTCGGCAATTGCCTGCTGTCCAAGAGGCGTTACGCCTCCTTCCTGATCGCTTCCATATCCAAGAACGTCTCGAGGTGACTGATCGGTATGCTGCGCACCGTAGGCGAGTTGAAAAACGCGGAGGCCGGACGCGTGAAGTTTTTCAAGATTCTCAATGCCGCCATTGAGAGGGTAAGGCTTCTGCACATACATCATGACTCCAAATTCTCTTGAGCTCCGAATCGCAAGGATATCTGAAAAATTACGAATGATCCGGGCATTCAAATAGGTGCCATCGCTCAGGAGCTTAGCCTGATATTCAAAACTTTTTTGGGTCCGAAAGCTCATCACAATCATATTGCAGCCTGAGTCTTGTTTCAGTGGAGCAAAGTCCCATGGGCCTTCAGGAGATGGATAAGGGTGGCCCTCTTTGCCGGTGACGTTGTTGTAGTAGGTTCCGAGACCATCAACGATGAAGTTCTCTGCGAAGAAGGCTTCAACATCAAAGGCTTCGCTGGGAAGCGGGGCGCAAAGTAGCACGGCAAAGATGGCCACGGCTTGTTTGAGTTTTCGGTAAGGCATCGATCAATGTGGCTTCATTAAAGCGGAGAGGAAATTTGGAGTCGATTGCTAAAATGCGACGAAATCTGTCGGATGTAGAGTGCGGATAATTCTGGTGCGCGCGCGTTGCAGGGAGTTTCGATTCCGGTTCATTGCGCGAAGAGATATCGATCAGTGACCTGACCCTGTTCAGTTTCTGACTTCTGGTCCGCGAAAAGTTGACGGCTCAAGGTAGCCGCGGTCTTCCTGCTTGCTGAATCGGTGTTCATGGGGAATCCGCACACAGCACGATCCAACTCATCGCCGCTGCCCCGTCTTTTCCTTCACTCCGCCGCAACCACATCCATGACACACCGAAACCCAGTGTGGTTGGACGGCGACTCGTTGTCGATTTGCTGACGGGAGCCGGGTTGATACCCTTTGCACCAGACGTCGGAGCAGAGAAAGGATCCGCCCTTGGTGACCTTGTAGATAACTTTGGCTCCAGGCGGGATCGCGACCTTTTCTGACGGGCCGGCGGAGTTGGGAGCCGTCGCTGAAGCGAGTTCGTAGGCGTTGGGATGGTAGAAATCGGCGACCATCTCCCAAACATTTCCTGACATATCAAAGAGACCGTAGCCGTTCGGGGGGGAATCGCTTCACCGGTGAAGTTGTAAAAAAGCCGTCCTCCTCGGAGTTTTCGTGAGGCCATTCGCCCTGCCAAATGTTGGCCATCCAGACTCCTTCTCCTTTGGGGAACATCTCGCTGCCCCAGGCGTAGGGCTGGTGTTCCAAACCGCCACGAGCGGCTTTTTCCCATTCCGCTTCGGTCGGAAGTCGCTTCCCTGCCCACTTCGCGTAGGCGGCGGCGTCTTTATGCGTCACGTTGACGACTGGGTGATCCTCCAGTCCGTCGAGGGACGTTCCGACGCCTCCCGGCGTCCGCCAGTTCGCCGCGGATTCCAGTTTCCACCACTGGGAAATGTCCTGCGGATTGTAAAGTTCGCCTTCGGGCGTCGCGAAAATCATGGATCCGGCAAGGATGTCGAAGGTAGAAGCTTCCTTAATTCGTTCGATCGAGGCGAGGATTTCGTCGCGATCTCTTCCGGTTGCCCTGTTTGCCATCAATTCGAGGCGCTCAATATTTCGTCGCGCGTCTTCCTGTAGTTCTCTTACTCTTTCTGGCGGAAGGGGGCGCTCGGCGAAAGTCACGTAGCCGATTGCTTCGACAAAGGCGGCGAACTCGCGATTCGTGACTTCAGTCTCGTCAATCCAGAAAGCATCGACTTGCACTTCGTGGATCGGATAAGCCGACTGATGTGAGAAGGAATTCCCACCCATCTCACCAGCATCGCCCCCCCGCTGGTAGGTCCCGCCCGGGATGAGGATCATGCCTTGGTGAGGATCTGCCGGAGCAGAGGAGTCAGTCGAAACGGGTGAAATTTCTTCGGCCGCGGACTCGCTCGGCGACTCTTGTGAGCAGGCTCCGAGTAAGAGCATCGAAGAGAGGAGCACTGGAAATCGGGTGTTCATGAACTGGTCGCAGATTACGGTTGTTGCAGGGATTTTTTTCAGGCTGCGACAGCGATCGAGGTGTCTCAGCTTACTCTTCGTCCCGGACCTTGGATACTCTCTCCATGAGTTCAGGGTAGAATTCTAAAAAGCACCGCTCAAAGAGGGAATCGTTCGCGACGATTTCCTCTTCAGCGCCTCTCAGGTTCGCCACGGCTGGGCTGACGCGGCTGACTCTCCGAAACGTGAGCGCTTGACCTTCGAGCGTGCCATAAGCAGTCAGCCAGTCGCCCATTCTCATTTTAGAAACCAGGGTCTCAGTTTTTTTGCTCAATCCGGTGGAAGCGACCATTGCGATAGTTGCGTATCCTCTCGAGATCGTGTTCTCCCGCTTTTCTGTCGAAAATTTCTTCCAGTGCCGGGTGAGATAATAATCGAAAGCGATATCAAGAATGATTCCTCCCAACCTCTTTCGTTCAGGCGAAATATGATGGCAAGCTTGCGCGACGACCGGATGCTGATCGGTGAACTGGTCAATTTCACGGTGAAGACGAATTCCGGGCATGAGCCGCTCCCGCATTGACTCCGACATCTGATCGACTGACTCATATCGACCGAGATAATCAGCCAGGACATTCCCCGTCAGCGTGTCAGGATCGCACCCGTGGGATAAATGAAGATGAGCGAGGAGATTCAAATTTGTGAGAAGGGGATGACTGGAGGGCTAGGTTTGGATCAAAATTCACTTCACTCCTATTCCCCGGTATCCGCCAACAACGAGATACCTAACGCCTTCCTGACCGAGAATGACCAACAGATCGTCGAAGTCGGAGTTCATTTTCATTGAGGCCTTCAATATCTACCCAGTAGTCTCGTGCTAGCTCCCATGCGCACCATCGGTGATAGTGCCTGCCAGTCGGCAATCTGCTGCGGCCGCATCGCTTCGTGGCTTTCGAGTTTTCGGACGGGCCAGTTCTTGCGCTTTTTGGCCCACTCTTGCAATGAATCCATGGGGCCAATTTAACCGATCTGTTGATAGATTCCAAGCACCGTTCTTAATCCGCCATGTTCGGAGCCAACCACTTCTCAGCCTCTTCAATACTCATCTTCTTCCGTGCCGCGTAGTCTTCCAACTGATCGCGCTCGATCTTGCCGACGTTGAAGTATCGGGCTTCTTCGTTGAAGAAATAGAGGCCGCTGACGCTGCTCGGGGGGAACATCGCGTAGTTCGTCGTGAGCTGCATTCCGGTCTTTTTCTCGACGTCGAGGAGGTCCCAGAGGGCGGCTTTTTCGGTGTGGTCAGGGCAGGCGGGGTAACCGGCGGCGGGGCGGATTCCGCGGTAGCGCTCTTTGATGAAGTCTTCGACCTGCAATCCTTCGTCTTTGCCAAAGCCCATGAAGTCGCGGACACGTTTGTGGAGGAGTTCGGCGAGGCCTTCGGCGAAACGATCGGCAAGGGCCTGGATGAGGATTGCGGTGTAGTCGTCACCGGCGTCTTTGAAGGTCTTCGCGTATTCTTCGATCTCATTTCCGGCGGTGACGGCGAAGGCTCCAATGTGATCGGATCGGTCGCAGTTGGCAGGAGCGATAAAGTCAGCGAGACTCTGATAAGGCGTGCCTTCTTTGATCTTTTCCTTTTGCTGGCGCATGAAATGGAAAGTCGCGAGCTTTTCGTCCTTCGCTTCGCTGGCGAAAAGATCGACATCTTCGCCGGTGGAGTGGGCGGGATAGATCCCCCAGGTCGCGCGGCAGTGGACGCGATCATTATCGACGAGGTCTTTGAGCACTGTTTGGGCATCATCGAAGAGTTTCTTCGCTTCTTCACCGTGGTTCTTGTGCTCGAAGATTTTCGGGTAAACGCCACGCATCTCCCAGGCGTGGAAAAACGGAGACCAGTCGAAGACTTCGACGATATCAGCGAGAGGAACACGTTCCCAGTCGAACTGTCCGATGTCGGTTGGAATCGCGAGATCACTTTTTGCCCAGTCGATTTGATAGGACTGTTTCTTTGCTTCTTCGAAAGGGAGGTAGACGGCGGTGGAGCCTTTTCCTGCGTGGATCTCGCGCTCGCGAATTTCCTGTGCGGCGTGCTCGGTGAGAAACTGATCGCGCATGTTGTCGGAGAGCAGTTTGTTGCAGACGCTGACGACAAGGGAGGCGTCGCCGACGTGGACAACGGGCTTGGTGTAATGCTCGCTGATCTTGATCGCGGTGTGGGCGCGGGAGGTGGTGGCTCCGCCGAGAAGAAGGGGAACGCTCCAGCCTTTTTTCTCGAATTCCTTGGCGTTGTAAATCATCTCGTCGAGTGACGGGGTGATCAGTCCTGACATGCCGACAATATCGGCGCCGTGTTCGATGGCGGCGGCCATGATTTTATCGCAATCGACCATGACCCCGAGGTCGATGACTTTGTATCCGTTGCAACCTAAGACGACGCCGACGATATTTTTACCGATGTCATGGACGTCACCTTTGACGGTCGCGATGACAAAAACGGGGGCCTTGTCTTCCTCGCCGTCCTTCTTCTCGGCGAGCATGTAGGGCTCAAGGTAGGCGACGGCTTTTTTCATGACCCGGGCGCTTTTGACGACCTGCGGGAGGAACATTTTTCCATCGCCGAAAAGGTCTCCGACGATTTTCATGCCGTCCATGAGCGGGCCCTCGATGATGTTGAGCGGTTTGCCGAGAGCTTGGCGCGCTTCTTCGGTGTCCTCTTCGATGTAATCGGTGATGCCTTTGACAAGGGCGTGGGAAATGCGTTCGCCGTAGGTGCCTTCGCGCCAGCTCAGGTCCGGACCGGTGCTTTTGCTGCTGCCCTGGACTCCGGCGGCTTTGAGCTCTTCGGCGTGATCGATGAGGGCCTCGGTCGCTTCAGGGTTGCGATTGAGGAGAACGTCTTCGACGAGTTTGAGGAGCTTGGGTTCGACTTCGTCGTAAACTTCGAGCATGCCCGGATTCACGATCCCCATGTCCATGCCCGCTTTCCCGGCGTGATAGAGGAAGGCGGCGTGCATCGCCTCGCGAACGACGTTGTTGCCGCGGAAGCTGAAGGAAATGTTGCTGACACCACCGGAGACTTTCGCGCCGGGGAGGTTCTCTTTGATCCACCGCGTCGCATTGATGAAATCGACGGCGTAGTTGTTGTGCTCCTCCATTCCCGTCGCGACGGTGAGAATGTTAGGGTCGAAGATGATGTCGTTTTGATTGAAGCCGACTTCGTCAACGAGGATGCGGTAGGCGCGCTCGCAAATGCGGATTTTACTCTCAAAGCTGTCCGCCTGGCCCTTCTCATCGAAGGCCATGACGACGACAGCGGCACCGTACTTCATGACCTTGCGAGCGGAGTCGCGGAAAGCGTCTTCGCCTTCTTTGAGCGAGATTGAGTTCACGATGCCTTTGCCCTGAATACACTTGAGACCGGCCTCGATGATTTCCCACTTCGAGGAATCGACCATGATCGGCACCGCGGCGACATCCGGCTCGGAAGCGAGGAGGTTGAGGTAGCGCGTCATCACAGGGACGCCTTCGATCATGCCTTCGTCCATGCAGATGTCGATGACAGGCGCACCGTTTTCGACCTGCTGGCGTGCGATTGCCACGGCGTCTTCGAGGTTGTCCTCTTTGATCAATTTTTTAAAGCGGGGCGATCCAGCGACGTTGGTCCGTTCACCGATCATGAGAAAGTTTTTCTCGGCGGTGTGATTGTAGTGCTCTGACCCTGACAAACGCATCACAGGCTCGGCGACGGGGATTTCCCGAGGGGCAAAACGGCCGGAGACGTTGGCGATCGCGGCGACGTGCTCGGGAGTATTTCCGCAGCAGCCGCCGATGAGGTTCACGAGTCCGTCGTTGGCGAATTTGCCGAGGAACTCTTCCATGTGATGCGGCTCAAGATCGAAGCCGGTCGGTGCGAGCGGGTTGGGGAGGCCCGCGTTCGGGTAGACGGAAACGTTGGTCTCCGCGACTTTAGAAAGTTCGGCGAGATGCGGCTCGATCAGGTCCGGCCCGAGAGAGCAGTTCAGTCCGACCGCGAGAGGTTTGACGTGGGCGCAGGCATTCCACATCGCTTCGATCTTCTGAGCGGAGATCATGGTTTCTCCTCCGCGTCCGACGGCGGCGGAAATGATGATCGGAAATTCGACACGGTCTTCGTCATAGACTTCGCGGAGAGCGACCATCGCGGCCTTGGCATTAAGCGAATCGAAGATGGTTTCAACCATCATGATATCGGTGCCGCCTTCGATGAGAGCGCGGATCTGATGTTTGTAGGCGTCGCGGACCTGATCAAAAGTGACGACACGGAAGCCGGCGTCATCGGCGTCGGGCGAGTTCGTGAGCGAAACCGTCATCGGCCCGATTGCTCCGGCGACGTAGCGTTTGCGACCGGTTTCGTTGCTGATGCGGTCGCACCATTTGCGGCAGAGTTTCGCGGACTCGACGTTCAGTTCCCAGGCGAGGTCTTTGAGGAAAGGGTTGTTGACGACGTCGCGATCGAAGAACTCCGGGTCCTTGCGGCCTTTTCCTTTTTCACGCGGATCTTCGACAAAGAATTCGCTCTGCGCGAGGTAGGTCGCAGAGAAGGTGTTCGTCTCGATGATGTCAGAGCCTGCTTCGAGGAAACGCTTGTGAATATCACCGATCGTGTCGGGCTGGGTGATCGAGAGAATGTCCCCGTTGTTGAGGAGGTCTTTTTCGTTCTTTTGAAAGCGGTCACCCCGAGCGTCTTTTTCCTCCAGCCCGTAGCCACGGATCGTCGTTCCCATGGCGCCGTCGAGGACAAAGATGCGTTCTTTCAACGCAGCGCGGATTTCATTTTCGAGTTCGGAAGGCATGGCGCGGAATTAAACAGGGTTGGGGGGAGTAGGAAAGTAGGAAAGTAGGAAAGTAGGAAAGTAGGAAAGTAGGAAAGTAGGAAAGTAGGATCGGCATCCTGCCGATGATCCGGGGGGTGATGGAATTTGGTTTTGGTCGCAACTCTCACGTTTAGCTTTCCCTGGGGTTCATGGGCAGGATACCCATGCTACTGCTGGTTACCGCCCAATCAAAAAACGGGCACCGATGAATCCACCAGCGCCGGGGGCTTCGAAGCCGGCGACATGGTCGTATTGTTCATTAAATGCGTTTTCGAGGCGGGCATAAATCTCTACGTTTTCATTCACTTGAAAGCTGCCGAAGAAGCGTGCCACGGTAAATCCTCCGAGGTCCTGCTGGGCAGGGCCGCCGAAAAATCCACGGTCAGTGCGGTCGAAGGCTCCGGTGATCTCCGCTCCGATCTGCCAGCGATTTGCTGAATAAACGGCCCCGGCTCCGAGAGTGTGGCGAGGGCGGCGAATGAGTCGTGAGCCCGGCTGGTAGGCGAGGAGGTAGGAACCGTCGGTGACGCGGGCGTTGAGGTAGGTGTAGTTGGCGTAAAGGTTGAGGCGATCCGTCGCCGCCATCCTGAATTCAAATTCGAAACCGTCCGACTCGGTATCGACCTGAGCAGCGCCGAAGGTGATCGGGTCGTTGTCGACGAGGTTTTCGATCTCGTTGTTGAAATAAGTCAGGCTGACGATGCCGTCGCCGCTGAAAATTTCCTGCGCGAGGCCGAACTCGTAGGTGAGACTTTCCTCCGGCATGAGATCAGAAGCGCTCGTGAGGCTGTTCGTGAAAAGCAGATCCTGTCCGGTTGGGGCCTTGTAGCCGGTCGCGACTTTTCCGAAGACGGTGGTGCGAGTCGGCTCGATGAGATGGCTGAGCTGAGCGGTGTAAGTTCCCTGACTCTCGTAGGTGTCGTGGTCGTCGTAGCGACCGGAGGTGAGGAGGTGAAAATTCGCGGGAAGGTCGATTTCGGCCTGAGCGAAAACACTCGTGAAGCCATACTCAAAATTCGACGGCTGATTAAAAGGACCGCCGGGAAGTGGGGTCCGGTCGAAGGTGTATTCGTAGCTGCCGCCGCCGAGGGTTAGGGTGAGGTCATCGGACGGGCGATAGTTGAAGACGGCCTCAAACTCGGCCCCGTCCTGCTCAAGGCGGTTGTCATTTCCGAAGGGAGCCTGCAGGGCCGTGAGCTCATTAGTCGTGTAGCTGTAAAAGGTCGTGAAATCCCACTCGTCGCGAATGATCGAGAGTCTCGGCGAGAAAAGGCCTGACTGGTTTTCGTTCGTCTGCTGCTCAGGGAAGCCAAGATTTGGCGATCCATCGAAGGCAAAGCGTGAGCCGGGCACCTCGAGGAAGCCGCTCTGGATCGAGCCAAGGATGTCGAAGTAAATGCGATCACCCAGCTCGACGGCGACATTTCCCCGGAAAGTGGAGTTGTCGTAATCAGAGCGGACGCGATCATTTTTCGTGTCGAGGAAACTTCCATCGAGCGCGATGCCGACCGCTCCATCCCGAATCGCAACTTTGGCACCGCTGCGGAAGGTATTGAAAGAACCGGCTTCGGCGTAGGAGGAAAGCGTGTTCGACTCGACAAAGCGGGCGTCGGTGGTGCGCAGGTCAATTGCGCCGCCGAGGGCATCAGATCCGTAGAGCGAACTTGTGGCACCGCGGGTGAACTGAACCGACTCCAGATTGGAAACATCGAGAAACTCGACCTGGTAGATCCCGGCGAGGCCCCGGGGGAGGCGACGTCCGTTGAGAAGCACGATGGTGTGATCGCTCTCCATGCCCCGGACGAAAATGGAAGTCTGGGTGCCTTCTCCTCCGGTCGAGCTGACGCTGACTCCGGCGGACTGGCGAAGGATCGAGGCGATATCGTAGCGCTGAAAGGTCCGGATTTCGGCCCCGGAGATGGTATCGACTGAGGGGAGGAGAATCGTCTTTTTCTCTTCCTCGGTGAGCGCCGTCCGCGTCGCAACACTCGGGACGACGAGTTGCTGGGTCACTTCCTCACGAATGATGACCGACCGGGTCGGGGAATCGTCGGTGATGTAGGTCACGTCGAGCATCGCGACCTCGTCGGTGAGAGTTGAGGCGGTGTCCTCCTGCGCGGTCGCGAGGAAAGGGGTGAAAATGGCGGCGGAGAGTATGAGTTTATTTCGCATCAACAAATCTTGATTTATGGATATGTTCTAAGGGAGATCCAATCAGTCGCAAGTAAAAACTGATTAAAATGCGTGGCCATTGTATGACACAAGAGGGTCTTGCCATTTTCCTCCAAACGGTTATTCTGTACCCAGCATCAGGAGTGGTTTCACGAAAGTGGAGTCCGGCAACCTGGTTTGGAAAAGCCAAGGTGCCTTGATTGCGACGCAGAATTTCCCCGGAAATTCACGGCGCTATCGATGTGCGGATGAAATAAGCCGAACAGAATTTTTCCCGGGCGAGAGCTCGACCTGATGCGGTCACTGAAAAACTCAGCAACTGCATCAAACAATGAAAGACCTCAATGAAACAACGCTCGCCGATTTCGGACGGGCCGACAATCGCGGGCAACTCGCCGCGCGGGTGAATGAAGACAATCCGAACCACCATCTCTGGAACAACAGGGGAACCTGGTGGTGTCATTTCACGATTCACCGACCCGACTACACCTCGGAGCGGATCCGCATCTCTCTGAAGACCCGCGAGGTGGAAAAAGCCCGTCAGCGGCGGGATGAATTGCTCACGAATCTCTGCGCATGAACATTTCGTCAACTCGATCTGCTCTCCCTCGCAATTTCAACGAGTGGCCCGAGCCGATGAAACGCCGGTATTTGACCTGCAATGAAGTCGTTCCTCCAGTGGATCAATCGACCTCGGCACGCGGGGCGAGGCCGAGTCTTTCCCGTTCCGAATCGAGCTGGTCGAGCAAGGCATTCAGCTCCCTCAATCGTTGTTCGGCAATCGAAGTGGTTTTGTTAGAAAACTCGAGATAGATCGCGGCGGCATCGATCATGTCCACGGCATGAGTGTGATAGTTTCTCGCTTCGGCAGGAATTTCGGGGCGAAGTCTGGAGAGTTCCTGATCTGCCGCCGCGACTTGATTTCGGAGCATGTTCATGTCAGCTCTGAATTCTTTCCGAAGGGTAAAGTAAGGATCAATTACGGCGTCGATTGCGACGATAGTAGGGTTCAGGATAGCTGTGTTTGAGGCGGGCTTTCTCCCAAACTCCAGCATCGCTTTTGCGGAGTAGTGGTTGGGGACCAGTTCAAGGATGGCTTCGAGGCGCTCCTGAACTTTGTCGTTTCGAGCTAACTCAGGCAGGGGCATCCTCGCGGAGACGCTTTTGATCTCGGCGAAAATCTTACTCGCCTCCACCAGCGGCGTCGGAAGGTCGGTAAGCGTCAACACTTCGTAAGCTTGCTCCATCGTTTCGTAGGAAAGCAGGTCAGAGAGAAAGAGCGGCCCGAGATTTTCGTCAGAGGAGAGGGTTTCAAGAAGGGTGGGGAGAGTGTCGGAAGGGATCAGGAGGTAGGGCTTATCGAGTTGCGCTCCCAGGGTGATCACTTCGACGGGATTCAGAATCGGCAACTGGGTTAATTCCCTTCTTTGATAGGCACCAATGAGGCCGATAGACGGATTCAGAGGTCGGGATTCGCTGATCGATTTCAGACTGAGTATGAGCGGTAGGGAAACTGGGACCCCCTCTCCGCGATCTGGATCTTCCGGCAGGTTGCCGATGACTTCGAACCCGGCGAGTCCAATCGCGCCCTGTTGCCAGGTGATCCCATAGGCTTCGTTCCGGTCGGTGTCGAAGCGTACGCCGATGAAAGGAAGATCCGCTTCGCCCGTTACCAAAATTGGAAGAACGGGGTATTTTTCGACTTTTAATTCATGAAGGAACGGGAAAGAAGCCGCTTCTTCGGTGCTTAGCGGGGCGCGCACTTCGAGGGAAAAGGTGCCAACATAAGGACCGGCGGGAGCGGGAAACACGCCGGAGATTTGACGCTGATCTTCGCGGATCGTTCCGGCGACCGGAAGCATCGCGGCAGGCACTCTCGGCTTTGGCGCTGGTTTGGGGTTTGGCTCGGCAATTTCCGTGGTTACCATCTCCTCCCTGCGAGCGTTTTTTGCCTCCCGTCGCAGCAACTGTAATCGTTCATTCGAGACGTAAATGTTTTCCTGCAGAGAGACGAATCCTTTCCAGGCGTTCTCTTTTTCGTCGGCAAGTTGGTCGAACTGCAAAATCCTCGCGATGGTGGGAGCGGGGTGAATCAGCAGCGAGATCTCCATGAGGAGAGGGGCGAGTTTTTTCGCCTCCGGTTCGACAGGCGGGGTGAGGAGTTGGATCGCGGCTGCCCAGAGTGCTTCTGCCGCCGCGCTGCGGGAGTCGAAATACGGTGTCCCCGGCGGGGTGTCCCCGGCGGAGAGTTTCTCATGAGCCTGGCGCGAATTACCGTGAAAGGGGTCAATCGTGAGGGCGATCGCCAGCGCTTTCTCGACCAGATCTTCATCGACGCTGCTGGAGCCGGGAAAATTTGCGGCCACGGAAGCCAGGGCTTCGAGAAGTGACTGGCGGTCGCCGTCTTCGAGAAAAATGCCGTCACGATCAAAGGGAGCGGCGTGAAATGCGGGGACATCGTAGGCGGCGACGTCTTCGATGAAGGCAGTGGTGGCGAGGACCACGAGGAGTTGCAGTCGATGGAGGAGGCGTTGAAAATTCATGCAATCGCTGGCGCAGGTGGTGCTATGATCACCAACCGGCTCTTTCTATTCTGCCATCGTTTTACCCTGTGATGAAACAAATATCTATCTCAGAAACGGTCATGTTTTACGACACGGATTGTGGCGGCGTCGTTTCAAATATTGCCTATCTTCGATTCGTAGAGCGAGCACGATCTGCCTTATTTGCCGAGTTGGGCATGGACATCAAATCGATGAACGAGAGCCAGCTCTTTCCGGCGGTGATTCGGACGGAGATCGATTATCGTTCTCCGGCAAGGTTGGGAGACGAGATTGAAGTGACCGCGACTCTCGTGGAAGTGCAGAAGGTGAGAGTGAGTTGCGAATTTCATTTGCTCGTCAAATCGGACGACGGCGAGGGCAAAGAAGTCGCGAAGGCGAAACAGGTCGTCGCGCTGGTTCAGATGCCATCCGGAAAGCCTCGTAGAACTCCCGAAGAATGGGGGAGTTATATCGAAGAATAAGGCTAAGTTTCTGCTTGCCGACCTGAAATGGCTAATTCACAATGTAAATACATCAACTAATTCACTCGCATGAGCACGGAACCAGCTGAAGACCCTACCGGCATTCAATTTTCCATTTTGCGTCGCGGATCCCGCGACCCGGAAGGGCCTTACAATGAGCACGACCTCCTCCAGCTTTTAAATGCCGGATCGGTTTCAGTGCATGATCTCGTTTTTTACGAAGGGCTCGGCGAATGGAAGCCGTTGGGCGAGGTCTTCGACATTCAGGAGCAGATCAGCCATTTTATCGATGATGGTCAGGATACCGTCAGAGTTGGTCAGGCTTTCCGCGAGGTCACTGACATCGTCGGGAATACCGAAAATATCTTTTACATCGCAGTCCAGGCGAAAGCAGGTTTGCTCAGCAAGACGAAGCAGTGCGTCGTCATCACCGAAAAGCACATTTACATCCTACATGAAAAGCGCGTCGGCTATGAGTTGGAGGCGCACCTTTGGAAAACGATCACGAACACGCTGATGCGCGATGAGGGCAAAAGTCTCGGTACGTTCTCGATTCTCCTCGGAGGGGAAAAGCGGATCGATGTCTGCCACATCCCGTTGAAGCAGGTCCAGCGTCTCTTTCAGCTCTCTCAGGAGATGAAGGAAGCGACCGACTAAAATCAGCGACGGCCGAGATATTTGGCCATTGAACGAAGAATCGAAGCGGCGAGCTGCGGTGTCGTCTTCATCGCTTCGTGGAGAGCTTCCTGCGGAATTTTCAAAGCACTCACTTCGCCTTTGCTCTGCACCGTCGCTGTCGCGGGAGTCTGTGAAACGGCACTGATTTCGCCGACGACACTTCCTTTTTCGGTGACCTCGTTGACGAGATCTCCATCGACAAGCACGTCGAGCTCACCCTCGAGCAGCAGCCAGATTGATTCACCGGACTTTCCTTGATTGATGAGGGGGTCGGCTTCGCCAAGGCTGACCACTTCAGCGGCTGCCACAAGCTGCTCGAGAGCTTCCTGCGGCGCAGCTTCAAAGGCGTCATTTTTTCCAAGGAGGCTGACCAGTTCCGCTGATTCCATTCGTATGATGATCGGGTGAGAAAGGTATTATGCCAATTTCTCAGAGAATTGCCATTCGCGAATTTGCGGGAAACGGCTAATCTTGCGCCGAAAAATTGTTTTGATGGAGAACGAGCCAGTAGAAGAGGCGGTCGAAGTAAGATGTTACTTTGTCCGTGAGCGGAACGCCCTTCTCGTGCGCGCTTCCTTCAGTCCGATTTACACCGATTATTATCTGCATCTCATGCAGCATAAAATCAGGTATGAGGGGACACAGGATAAGGCGATTAAAGATGGGCTCGCGGTGCTCACCCTGCATCTTGCCTCGCGTCCCTGGAACGAGGCCGTGGCCTGGACCCTGAGCTGGCAGAATCCCCGCGAAAGCCTTTTTGTGACGGGCAGCAATCGTGAAGGGATCGTGACGGCGCGTCTTTTCACCGAAGATATCAGGGAGCGTGAGAAAGACATCCTTTTCTCCCAGATCAGCGTCGTAGGTCAGGAAAGTCGGCAAAGCATGATTGAACTGCTGTCGAAAGATCTCTTCGAAGTGGGAGAGAATTACTATGAGCAAAGTGAGCAGCGTCTCGGGCGATACTTCAGTCACTCAGAGGAAGACTTCGTGTTGATCACGGCGCAACCGGATTGCGATGAGGAATGGCTGGCCGGTCTCAATGAAGAGGCGATCCGGGAAATTGATGAAAAAGAGACCCTCAGCCTGCTCGAAACGCGAAGTTATCGATTCGAGTGTGGCTGTAGCCAGGATAAAATTTTCCCCATTCTCGCGGGCATGGGCGGTGAAACAATTGACTCGATCTTTGAGGGGCAGGAAGTGATTCCGACGAGTTGCCCGCGTTGCGGGGCAAAGTACGCCATCACGCGAGAGGCGCTGGAAGCGTTCGTGGAGGAAAACGCGTGAAGGCTTCTAAAAAATCGGAGGCGGTGAGGCGCGAGCAGGAACTCGCCTGGATTGGGGATACCGTGCTGGACCTTTTTGCCCGCAGTTGGATTCTGGAGCATCAGGGAAAGTTGTGCGGGGAAATGCTTCGGCGCATGACTTCGAATCAGTTTCTAGCCTGCTTCGGCAATCCTACCAGTGTCGAAGCGAAGATCGGGACAATCTATCGCGAGGAAGGGCTTTCTGCAGCGTTTGCCTGGATCGAAGCGGAAATCCTCCCTCTTTTTGAAAAACAGGAGCGAAATCGGCGGTAATCTATTCCTTTTTATAAAAAAACAGGATTTTACTAATGAAAAGTGAGGCCGTAACGTCCTCTTTCTGCCTGCCGCCTTTTTGTTAAGACGCCTTTATGAAACACGACACGAACCGCTCCGATTCACGGGGGCTTAGACTCGTTTTTGGCCTGATGGCCGGCTGTTCCGCGCTCATCCTTTCCTCGTGCGCGACGACATCGTCAACGGGTTCCGGGGCCGGGACTTTGCCTGCGACAGCCTTGAGTCATCCGGCTGTGAAATCCAGAAATGCCCAGATTGCCCAGGAGGCTCCCGGAAATTATTTCATCGGTCGCCGCTGGTGGACTGACGGGACTCGCTTCTGGGGATACCTTCGCAAGCCGGGCGAGCCCTGGTCACAGGCAAAGCTCGTGATCATGAATGAGAGCGTGATCAAGCAGCCTGACCGCGTCCCCGAGGAAGGTGTTCCTCAGCCCCACGGTTACGATCACAATTACGAGTATCGGATTTGGGGAAGTTTCACCGGAGTGACGGTTTACGATCCCAATTCAAATTTTCGACTTCCGGAGTTCCGGCTTTCGAAATATGAGCTCCTGAACCAGAACCCCGGTTTCCTTTTCTGGCCCGGTGAACAATACAGCTCGCGCCGCTTGCCACCAAAGCATCCGGCGACATTTTAACGGGTTGGGAATCTTTCCACCCCGTTCCTACGTGTCCCGTCATGCCTTCGTCTCCGCTCTCAGTTCTCATTGTCGAGGACGAGCCGGCGATCGCTGAGACTCTCATTTACGCCCTCGAATATGAGGGCTACCAGGTCGAGCATGTCGGGACCGGTTCCGATGCGATTCAACATTTCAGGAAGGCCGCGCCGGATTTTATCGTGCTTGACGTCGGGTTGCCTGATATCACCGGTTTTGATGTCTGCCGGGAGATTCGCAAAACCTCCGGCGTTCCCATTTTATTTCTCACCGCGAGAGAAGGGGAGATTGATCGCGTTGTAGGCCTCGAAATCGGTGGGGATGACTACGTCGTGAAACCTTTCAGCCCCCGCGAACTCACCGCGCGGATTCAGGCAATTCTGCGGCGGACGCAGCTGAGTTCGTCATCCCAAGAGGAAGGTAAGCGCGAAGTCGATTCTATCGTCAGTGGCCGGCTTTCGCTGCTCCTCGATCGCTACGAAGCCCGGTTTGACGGAAAAAATCTGGAGTTGGCACGCTATGAGTTCGGTATGTTGAAAGTTTTCCTCGCTCACCCGGGTCGGGTTTACACCCGGGATCAGCTCATGGAGTTGGTGTGGGATGAGCCTGATTCAGCCTCGGATCGGACCGTGGACGCGCACATCAAAACGCTGCGGAAAAAGATTCATGAGGTGGATGGGAGTTTCGAACCAATCCGAACTCACCGGGGGATCGGCTACAGCTGGCATAGTGAGGATTGATTGGCGATGAGAATCACACTGCTCATTATCGCGGGTTTTCTGCTTATCGCCGGGGGAGGTTTTTTCTTCCTCATGACCACGATCAGTGAAGATGTCGAGCGGCAGTATTCCCAGGCATCCGAAGAGCCGCTCGTCGATTTTGCACATCTTTTTGCCGCGCTTCTGGAGCAGGATGTTGAAGAGGGAAAAATCGACATCACCAAGTTTAGGGAAGGCTTTTCCAATGCTTACAAACGGGAGTTCCTCGCCCGAATCTATCAATTGGAGAAGCGGGAAATTCACACTCATGTCTATGTGACCAACGAAGCAGGGATCGTCATCTTTGATTCCGAAAACGGCGAGCGCGAGGGCGAAGATTTTTCAAACTATAACGATGTCTTCCTGGCCGCGCAGGGGGAATATGGAGTGCGGGCTTCGAGATCAGATCCGAATGATTCGAGGACGACCGTCTTCTATGTCGCGGCGCCGGTTTTTCACGGGGAGAAAATGATTGGAACGCTCTCCGTTTCGCGGCCGGAGACGGCGATGGCTCCCTTCGCCGAGGAATCGAGGAAGCTTGTTCTCGAAGCGGGATTGATCACCGCTATCGTCGTCTTCGTTTTGGGAACGTTGTGGGCCTATCTCGTGCTTTCCCCGATCCGGAAAATCACGCGCCAGGCCCTCCTCATTGCGAAAGGGGAAAAGGAAAGTCTCCCCGCCACGGGGCTGGGAGAGCTTCGTACGTTGAGCATTGCGCTCGAGGAAATGCGGCGGGAGCTGGAGGGTAAGCACTACGTGGCAAATTATGTGCAAGCCCTGACCCACGAACTGAAAAGCCCGCTCGCGGCGATTCGCGGAGCGGCGGAGTTGATCGATGATTCGATGCCTGAGGAAAACCGCCGCCGCTTCCTCGTCAATATTCTCAGTGAAACGACGCGGAGCGAAGACATGGTGCGCCGCCTCGTGCAACTGGCCTCGGTCGAAAGCCAGTCCACTCTTGCCAAAACCGAAAAAGTTTCGCTGGGACAATTAATCTCCGAAGAACTCGATGGCCTCAAACTGGTTGCCGAGACGAAGCAACTGAAGCTGAGCAAAGAAGGCTTCGACGCTTTGGATGACATTGATGGCGATCCGCTCATGATTCGAATCGCGGTGCGAAATGTTCTCAACAATGCTTTCGATTTTTCCCCTTCCGGCGAAAGCGTCGAGCTCGAGATCAGGGAAAGCGATGCGACTCTCGATTTCTATATCAGGGACCGTGGTCCCGGCCTCCCCGAGTATGCGGCAGGGCGGGTTTTTGAACGATTCTACTCGCTGAAAAATGAAGTCACCGGTCGCAAAGGCTCCGGGATCGGGCTGACCTTTGTGAAGGCGACGGCGGAGCTGCATCGCGGCTCGGCAGAGCTGATCAATCGCGAGGGTGGGGGAGCGGAGATGAAGCTCAGTTTCGGTCGATAGAGCCGTTCAGGGCTTTTTCGTTTTTTTCTTTTTTCTGGATTTCCCCTGATGCTCAAGAGCTGCCATTTCGGTTGCCGCGCCAAGATCGCCCTGGTCTTTCATCCAGGCGTCGAGTTTTGATTGAAGCGCTGCTTGGATCGCGGTGTGTTCCTCCGAGTCAGCGAGATTTTCCCAGTTGTGCCAGCCGTTTCCGACCTCGTAGAGTTCTATCGCGGGGCGGTGGTGATAATGATTGACGAGCTGCGCGGCCCGCTTTTTACCACTCTCAGCTCGCTTTACCCAGGAGAGGAATTCGGGCGATTTAGCGCAGGCGTTCATGAATTTCTCTTCGTGATTCAAGTTTACGATAAGCTGGTGCGTTTTACTGCGCACACTGCGGATCCCGTAGGCTTCGGAACCGTTGTTGATGCCCCGGGTGGTCATGATTCCATAGACGTGAGACTTATGCTCTGTTGCTTCACCGAGAAGAACAGGGAGAAAGCTAAGACCGTCGAGTTCGCCAACGGGTTCAGTGCCGGCGGCATCAATGAGCGTCGGCACGACATCGACGTATTCGACCATGGCGTCGGTCTTTGCGCCTGCAGCAATTTTGCCTGGCCAGCGGGCGATAAGAGCGGTTTGGAGACCGGGATCGTAGTTCGTCCATTTTGCGAAGGGCATGCTGCTTCCCTGCTCGCTCGAAACCATTACGAGGGTGTTTTCAGTGAGCCCGTGTTTGTCGAGAAGGTCGAGGATTTGTCCGATTTGATCGTCGTAGTAAGTGATCTCAGCGAGATACTTGCTCATGCCTTCCCTGGTCTCTTTGGTATCAACAAAGTAGGGCGGCAGCTCGATCTCATCGGCCGGATACCGTGAAGGGTCGCCGAGGTTCCATGGTGTGTGTGGCTCGTTAGAGCAGGCGAAGAGGCAAAACGGGGTTCCTGCTGCTTTTGACTCTGTCATGAGGGCTTCAACCGCCTCCATGTCAGGATTGTTTTTCAGTGAGGAGTATTCGAAAGGAAAAACCTCCTTGGGAGAGACATGATTCTTTCCGCTAAGGGCTACCCGATAGCCCAACGGTTTCAAATGATGCACAATGCTCTTCGTGCCATCATTGGCAAAGGTGTGGTTCGGATAGGCACCGCTTTTGACCGGATAGATCCCGGTGTAGAGGTTGTGGCGTGTCGGGGAGCACATTGGCGCAGCCTGGAAGCAGTGGGAAAACTGCATGCCCTCTGTGGCGAGGCGCTCCAAATTAGGCGTGTGGGCCTGACCTCCGTAAACGCTGAGGTCAGTATGCGTCAGATCATCCGCATTGATGAAGACCATGTTCGGCAGCGGAGCTGCTGTCGTGGCTTGAATCAGTGCGAAACTGAAGGTGGCAAAAGTACACAAAAAAAGTCGGCAGCGTTTCATGCTGCCGACTTTAGAAGAGCTGAACTATTTTTTATAGGGACTGATCGACGTAACGCGGTAGCGCTCGGTTTTACCGTCGCCGAGGGGGAATTCCACCTCGTCGCCGGGCACCTTGTCGAGGATCTCGTTTCCACGCTCGGAGAGGTAGGCGATGACTCCTTTATCCGGGTCGGAATCCCAGGCACCAAGAATGGTGTAAGTGAGAGGGTCACCGGAACTGGCGACCGGATCCAGCGCCACGATCGTTCCGATCGAGACTTTGGAAGTGTCGGGATTCGCGAAATCGGTGGGCTGAGCAATCTTGAGCTCTTTTTCCCAGTCGCCCTGCTTCTTCATGAGGACACGCTGGTATTCCTTGGAAGACTTGTATTCGAAGTTCTCGCGAAGGTCGCCGTAAGAGCGCGCGATCTTGATGTCTTCGCGGTTCTGTGGGATTTCCTCTTTGATGAGTTTGTCGTAAGCCGCTTTGCGCTCCTTGAGGCTTTCCTCGGAGACAATGAGATTTTCTTCGACCTGTTTTTCGCGACCCATGAGAAGGTCCTGAATTTCAGGGTGAAGCTTCACGACGCGGGCCATGAGGGACTTTCTCGTGAGTTCGTCAAAAGAGGCGCTGTTGAGGAGTCGACCGGCAAAGTTGCGGATCGTGTTGATGTTCGCACCCGAGATGAGGTCGGGAATGAGATTACGATCATCACCGACGAGATCGCGGAGACGGTTCGCGGAACGAACCGCACCCTCGTCGTTCAACTGGTCGGACTCGAGCGAACTCATCACATTGAGGCTGAGAGTGTCGCTGAAGAGAGACTGACTGAGCCCTTTTCGCTCGCGGCAAATCCAGGCGAGAGCATCGGAGGAAAGGCTGCGTTGCTGGAGACCTTCGGCCATGTAGCTGATGAGGGCTTCGCGCTGATCGGAAGCATCGAGGAAGCTTGCGATCTCGGCGATGGAACGAAGGTTGCAAACCGGAATGAGTCCGAGAATCTTATCGACCCACTCTTCACCGAAGGCAGCAGGAAAGCTTTTCAAGACCTGTCGGAGACGAGTCAGGGAAAGATCCTCAAAAAGTCCGGGGATCGCCGACTCATCCGCTGCGAGAATCTCAGCGACGGTAATTTGACCTTCCGGCGCTTCGTAGGCCTTGATCTTGCTCTGGAGCTCTTCGCGAATCAAGATCAGCTCGACCGCTGGTGCGTACTGGAGTTTCACCCCCTTCTTCGCGATATCGGTGATCTCGTCGGCGAGATCCTTGAGTTTTTGCTGCTCTTCTTTGAAAGCGCCGATGTCTTTGATGACGGCTTCCACGGCTTTTACTTTGGCCTTGAGATCGCGTGCCTCACCGAAGTCGTGGATTAGACCTTCCGATGGGTCAAAGTCCTCCTCGCGCATTTCGAGTGGTTCGGTGCGTTTGGCAGGGACGATGAACTGGTTGTTGTCGCGAAGCTTTTTCTTCGTGCTTTCCCACCAGCTCTTGTATTTGCCCTCAGCAACGACGCGACCTTTAATGAGTTCCTCAAGTTTATCGAGGTAAAGACGATCGCCGTGACTGCTCAACGCGAGTGTGACGAGACCGACCGGATCTTCCTTTCCGAGAGCCTGAAGCTCTTCGAGAGCAGAGAGACGTCTCGCGAGAAACGAGTCCGGTGTGATCGGGCACAATGAGATTCCTGCGAATTTCATGCCCATCTCATGACCGGGCTTATCTTCGAAGTCGACGACCACTTTGAGATTGAGGCGGTCCCAGTCGGCAATCTGCCCGGCCCCCCAACTCTTGTGCTGACAATAGGTGCCGGGAGAGAGTTCCTCCAACTGCTCGGCAGTATCAGGTTCTATTTTTCCTCGGGAAACTAACTTTTCTAAATCGGGATGCATGGACCCTCAACATATGAGTAAGCAGGTTCATTCCAAGTGAATTTTTTTTTTGGTTGCCAATTTACTGCCCCCTGCCTAATCTTCGCCCAGTTATGAAGAAAATTTTGGCAGTTTTATTGCTCGTCGCAGTGGGTTCAATCGGTTTGGCCGATATTCACGAGCCACCTAAATCAAAATACACCAAGGTGCGCAAGTTCAGCCGGGGTTTAGCTAACGTCGTTTACGGCTGGCAGGAGATCCCGACAACGATGATGGAGTGGCAGCAGCTTCACACAGAGCAGAATGTGGGAATTTTCACAGCTGGCTTCTTTACTGGAATACAGCGCACTGGAGCGCGGATGAAGTATGGCTTCTACGAAGTGATTAACTTTCAGCGCCCGCTTTACAAAGACAGCTATCGGCCCGCAATGCCGGATATTAATTACCTCCCGATGTCAGGCTATGAGGAATTTCCGCCGCAGATCGGTTTTCTGACAACGCCGGGATACACTCGCGGGCGCACTTGGTGAAGAAATTGTCAGAATTTTAAAAAAAGCTGCCTGCGAAGGCGGCTTTTTTTGTGCCCTGATTCCCCGAATTAACCTTCTAAAATTCGAAATTACGAGTGGGTGAGAAGGAATTTCCGGTAAAAATCGACGCCGGAATTCAGATCACTGATCTCCAGAAACTCGTCTTTGGTGTGCGCCTGGGCGATTTTCCCGGGACCGCAGGCAACGGCGGGGAGGCCCAATTCGGCAAGTCTCCCTGCATCGCAAAACCATGGAGCAGTCGTGAGACTGGATCCGATTGACTTGAGTCGCTGAATTCCGTCGACTTCAGGGTCGGTGAGGAGAGGGAGCGAATCCCCGATGATCCGAACCGAGATGAAATCGGCGATTTTCATTTCTTCGAGGATCGAAGCAAGCAGTGCAGGGCTTCCGCCCGCCGCATGAAGTTGCGGCGTTTCGCGGAAGTCGAGCGTGGCGCGACAACTCGATGGAACGATATTTGGACTGGTTCCCCCTTCGATTTTTCCAAGACTGACAGTAGGCAACCCGAGAACCGGATCGACAAATTGCGGGAGTCGGTTCTTCAGCTCAGAAACGAGGTCCGCAAGAATCGGGGTCAGTTTGAGGATCGCATTGTCACCCAGTTCCGGGGTCGAGCCATGACAGGACCGACCTTGCGTTGAGAGTTCGAGCCAGACGCAGCCCTTGTGGGCGTAGACTGTATCGAGGTCGGTGGGCTCCCCGACGACCGCGAATTCGAACTCGTCTGCATGCGCTTTTGCGAAATGCTTTGAACCCGGCTGGCCGGCCTCCTCTCCCATGAGCCCGACAAAGGTGACGGCGGTGCTCAGCTCCGGGATTTGTTCTCTCAACTCAAACATGGCCCAAAGCATTGCGGCCATCGTTCCCTTGGTGTCAGAGGCACCTCGCCCGTAGATTTTTCCGTCGATAATTTCGGCGCCGAAAGGATCCACGGTCATTCCTTTGATGCTGACAGTGTCGGTATGGGGGGCGAAGAGCAGCCCGGGTTTGCCTTTTCCTCCTCGAAATCGACCAATGACATTAGGGCGACCGGGGAGGACTTCCTCGTAGGAGACGTCGGCTCCGCAGCCATCAAGAAAGCGGCCGACGGCGTATGCCATCGCACTTTCCCCTGTCGCATTCTGCCCCGGGGCCCCGTCCGGATTGACGCTCGGAATGCGGATCAGTTCCTGAAGAAGTTCGGTGGCGGATTGTGCGGAAATCATATGAGGTATTGGCCTTAACAGGATCTGAATCACTCTCGACTAATTTTCAGTGCGAAAAAGAGCATTTTCGAGTCTTAGTTCGGATTAAGCTGTTGACATTACGCGCTCTAGCGGTCCTTAATGTGAGGCTAAATTTTTAAAACTTGTTTGTATGAGCGATCAAAATCCACCGAAGCCTTCAGTCAGCACATCGACTGTTCCTTTGAAGAAGGAGACGGTGCGCATCAGCCTTCGCGCCCAGACGGAAGATTCCGGACCTGTTGCTCCCAAGGGCTCGACCGCACCGCTTCCTGCCGGTGGACCCTCGACGGCACCAGTTCCGCCATCGACGCCGAATACTGATCCTATCGACGCCACGGCCCCGCTGCCTTCCGGCGGTCCTGAGACGGGTTCGATCGACGCAACGCGCCCGCTCCCGGCCGACGCGCCGACGACAGCCCCTATTGGTGGGATTGCCCCGTCCCCGAGCGCACCGACGGCCCCTGCCGCGCCGACCCCTCCGCCCGCGCCAACTCCTCCCCCAGCCCCTTCCGGCGGCGGGACAGGTGGTATTCTTCCCCCGGCGGCCCCGACTCCTCCCCCCGGAGCGGCGAAAACGATTCCGCTTACGAAGGGGCCTGACCCACTCGGTCCTACCGCTCCGGTCGGTCCACCAAGGGGACCTGATCCATTGGGCGCGACCGCCCCTGTTGCGATTGCCGCCGCAGCCGCTGCACCGAGTCCGGTTGCTCCTGTCGGGGCGAAGACAATTCCACTTTCGAAAATGCCGGGCGCAGGTCCCGGACCTGTTGCGGCACCTCAGCAGCCGGGAGCGGCGAGGCCTCTCCCCCAGGCGACGGTCAAGATGACTCAGACCGGGGTGCTTCCCGGGGGTCCGACTGCGACGAAAACTATTTCTGACAAGCCTAACATTCAATCGACCGCCGAGGAGGTGGAAGAGGAATGGGAGGAAGAATACGAAGAATCCGGACTCATGCCATTTGCAATCATTGTTCTCATCCTCGCCCTTTTGGTTCTCGGTATCGAGCTGTTCACCAAAATGGGTGCAGGCGGCTGATCCCAGGCCGGCGATCTCACCCAGCGTTTCTGCCTGGCTCTCCGTTTGGGGTGCCTGACGAAATTGCTGTATCCCAAAGAGTTCGCCCCGTTTCTTGGATGGTTGGCGTATTCTCACTTGCCCGGGACCGGTTTTTATAGGACTGAATCAGTGCTGCAGGTGGAATTCGATCTCGTCCTCTGCAATCTCAACCACATCAAATCATGGCCCACGAATCTATCGTCAATCTCACTAGTGATAACTTTGCTGTCGAGGCGGAAGGAGCATCTGCTCCGGTCGTCATCGACTTCTGGTCCGAGCACTGCGGTCCCTGCAAAATGCTTGCCCCCGTGCTTGATGAAGTCGCCGCCGAAATGGGGGACGCAGGCAAGGTCACGAAAGTGGACGTTATGGCGGAGCGTGAATTGGCGATGAAGTTCGGGATTCGGGCCGTTCCGACTTTGATTTTCATGAAAGACGGCGAGGTCAAAGAGACCAAGACCGGTATCATGATGAAAGATGCCATCATCGAGAAGCTGAAATCTTTTGCCTGATCCATCTGATTCAACAGGGTTAAGTCACTCACCTAACCCTGTTTGTTCTCTAACGTGATGATTGACTCCCGAAAGGCGACTTCTCTACCCGCTCGGAGCCTTTTTCTTATCGGGCTGCTCTTGCTGGTGACGATTGTCTATCGCGTCATTGCCTCACACTTTGATTTCCTCGGGAACACGGCTCCGCTCATGGCGATCGCCTTCGGGGGGGCATTGCTCCTCGGTGCGCGATTTTGGTGGATTCCGGTCGCGCTTTTGATTGCGAGTGATCTCATCCTCGGCGTCTGGCACGGCTCCGGGGGGATCGGTCGCTACACCCTGATGTCAGCCGTTTTCTATCTCGGGGTTGCCTGGGTAGGGGGAAGAGCGGCCCGGACAGGCAAAGTCTGGCCGGTGATGTGGTGTGGTACCCTGCTCTGCAGTGTTTTGTTTTACGCGTTCGCGAATACCTTCAGCTGGATGGTTTTTGCCGGCTACGAAAAGTCTCTCGCGGGATGGTGGCAGGCTCAGACAACCGGTGTGCCGGGGATCAACCCTCCGGCGTGGATGTTCCTGCGGAATGCTTTGATCGCTGATTCCATCTGGTGCGCCGCTGCCGGGCTCCTTGTTTTTCTTGGAAAAAAAGATCCGCTCGCAGATCGTGCCGTCGAAAGACCTGCATAATTCTTACCCGCGCCCCTTTACGTGGCGCGAGACCTGCCTAATCTTCCGGCATGTCTCAAATCTCCCACCCTTTCCTTCAGGACGAATTTCATATCCGCTGGTCAACTCTCGTTCCCTCGGCGATTGAAGAAGATATCCAGTTGGCGCTCGATGAGGCGCAAAAAAGTCTTGATGAGCTTTGCGGCGACTTCGATCAGGCATCACTGAGTTTTGAAAACACCCTGCTCGCACTCGAGAGTTCGACCGAAAATCTAAGCAAAGCCTGGGGATCAGTCGGCCATCTCGATTCGGTGAGAAACAGTGACGAGTTGCGCGAAGCCTACAACGCGATGCTCCCGAAGGTGACGCAGTTCTATTCCCGCATCCCGCTGAACGATGCGCTTTGGAGAAGGATTAAGGCCTACTCCGGGTCCGAGGAAGCGAAGTCACTCAGCGGAGTTCGGGCACGTTTTCTGGACGAAACGGTAAAGGACTTCGTTCGCAGCGGGGCGGATTTGCCCGCTGACAAAAAGGCGCGTCTCGAAGAGGTGCAGTCCGAGTTGGCCAAGGTCACGCAGAAGTTCTCGGAGAACGTGCTCGATTCCACGAATGCCTGGGAGCTCGTCCTCGAGGATGATTCAAGACTCGCGGGGCTTCCCGGGACGGCGAAAGCAGTGCTCCAGTCCGAGGCGAAGTCGAAAGATCTCGGCACGGACGAGGCTCCGGTCTATCGCATCACCTTGAAAGCGCCTGTGTATTTCCCCGTCCTCGAATATGGGGATGATGCCTCTTTGCGCGAAGAGGTGTGGCGCGGCAGCATCACGGTGGGACGCGGAGGTAAGTTCGATAACTCGGATTTGATCGTGGAAATTTTGAAGCTCCGCCGTGAGAAAGCGGAAATACTCGGCATGGCGAACTTTGCGGATCAGGTTCTGGAAGAGCGGATGGCGAAAGATGGCAAAACGGCGCTTCATTTCGTCGAAGATCTCGCGGAGAAAACGAAACCTTTCTTTGCCCGCGAGGTGGAGGAGCTCAAGGCGTTCCGGCTCCGGCACGATCCGGAGTGGGGTGGGGTTTTTGAACCCTGGGACGTCGCCTACTGGGCGGAAAAACTGCGGAAAGCGCGGTATGATTTCGATGAGGAGGAAGTCCGTCCCTACTTTGCGATCGGCAATGTCATCGAGGGGATGTTTCGCCTCACCGAGCAGATTTTCGGCTACAAAATTGTCGAAGTGGACTCCGTCTATACGAAGCCGGGGGAGACGCCCGCGAGCGCCGGGGTCGAGGTCTGGCACCCCGAGGTGAAATTTTATGAACTGCGCGATGAAAAGAGCGGCGAACTTCTCGGTTCGTTTTACGCCGATTGGCACCCTCGTGACGAAAAGCGGGGTGGTGCCTGGATGAATTATCTCCGGACCGGCTCACCGGCAAAGGATGGTAAAGCCCGCGTCCCTCATCTCGGCATAATCTGCGGCAACCTGACACCTTCCTCGGCGAAAAAGCCGGCCCTGCTCACGCATGGGGAAGTGGAAACGGTGTTCCATGAATTTGGCCATCTTCTTCATCACCTTCTCGGTGAGGTGGAGATCAAATCACTCAACGGAGTGAATGTTGTCTGGGACTTTGTGGAACTGCCGTCGCAGATCATGGAAAATTTCTGTTGGTCTCGCGTCAGTCTCGATTTCTTTGCCAAGCATTACGAGACCGGTGAGCCAATTCCGGACGCGCTGTTGGAGAAAATGTTTGGAGCGAGAAATTTTCAGTCGGCGATGGGGCAAATGCGTCAGCTTACCTTAGGGAAAATGGATCTGGAGTTGCACCTGCGTTCTCCGGAGGCCCTTGCGGGTGTTGATCTCGACGAACTCGTTCGCGAAATTCTCGACGGTTATCTCATGCCGATGGCGACGAATCCGCCCACGATGGCCCGCCGTTTTACGCATCTTTTCGCAAGCGCGACGGGCTATGCGGCGGGTTATTATTCCTACAAGTGGGCTGAGGTACTGGATGCAGATGCCTTCACCCGCTTTACGGCTGCCGGGGTGCTCAGCCCCGAAGTCGGGCACGAATTCCGCGCGAAAATCCTCAGTCAGGGAAATTCCCGCGAAGCCGGCGAACTCTTCCGCGATTTCATGGGACGTGACCCCGATCTCAATGCGCTCCTGGAGCGGAGTGGGTTGAGCGGCGAAGTGGTGGTAGGAAAGTAGGAAAGTAGGAAAGTAGGAAAGTAGGAAAGTAGGAAAGTAGGAAAGTAGGAAAGTAGGAAAGTAGGAAAGTAGTTGCGCGGGATGCTAGCTCAAATTGCCAACATCCAACATCCAACATCCAACATCCAACATCCAACATCCAACATCCAACATCCCGGCCGCCGCGCGGAACATCCAACATCCCCTGACGGGAACGAAGTCTGAATCTACCAAGATGAAGTGTCCAAGAGACGGCTGGGTGTTGCGGGATGGAGAGATTGAAGGCGTCCCGGCCCATCGCTGTCCGCGTTGCAATGGGGTTTCGATTGAATTGCGGGGGAACGATCAGTTGTCCTTTGATCCTGTCATGCTGAAAGCAGCGGCGTGGGATTCGGCTGAGAATGGAGCGACCGAGATTTTGATTTCCCCAAAGAGTGGCGAGCTGATGCGGGTCTTTCACTATCGCGGGGTCGAACTCGACTACTGCGCAGCTTCGAACTCAGTCTGGCTGGATCGAGTTGAATTGGAAAAAATTTCACGCGCCTATCTTTCCAAGTTGAAGCGGGAAATGCCGAAGAACCACTTCCTTGAAGGACTGGATATCGCGTTAGGCGGAGTCGATTTCGTCGGTTTTATCGGCGAGGCAATCGGTTCCCTGATCGATCTTTAGGCAGCGCTACGCACCAACTTCCGGTCCGTTCTTCCAAGATCCAAGATCCCGCTCCTACTTCCGATTCTCCAACGCTGCCGCGACGAACCCTTTAAAAAGCGGGTGTGGCTTCGTCGGCTTACTTTTGAATTCCGGATGGAACTGCACCGCGATGAAGAAGGGATGATCAGGGATTTCAATGATCTCCCCGAGGGTGCCGTCGGGTGAGGTGCCGACGAGGTTGAAGCCTTTTTCCTCCAACTGCGACCGGTAGTTGTGATTGAACTCGTAGCGGTGGCGGTGACGCTCGTTCACGGTGTTCGAGCCGTAAAGTTCAGCGGAACGACTTCCTTCAGCCAGCTTTGCCTCCCAGGTGCCGAGTCGCATCGTCGCTCCCATGTTCTCGATTTCTTTCTGGTCGTCGAGAAGGCAGATCACGGGGTGCGGGCTTTGCGGTTCAAATTCGGTGCTGTGAGCGCCAATGAGGCCGCAGGCGTTGCGCGCAAATTCGATCGTTGCGATCTGCATTCCAAGGCAAATGCCGAAGAAAGGGAGGCCGTTTTCACGGGCATATTGAGCGGCCATGATTTTGCCTTCAATGCCACGATCACCAAAGCCACCGGGGATGAGAATCCCGGCGATGTCATTGAGATATTTTTCGGCACCATGCTCCTCAATGTCACCGGAGTCGATGCGGACGATCTCCACTTTCGTGTCGTTCGCGGCCCCGGCGTGAGTGAGTGATTCGTAAATCGATTTGTAGGCATCCTGAAGCTCGACATACTTTCCAACGACGCCGATCTTCACGGTGTGGGTCGGGTTCACAATGCGATCAACCATGTTGCGCCATTCGATGAGATCGGGCTCGGGCGTTTCAAGGCCGAGGCGGGCACAAATGATGGAGTCGAGATTCTGATCGTAGAGCTTCAAAGGGGCCTCGTAGATCGAGCCGATAATGTCAACGAAAGGGACCACGGCCTCTGGTTTGATGTTACAAAACATCGAGATCTTGCGTTTGATCTCGTTGTCGATCGGATATTCGGCGCGGCAAATGATGACGTCGGGGGCGATCCCGATTTCCCGAAGCTTGGCGACAGACTGCTGGGTCGGTTTTGTCTTGAGCTCTTCCGCCGCCTTGATGAATGGAACGAGGGTCGCATGCATGTAGGCGACGTTTTCGTGACCGACTTCGTCTTTGAATTGACGGATCGCTTCGAGGAAAGGGAGCCCCTCAATGTCGCCGGTCGTGCCGCCGATCTCGGTGATGATGATGTCCGCATCGGTCGACTCGACCACATCATAGATGCGCTTCTTGATCTCATCGGTGACATGGGGGATGACCTGGACGGTCGCGCCAAGGTAGTCACCCTTGCGCTCTTTCTTGATGACGTTTTCGTAGACCTGACCGCTGGTGAGGTTGTTGAGCTGCGAGAGACGACCGCTCGTGAAACGTTCGTAGTGACCAAGGTCAAGATCGGTCTCGGCTCCGTCGTCGAGGACGTAGACCTCACCATGTTGAAACGGGCTCATCGTACCTGGGTCGACATTCAGATACGGGTCGAACTTTTGCATCAAAACCTTGAGCCCACGCCGCTCCAGCAAAGTTCCGAGAGCAGCGGCGGCGAGACCTTTTCCAAGGGAGCTGACGACCCCACCCGTGACGAAAATATACTTCATGAAGACAATTGTTGATTGAGTATCGCCGCCTGCTCTGGAGTGTCAACGCCGGGCGACTCGTCATCGGTTAAAACCACGCGGATGCGGCCTCCGTTCTCCAGGGCACGGAGTTGTTCGAGCCCTTCGGTGCGTTCGAGGAGGGAGGGTTCCCAACTTACAAAATCGAAGAGAAAATCGCGGCGGAATCCGTAAATGCCTTTGTGGCGGAAATACATCAGACCGGCGGGGACGGTTCGCGGGTGGGGGATGAGGCTGCGGGAAAAGTAAAGGGCGTTGCCATTGGAATCGATCGTCACCTTGACGACATTGGGATCTTCGAGGACGGGGTCGCCGGGCGAAATCGGGTTGGCGGCCGTGATCATCGGCAGTCCCGGCTGGGCCAGAAGATCGGCGGCGAGGCGGTCGATGAGCCCGGTATCAATGAGTGGTTCGTCGCCCTGAATATTGATGATGTGACTCATCTCCGGAAATGCTTCCGCGACTTCGGCGGCGCGATCCGTCCCGCTGGGATGATCCGGCTTTGTCATCGTGACATGACCACCGAAAGCACGCACCGCATTGGCGATCCGCTCGTCGTCGGTTGCGATCGTGAGATGAGCGAGATTTTTGCATTGGAGGCATCGATCCCAGACGTGCTGCACGAGCGCTTTCCCGGCAATGAGGTGGAGCGGTTTTCCGGGGAAGCGGGTCGATCCCCATCGCGCGGGGATGACACCGAGGACTTGCTTGGTTTCAGTCGGCATGATCAGTCTTCACGAAGTCGAGATTCGGGCATTAAGCAAGGGAATCCCGTTTCAGAATCCGATTGAATTCACCGGCATGATGGCGGAAACGTGCCTCAACCTTAGCCAAATCGAACCGTGGAAATTGCCTGTTTAGACCTCGAAGGAGTCCTCATTCCTGAAATCTGGATCAATGTCGCCGAAAAAACCGGCATCAAAGAGCTCCTCGCGACAACTCGGGACATCCCTGACTACGACGTGCTCATGACGCAGCGTCTCCGGATTTTGGCAGAGAATAATCTGACGATTCACGATGTGCAGGAGGTCATCGACAGCCTCGGGCCGCTCGAAGGGGCGAAGGAGTTTCTCGACTGGCTCAAATCAGAATTTCAGGTCGTGATCTTGTCCGACACCTTTTACGAGTTCGCCGATCCTCTGATGCGACAGCTCGATTACCCGACGCTCTTTTGCCACAAGTTGGGCATCGATGAGACAGGACGCATCACGGACTACCACCTCCGCATGCCGGACCAGAAGCGTGAGGCGGTGAAGCGCTTCCATGAGCTGCAATTTAAAGCGATTGCGGCAGGGGATTCCTACAACGACACGACGATGTTGAGCGAAGCGGATCGCGGGATTCTTTTCTGTCCCCCGCAAAACGTGATCGACGAGTTTCCCCAGTTTCCGGTGACTCGAAATTATGAGGAGCTCAGGGCGGAGTTCATCAAGGCGCGGTCTGAGCTGTAGCGAGAACGTGAGACTGGCGTCCCGCCAGTGGGTTGCTAGAAATCACTGGCGGGACGCCGGTGTCACGTTCCCGTCCTACGCCGAAAACTCGGCCCACGAACTCGACGTCTCCCAGACTTTCACGGAGACGACTTTGACGGAGTCGCGGAGGGGGAACTCTTTTTCTTCGCCGCGGCGATAGGCGTCGACCGATTCCTGAAGGTGCTTAAAAATGTCCCGCGCGAGAATCTCGGTGGTGGGATCCTCGGACTCGTAACCGATGACGCGGTCGCCGTAGCGCGCTTTGAATTCCGCGTAAGCGGGATCGTCGGTGTTCATGCACATGGCATGGTCATACTGATCGAGATACTCGCTCAGGACCAGTTTCACGACTTTGAAGTCGCAGACCATTTCGCGGCCGTCGAGATCGGGGGCTTCAAGGACGCACTCGACTTTGCGCGAGTGTCCATGGGGAAACTTGCACTTGTCGGGGTGCTTGCTGAGCATGTGACCGTTTTCGATCTCAAAGATTTTGCAGATGCGATAGGGCATGGCGTTTCAGGGCCGCGAATGTCCTCGCCGCAGAGCATTTGCGCAAGTCGCTTCGAGAGGAAACTTTACAGAACGAGCGGGAGCGGCTTTTCTGTCTCTCTATGGAAATCGTCGCAATCATCGGGTGCTTTATCATGGTCGCGCTGCCGATCCTCTTCGTGCTCGCGCTGGTCATGGCGATCACGCGGAAGTCCAAAGCGTGGACGGCGGGGGCGATTGCTCTTGGGGTGCTCGGGGTCATTGCGGTCGTCGTTTTACTCGTTTACGCCGGGAAGCAGGCGGCTTCCAAAATGGCGGAGATGAGTCAGCCGCGAGCTTTTGTGACGACGGATGGCCTTGTGGAAATCACGGCTCCGGGAACCTGGACGGCGCATGATTTTGATAATGAGGCCGCGACTCTTCAGATTGGAAATCTCATCGGGGTCCAATATTTACTCGTCATTTCGGAAAGTAAGCGGGAGTTCCCGCCGGAATTCGGGATCGAAGAATACGCGGAGGTGGTCAGCGGACAAATGCGGGAAGTGGTCGAGGGGTCGGTCGAATCGGAGCTTTTGCCGATGGAAATTAACGGGCTCACGGCATTTCGACAGGAGCTGGAGGGGGATGTGGAAGGGACTTCGATCGCTTACCTGAACACTTTTATCGATGGCAAAGAGCATTTTCATCAGGTGCTGACCTGGACCTTGCGCGACCAAAAGGAGCGGCATTTTCCGGTATTCCGCGAGACGGCGGATTCATTCCGGGAGATCTCCGACGGTGGGGAGTAGGTCGTGTGTCGATATTAGCTCAGATTGTTTCAAAATACGCATAGCAGGCCGGCTGTTTTTCTTCGAAGGGTAGGCACAGGATTTGCGAACTTCCTTCCTCAACCCCATGAAAAACAGAAACACTCTCAAAGATCGAATCGGATTTGACGGCAAGGCCGCCCCCACTGGTATCGTTGATGACGGACTCACGCGAGATTACATCAATCTGAAGCTCGCTTCGCGAGGGTTTCCGATTGTGGGTGATGAGGAGGATTACCCTTTTCTCGAGATGGCGAGGTCTCTGATTCTGAATTTTCAGGAGCGGTTGCGAGTGCTTGAAGATTATCGATCTCCGGTTGATCAGCACATCACGGACTGGCTCACGGGGTATCTCGAAGGGACGGGTGCTTTCGCGGAGGGCGAGCCAATGCTGCCGAACGCGCTCATTCTGGAACGCCATGGTCTCGCCCGTTTGCTTTCGCTTCCGGCAAAGGGGGACAAATTTGAATCCGACATCGTTTCCAGTTTCCGGACCTGGCAGGGGGTCTGTCACAATCCGGCGAAAGACAAGCGGACGACAAAGGGCGTTTTTCACGTCGCGGAGGGCGGGCTTCCGATCGCGGCGGACAAGCTTTCGGTGCCACGCCACACCTTCGGTTTGATGCTCAAAGCGGCGCTGAATCCTCCGGAGAGTCTCATGACGATTCCATTCACCGCCGAAGAGGAAGAGCCGGTGCGGGCGTTTGTCTCCCTCATGCTGCGGCCGATGATCAGCCCGGAGGTGCCGGGTTTTTCGGAGGAAAAAACGATGGAGACCCGGTTTTTTGTCCCCGGTAATCTTGTGAGCAATCTCGACTTCGTGGAGTCAATTTTTGGAAACGCCGGTGATCCTCTGCTTCCGCAAAACGATGCCCGGCTCGATGTTCGTCATTGGTCAGGCCACACCGGTTGCGTGATTTTGGCTCCTCACCTCACGACCGTGAAAAAGAAAGACGTCGGGCTGCCTCACATCTCCGAAGCGACGGAGCAGCAGAAAGCGCAGGGGATGTGCTGGGAGTCGGAGGATGAATGCTACAACAACGGCTCCGCCTTTAAACTCACGACGCGGGATGAAAAAGGAGTCGTCGTCACGCTGATCGCGGACAACTATTTCGGCTACTGCAAGAAGGAGGTCAAAACTCAGATCAGCTACGCGACGAACCTCTACGGTCTCGCCGAGGAGGAGCATGCCGGCGGGGCGCTCGTTTTCCCGGGTTTTGATTTGGGAGAGCATTTTTCGCTGAGCGAATACCGCCGCCAAGTCGATCACTCATTTTCCGAAGTGGTGGAGCGATACGGGGATCTCATGGAGGTGAAGCCGGAGGGCTACGCGGTTGACCGGACCTACGACAACATCATTTACATCCCGGAGGACGCCTACCTTGACCTGCATTTGCAGACCGTGAGCTGGACCAAAGATGGAACGCCGCAGAGCATCCCGCTGGAGCCGCAAGTGACCTATCTCCTGCCTTCCGGCTACAAGGTTGAAATGTCGAGGCCTTCGGTCAACGGGCGCTGGAGACTGGTCGGAACGAATGCGGAGGGCACCTATTGTCACAAGCCGTGCACCGTTTCGGGAGGGGGGAAATCGGAGATTTCGAAATCGCTCGCCGACGCGATGCAGGAAGGGCCGGTCATCATGCCGCGATTTGAGCAGGACATGTTTCTCGTCGAGGCGCTTCTGACTCGTGACTACGGCGACCGCTATGCGAATCCGAACGAGCCGGGCAAGCCGAGTCGCGGGATTCTTGACCCGGAGCGATCTCTCGGATCCGTGATGCGTCTTTTCTCCCCGAGTGATGCCTTTACCGCGGAATATAACGAATTCATCAACACGATTCCACGGACGGTTCGTGATTTCATCCTGACCTTGAAGCGCTACTGGAAACCGGATTGGGGCGATGACTGGAGAAGCCGTTTCCGCGTTGACCGGGTCAATGGTGAGCCGGGGTTTCTTCTCAAATACCGGCTCGAGACGGTGACGAGCCGCTACCTGCGGGTCGGGTATCTCAGCGACGGGGCCTGGCGAATGTTCGGGCTGCGGAAGGATTTCGCCCCCGCGACGAAGTTGCAGCGGGAGGATGATATCACGGCTTCGCTCATCGTTCCGGCGGAGCAGATTGACGAATCGCTCCTCCATCCTGAGGTGAGATTTCCGAGCTACAAGTTCTCAGAGAATTGTGAATTTAGACTCTTCCAGCGCCCCGATGAGGCGATCCACCGCGGCTACGATAAGCAGACGGAACTCGACTTTTCCAAAGGGGGGAATTTCTTTTCTAACTACGAACCCAAGTCGCGCGAGGAAGGGAAAGCGATGGTGGATGACGCGATTCGATTCGATCATTTCACGAAGCCGATCAAGAAAATGCTCAAAGGTTTCGCCGGGGCGAAATCGGGGCCTTCCTATGTCGTGAGCCCGGCGCATCCGCGAATTGTCGAGGGCACGCCGACGGAGAATCCGCGGTATTTGCAGAACCGTCCGGATCTTGAGAATCCGCGCGGTGAGTATCTCGGTGATCTCGGTTCGCGACTTTTCCGGCGGCTGGGACTGGATCAACCGGTGCTGAATCCGGTGCATGCGGTCCTCCCGGGGAGGCGGAATAATCCGGCGAACTATGAGGCGGGGATTCGTCCGCTTGCGGTCTTCGGACCGGTCCATTATCAGGAGCTGCCCGAGCTCTTCATGGACTTTGTCGCGAGTCTCACCGGCAAGTCTCCGTCGACGACGGGGGCGGGCTCAGAGGGCGCGCTCACGAAAGGGCCGTTCAACGCCTTGCTTCCGGTCGTGGATCTGAATGCGGCGCTTCTCGGCTACATCATGACCGGCCAGGAAGGGTTCAGCACGGCGGCGGGTTACATCGGGCCGAAGTATCGCGTCGATCACGACATCAGTTTGGTCGTGCCGGAAGTGTGGAGCCGGATGTTTCTTCACGAGAGGCGGCCTGAATTTTTGATCAAGGAAGGTTATCTCGAAGCGCTTCAGGATTTCGATGAAAATGGGGAGCTCATTTCCGCGAGCCGCCTCGGTTATCGCATCACCTGGAAGTTTGTGGAAACCTTCTTCGGTCGCATGTTCGCGGAACCGCGCAGTGTCTTCACCGACGATATGCTCCGCCCGGAATTGCAGAGTCACGATCAGTTCGTCGATGGAATCAAAAACATCACGGAGACCCACACAAAGGTAGCGCTGAGTTACTTCGAGGACGGGGGCATTGATCTCGCGATCCCGCCGCTGCGCGCGATCCTCCACATCATGGCTTACGGGGAGTTCGAAGGGAAAACGATCCATGACTCGGAAGTGCGGGACCTTTTCAAACGGGAGCATGTTCTCGTGAGCGACTGGTATCGGAAACGACTCGAAGCGAAGAAAGATTTACGACTCCGCATGATCAAAGATCACGTGCGCTGCCTCGAAGCGTTTCTCCACAAGGAGAGCTACGCGATCGAAGCGGAGCGGCTTGAGCTTTCGACAAGGCTTGAGGAGACACGCGCTTCGTTGGCACACTTTGAAGCGAATCAGGGTGAATACATCGAGCGCATCACCGGCACGATCGGGGTGGAGCCTAAGCTCTACGAGTGATCGGTCGGTGGCCGTTTTTTTGGAGGTCTACGCTGCGGTCCACACTTTCGCTTTGAGGCGAGCACGTCTTGTCAGCGTTTCCGGCGGTAGTGATTCACCAGTCCGGCGGTGACGCCGTCGGCGTACTCCTGATAGAGGTTTTTGCGGTAGATGCCTTCGATCTCCCTGAGGCCGGGGTATTCGCCCTCCTGCACCCGTGCGTGGATCTCGCGGTGGTTCATGCAGTAGGGCTCAAAGAAGATGACGGGACAGAAAAAGGCGCGGTTTGCGAGAAGGTTTCGCGCCCAGACGAGTTCGTTGTCATTAACCGACATGCCGTTGGTCCCGTCGTAGTGAAAGGCGGGGAGCCGCGTTTCCTTTTTCATGGTTCGCGAGATTTCATCGGCGAGTTCCAGTTCCTCGTGGTAGACGCGGTTCAGGATTCTCAAAATCATTTCGCAACGGGTGTCGTCTTCCTTCATTTCCCCGCCGGAATAGCATCCGTTGATGAGGAGATGAAGGTGGTTCGGGGAGCGGAACGAGGGGCGGCTGGAAGTCCAGGGCGAGGCGTTGAAGTGGAGGCAGAGGGCGACATCGGGCTGGATGCTGTCGTTGAGGATTTCAGCCCGGGCTTTGATCTCGCTGGAAATCGCGAACATGGCTTTTGCGGTGCTGGCGATGAGTCCGCTTGAAGGCACTTTGTTTCGACTGTAAAGGTAGCGCCTCGCCTCCTCCTGAAGAGTTTCGACGCGGTCGGTTGTCACCGGCTCATTGGCTTCACGCGTGAGGAAAACGTTGGCGCCGAGCAGGGAAAGATCACGATGAAGGATTCGGGCAACTTTTAGCGTCATTTCCCCTTCACGGACCTCGATAGTGTCTTTACCGATTCTGAAATGGCGATCATCCCAGGTGACCCACTTTCCCCCGATGTGCCCGGGATCGATTGCGATATTGATCCCGGAAAGCGGTCGCGTTGAGTTGGCGGGCAAATCCGGCAGTTGCGTAGGACTGCGCCAATAAACGGGAGCTTCGGACGAGAGATGATTTTCGTTCCGGAATCTCAACTCATACCAACCGGCCTCGGTAAAGGTCGATTGTTTCAAAATCAGAGCGCGGTCCGGCTGGAGATAAATGAGTCCTTTGTATTCCTCCGGGCTGCGGGCATAGCAGTGATTGAGGAGGTAAATGAACTCCTCGCGGCTGATCGTCTCCTGAAACGGGTCAAGGCGGGACCAGTCCGGGACGCCTCCCAACCGGGCGATGTAGGGATCCGGTGGGGTAAACTCGCCCGGTTGAACGGTCGGCAAAGGGGCTGATTCCTCTCCGGCGCAGGGCGAGAAATGGGCGTCATGCAAAAAAAGCCCCGCAAGCATGAAGACAAGGGCACTTCGGCATGAGGAGGTCTGCATTAGGTGAATCGCGCTAAGCATCTCGCTGAAATTTTTGGTTTCCACGGAAGGAATTTCCGCCGAAGGAAGTGAAGCATGCTGAGGATTCTATTTCTAGGAGATATTGTGGGTGAGCCGGGACGGAAAGCCGTCATTTCGACGCTGCCGGCCATTAAAGAAGAGGAATCTATCGATTTCATCATCGCTAACGGGGAGAACTCGGCTGGTGGACGGGGGATTACACCCCGCATTGCGATCGACCTTATGAGGGCCGGTGTGGCCGTGATCACGACGGGGGACCACATCTGGGATCAGGCAGAGATCGTCGATTTTCTCAGCCTCGAGCCACGCGTGCTTCGTCCCATCAACTATCCCGAAGGGACGCCGGGCGGCGGCTCAATCGTTCTCAATACGGCGAAGGGACCGGTCGGAGTGATCAATGCTCAGGGTCGAACTTTCATGCAGCCGCCGCTTGAAAACCCTTTTCTCGCGGTGGAGGCAGAAGCAGTCCGTCTTCGTGAAGAAGAGGGGGCCCGGGTCATTTTTCTCGACTTCCATGCGGAAACGACCAGCGAAAAAATTGCGATGGGCCGCAGCCTTGATGGCCTCGTTTCGGCAGTCGTGGGGACTCATACTCACGTTCAGACCGCTGATGAGCAAATTTTTGAAGGAGGAACCGCGTTTCTTTCCGATGCCGGGATGTGCGGCCCCCTTCATTCGGTCCTCGGGCGGGAGGTCGAGCCGGTTGTGGAACGTTTCCGCACTGCGACTCCGCGCCGATTCCCCGTCGCAAAAGGGATTGTTGGTCTTCGGGGGGTGATTGTAGAGGTGGAAGAGACCTCAGGTAAGGCCGTGGAAATCAGGCGTTTCAGCCGGGATATCGAGCCTGAGGCCACTCAAAAATGAAGGCTTCTCGCGGCGGATTGCCGCTGATAACGAAATTTTTGAGGATTTGGCAATAATTTTTTGACAGATCGATCCGGTCGAGTAGTTTTCGCGGCTAAATTTGCAGGAACGCCCGGACGCCTCAAAGCTCCCTTCCCGAAAGGACAGGTTGCCTGAGGTTTATTGGCTTTTTTACAAATGTAGCGGCCTGAGTTATGGGACTTTTTTGTTTCTGATGCTCAAGGTGCTGAAAGGCTCTTGTAGCTCAGGGGTAGAGCACTTCCTTGGTAAGGAAGAGGTCATGGGTTCAATTCCCATCAAGAGCTCCATCAACTTAGAGTAGCAGGAAAAAGAAGAAGAGACCCAAAACGAAGCGAATCCGCAGCGGTAAATTAAATAACCCTGTCGCTGGATAGTCGATTTTAAACGACAACAACAACCTAATAAAACCAAACGACAATGGCTAAAGCATCATTCGAACGAAACAAGCCTCACGTGAACGTGGGCACGATCGGCCACGTTGACCACGGCAAAACGACCCTCACGGCTGCGATCACTTCGACGCTCGCTGAAAAAGGTTTCGCCGAGAAGCGTGCCTATGACGAAATCGACGGAGCTCCAGAGGAGCGCGAGCGCGGTATCACAATTTCAACCGCTCACGTTGAGTATGAGACGGAAAACCGTCACTATGCCCACGTGGATTGCCCCGGACACGCTGACTATGTGAAGAACATGATCACCGGTGCGGCGCAGATGGACGGCGGAATTCTCGTGGTTTCTGCTGCTGACGGTCCGATGCCTCAGACTCGTGAGCACATTCTCCTTGCTCGCCAGGTTGGTGTTCCTTCTCTCGTGGTTTTCCTCAACAAGGTTGACCAGGTTGACGATGATGAGCTTCTTGACCTCGTTGAGATGGAGGTTCGTGAGCTTCTCAGCCAGTATGATTTCCCCGGTGATGACATCCCGATCGTTCGCGGTTCTGCGCTCAAGGCGCTTGAGGGCGACGCGACGCAGATGGAGAATATCATGAAGCTTATGCAGGCAGTGGATGAATACATTCCACTTCCGGAGCGTCCCGTTGATCAGGATTTCCTTATGCCGATCGAGGACGTGTTTTCGATTGAAGGCCGCGGAACGGTTGCGACCGGTCGTATTGAGCGTGGTATTATCAAGAAGATGGAAGAAGTTGAGATTGTCGGTATTCGCGACACGATCAAGACGACTGTCACGGACATCGAGATGTTCCGTAAGCTTCTCGACGAAGGTCGTGCCGGTGATAACGTGGGTATCCTCGTTCGTGGTCTTAAGAAAGACGAACTCGAGCGCGGCCAGGTCATTGCTAAGCCCGGATCCATCACTCCTCATAAGAAGTTCAAGGCCGAGGTCTACGTGCTTTCGAAAGATGAGGGTGGCCGTCACACGCCTTTCTTCAACAACTACCGTCCCCAGTTTTACTTCCGTACCACTGACGTGACCGGTTCTGTTGAGCTTCCTGAAGGGGTTGAAATGGTCATGCCCGGTGACAACGTGGCGGTAACCGTCGAGTTGCTTACCCCAATCGCGATGGAGAAGACAATTCGCTTCGCGATTCGCGAAGGTGGTCGCACCGTGGGTGCTGGTCGTGTCTCCGAGATTCTTGACTAATCTCATCAAGGGAACGGGCGTTCTTCGGTTCGCTCGGGCTTTGCTAATTTTGGCATTGGAGGGGACCCGATTCGTCGGCTCCCCTCTTTCCGCCGCTGGAAGAATTTTTTAGATAGGGTAGTAGCTCAATTGGTAGAGTAGCGGTCTCCAAAACCGTTGGTTCCGAGTTCGAGTCTCGGCTGCCCTGCCATTTCACGTTAGAGAAGAAGTCTGATTCACAAATTGTTATGACCAAGTTGGGAAAATATTTCGGAGAGGTTCGCGCTGAGCTTAAGAAGGCAACATGGCCGTGGGATCCGAAAGAAAAAGGCTTCAAGAAGTATAAGCAGCTCATCGATTCCACGGTGGTGGTGATGATTGCGATGGTTCTGTTGGGGGCTTATGTGGCGACGATCGATTTTGCGATGCGTCAGTTCATGACCTTCCTCACGACCGGATTTTAATTTTTGATTTTTTGCTATGCCGACTATCCCCGCCCCTAAAGATCAATGGTATGTGATTCACGTTCTCTCCGGACAGGAGTTGAAGGTGCGTGACAGCATTGAGCGGCGCATCGCCGCGGAAGAGCTCGGGGATGTCGTTTTTGAGGTCCTTGTCCCGCAGGAAAGAGTTTCGGAAGTGAAGTCGGGTCAGAAGAGGGAGGCGAACCGCAAGTTTTATCCCGGTTACATCATCGTGAACATGCACTTGCTTCACGACGACAACACGCTCGTCGACCGGACCTGGTACTTTATCCAGGAAACCGACGGCGTCATTAATTTTGCAGGAACGAAGACAAACCCAATGCCAATGCCGATGCATGAGGTTGAGGGGATGCTTGCGCAGATCAAAGAGCGCGAGGGAAGCGTCATGCCTGCGGTTGCTTACGAAGTGGGTGACACGGTGGTGGTTTCGGACGGTCCTTTCCAGGGTCAAACCGGAATCGTCGCGGAGGTGAACGAGGAGAAGGGTGAGGTTATGGTCTCAGTCAATATCTTCGGTCGTGAGACTCTCGTTCCCCTCGAATACTGGCAAGTGGAAAATGGCTGATGAGACGACTGTGCTAATCCGGCCAACCCTGTTGGGTCGGGCACTTAACCCTGTTGGGGGTCCAACCTGTTAAATCAGTAAACGAATAATTTTTAAACAAGAAGCACGATGGCTAAAGAAGTAGTGAAACAATTGAAATTGCAGATTCCTGCAGGTCAGGCGAACCCGTCGCCACCCGTTGGTCCGGCGCTCGGTCAGGCCGGCGTGAATATCATGGAGTTCTGCAAGGCGTTTAACGCTGAGACTCAGCAAAGCGCAGGGGATCTCCTCCCTGTCGTGATCAGTGTCTACGCGGACAAGAGTTTTACGTTCATCACCAAGAAGCCGCCCGCAGCGGTTCTTTTGAAGAAGGCGGCTAATATCGCTTCCGGTTCCGGTGAGCCTCACAAGGTCAAGATTGGTTCGATCACACGCGCCAAGCTCCTTGAGGTGGTGAAGGTGAAAATTGAAGACCTCAATACTGATGACGAAGAGGTGGCGTGCCGCATTCTGGCAGGAACAGCCCGCCAGATGGGTCTCGAAATCGTCGATTAAATTTTTCGGATTAATCTCCAAAACCGCAGGAGGGCTCGCGCCCGTTTGAACTGCACTCTATAAAATGGCAAAACACAGAAGCAAAAGATACCTGAAGGCCGCTGAGATGGTGGACAGTCAAAATGTCTACTCCATCGAAGAGGCCGCCGCGCTGGTGAAGAAATTCCCGGCTCCGAAGTTTGACCAGTCGGTCACAATCACTTTCCGCATGGGGGTCGATCCCCGTCAGTCCGACCAGATGGTTCGCGGAACCTGCCCGCTCCCGAACGGCAGCGGTAAGGATGTTAAGGTCCTTGTTTTCGCCGAAGGCGATGCAGCGACTCAGGCAAAGAACGCCGGAGCGGATCACGTCGGTTTTGAGGCGCTCATCAAAGAGGTTCAGGGAGGCATGATGGATTTCGATGCTGTCATCGCAACTCCGGCGGCAATGTCGGAAGTTCGTAAGCTCGGTAGGCAGCTCGGGCCTCGCGGTCTCATGCCGAACCCGAAGACGGGGACGGTGACTGATGACACTGCTGCAGCGGTGAAAGCGGTGAAAGCCGGGCGGGTCGATTTCAAGCTCGATAAGAATGGAAATATCTCGGTCCCGATTGGCAAAGTTTCTTTCGAAGAGTCTGCTCTCGTTGAGAACGGGCGCGCTGTGATCGAATCAGTCAATGGTGCCCGCCCTGCGACGGCTAAGGGTGTCTTTATCCTGAGAGGTGCCATCGCCGCGACAATGAGTCCCGGCGTCTCGGTGGATGTCTCGGGTTGGAATTAATCAGCAAACCGCTATTCAAATTTTACCAGTTTCAAGACGATGAAAGAAATTAAGAAAGTCATCATTGATGATCTGCTAAGTCGGATCAACCAATCACCATTTCTCCTTGTCGCGGATTATTCCGGGATGACGGTGCCCCAGTTCGAGGCCTTGCGGAAGCGGCTCAAAGAAAAGGGAGCGAAGTTCCAGGTCGCGAAGAATACTTTTGTTCGCCAGGCGGCTGAAAGTGCTGAGTTTCCCGAGGGGCTTGCTGAATTTCTCTCCGGCCAGACCGCAATCGTCACTGGCGACAGTGATGTGTGCGCGGCGGCAAAGGAACTCAAGGATTTTGCGAAGGAGGAGGGCAAGCCCGGTATCCGTGGTGGTGTCCTCGATGGAGAGCTTCTCGATGAAGCGAAGGTTAGGGCATTGGCCGATCTTCCGCCCATGGAGATTCTTCAGGCGACCCTTCTCGGAGTTCTCAATCAGCCTGGCACGATGCTGGCACGTGTCCTCAATGAACCCGGGTCTTCATTGGCGCGTGTTCTCCAGGCGAAGGCCGACCAGGGTTAATTCAATTCAAACCAATTTCGGATCGCCCCACTGGGTGATCCGCCTATCCAAAAAAACAAACCGGGTTCCTTGTCGATTACTGAGCGCAGCAACTTAATTGTCGGAACGCTTTCCGACGCGACGATACCCACCTAAAAAAATGGCAGATACAAACGCAATTGTAGAACAGTTAAGTGGACTTACCGTCCTCGAGGTCGCTGACCTTGTGAAAGCTCTTGAAGAGAAGTGGGGTGTGAGTGCAGCAGCGCCCGCAGCCGTAGCGATGGCCGGTCCTGCCGGCGGTGGCGAAGCAGCCGCAGAGGAGAAGGACGAATTCGATGTCGTGCTTACTTCATTCGGTGAGAACAAGATTGCCGTGATTAAGGCTGTCCGCGAAGCGGTCGCAGGTCTTGGTCTTGCAGATGCGAAGAAACTCGTTGAGAGCGCTCCTATCCCGCTCAAAGAAGGTGCTTCCAAGGACGAAGCTGAGGAGATGAAGAAGAAGCTTGAAGAGGCCGGTGCTTCTATCGAACTCAAGTAAGCAAAGATTTATGGTTCGGGCCGCAGCGGGATTTCTCCTGCGGGCCGAACTTTTTCTGAATTTTTTTTAATAAATACCCGGATTGAACCGTAATCACAGCAGACCAAGTGTCATCCAATTCATCGCAAATCTAGTTTAGACGTCGAATCCCGGTTGCTTAGAGGCACCCGGGCTTCGTCGTCTTGCGGTTGTTAGACGGACGGGCTTCCAGCCTATCAATGTTTTGTCGTGTCCGGATTTCACGTTCAAAACCTGAGAAATCAGGAAACCCGCGACCGCGTTTCGACTTTTCTACATCCAACTACCACGCCCAACATGTCAGCAGCAGCTAAGAAGCTTGAACGTAAGTATTTCGGGGAGATCGAAGAGGCGGTCGACACGCCAAACCTCATTGAGGTCCAGCTCGATTCCTATAAAGAGTTTCTGCAACAGGAGGTCGCGCCAACTGATCGTGTTTCGACGGGTTTGCAGTCTGTATTTCAGGAGGTCTTTCCGATCCAGAGCTATGACGAGAAATTCACCCTCGATTTCTCACGTTATGAAGTGGGTGAGCCGAAGCTTTCGTCACTTGAGGCCCTTCGAGATGGCGAAACTTTCAGTGCGCCGCTTTATGTGACGTTTGCGCTCACTGACGAGTCCGGCACAAAGGAGGAGCGTGTTTACATGGGGGAGCTTCCCATGATGACTCTGCGGGGAACTTTTGTCATCAATGGCGCTGAGCGTGTCGTCGTCAGTCAGTTGCACCGTTCGCCCGGCGTTTGCTTCGAGACGAATCTTCACCTCAATGGGAAGACCCTCTATGGATTCCGCATCATTCCTGACCGCGGCTCCTGGATGGAGGTCCAGTTCGACACGAACGACCTGCTTTACGTTTATCTCGACCGCCGCCGTCGCCGCCGTAAGTTCCTCGCGACCACTTTCCTCCGTGCGATCGGCTACCCGACTGACGCTGATATCATTCGTCAGTTCTTCGACATCGATAAGCTCAAGGTCGATCCAAAGGTGGATGAGGCGGAACTTGCCAACAAGGTCATCTTTGAAGATGTCTGCGATGGCGACATGATCGTAGCCAAGGCCTACGAGCCGCTTACGCAGGCGGTCATCGCGCAGCTTCACGGCCTCGGGGTGAAGACCCTCAATGTCGTGACGACTTCTCACGATGATCTTCTCATCAAGTCCCTCAAAAAGGACCCGGCTTGTAACGAGGAGGAGGCGCTCAAAGATATCTACCGTCGCCTCCGTCCCGGTGATCCACCCACCGTGGCGAACGCTCGTGCGCTTCTGAAGCGACTTTTCTTTGACCCAAAGAAATACGATCTCACTCGTGTTGGTCGTTATAAGATTAACCAGAAGTTGGGTCTTCCTGTTGACGAAAATGAGCGCGTCATCACTCACGATGACTTTATCGCCTCGATGTCCTACCTCTTCGGTCTCCGCCGTGGCGAGGGTGTCCTTGATGATATTGACCACCTTGGTAGCCGTCGTATCCGCGCTGTGGGTGAGCTTCTTGCGAATCAGTGCCGCGTCGGTCTTGCCCGGACAGAGCGTCTCGTCAAAGAGCGCATGACTTTGTTCGACATTAATCTCGACGGCATGACGCCTTCGAAGTTGGTGAATCCGAAGGCCCTTGCTGCGGTCGTCCGTGATTTCTTCGGTCGCTCTCAGCTCAGTCAGTTCATGGACCAGATCAACCCTCTCTCGGAGTTGACGCATAAGCGTCGCCTCTCCGCTCTGGGGCCTGGTGGTTTGAATCGTGACCGCGCCGGATTTGAAGTGCGGGACGTTCATCCTTCCCACTATGGTCGTATTTGCCCGATTGAGACTCCGGAGGGACCGAACATCGGTCTCATTAACTCCATGAGTTGTTATGCGCGGATCAACGAGTTCGGCTTCATTGAGACGCCTTACCGCCGCATCATTAAAGGGAAGGTTTCCAAGAAAATTGATTACCTCACCGCTGACCAGGAGGAAAGCTACCTCATCGCTCAGGCGAATAATCCGATAGATGACAAAGGCGTTTTCCAGACGGAGCTGATTACGGTGCGTCACCTCGGTGAATTCATCGAGGTGGTTCCGACCGAATCGACTTACATGGATGTTTCGCCGAAGCAGCTTGTTTCGGTCGCGGCGAGCTTGATTCCTTTCCTTGAGCACGATGATGCAAACCGCGCTCTTATGGGCTCGAACATGCAACGTCAGGGCGTTCCGCTTCTTGTTTCCGAATCGCCTTACATCGGCACCGGAATGGAAGCGAAGGTGGCCCGTGACTCGCGTGCGGTTGTCATTGCGGAAGGCAACGGAACGATTGCGGCGGCCACGGCTGAGATCATCGTCATCACTAAAGACGGCGATCTTCCCTGCTCCGAGGCGCAGTTCCTTACGAATCCTCTCAAGCTGAAGAGTGATCCTGAGAATGGCACCTATGTTTATCCGCTCCGTAAGTTCATGCGTTCCAACGCCGGAACCTGCATCAACCAGAAGCCGATTGTCCTCCGTGGTGATAAGGTCAAGGCAGGCACTGTTCTTGCGGACGGACCGAACACTGACAACGGTGAACTCGCCCTCGGTAAGAACGTGCTCGTCGCTTTCATGCCGTGGAATGGATATAACTTCGAGGATGCGATCGTCATCTCGGAGCGCATCGTGAAAGAGGATGTTTATACTTCGATTCACATCGATGAATTCAACATTGGGGCCCGTGACACCAAGCTCGGCCCTGAAGAGATCACTCGCGATATTCCGAATGTCGGTGAGGAAGCGCTCAAAGACCTCGGTCCTGACGGCGTTATTCGCATCGGCGCGGAAGTGAAGCCCGGTGACATTCTTGTCGGTAAGATCACGCCGAAGAGCGAAACCGAGCTGGCTCCGGAAGAGCGCCTTCTTCGCGCGATCTTCGGTGAGAAAGCGGCTGACGTGAAAGACACCTCTCTCCGGGTTCCCTCGGGTTGTGTGGGTATTGTCATGGATGTCCGCGTTTCGAGTCGTAACTCGACGTCGAAAGAGAAGCTTGATCCTAAAGAGCAGCAGAAGCAGCAGAAGCAGATCATTGATGAGCACAAGCGTCGTCAGGAAGAGCTTACTGAGCAGCTCACGGAAAAACTTTCCGACGTTCTTCTTGGCGAGAAAATCCCACTCGATGTCGTCAACGGACGAACCGGTGAGATCATCATCCCGGCGAATCGCAAGATCACGAAGACGCTCCTTCGCAAGCTTGCGGACAATTATTCCAACGTGGAGATCGATCCAAGCCCGATCCGTAACAAGATCCTCGATATCATTTCCAGCTACGAGCAGAAATTTGCTGATATCGACATGGAGCGGGAACGCCAACTCGACCGGATCGAATCCGGTGATGAGGTCGATCCCGGCGTCATCAAAGAGGTCAAAGTCTACGTCGCCAAAAAGCGTAAGCTCTCTGTCGGTGACAAGATGGCGGGTCGCCACGGTAACAAAGGGGTTGTCGCGACGATCGTTCCAGAAGAGGACATGCCATTCCTCGAAGATGGAACTCCCATCGATATCTGTCTGAACCCACTCGGCGTTCCGAGTCGAATGAACGTCGGACAGATGCTCGAGACTCACCTCGGTGTTGCTGCGAAAGCCCTTGGCTTTAAGGTTGCGACTCCCGTGTTTGACGGTATTCCCGAGGCACAGATCGTCGAGTATCTTGAGCAGGCGAAAGCGACCGATGGATTCGAATGGATCGGCACGAACGGTAAATCGACTCTCTATGATGGTCGAACCGGGGAGGCTTTTTATCAGGATATCGTCGTCGGTATCATTTACATGCTGAAGCTTGGTCACCTCGTTCAGGACAAGATCCACGCTCGTGCGGTCGGTCCTTACTCCCTGGTCACGCAGCAGCCACTCGGCGGTAAAGCGCAGTATGGTGGACAGCGATTTGGTGAGATGGAGGTCTGGGCTCTCGAAGCCTATGGCGCCGCCTACACCTTGCAGGAACTCCTCACGGTTAAGTCCGACGATGTTCAGGGTCGAACTAGAATTTACGAGTCCATTGTCAAAGGGGATAACACCCTCGACGCTGGAACCCCTGAGTCATTCAACGTGTTGATCAAGGAGATGCAGAGTCTCGGTCTCGACGTTCGCGTCGGCTCCTCCGAGCGCTCTCCGGAAGAGATTCTTTCCGACAGCCTTGCGATCAATATTTAATTCATCTTTTCCCGTCCCACTTTTCCGAACCTCAGCCCATTAGTACCGTGTCAGTCCCAACACTCAGCTCTGAAACCCATCTGGACGAAATCTTCGGTCTTGAACGCAAGTCCGACAGTTTCGACCACGTCCGCATTACGGTCGCGAATCCTGAAACAATTCGTGCCTGGAGTCGCGGTGAAGTGAAGAATCCGGAGACCATCAACTACCGGACCTTCAAGCCCGAAAAAGGCGGTCTTTTCTGCGAACGTATCTTCGGTCCTACCAAGGACTGGGAGTGTGCCTGCGGAAAATACAAGCGCATCAAACACAAGGGCACCGTCTGTGACCGTTGTGGCGTCGAAGTGACTCTCAGCCGCGTCCGCCGCGAGCGCATGGGGCACATCGAGCTTGCTGTCGCTGTCAGTCATATCTGGTTTTACAAGTGCATGCCTTCACGCATCGGTCTCATGCTCGACATGAGTGCCCGCCAGCTGGAGCGCGTCATTTATTACGAGGATTACATCATTATCGAGCCGGGCAGCACGCCTCTCGAGCCCGGGCAGCTCCTCACGGAACTTGAATTCCGCGATGCTCAGGAAGAGTATGGCACCAATGATTTCCAGGCGGGAATGGGTGCTGAAGCAGTCCGCGAGCTCCTCGCCCGCATTAATCTTCCCGACGTTATCGTTGAGTTGGAGGAGGCCATGGGCAAGACCCGCTCGAAGCAGGTTCGTAAGAAGCTCGCGAAGCGGCTCAAGCTTGCTCAGGGATTCCACTACTCGAAGACTCGTCCTGAGTGGATGATCCTCGAGGTGCTTCCAGTGATTCCTCCGGATCTTCGTCCTCTCGTTCCTCTCGAAGGGGGGCGTTTTGCGACCTCTGATTTGAACGATCTCTACCGTCGTGTCATCAACCGCAACAATCGTCTTAAGAATCTTCTTCAGCTGAAGACCCCCGACGTAATCATCCGGAATGAGAAGCGCATGCTTCAAGAGGCGGTTGATGCTCTCTTCGACAACGGTCGCCACGGACGCGCTGTCACTGGAGCCGGAAATCGTGCCCTCAAGTCGCTTTCCGACATGCTTAAGGGTAAGGGTGGACGTTTCCGTCAGAACCTTCTCGGTAAGCGCGTTGATTACTCCGGACGTTCCGTCATCGTGATTGGACCGGATCTCGGTCTTCACCAGTGCGGCCTTCCGAAGAAGATGGCTCTCGTTCTTTTCGAGCCTTTCATCATCCGTCGACTCAAAGAGCTTGGTTACGTCCACACGGTTCGTAGCGCGAAGAAGCTTATCGAGCGCAAAACGCCCGAGGTTTGGGACATTCTCGAAGAAGTGACGAAAGGACACCCGGTTCTCCTGAACCGTGCGCCTACGCTTCACCGTCTCTCGATCCAGGCCTTCGAGCCGGTCCTCATCGAGGGATCCGCGATCCGCGTTCACCCGCTTGTCTGTACGGCTTATAACGCTGACTTCGATGGTGACCAGATGGCGGTTCACGTGCCTCTCTCGGTTGAGGCTCAGATGGAGGCACGCACTCTCATGTTGGCTCCGAACAACATCTTTACCCCGTCGAGCGGTAAGCCAATCACGACGCCTTCCCAGGATATTACTCTCGGTAGTTACTTCCTGACTTATTGCCGTCAGATTCCTCTTCGCGATCCAGACAAGGAGCAGACGCTTTCTTTGTTTGCTGATACGTCTGAGGTCGAATTCGCGGTCGCGAACCGCTCGATCGACATGCACGATCCGATCCGCATGCGGAACCCGGATTACGGCACGACGGGTCGTCGCTACGGTGACACCGAGCGCAAGATCCTCATCACGACGGCCGGTCGCGTCCGTTTCAACGAGATCTGGCCTGAAGACCTCGGATTCTTCAATGAGACCGCCGGTAAGAAGCAGCTTTCAGACATCATTTGGCGTTGTTACCAGACCGCAGGTCAGGACGGTACCGTGAAGTCCCTCGATTTGCTGAAGTCTCTCGGATTCAAAGAAGCTTCCCGTTCCGGAATTTCGGTTGGTATCTTCGACATGATCATCCCGGATGAAAAGGAAACTGAAGTGGCCCAGGCGACGGCAGAAGTCCAGAAGGCGAACGATCAGTATCGGGCCGGTGTTATCACCAATAAGGAGCGATACAACAAGATCGTTGATATCTGGACTCACGCTGGTGACGAGATCACGAAAGCCCTCTTCCGCACGATTGAGCACAACGATGGTAAGGACCTTCCGAGCCCGCTCTTCATGATGGTCGATTCCGGTGCCCGTGGTAACCGCCAGCAGATTAAGCAGCTTTCCGGTATGCGAGGCCTCATGGCCAAGCCTTCCGGTGAGATTATTGAGCGCCCGATTATCTCAAACTTCCGTTCTGGTCTTTCTGTCCTCGAGTATTTCATCTCGACACACGGTGCCCGGAAGGGACTTGCCGATACCGCTCTTAAGACTGCTGACTCAGGCTACATGACCCGCAAGCTGGTCGACGTGGCCCAGGATGTCATCATCACCGAGACTGATTGTGGAACCGCCAACGGCATTACCGTGAAGTCGATCTACGAAGGTGACGAAGAGGTCGTTGATCTGAAGACTCGAATCTACGGTCGTGTTGCCGCTGAGAAAGTGGTTAACGGAGACGAGACCGTCGTCGAACCAGGTGACATGATCGACGAAGATGTCGCGATCAAGCTTTATAACATTGGTCATGAGCAGCTTAAGATTCGCTCGGTTCTCACCTGTGAAAGCCGCCGCGGTTGTTGTGCGAAGTGTTACGGAATGAACCTCGCGACGAATGTGATGGCGAAAGACGGCGAGGCCGTTGGAATTATTGCCGCACAGTCGATTGGTGAGCCGGGAACTCAGCTCACGATGCGTACCTTCCACGTGGGTGGTGTTGCTTCAGGAACGTTCAAGCAGCCTATCATTAAGGTGAAAGCCAAGGGTGTTGTGCACTACAACAACCTCAGAACGGTCGAAACGCCTGACAAGACTTTCGTCGCGCTGAACAAGAACGGAACCATTTCGATTCACGGTAAAGACGGGATCGAGCTTGAGTCCTACAACGTCGTCAGCGGATCTCAAATCCGTATCCCTGACAACGGTGAGATCAAAAAGGGCGAAACACTTGCGACCTGGGATCCGTACAGTGTTCCCGTTATCACCGAGAAGGCAGGTAAGATTGTCTTCCGCGACATGATCCAGGGTATTACTCTTGATACAGAGATTGATAAGGAGACGAACGCCAAGGGATTGGTTGTCATCGAGCACAAAGAGGACCTGCACCCGCAGATTCTCATCGTCGATCCGAAATCGGGCGACGAACTTGCGACTTACTCCATCCCAACCGGTGCTCACCTTTCTGTCAAGGAAGGCCAGAAGGTGACCGGCGGTGGTCAGCTCGCGAAAACACCGCGAAAGGTATCTGAGACAAAAGATATTACGGGTGGTCTTCCACGTGTCGCCGAGCTTTTTGAAGCACGGAAGCCGAAAGAAGTCGCTGAAATCGCCAAAATCGATGGTGAGGTTTCCCTCGGGGGAACGGTTCGTGCGAAACGTAAGCTTCTCGTCACTGATCCGGACACCGGAGAGCAGGAGGAGCACCTCATCCCACTCGGCAAGCACTATCTCATCCAGCCCGGTGACACTGTTACCAAGGGTCAGAAGCTGACTGAAGGGGCTGTGATCCCGCATGACATCCTTGAAATTTTGGGGCCACATGCGCTCATGGAGCACCTCGTTAGCGAGGTCCAGGACGTTTATCGTCTCCAGGGCGTTGAGATCAACGATAAGCACATCGAGATTATTATTCGCCAGATGCTTCGTAAGATTCGGATCACTGATCCGGGCGATACGCAGTTCCTCTGGGGTGATCAAATCGAGAAGGCTAACTTCGAAGCGATCAACCTGGATATCACGGATCAGGGTGGTAAGCCTGCAGAAGGCGAGCCGGTCCTCCTGGGTATCACGAAGGCGTCTCTCGAGACGGACAGCTTCATCTCAGCCGCTTCTTTCCAAGACACCACTCGTGTTCTTACGGAGGCCGCTACGCTGGGTAAGATCGATTACCTTCTTGGATTCAAAGAAAACGTCATCATGGGACACCTTATTCCTGCGGGAACCGGTTTCCACACGACGCGGAACATTCAGGTTGAGGAATACGCCAAGGCGGAAGATCTCATCCCGACCAAGGAAGAGACGGTCGAGGACGAAGAAGAGGAAATCGTCGGAGAACTCGCGTAAACTTCAGATTCATTTTAACACGGGGTGCAGGAGCGAGAGCTCCTGCACCCCGTTTTTTCTTGATTTTCGGGGGATTGGCCGTTTAATGGCCGCCCTTTCCCAACCATCGGAATAAAAGTAAAAGAGAAGCGAACGGTCTGTTTAAATGCAGGCCGGGGAGTCACAAGACTAACGATGGCGCTTTTCGAAAACCCTTCGGTCACCTGCTAAAAGGGCCGACTCAAAAATATGTCTAACGAACTCATTACCGAACTCGTCGAAGCCGGTGTCCACTTCGGACACCAGTCCCGCAAATGGAACCCGAAGATGCGCAGCTACATCCTCGGCGAAAAGCACAACGTTCACGTCATCGATCTGGAGCAAACCGTCCAGCAGATCGACGTGGCCGGAAAATTTCTCGCGGACCTTGCTTCCAAGAATAAGAAAATCCTTTTCGTGGGGTGCAAGCGCCAGGCGCAGGATGCCGTCCGCGAAGCGGCCGAGGCAACCGGCCAGTTCTACATCAATCACCGCTGGTTGGGTGGCACGCTCACCAACAGCGAAACCGTCCGCCGCAGCGTCGGGCGCATGGAAATGCTGGAAAACCTCCAGAAGTCACCTGATTTCAAAAAGATGAGCAAGAAAGAGATTGCCTCTCTGAACCGCGAGAAAGGTAAACTTCACCTTCGTCTTTCCGGGATTCGTAAAATGGCGAATCTTCCTGACGCCGTCGTTATCGTTGACTCCGCCCGTGAGTACAACGCGATCAACGAGGCGCGCAAGCTCCGTATCCCGATTGTGGCCATGGTTGACTCAAATGCCGATCCCGACATCATCGATTACCCGATTGTCTCGAATGATGATGCGATCCGCTCCATCCGTGTCGTCCTCAAAAAGCTCATCGAGCCAGTTGTTGCTGCGGTGAATTAATTCCTTTTCGGAATCACATCTCACAAAACTGCCACGGATTCGACATTGCGAATTCGTGTGCGCTAACGGATTACCTACAAACATCCCAAGACTATGGCTGAAATTACTGTTCAACTTATTAAGACGCTCCGCGATAAAACCAACGCGGGGATGATGGATTGCAAGGCTGCGCTCTCTGAGGCAGGTGGTGACCTTGCGGAAGCGGAAACCATTCTTCGTAAGAAGGGGATTGCTGACGCTGAGAAAAAGGCCGGACGTGCCGCGAAGGAAGGCGTCATCGCCTCCCGCATCGTCGACGGCGAGAAAACCGGTATCCTCGTGGAAGTGAACTGCGAGACTGACTTCGTTGCCAAGAACGAGAATTTTACCTCCTTTGTTGAAGCGATCATCGATCACATCGCTTCGAGTGAGAGCGTCGATACTCTCGAAGCTCTCCTCGCTCAGCCGTTCGCAGGCGACGCGACCACGCTCGAAGAGTTCATCAAAGCCAAGGTTGGCCAACTGGGTGAGAACATGGGTCTCGCCCGTTTTGCCAAGTATGAGCTCTCCGGTGAAGGTGCCGTCGCTTCCTACATTCACATGGCGGGGCGCGTTGGCGTTCTTCTTGAAATCACGGCTGGAAAAGCTGAGACCGCACAAAGTGAAAGCTTCCGCACGCTTGCGAAGGATCTTACGCTCCAGATCGCAGCTGCCCAGCCAATCTGCATCAATCGCGATGAAGTGCCTGAGGCGCTTGTTGAGAATGAGAAAGACATTTTCCGTGAGCAAATGAAGGACAAGCCTGTTGAAATCATCGAGAAAATCATTGGTGGTAAGATGGGCAAATTCTACAGCACGAACTGTCTCCTTGAGCAGGCTTTCATCAAAGATGGTGACAAGTCTATTCAGAGTCTCATCGACGCTGTCGCGAAAGGAACCGGTGACGAAATCACTGTTTCCAGGTTTTCACGCTTTGCCGTGGGCGAAGAAGTCGAGGCATAGGTTCCTGCGCCCTTAAGCTATTTTAAAAAGCCCGACTTCGGAAACGAGGTCGGGCTTTTTTGTTGCCCCGTGATTGTTCCTCTGCGAACAGGATACCACTCTCACCTATCGAAATGCCCACCATCGCCATTCTTGATCTAGGAACTCTATCCATGACGGAACGGCAAAGATCCTGGCTCGACTCGATGGGGGAAGTTACCCTCTACGATCGCAGCGGTCCTTCCGAAATTCATGAAAGAGCATCTCAAGCTGAGGTTGTCATCACGACCAAGTGCCCCTTCGATGCAGAACTATTCGACAGGCTTCGGAAATTGAAATACATCGGCGTCCTCGGAACGGGCTACGACATGATCGATATCGCCGCCGCCCGGGAGCATGGAATCACCGTGACGAGTGTGCCTGACTACTGCACCGCAGCCACGGCACAGCATGTTTTCGCTCTCCTGCTTGCAATGACCAATCACACAGGCTCTCTCTCCGCGAGCGTTCATGAGGGCCGATGGTCAAAAGCGAGCGACTTTTGCTTCTGGGATGAGCCATTGGAAGAGTTGGCCGGCCTCTGTCTCGGAATCATCGGCTACGGCCGGATCGGTAAGGAGGTCGCAAAGATCGCTTCGGTTTTCGGCATGGAGGTAATCGTTCGCGCCCGGGGCGAAGAAACCGAAAGGGATGGTTTTGTGGCGATGGAACTCGACGAACTCCTGAAAAGGTGTGACGTCGTGACCTTGCATTGTCCTCTCACCTCGGGGACCTCGCGACTTCTTAACGAAGAGCGACTTTCGCTCATGAAGAAAGGGAGTCGTGTCATTAACGCCGGGCGCGGCGAACTCATCGATGAGGCCGCCCTCGCCTCCGCCCTCAAGTCAGGACACATTCGAGCGGCGGCGGTGGATGTTCTTTCCTACGAACCCCCGCCGGAAAGCAACCCTTTGCTGGCAGCGCCCAACTGTATTATCACGCCCCATGTCGCCTGGGCGACAACGGCCTCGATTGGTCGTCTCGTTGATACGACTTTAGGAAACCTCGAATCGTTTCTCGACGGGGTTGTCGTGAATGAAGCGAAAAATTTCGAAGCGGGTCCCGAGTAGACGAACCGGGTCGATGGTGCATCTTCACCCAACCAAAGGAGCCTCGCCGGGACGGAAAACGATCAGCCCGATGTTGGCGCTTTTTTCCCGAAGATATTGGGAAATGCGGACATCGACGAGGCATTGTCGTCCTTTGCTGCGTGACGAGGTGGCGTGCATGAAGCGGCAAGTCGAGCCATCCCGCTTCGCCAGTCCGACATGCGAAGTGTAGGTTGAATGCCAGTCCGTCACGATCGCGAGAACATCGCCGTCCTGAATCTTTGACTCAATCGCGGCGACTTTGGAATTCGGAATGTAAGAGACGGGAAGGGTCGAAATCTGATCTTCGATTGTTGCCATTTGTGAAACCATCGAAGGATTGTTCCGCAAGTAGCGTGAGCTGCGAACCGCCGTCTGAGTTTGCATGTATTTGACGCGTCGCCGCACCGGGATACCGCCGAGCGATGAGGTGACGTTGCGGCCGAGGCCGCGTCGTTCGTTGTTGGCGAAGACCTCTTCGAGATGATGCATGCGGCTCACGTAGGTGCCGTCGCAGCGACCGTCCCGATAGCGTTCGAGTTCGATGTAGTGGAGGAGCGCTTCGCGTGACCAGAGGGAAGGAGGATTTTTCACGAGCCGCGCCATCGCGAGGGATGCTTCGTAAAAAGTCCAGCAATCGAGGGCGCCAAAATTCACGGAGGGAGATTCGATCCGGTCATCGATCTCAAGGGTGTAGTTCTCGTAAGCGGTGCCGCAAAGCGCCATCCCGAACTTGGTGGTGCGGTCGCCGATGGGAAGGGAGGCCCAGTTTCCCCTTTTTGCCTCGGTGCAAAGGTTGCGGAACTTGGCTTCGCCCTTGAAGACAGTCGGCCACGGCAGTCTTGGCGGACGCATGATCGAAGACGCCGATGACCCGTCCGGCACCGTTCGGCAGTGACTGAGAAAGAGGGCGGCACCGGTGCCGCCGGCGAGGGAAAGGGCGCGGCGGCGTGAGAGCCGCGATTCGGAATGCGGGTTAAGCATGAGGTAGTAACGGGAAGGGGAGCACCGTCGAAAGATACTCGTCGTAATTTCGAATTTCAAGCGACGCGATTGCCGTCCAACCTGTTTCAGTGATTCTGTTAAGAGAAGGAGAGCGGTGCTCAAGGTTGAGGATAGAGCTGCCCGGAGATAGATTGATACCACGCATGGATGATCAAAAATCAGGTGGTCTCACCAGGGCCGAGATTCTCGAGGGATTAGAGAAAGTAAACGCCTTTGTCTCGGAGCGGGAAGTTCAGGGAGAAATCTGCATTTATCGAGGTGCCTGTCTTTGTCTTGCGTTCGCGGGGCGCGTCTCGACGAAAGACGTCGATGCTATTTTTGAGCCCGCTTCGGTCATCCGCAAAGCAGCCTTCGAGGTGGGAAATGAAATGGGGTGGGATTGGAACTGGCTGAACGATGATGTTCGGGGCTTTGTTTCCGCTGGCGGTGTGTCGGCCCGCGTCGCACGGCCGCTACCGGGATACAGTCACCTCAAAGTCTACACCGCGACGTCGGAGTATCTTCTCGCCATGAAATGTCTCGCCGCAAGAGGTGGCAATGACGAGGAGCCTTCCGTCGATTTAAGTGATGCGATTCTACTTTGCCGTGACCTGAAAGTGAGCAGGAGGTCGGATATTGAAGCGATCATCTCAAAATACTATCCAGAGTCTGAGATTCCGGAGCGGACTGATTTTTTCGTCGCCGAAGTGCTGGGCGAGTTGGAGCGCCGATGAAAGAGGGACGACCAAAGACTCTCGCTGATGTAGCGATCCGCGTTCTCGCGGGGGCCTCGTTCCGCCTCGATCTGGCTGATTTTCTCGACGAATTTTATGAATCACCCAATGAAGCCGCTCTTGCAGGGGAGCCTCCTTTTTTGAACGGAACCGGTGAGCGTGGGAAGCAGCGTGATGCATTTTAGCCGCGACCGCTGAGTCGCTCGGAGGAAAATATGGTCTTTCGGTGGGTCGCTGGATTCTGAATGCGAATCGTTTTCTCGCCGAACCGTCTTTCGCGATGAAGACGAGGGAAGGCCGGATCTTTCTGCTAAAGGATTCACCGGCTGCGTTCAAATCGCGAAATCTGTTCGTGACGGGGAATGTTCTGGAGCGGGGTTGACTTTCGCGAGACCTCGCTCGTGCGTTCTAATGCGCCTCCAGCCAGTTCTCTCCCGTTCCTGACTCGACCACAATGGGGACGCTGAGGGGGAGGGCTTCTTTCATCGCGGTTTCGATTTTCGGGATGAGTTCGTCGGCCTCGTCTTTTTTGAGATCGAAGACGAGTTCGTCGTGGACCTGGAGCAGCATCTTCGTTTTGTAGTCACCTCCCTTGAGGAGATCGGCGACCCGGACCATCGCGATTTTGATCATGTCGGCGGCGGTGCCCTGAATCGGTGTGTTGATCGCGGTGCGCTCAGCGGCGGAGCGGATCATGCCGTTGCGGGAGTCGATGTCACGCAGGTAGCGGCGGCGTCCGCTCAGGGTTTCGACGTAGCCGTCCGTCTTCGCCTGCTCGATTGTCTTTTCCTGAAACTCCTTCACGCCGGGATATTGTCGGAAGTATTCTTCGATGATCTCATGTGCCTCACTGCGGGAGACTTCGCCGTTGAGACGCTGCGAGAGTCCGAAGGCGGAGATGCCGTAGATGATGCCGAAGTTGACCATTTTCGCGGTGCGTCGCATCTCGGAGGTCACGCCATCGACCTCGACGCCAAAGACACGGGCGGCAGTGGCGGTGTGAATGTCCTGATCGTTCTGAAAGGCTTCGATCATGGCGGGGTCTTTGCAGAGCGAGGCCATGACGCGGAGCTCGACTTGAGAATAGTCAGCCGCAAGGAGAGTGAAGGAGTCATCGCGCGGCACGAAGGCACGCCGGATTTCGCGTCCCTGATCAGAGCGGATCGGGATGTTTTGCAGGTTCGGATTGTTTGATGCGAGCCGTCCCGTTGCGGTCATGAGCTGATGAAATGTAGTATGAATCCTTCCCGTCCCCGGGAAGATCGCATTCGGAAGGGCATCGACATAGGTGCTCTTCAGCTTTGCCGCTTCGCGATGGGAAAGGAGATCCCGCACGATCTGGTGACTTGCGGCGAGCGAGGTCAGGGTCTGTTCATCGGTTTTGTATTGCCCTGTTTTGGTCTTCTTCGGCTTCTCGACGAGCTTGAGTTGATCAAAGAAAATTTCACCGACCTGCTTCGGGGAATTGATATTGAACTCGGTCCCGGCCGCTTCGAAGACAGCTTTCTGAAAGCCGTCGATTCGTTCTGCAAGAATCACGCCGATGTCTTTCAAGGTCTTCGGATCGACGCGGATCCCTTCGGCTTCCATCGCGACAAGAACGGGAATGAGGGGGCACTCGATCTCGTTCAGGACCGGCTCCTGGTGCATCTCTTTGATTTGCGCTTTCAGCTTCGTCGCGAGCTGCCAAGTGATGTCGGCATCTTCACAGGCATACTCGGCGATGGCTTCGAAAGCCGGACCTGCCTCTCCGCTTTGACCCGACATTTCGTCTTCGTCGAAAAGGCTCAGCTGCCCGGTTTTCTCACTCGTTTTGCCGAAGACTTCATCGTAGGTGATTGGTTTGTAGCCCAGCATCGACTCGGCGAGGTAGTCCATCTTGTGACGCTGTTCCGGCTCGATCACCGTGTGGGCGAGCATCGTGTCGTAGACGGGCGTGGCCACGGTGAAACCCTGCCATTGCAACACGCCGATATCGAACTTGAGGTTGTGACCGATTTTTTCGCGGGAGGAGTCGGCAAAGAGTTCCCGAAATTCTTCAAGGATCGCTTTTCCGGCGTTCCCGCCTGGAACCTCGACGTAGCTCGCTTCATTTTCCTTCCATGAAAAGGCGATCCCGATAATGGAGGCGACTTTTTCATCCAGCGAATCGGTCTCAAGGTCGAAACAAAACGAGGGCTGAGCGGCGAGGCTTTTCAAAAGCGCGCTTCGTCCGGAGCCATCACTGGCGCGGATGAAATGGTAGTCCTTTTTGAAATCGGAAATCGTTTTCAGCTCGGCGGTGAGGCCGACTTCAGACTCGGTCGTGGTGTGGCCGCGACCGGCCTCAAAATCGGTCCCGTAGAGGCGTTTTCCGAGCGAGTTGAACTCGAATTCCACGAAGAGTGATTTCAGTTCCTCATGGTTTCGTTCACTGATTTCGATTTCGTCGAAGCCCTCTTTGACCGGGGCATCGGTCATGATCGTGACGAGTTTCTTCGAGAGGAGGGCCTGCTCGCGATTGTTTTCGACATTCTCCTTCTGCTTCCCTTTGAGCTGATCGGTGTGTTCAAGAAGGCCTTCGATGCTGCCAAACTGAGCAATGAGTTTTTTCGCGGTCTTTTCGCCGATGCCGGGAACGCCGGGAATGTTGTCGGACGCGTCGCCCCAGAGTCCGAGGACATCGATGGTCTGAAGAGGATCGGTCACCTCCCAGTTTTTGCAGATCGCGGTGACGTCGAGAATTTCCACATCGGACCCCTGGCGTCCCGGTTTGTACATACTCGTCGTCGGCGTCACGAGCTGGGCGAAGTCTTTGTCCGGCGTCACCATGAAGGTGTTGTATTCGCCGAGAGCGTCCGCTTTCCGCGCGAGCGTGCCGATGACATCGTCGGCCTCCCAGCCGGGATATTCGAGGACGGGGATGTTGAAGGCTTTGACGAGCCGCTTTACATGCGGCAACTGCAGCGCGAGATCCTCAGGCATTGCATCGCGGTTTGCTTTGTATTCCGGGTAGATTTCGTGGCGCGGGGTCGGGTCACTCGTATCAAACGCGACCGCGAGGTGAGTTGGTTTTTGTTTTTCGATGAGGTCGAGGAGGACCATTGTGAAGCCATAGAGAGCTGAGGTATTGACCCGTGCCGAGGTGTAGATGGGGCTCCGGATCAGCGCAAAATGAGCCCGATAGATCAGGGCCATCCCGTCGAGAAGGAAGAGACGTTTCGAAGGGTCTGCCATGCGGCAAGACTACCGACCCTTATCGCGCTGACAAGGGGATTTGTGAGGATTCCACGCGCTTTGGCGGGCAAATTTCACTGATCAAAAGAGCGGTAGCCCTGAGCGTAGCCGTCGATGTATGGCTGGTTCCCGCTGTTGCCGCCGCGAATTGCGTAGCGGTAGCCATTGCGCGCGTCAAACTTTCCATCATGAACACCGCGTCGATGATCGCGGGCGGTGGGTTGGCGGGCACCCTGCGGGACGGCGTCCCCATAGTTTGTCGGGGAGCTATCTCCCGCCCCATAGTGGACCCCGGCATCACGAGGATGACAGGAAATGAGAGTGAGGGCGAAAAGGGCGGCAAGGGTCAGCTTCATGGCAACAGGCGTTGCTGCTAATTTTAGAGGTATTTATTATAAATTCAAGAATCATTTACCTTGTTGATAACTTGATCAGCCGGAGGCTCGACCATGGATGGCGGTTAGTCAGCTGGTCTCATGAGCAAATCACGAGTTTCTAACATGATCTCTCCTCTCTGGTAGTGCGGATTTAACCGCCGTTTAAGCCCCCTCCATCTTCTCGATCTGCTCACTCAGCGTTTCCCAGCGGGAGTATTGCTTTTCGAGGAGGCTTTCGATTTCGGAGAATCGTTTCATTGCCTCGGCTGCCTTTTCGCCCTGGGTGAAAAATTCGGGGTCGGCGAGGTTTTTCGTGAGGAGTTCTTTCTCTTCCTCGCTTTTCGCGATCCCGATTTCAAGCGCTTCGAATTCGGTCTTGAGTGGCTTTAGCTTTGTGTTGCGCTCCTCGCGTGCCTTGGCTTCGAGTCGCCGCTGCTCTTTCCGGTTCGTGCCACTGCCGCCGCCTGAAGAAACAGAACTCTTCACGGGAGTAGCCGTCGCACCGCTCGCTCGCGCTTTCTCTGCATCAATGTCTGCCCGTTTTTTCTCGAGGTAGGCGCTGACGTTCCCGTAATAGACTTTCGGTTTCTGATTTGGAATGAACTCCAGCACCTTCGTCACGACGGGGTCGAGAAAGGAGCGGTTGTGAGAAACGATCGCGTAGGCACCGGTGTAGTCGAGGAGCGCCTTTTGGAGGACTTCCTGCGAGTGGAGATCGAGGTGGTTCGTCGGCTCATCGAGGATCAGAAAGTTCGCGGGCTGGAGGAGCATCCGCGCGAGGGCAAGGCGACCGCGCTCGCCGCCGGAAAGGACGCTGACTTTTTTGAACACATCATCGCCGCGAAAAAGGAAGGCCCCGAGGAGCGTTCGCAGATTTCCTGCGGCCTGTTTCGTGACATTGCCCTCCATTGTTTCGAGGACCGTTTTGCTCGGGTCGAGCTCATCCGCGTGGGTCTGCGAAAAGTAGGCGATGCTGACGTTGTGACCTTCGGTCCGTTCCCCGGAAGAGGCTTCCTCAGTCGCCGCCGCGATCCGTGAGAAGGTCGATTTCCCCGCGCCGTTGACGCCGACGATGGCGATCTTGTCCCCCCGCTCGATCGCGAAATCGAAGCCGTCGATGACCTTGTTCGCCCCGTAGTGCTTCTTCAGATTTTCGAACTTCACCACCGTCTGGCCGGAGCGCTGCGGCTGAGGAAATCGGAAGTCAACGGTGGCGGCTTCATCTTCAATCTCGATCCGCTCCAGCTTGTCGAGCGCCTTAATCCGGGACTGCACCATTTTCGCCTTGGAAGCGGTCGCCCGGAACCGGTTGATGAGTTTCTCGGCCTTTTCGATCTCCTTTTGCTGATTCGAGTAAGCTCGCAGGGTCTGCTCTTTTCTCGCTTCCCGTTCGCGGAGGAAAAACGAGTAGTTGCCCGAGTACTGCTCCACGCCGCCATTTTCAAACGCGAGAGTCCGGTTCGTGAGATTGTCGAGCATGCTCCGGTCGTGCGAGATCAGGATCATCGCGCCGCCGTATTGACGCAGCCATTGCTCGAGCCACTGCACCGTTTCGATGTCGAGGTGGTTCGTCGGCTCATCGAGAAGAAGCACTGACGGTTCCTGAAGGAGCAGTTTCGCCATCGCGATCCGCATCTGCCATCCACCGCTGAATTCGCCGGTCTGGCGCTCAAAGTCGGATTCCTTAAATCCCAACCCGCTCAACACCGTCGCGATGCGGGGTTTCATCTTGCTGATGTCATGGTGTTCGAGGCGGAGTTGCAAGTCGCCGAAGACTTCGAGGAGATCACCGTATGCATCGGTCTGGGGATCGACCGTTTCGAGTTGGGATTCGATTTCGGCGAGCTGTTCCTGAAGTTGTCTCACGTCATCGAACGCTTTTTCCACTTCCGCAAACACCGTTGAGCCTTTGTGTTGAACCCCTTCCTGCGGGAGATAGCCGACCGTGGTCTGCTTCGCCTTGATGATCCGCCCGCGATCAGCCGTCTCGATCCCCGCGATGATTTTCATCAAAGTTGATTTCCCGGCACCGTTCGGACCGGCAAGCGACCAGCGTTCCTTCGCCCTCACGGTGAAGGAGAGATCTTTGAAGAGGGAGCGGGCTCCGTATTCGATGGAGACTTTATCGACGGCTAGCATAGAGGGCCGGAAGGTAGCGCAAAATGAGAATCCCGCCAGCTTTCCAACGAGGGGTGCGGCCGCAAATTCTCTGATTTTCGGAATACGACGCATCACTCAATTTAATCTGGCTTCCGCTTGCCTACTTTTGCTGCTCAAGCCATGTTCTGGTGATGAGATTTCTTAGACCTTTAGTCATAGCGGTGGCCGTTACCGGGCTCGGATACCTCATCTTTGAATGGACGCGCCCAAGCTATCCGGTTTCGAGAATCATCCAGAATAGTCAGGGGAAAACACTTGATGTTCTGATTCAGGGAAGGGATGGGAGAACGATTATTTTTGATCGAATGCCAAGCCGTGAGCGTTTCGAAATTGATATTGATTCGCTTTCCCTTGCAGACAAATTCTTCTGTTTACGTCTGAAAAGCTTGCCTGCTCCCGAGAAGAAGAAGATTGAGGCTGGCTATGTCGAGAGAAGGCGAAGGATGATTGCAGAACTGAAAGTGAAGGAGACGGTGATCATGGACGAATTATCTTCGCAAACGTAACTATTCAGGTCAAGAAAGTGAAGAAAACACTTGTACTATGAATATTATGGTATTAGCTGATCTTCGTGAAGCGAAAACGCCCGACAAAAGAGCAGCTTATCGAGCTGGCGAAGAGCGATCCC
>Ga0222633_1000069_pt1 | contig 105648 bp, 84 predicted proteins | sample AntAcemetageno48_FD_179816 | JGI IMG/M metagenome (GOLD analysis project Ga0222633, IMG submission 179816) | Saline water microbial communities from Ace Lake, Antarctica - #48 | ecosystem: Environmental > Aquatic > Non-marine Saline and Alkaline > Saline | place: Antarctica: Ace Lake...
ATTTCGTGCAAATCGCACACGCTTAACGGGCACCTTGGGTACCACCGGCCTTCGTCGCCGCCTGGGTTGACGTGGCACTTGCGGCAGCCGCCCCAGGTGCCCATGCACCCGGCGCCGCCGTCCAGGCAGTTGTCGATGTACTCGTACAACCCGACGTCGCCCTCGGCGTACCCGCACACGTCGGAATCCGCCTCCCCTGTTCGGACCCCGAACCACGTGAAGGTTTCGAACACGCCATCACCAGGAGTGGCTTCCACGAACAGAATGCCGTTGTCCAACGCGGGGTGCGCTAAAATTTCCTCCTTTGTTTGACCCATCGAAGCTACGAGTTCAGGATTTTTCGCCAACCGCGCTTGCTGCGCACGCATCGCGAGCTGTGTGTTCGTCAACCCCTCGGGGTTCACAGGAGCGGCGGACAAGGAGGGGGCGACCGAAGTGGATCTAACCGCAGCGGCGCCCGCGAGGAGCGCCAGAGAAGCCGCGCACGCGAACACCGAGAACCTACTCCATCCAAGTTTTTCGGTTACATCCGAGGATCCGGAGGGTTCGGCACCCGCGATGGTTGGACAAAAGCGCGGTGAACTCGCCCACGCGCGGATCAGCGATCATTGCGAACGTTGTTTCGATAAAAAAATCAGATTCAAAACGGGACCTCCGCGCGTCGAAAGATGCCGAGAGGGGGAAGGCGGAAGAGAACAACACACACCCGAAGTACTGGTTAGTACTACGTAGTGGTCGAGTATGACACACCTTCGATCGAACTCCCCACAGAGCAATTAGTCACAATTTGAAGATTCGAAGAAGTGTGGGAAGTTTCCATTTTTTTTCTTGCGCCAAGCGGTTTAGGGTAAAACAAAACAAAAGTGGATTACAAGTAGTCTATGAAATGTACATGCGTTGTCTTTCATGTCAATCTAGCAGTCTAGCAAGTGTCCGAAAGTGTTCAAACCCGTCTGTGCGCTCACGCGCTCATCGCTCTTTCCGCGTTGACCATCTTCATGTAGTTCAACGCGCTGCCGTGTTCGAACCACTTGATTTGCTCGTCGTTAAACGTGTGGTCCACGTAAAACTCGTGGACGGTTTCGCCCGAAACCGCGTCGCGCGCGCGAACCGTGAGTTGCAACCCGGGCTTGAGCTGGCCGTTCCCTAACCCCAAAATATCGAGAAGCATGCCTTCGCCGCGTATCTTGTCGTAATCGTTCGGGTCCGCGAAATTCAAAGGCAACATACCCTGCTTCTTCAAGTTGGTCTCGTGGATACGCGCAAACGAGCGAACGATAACTGCGACGCCGCCAAGAAAGCGAGGCTCCAACGCGGCGTGTTCCCGTGAACTGCCCTCGCCGTAGTTCTTGTCCCCAACAACGACCCATGGCGTTTTGTGCACGTCCCTGTACTGCGCCGCGATTTCGGGAACCTTCCCGATTTCGTGCGTGAACGCGTTCCGCACCGCGTTTGTGTCACCGCTCTCCGCGTTGATCGCGCCGATCAAGCAGTTCTCCGAGATATTCGTCAAGTGTCCCCGGAACTTCAACCACACACCAGCCATGGAGATGTGGTCCGTGGTGCACTTCCCCTTGGCTTTGATCAAAACAGGACACCCGAGGTAATCGGCGCCGTCCCACTTCAAAAACGGTTCCAAAAGCTGTAACCGCTTCGAGTGCGGGTCAACCTTGATGTCCACCAGCGCCGCCTTGTCATCAGGCGCGGGGGGCTGGAAAATCGAGTCGTCGATGTCCCACCCGCTCGGGGGTATAGCAGGGCAGCCCGCTGGGACTACGAACTTGAAGGCACCGCCGTCAGGAGTTTGCAGCGAATCCGCGTACGGGTTGTAATCCAGCCGTCCCGAAAACGCCAACATCGTGACGAGCTCGGGCGACGTGACGAAACAGTGCGTGTCCGGGTTCCCGTCGTTTCGCTTGGCGAAGTTCCGGTTGTACGACGTGACGATCGTGTTCTTCACCCCGAGAGGCATCTCGCGTTTCCACTGCCCGATACAAGGCCCACAGGCTTTCGCTAAAACCGTGGCGCCCGCTTTTTCGAAAATATCCACGAACCCGTCTTTGAGTTTTAAGAAAAGTGTCAGGGCCTTGTATGGGCAAACAGTGTACCTGGATTTGGGAAATGCAAAACGTACCTTTTTCGATGTTCACCTGTACCGCCCGCGAGCCGGGTGTGACGTAGAACGGCACTTTGTACGTCAACCCCGCGTCCAGGGCTTGTTGCGTCAAGTTGGCGCACTTCGCCATGTCTTCGTACGAGGAGTTGGTGCATGAGCCGATGAGCGCGGAGGAAATCTCCACCGGCCACCCTTCCTCCGCCGCGCGTTGCGCCAACTTATCCACCCGAGTACACAAATCGGGGGTGTACGGCCCGTTGATGTGCGGCGCCAGGGTGTCGAGGTCGATGTCAATCACGCGGTCGTACACGCACCCCTCGTCCGGCACCAAGTTCGCGCGGTTCATCTCCGCCAGCTTAGCAACAGAGGACCTGCCTGTTTCCCTCAGGTACTCGAGCATGCGTTCGGAAAGCACGAACACGGATGTCGTCGCGCCGATTTCCGCGCCCTGTGATTGTAAAGAAAAGTGTCAGTCGTGTATGGGAAAACAGTCGAGGGATTTGGTGAATTACAAACGCACCATGTTGCAAATCGTAGCCATCCCGGTCGCGCTGATCGTGTCCACGCCTTCGCCGAAGTACTCGATTATGGCGCCGGTACCGCCGGATACGGTGAGAATGTCCGCGACTTTCAGGATGATGTCCTTGGGCGACGTCCAGTTCGACAGCGACCCGGTGAGGTTCACCCCGATCACCTTCGGCGCTTTCAGTTCCCAGGGAAGCGACGCCATGACGTCCACGGCGTCGGCGCCGCCCACGCCGATGGCGCACATCCCCAACCCGCCCGCGTTTGGGGTGTGCGAATCCGTGCCGATCATCAACCCGCCCGGGAAGGCGTAGTTTTCCAAAACCGTCTGGTGAATGATCCCCGCGCCGGGCTTCCAGTATCCCATGCCGAACTTGTCCCCGCAGGAGGACAGGAAATCGTACACCTCGGCGTTTTCAACCTTTGCGTTGCCCAAGTCCTCCTGTGATGAAGAAAAGAAAGTGTGAGTATTGTATGGGCAAACAGGGAGGCGGGATTTGGGAAATACAATACGTACCACGTCCCCCGTCTCCGCGGCGATCAGGTGGTCGCAGTGAATCGTCGTGGGCACCGCGGTTTTCGGGAGCCCCGAGGAGATAAACTGCAGAATCGCCATCTGCGCCGTGGCGTCTTGCATGGCGACACGATCGGGTCGCAGTTTCAGGTAGGAAACCCCGCGGACGGGCGCGGGGGAGTTTTCCGGGTCATCCAGGTGGCCGTACACGATTTTCTCCGCCAAGGTCAACGGCGCGTTGTTGAGTTTCCGCCGCACCACCCGCAGGTTGGCGTCCATCGCGGCGTAGATGGAGTCCACGGTTTTCGAGCCGGGCGGGTCCAGGTTGGACATCATGATCGGTTCGTCAATCAATGCGTTGAACGTTTGCGACGGGCGCATCGCGTCCACGCACTTCCGTTCGTCGCAAAGCCAGTACCCACCGAGATCAACGGGGTGGCCCTGGCACTCCTCGACCAGTTCGCGAAGGATGGTTTGTTCGTGCGTCTGAGATGGGTAAAACAAAGTGTCAGCCTTTCGTAATGTGAGCGAGTAAACAGTCAGGGTAATCGGGCCGAACAGTTTGTCAGGATTTGGGAAAGGCCCAATACGTACCTTCAGTTCGTTCGCCAAAACCTTGAACGCGGGTAACGATCGCGCAACTGTTTTTGGAAAAGAAAAGTGTCAGTCGTGTATGGGCAAACAGTGCTGGGATTTGGGAAATGCAATACGTACCTGCCTCCGCCCACCACATGGCGATGTAGAAGTGCGACGCCCGGTTGTCAATCTCGTGCACGTTTCTGGACGGTGACTTGTTTTGGGTTAAAAGTTTCCCAGTAGCGGAGGTGAGGCCTTTGGCAAGGATCTTGATCTTGGGGTTGCCTGTGCTTGTAAAAGAAAAGTGTCAGTCTCTTGAGTCTTGAGAACGGGTGTGCTGCACGGGCAAACAGTCTACTTGTGACGAATGTAGAACCTTCCTTTTAATGACTCGTCACAGAGGGGCAGTAAACAGTGTTTGGATTTGGGAAACGCGCAATACGTACGCGTCTTCAGCGCCAAGTCGTCCAAGGAAACCGCCAGGGCGAGGTACTCGCCCAGGGAATCCCACCGAAGATGTCCTTCCCGCGTGAACTGCGTGACGTGCTTCGGAGCCGAGCCTCCAGCGCCGGTTTCGAACAAACCGCCACCCGCGAGGAGGGGGACGATGGACAGCATCTGAGATAAATAAAAGAAAGTGTCAGTCTTGTTTGGGAAAACAGACTTTGGATTTGGGAAATACGACGCGCACCTTCGCCGACGTCCCCAGCTCGATGATCGGGAAAAGATCCGTGAGGTAGTCCCGCAGCACGTTGCCCGTGACGGAAATAGTGTCCTTCCCGTCCCGCGCTCGGCGCATGCAGTGATTGATCGCGTCAGTAGGGGACATGATATCGATCAGCTTGCTGCCATCGAGCAACGTCTCGGTCAAAACCGAGACGTGATCCATCTCGAGGTACCTGTTGACTTGCGTACGCAACTCCGCGTCGTGCGCGCGTTTCGGGTCGAGCCAGAAAACGGCAGGCGACTGGGACAACGTCGCGCGGGTCACCGCGAGCCGCACCCAGTCACGCACAGCCGCGTCTTTGGTTTGGCACATGCGCCACAGGTCACCGGCGGTGACTTGGTGCGTAAACATTGGAGTGGAGGACTTGGTTCCACCCTCCGGGATGAAAAAAACCTTCACCGCGCCATCCTCGGTGGCTTTGAAAGTCTTGTCGTGCGACCCGTACTCCTCCGCCGCCCGCGCCATCAGCCCCACGTTCGCGACGCTTCCCATCGTGGCCACGTCGAACTGCCCGTGCTTCTTGCAGTCGTCAATGCAGGCCTGGAAAATTAGCGCGTAGCTCCGGTCGGGAATCAAGCACTTGGTGTCTTCCGGTTCGTTCCCAGAGTTCCACATCCGCCCGCCTTCGCGGATCATCGCCGGCATGGACGCGTCCACGATCACGTCGCTCGGAACGTGGAAGTTCGTGACCCCCTTTCCGGAATCCACCATCGCGACACGAGGGCGGTCGTTTTGGGAGTAGCAAGCTGTGATGTCATCGAGAATGCGCTGTTTCTCGGCAACGTCGGGAATTCCGCGGACGGACTCCAACACCGCGCCGAGTCCGTGTTCGGGGTTGGCGCCGATTCGCGCAAGCGCCGACGCGTGCTTTTCAAACGCGCGTTTGAAGTACACGGACACGACCCGGCCAAACAAAACGGGGTCGGAAATTTTCATCATGGTCGCCTTGAGGTGTAGGGAAACCAGGACGCCTTGTGTCGCCGCGAGCTGCAGCTCGTGTTCGATGAACGCATCCAAATCCGAGATGGACATGGAAGAAGCGTCGATGGTCTCGCGCGCCTCCACGGCGATTCCTTCCTTCAGAACAATCGGGGCGTCCGTGCCGTTCGCGGGGTGAAGCTCCACGCGAAGCGATCCCGAAGATTGCATCACGGACGTTTTCTCGCTGCCGTAAAAGTCCCCGGAGGGCATACTAGACACGTGCGTTTTGGAGTCGGGCGACCAAGTACCCATTTTGTGAGGGTTGCTCTGCGCGAACTGTTTCACCGGAGCGGCAACGCGGCGGTCCGAGTTCCCTTCCCTCAAAACGGGGTTCACCGCGGAGCCCAAAACCCCGCCGTACCGCGTTTTTATGTCGCGTTCGTGTTCGGTCAAAGTTCCGAAATCGCCTTTGGGGTATTTGGGTACCGGGAAGCCTTTCGCGTTGAGCTCCGCGATCACGGATTCAAGCTGAGGCACGGAGGCGGAGACGTTGGGGAGCTTCACGATGTTCGCCCTGGGCGTCTTGGCGATTTCCCCCAGCTTCGCCAGGACGTCCGGGCGTCGTTGCGAAGCAGAGAGTTTATCCGGCCAAGCGGACAACACGCGATTGGCGAGTGAGATATCCGCGGCTTCCACAGCGACGCCGTTTGGTGCGAGGAATCGTCTCACGATGGGCAGAAACGCGTGCGTCGCCAACGCGGGCGCCTCGTCCGTTAACGTGTACCAGATCTTGGCGGACTTTTGGACGCCAGTCACTTCAGTGGTGGTGGGGGCGTCGGAGGCGGCGAGCTCCATCGTGGCTGGACAAATGGTCTGCGGTCTGTTTGGGAAACGTGACGGGGGGAGTGTTAGTTTGGAGGGATACGGAACGGGCAGGGTCTTGGGTTAGCACGAGGGCATGCTGGTACGGTGTGACGAGGCGGTGTGCAATGTCGCCGAAGCAACAATTTTCTCGTGCTGACGGTGATCGTCGGAACGTCATTCCACCGCGCGCGGCAGCTCACAGAGCCCCCCCGCGAGTGAAATGGAGGCCGCGCCAAATCTTTCGCGCCACGTGTTTTGTTACCAAATCTCGTTGCTTTTTGTTCGTCTCATGAGGTGACAGCTCACATGTGACGAGCGCGGAAAGGGATAGGCATCTTCACGCCCGCAGGCATACCTTATGTGTGAATATCGGTCAGTCGCGGGGGGGGCTCGGTGAGTTGCCGCGCGCGAAGGAATGACGTTTCGACGATCTCCGTCAGCATTGTTGCTTTGGGCGTCGGGGATATTTCTAGAAGTCTCGCGATTTTTTTCGTGTTTTTCCTCGCAGGAGCGTTTTCCGCCGTCCGCCCGCGGTCACACACGAGCGCACACACGGAAAACGCTACGCACGGTACCTCCACCAACACGCGCGCATCACCCGTTCGCGTCTTATCCCCATCGTCCTCGCGGTGTGTGCATTCCACGGGGATCTTCCTTGCTTTCCACGCACGACACCTCGCGGTCGAGATCTGGGAGGAGACGAGCAGCCGTTTCTGTGAATCGACCGGGTGAAACACAACAGGATGAGCGCCACTTTACGCGACCGCGCCAGCGCGCCCGGCGTTGACATGTCCGGCAAACCCACGCGGTGGCCGTGGCTCGCGCCAGGTGACGTAGACCGAGCCAACCAGGGCCCTGCATCGCACGTTTTGTTCGCCCCCGAGCGTCTCCACGAAGCGTGTCGGAAAGGGTTTTTGGAGGAGGCGGTTTTTTTGCTGGACAAGCAGACGCCGCGCGTGGACGTGGACGCGCTCGACGAAGGCGGACGCACCGCGCTTCACTTCGCCTCGGGGTGGGGCCGGATGGATATCATAAGCGCGCTTCTTGAACGAGGCGCGTCACTTGAGCCGCGGGACAAGTGGGGAAAAGCCCCGGTGGACTGGGCGCGGCAGGCGGATCAAACCGGCGCCGTCACGGTTTTGCGAATCGAAGCCATTCACCGCGGGACCACCGGCGGCCGAGGCGCCGTCGCGCCGCTCGCCACGTTTCTGGAACACGCCCTGGGGAAAACGGAGGAAGAGGTCAAGAAAGACATGGACACGTTTTCCAAGCAGGCGTATGCACGGTACGCCGCGGCGGATCAAAGGGAAAGCAACGGGAAGTGAGCGAGGTAGCGCAAGGTGTGTAACGCTCCGAAAGCCACCTCGACTGCAAAAACTCTCTTGTCTCTTCTTCCAACTGCAGGCAGCTTTGGTTGACTTTTGAAAATCTCCAGATCGCCCTCGTCTCCCCACACAGTGCACGGCGCCGGTGTGGCCCTTTCAGGTATGTCGGCCGAGCAGTCTCCGCCCACGATGGGGGAGGAGGCTCCCGAGGAGCGCGAGGTCACTTTCGTGGCGGAGGCTTGGGAGGTGGACGCCCTCGTCGCGTCCATCGCGGAACTCGGTTCTTCAGCAGACCCGGTTCACTTTCGCCGAATAGCGCAAGTCGTGGAGCGGTACCAGGAGTTCCCCACCTTGTTGGACGGGCACCTTGAAGGGTGGATCACCCCGTTGGCGGGTGTCCTTAGACACGAAGCGCACAAAGGCGACGACGCGGATATGGTTGTGGTGCAGCGAACCGCGAAGGTGCTGAACGCCCTCGCGACCGTACGAGGCGCCAAGACGGTGGTGAAATTTTTCCCGCACGAAGCGCGAGATTTAGAACCCGTCGTCGCGCTGCTGGTTCGATCGCACGACGTACAATTGTTAGCGACTACCTTGGAAGAGAAAGATGAGCTCGGCACGGCGTGGGAAACGCGGGCGGTGTTGATTCTGTGGCTCGCGATTTTGGTGCTGATTCCGTTCGACTTGGTAACGGTGGATTCGCAAGTCGGCGCGACGCACGACGCCGACGCCGAGGCGCCGCCCGTGGTGATGCGCATTCTGGGGCTGTGTCAGGACCGGTATTTATCCGACCCAGGCATCGTTAGGGACCGAGCCGCGACGCTTCTCGCGAGACTGCTCACCAGGCCGGACATGCCGAGGGCGCTGAGCACGTTTTTGGACTGGGCCACGGCGGCGCTCGGGGGACGCAATGGCGCTGAGGTAACGTACGCCGAAACAAACGCCGAAATAAACGACCTTGACAAAGCCAAGGCTTTCGCGGAACAGGAACAGCGAAACGATTTTTTGGTTCCCGGCGTGGCGCGCGCGCTCGCGGCTATTTTCAAGCTAGGCACGCGAGAAGCGCTTCTCGGCGTTGCGGAACGGGCGTGGGGTGATGCGCGGGATTTACAATCGTCACGCGCCGCCGCCGGCAGCGCGCTGGTGCGCCAGCTCGCGTGCAAACTGGCGCAAAGAATCGGTTTGCTTTTTTTGAAACCGCGGGTCGTGACGTGGCGGTACGAGCGAGGCGCGCGGTCGCTGGTGGATAACTTAAATGGCACGTCTTCTGGGGAGGCGGGAGAAACGCACTCGAGTAAGACGGGAGAAAATACTCCCGAAACGAAACACGGAGGAAATACTCCGTCGTCGGAAAAAGAAAAAGAAACCGCGCGCGACGACGACGACGACGTCCCCGAAGGCGTGGAGGAGGTCATCGAGTCCCTTCTCGTGGCGTTGCGTGACAAGGACACGGTGGTGCGGTGGAGCGCGGCGAAAGGGCTGGGGCGAATCACGGCTCGGTTACCCGCGGAGTTTGGCGACGAAGTCGTCGGGTCCATTCTGGACGGATTCGGGGTTGGTGAAAACGAAAACACCAGACACGGCGCGTGTTTAGCCCTCGCGGAGTTAGCGCGACGGGGATTACTGTTACCGACGCGTCTACCGGACGCGGTCCCTCACGTCGCGAACGCGCTGACGTACGACGTACGCCGAGGCCCGCACTCCGTGGGCGCGCACGTGCGTGACGCCGCGTCGTACGTGTGCTGGGCGTTTGCCCGAGCGTACGCGCCGGAGGCGCTGGCGCCACACTCGGGCGCGCTCGCGCCCGCGCTTCTCGTCGCTGCGTGTTTCGACCGCGAAGTGAACTGCCGCCGAGCCGCGGCGGCGGCGTTCCAGGAAGCCGTGGGCCGCGTAGGCGCGTTCCCGCACGGCATGGATGTCGTTTCCGCGGCTGATTACTTTGCGCTGGGTGCGCGTCAAAACGCATTCACCGTGGTGGCGGATTTCGTGTGCACGCTTGGTGAGTACCGCCCAAAGTTGTTGAACCACCTGCTGGAGGTGAAGTTGTCGCACTGGGAAAGGTCAACCCGAGAGCTCTCCGCGAAAGCGCTGTTCGTGTGCGGACAGCGGGACGTGGGTTGGACACAAAACGTGGCGCTCCCGACGCTGTTGGACCGATCGCTGTCCCTGGCGCTTGAAACGAGACACGGCGCCATCGTCGGCGCCGCGGAGGCGCTTTTGGCGTTACGGGAAGCTTCTGCTGATAAAAAGCAAAGCGTCGTTACCGGCGCGTTAGCGGAACGCGTCGTTACTTTGGTTCGCGACGTAGAGAAGGCTCGTTTGTACCGCGGCAAGGGTGGAGAAACCATGCGTGTGGCGACGTGTCGTTTTGTGGAGTGTCTGGCGCAAGTGAGGCAGCCGCTTGACCGCGGGCCGGGACCCGCGACCGGCCCGAAATCGTTGCGAACCACGTTGTTGGTTTCAATGGAGGAAAGCTTAAAGCACCCGTCACTTGAAGTCCGGGACGCGGCGAAAAACGCAATTGGCGCGTTTGCGGAGGCGTACATGTGCAGCTCGAACCCGGAAAAAGGCGCCGAGCGCTTAGTAGCGACGCTTTGTCGACAGGCTTCGTTCGACCTGAACCCCGCGGCGAAAAGAGGCGCCGCCGCCGCGCTCGGCGCGATGCCCGCCGCGCTTTTGCTGACGCGGATCAAAAAAACAGAAAAACCGGGTTCTGAGAATCCGAAAAAAGAAGACGACGCGACTGACACCAACGAAATGTCACAGCCGGTCGAACCTGACCTCGTCCCCGCGTGGAGAAGCGCGATGGACGCGCTTCAGCTCGCGAGCACGTTCGAATCAGACCCCGAGCTTCGGGACGCGGAAACGCGGGTGTGCGCGGTTCGGGGGGCGCTCGGGGTGGTCCTGACGCTTTTGGCGGCGACCCCGATTGGGTGCGATACTTTCGATTCCGTGGCCTGCGCGACAGCGACGTGTGCGAACGAAACCTTGAGCATGTGTGTGTTCTGTATTCAACACGACTACTGCATGGATAACCGTGGGGACGTGGGGTCGTGGGTCCGTGAAGCCGCGATGGACGCGATTCCGTTTCTTCTCGCCGCGGCGCAGCGCACGCGCGCTTCGCGATGCGACGCGGAGACGAGTGATGGCGAGGACAACCCAATCGGCGATTCAACCCAAACCGGCAAACACATTACCCTAGCCCTCACTAACGTCACAACGATCGTGGCCGTTCTTTTGAAACAAGCCGCGGAGAAAATCGACCGCGTACGCTCCGCCGCATTCGCGGCGCTGGTACAAACGCTTCGCGGGGACGATGACATTTCCTTATCGCCGCTAACCGCGGTACCGGCGTACGCGAAACTACTACGAGCGATTCCCGAAACGCAAAAAGTCGCCGCCGCGTGGGCTGCGCCTGGGAACTGCTTCCCCGCCCTGGCCACGCTCATCGCAGGCGACGGCGTTGACCTGGCGCCGTACCGCGAATCCCTGTTAGAGGGGTTCGTGGTTTCCGCGGGGGGCGTGGGCGATTCCCTCGGCAAAGCGGCGGGCGGCGCTTTGGTCGCGGCGCTTGCGGAAACCGGGAGCGGGGATAAAGCCGCGCTGCAACTCGCCGTCGCCAAAACGCTTGTTGATTTGATGGACATGCGTTTCGGCAACGACCGCGTCGTAGTACCGTTGCTTCGCGTGCTAGGTACGTGTTGGGCCTTTTTCAAATCCCTCCGACTGTGTTCCCATACAAGACTGACACTTTATTTTATTTATCGCAAGACACGAGCTTCTCGTCGGGGTGCCTCGCGGCGGTGACTTCGCACCCGCCTGCACCGCCCGATACCCTCGCCGCTGTCCTCGCCAATAAACTAAGAGCCGAGCTAAAAGGGTCGAGGGACATCGCCAAGCTGTGCCTCGGCGCACAGGCGCTGTGCCACCTAGTTGGTTTAGGGAAGGCTGCCACAAAAGATGGAGATGATGATTCTTCCCTATGCGCCAAGAGTTGCGCGACCCACGGCGTGCTCGTGTTGCTCGTGAACCGGTACCCGCGCGTGCGTCGCGTCGCGGCGGAGACGCTTTACGTGACACTTCTCGGTGACGCTGGTGATGAGAACGGAAATGACGACGGGAGGGAACTCGCGATCGAGCTGTTATCCTCCACGCGGTGGGACGCGGACGTTTCAATCGTGAAACCGACGAGGAACAAGTTGTACGAAATGCTCGGGCTGGTGCCGCCGAAACTGGCGCTGGTTTTGGCGACGACGAAAAAAATAACCGAAAAAGAGGTCGACGAAAACGACTCGTACGCCGCGCTCGTGGGGAGCGCGGGGTACTAGGGGGTTTCTCTTTGAGCCAGACTAAGTACGCATACAGATGCAAGTAAAAAGTATATCGTAAAACAAGTGTCGTCTCTTGTCTGTGGTTCGTTTCGTAAATCGTCTCTTCTCGCGGCGCCGGTGCTTTGCGCGTCTATGAAATGTCCAACGAAGTTACCAGGTTATCCAAAAAGGGGGGTAAATTGTTGCTCAGCCATTTCAGCACGTGCTGGTGGTCATTTCGCTTCGCATTCACTAAGCACTCACCCCATGCCCACAGACACCCGTTCGCTCGGGCCCACTGCAGCACCTCGAGGTGACCGCCATGCGCCGCGTTATTGTTCGTGATCTTGTCCCAAGGAGCTCCGTTCGCGCGGGCCCACTGCAGCACCTCGAGGTGCCCGCCATCTGCCGCATTCGCACACGTCTTCTCGTCCCACGGGCAGCCGTTCACGCGCACCCACTGAAGCACTCCAAGGTGCCCGCCATTCGCCGCATTCGCGCACGTCCACTCGTTCTACGGGCACCCGTTCGCGCGCAACCACTGTAGCACCTCGATGTGGCCGCCGTACACCGCATACGTGCACGTATTCTCGCTCCACGGGCAGCCGTTCGCGCGCGCCCACTGAAGCACCTCGAGGTGCCCGCCCCTTGCCGCATACGTGCACGTCTCTTCGTTCCATGGGCAGCCGTTTGCGCGCAACCACTGCAGCACCTCGAGGTGAACGCCATGCGCCGCCTGTGTGCACGTCCATGTGTCCCACGGGCAGTCGTTTGCGCACGCCCACTGCAGTACCTCGAGGCGTCCGCCCTGCGCTGCGTACTCACACGTTTTCGCGTCCCACAGGCAGCCGTTCGCGCGCGCCCACTGTAGCACCTCCAGATGTCCTTCCTGCGCCGCGAACGAGCACTTCCTCCAGGTCCACGGGCAGCCGTTCGCGCGCGCCCAATGCAGCACCTCTAGGTGCCCACTCTCTGCCGCATTCGAGCACGTGAACTCGTCCCACGGACAGCCTGTAGCGTGCGCCCACTGCAGCACCTCGAGTTGGCCGCCCCACGCCGCCTGCGCGCTCGTCCACTCGTCCCACGGGCAGCCGTGAGCGCGCGCCCACCTAATTACCTCGAGTTGTCCTCCCTTCGCCGCAACTGTGCACACCTCCGACTTGTCCAGACGAGCTTTCTGGAGTTTGTGTTGAAGCGTTTCCAAGCACCTGAGCTCCACAGCTACACCAGTCGTCATCTCCTCCACCAAAATTCCCGTCCTTTCCACCGCGTCGCGCATCGCACGACTCACCGCGCGTAGCCGCGCGAGAACGATGGGATCAGTGACAGATGTGAGAATGTGAGTAACGACGACGTCTTGTGGAATGCCGGGGAAGGCTTCTTCCGCGTGGACCTGGGGCGCGATCGCTCGGGCCTTCTTGTACGTGCAACTCGCTTTGTGGTCGGCCCAGTCCCCACGTTGGCACTCTTTGGAACAATAGCACACCAGCTTGCACGCGCACTTCTTACACTTGGAACCATCCGTAGATCTGGTCGCACCGCACTTCGCGCAGTCAGTCGCGTCGATGGACATCGCGAACCCAGCGCGGTTAGGTCTGCGGTTTGCGTCGTGGCGCGCGTCCTTTCGTTTCCCTTTTATTCTTGGGACGGTACGACAGTTGTAGGGGCTGCCGGTGTTTCCATGCCACGTGGAAAAGATATTCCAATTCACAGACAGGTGTCGGCCTTGTTCATTCCGTCGCACACTCCCTCGCCGACACACCCTCCCACGTTAATCATGTTTGCCACCTGTCAAAGCCTCCGTGCCACTCCCCTCGCTGCCGCGCCCAAGCGCGTGGAGCGCCGCAACGTTCGCGCCACGCGCGTCCACGCTTCGACGAAAAAAGACGATGTAGAATCCAGCGATAGTGTTATGCTTTCGCGCCGCGCGCTCGGGGTTTCGTCCGTCGCCCTGGGCGCCGCGTTCGCACAGAACCTGACCTTCGCCACCCCCGCGGAGGCGAAGAAGATCATCTCCGGGTACACTGACCTCGCGGGTGTCGACGTGAGTGCTTGTCCCTGTATCCCCGTCCCGATCGTACGACCGATCGGGCCCCGATTTACGCGCGAACCGGAGTTTTCCAGAAAGTTTTTCCGACACAAAAGCTGACTCCTCCACCTAATTTCTTTTTCCAGGCCACCATCGCGTTCCACAAGACCGGCACCGTGGGTGCTGACGAGTGGTACAAAACCGTGTTCGCGCCTTTTTTGAACGGCGCGTTGCACAGCGGCGAGGCCGGCGGCCCCGAGACCGGCGCCGCGTTTAAGACCGTGTTCAACGTGGTCGTCATGCGCGGGCGAGAAGCCGAGAACGAAACTGTCGCCGTCATAATGGTTTCGCCGTCCGAAAGCGCCGCGAAGATCGTCAAGTTCTTCGACGACAAGAACCCGTTCTGGCAAACGGGGAGGGATGCGGGGTGGCTGCTAGGTCCCATCACGTGCTATAAAACCACCCCGTTCCTGTGCCGAGGCCCGGATCCGAAAACCGGGTTCCCGCCCGGGTTCAAAAAAGGAAACGGCGCGCAACTCGCGGTTTTCGGGTCGAAGATCGCGGTACAAAAAGACTGGGTTCCCGCGTTCACCAGCGCTGACTCCGACAAACTTCACGACGCGTCTGGTATTTTCACCTCCGTCGCCGGTTCCCTGGAAACGGGCAAAGCCTCCGAGTTCAAGTCAAGGTTCAAATCCGTCGCCGTGGTGCACGGGTTCGGGACGTACAAACAGGCACAAACGTTCAACGCCAAGTTCGTCGCCGCGAGCGAACCGCCCTTCGACGGCATTTCGCAAATTTTAGATAACTTCCAGGGCCGAGCCTTCGAGGTCATTTCGGACACCACGTTCCCGGAGTACCTGCCCAAAGCGGGGAGCCGGGAATGAAAACACGGGAGCGGCAGCGGCGTCCATCCATCTGTTGTAATGAAACTCGCGCGGAACTGAAAGGTTCTTTAATTATCACAGGAACACACGTCTCTCGTCTCTTTTCAGTCGCTATACCTAGCTAGATGCGATTCACATTCCTATCTCTCAGAAGAGTCTTTCCTGCACTCCGCGCACTTGCGTTTCAGCTTGCCGTGAGGGCAGGGGGTGCACTCCGCGCAGTCGTTTTTCACATTGCCGTCAGGGCAGGGGGTGCACTCCGCGCAGTGACTTTTCCGCTTCCCGTGGGGGCAGGGGTTGCACGCTGCGCAGTCGCGTTTCAGCTTGCCGTGGGGGCAGGGGTTGCACTTCGCGCAGCTGCTTTTCAGCTTGCCGTGGGGGCAGGGGTTGCACTCTGCGCAGCTGCTTTTCAGCTTGCCGTGGGGGCAGGGGTTGCACTCCGCACAGCTGTTTTTCCGCTTCCCGTGGGGGCAGGGGGTGCACTTCGCGCAGACGTATTTCACCATGCCGTGAGGGCAGGGGTTGCACTCCACGCAGTAGTATTTCACCTTGCCGTGAGGGCAGGGGGTGCACTCCGCACAACTTCTCTTTTCCTTTCCATGCGAGCACCGTTTCGCTCCCATCGCGTCTCGTGTCCCACGGTATCGCGAAGATTCCACCTCCAGCCGCGTGCGGCTATCGCATCGACGCAACTGTTCACTACGCTTGTGTCGGTAGCCTCGGAACCGTCCGTCGGAGCACGGCACGAGAGCGCCCGTGCAACGACGTGTGTTCATTCGTGCGCTTTGAATCCAGTTGTCGTTTTCCAAACAAAAACGAAAGTTAAGAGTGCGCGATTTGGCGGCTGTCGCCTTCATACCACACGCACCCGCGGTCCCGCGAACGACGGTTTGGGCTTTGGGTGCCTGGTAGTCGGCACGTCCTTAGCCGTGCCTGCCCGGCCACCCACCGCGTGTCACGCCCGGGATGTTTCAGATCGCGCGTCTCGAGGACCCGAACGTCAAGATCCTCCCCGAGAACCTCGGCAAGCCCCGGTTAGAAGCGGTGACGCAGGTGATTGAGAGTTTGTACGTGGACAAAGTGGTGAAGGATTTCGGTTTGGTGGTGACGTTGTACGAAATCGTCAGCATCACGGATGGGACGGTGTACCCTGGCGAGGGAAGCGCGCACTTCCACGTCGTGTTTAAAGCCGTGGTGTTCCGGCCGTTCGTTGGGGAGGTGCTGGAGGGCAAGTTACAAAAAGCAACCGCGAAAGGACTGTACGTCAGCCTTGGATTCTTCGACGACGTGTTCGTTCCCGAGCACATGCTCCAGGAACCTTCCGCGTTCGACGAAACCGAACAGCTGTGGACGTGGAACTACATGGAAGAAAAGATGTTCATGGATTTGAAGGAGCCGATTCGGTTCCGGGTGAGCTCGGTGCGGTTTCCGGACCAGCCGCGAAGTCAGAGGGATTTGGATCCGAAAAGTTTGGGAAAAACGCCAAGCGGCGCGTTCGCGCCGATGGTCGTGGTCGGGGACATCAACGCCGACGGGCTTGGGTTGACGAGCTGGTGGCAACAATAGCAGATAAGGTGGTAGGTAGTCTTATCATGTCTAACTAGTGTAATGGAATAACTCGTGAAAGACAAATCTAACTACATGTAGTGTATAAACGAGGCGCATTGAAGGCACGCTTCAAAAACTGACAAGCTTTTCATATCTAACTAGCTAGTTAGTTACTAGTGTGATGGCACACCTCAAAAACTGCCTCCGCTCATTCCTCCCCAGCGTCCCTCGCCGCTTTCGCTACGGCCGCTTTCTCTTGCTGCGCCTTGATCAAGTCCATGGCGCTGGTGAGCATTTCGTTTTTCTTGCCCTTACCAAGGGCGGGCATTGCCTGCATCAAGCGGAGCTCCGCCTTTACGGTTCCGAAATCGCCGTACAAAACCGGGTCCCACTTAAAGTCGTTTAATTCAAACGTCGCCACGGGGTACACGGCGGTGTTGTCCTTGCCCCTCGGCGGCCCGCGCTGTACCCGCACGCCCCACTCCAGTTTCTCATCTTTTAGCATCGGCAACAGCTTCAGGTGTTTCTTTTTCGCGAACGAGGCTAAAATGGTAGTCCGCTCGGCGACTACTGTGTCCAGGTCCCCTCCTTTTTCGATGGATATGTCACCCAACGGAAGCCACGTTCCAAGCGACGCTACTTTCGTCACGACGTCCTCCGCCTTCATGCCGAGCGCCGCAGCGACGAGGGAGTTTTCGTCGCTCTTCTTTTTGGTATCTCCCGTATCGTTGCCAGTATCTCCAAGTGACCCCTCACTTCCGTCCCGTCGTACCTTCCGTGTGAACAAGAAGTACTCCTCCGTGTCTTCCCCGGGGACGAACGCGTGATTAATAGGCCCGCGCTCCGCGCTCGGCGCCGGAGCGGCTTTTTCCCTCTTCTCCTTACTTTTTATTTTGCCCTGGTACGGATCCGCGACGTCGTTCCGGTACTTGGAACCTTTGCCTTTCGCGGAGGTTAACGTGCAAGCGGAAGAGAGGCGTTGTTTGCGTGTGGGGACACGGAAATCGCGGCGCGATGTTGCGCCCGTAAACGTGGACGCAGCGTATGTCATGGCGGAACCAGCCATTGCGCGCTTTTTCGGGAGGGCGTTATCCGAAAACGATTTCGTACCGCTTCGCCTCGCGCCGCGTCCGAAACAACCGAACCGAAGCTCACGGAAATGTGACGTGTAATGCGGTCGAGCGCACGTACGAGTCACGCGATGCGCGTGTCCTTCGGAAATCAAACTCCTGCGCGCTGGAGTGGCAGTCGCGTGCGACCTGGCCGAACAGCTGTGGCGCCGCAAAAGCGAAAAGGGCAATAACTTTTTCACGACTCCTTTCGTCTTTTCGGCGTGATGAGCGCCTCTATTTCGTCCACAACGACCGCCGCAGCCGCCTGCCCAGTGTCTGGAGACGCCGCTTTGCGTCTCAAGGCAGTCGACATGGCCTCGCCAGCGTGGGAGGTGATTTCCGACGACGTGCTCGTCCCCAGGCGCACCCGGCACGGGGTAGTCGCGAGCGATGTGATGGTGTTCGGTCGAAAACGACGAATCACACGGCCGGCGCCCGCCGACATGGCCACCGCCGCTTCTGCCGTGCGCAGGCCCGCATCCGCGGTCGCTGACGGTCCGATGGAAAAACGCGCCCGCACTGCTTCCGAAATCAAAGCACGTGACGAAGCCGAGGCTCGTATTATAAACAACCTCCCCAAAGCCACCGCGGTCGTTGTCCGTGTGGACCCGCCGCAACCGAAACCAACAAACACGGCGCTTCCTACCGACGAACCGAAAACGTCGACCGCGAAACCATCGACGAAGGAAAACCCCGCGGCGAAGGAAAACCCCGCGACGAAGGACTCGATTAATACGAAGATGCCTTCAAAGCCAAAGGCACCAAAAAAGCACGCAACAGAACCCGACCCAACGCCGGTTTCCTACGGCGCGTTAGCCGCCCTGGACGAAGGCATGGCGCGGGCGCACAAGCATTCGCGGAAACGCGCGCGGGACGCGCAGACTCTTTTGAAGCGCGCCGTCGGCGTCGGCGACGTGAAGTTTTTCAACCGGCTGATACGAGATTTCGGCAACAACAAGCAGTTGGGGTTTGCGGAAGAGGCGTTTAGGCGGATTGTGGAGGTCAAGGGGCTGAAGCGGAACGTTTATTCACACACCAACATGCTCAACGCGTGCGTTCGCGTGGGCGAGCTGGACAAAGCGCGAGTCGTGTGGTCCAACATGTTGGCTGAAAAAAACGCAGACATGCACCCGAACGAAGTCACGTACACCGTGTTCATTAAAGGCCTAGCCCAGAACGGCGAATTAGACGAGGCGACTGCGTTGCTGGAGAAAATGTGTGCGCACGACTCGGAGGCCGCGCCGAACGTGCGGACGTTTTCCACGTTGTTGCGGAACTGCGTGCGGCACGCCGATGGAATAAACGCGGATCGGTGTTTCGAGTTGATGCGAGACGCGGGTGTCACACCGGATGCGGCTTCGTTCGAGTACTTGATAAAAACCAAGTGCGCCGCGTTCGACGCGGTTGGTGCGTGGTCGGCGCACGCGGAGATGGAACGGGAGTACCTGGACGCGACGCCGCAGGCGTTAGCGGCGCTCGCCACGGTTTCGTCAATCACCGGGGACGTCACGAAAGCGCGAGCGGCTTGCGTAGCCGCGAAAACTGCCATCGAGGCGAACGGCGCGGGGGTGGTGCTGTCCACGGAAGGGAGTGACGATGGAGGGTTGTTTCGAAAGGGTTTGGGGTCAGGTAGTGTGGGTATGGACGACGACGACGACGACGTCGACGATGACTTTTTAGAAAAGGAACCGCCGCAGAGGAACAACGATAACTCAGGAGAATATATGAGCGAAAGCGTTTGCGCTTTCCTTCGGCTGCGGAACAGCGACGCTGCGAGACAAGTCGCTGAAGTAGAGGAGTTTCTCGGGAAGGGGGATACACACGTAAACGCGGTTGCGGCGGATGTCAACAACGGACACGACCACAAAAAGTCACCGGTCGCGGTGGTGGAAGGCACCGGCGACCGCCTAGACTTTTCCGCTTTGTTTGGAAACGGGGGAACTGTTTTGCCCACGAAACTGGAGGTGTGTTCCGGGATGGGCGACTGGGTGGTTAATCGGAGTATTGGGGATAAAAGCAAGTGTGACTGGCTCGCGATTGAAATGAGGCGGAATCGCGTGCGGATGACCTGGGCCAAAGGCGTGCGCGCGCGTTTGACCAACTTAGCAGTGCTCCGGGGAATGGCGCACGAAATGATCTCTTCGCGGGTGAACGACGAAACGCTAACGGAAGTCCACGTCAACTACCCCGACCCGCCGGAGTGGGTGGGGAGCAAGCAGTGCCTTGTTGATTTTGATTTTTTAAAGGAAACGCACCGGGCGTTGCGGAAAGAAGACGGGTACCTAACCCTGGTCACCGACGACCCCGGGTACGCCATGCGCATGTGCCGCGAACTCTCTAAGGTTCCGGAACTGTTCACCCCGACGGCGCCCGACGGGAAACCGTTCGTCGCCGGCGTCCCTGAGAACTACGGCGGGTCCTACTTCGACGAGATGTGGAAAAACGGGCGGCAGACGGACCGGTACTATATGAGATACAAAGCGGTGAAGTCACATTAGGGAAAGGCGAAAGAAAACAGGGGCGCATCTAGTCATAAAAACAAGTTTAGCCAGCCGCAAAACTTGTTTGCACTACTCAGGTACGCCGTTCGCCACCGCCCACTCCAGTATGTGCCCGCTCGCAGTATCGCGCGTGTTCCGGTCCCACGGGCAGCGGTTTGCGCGCAACCACTGCAGCACTTCTAGATGCCCGCCATTCGCCGCGTACGTGCACGTCCACTCGTCCCACGGGCAGCCGTTCGCGCGCGCCCACTGAAGCACCTCGAGGTGCCCGCCCTGCGCCGCGTTCTCGCACGTGGTTTATTCCCAAGGGCAGCCGTTCGCGCGCGCCCTCTGGAGCACCTCGAGGTGCCCGCCATCTGCCGCACCCCAGCACGTATCTTCGTTCCACGGGCAGTCGTTCGCGCAGGCCCACTGGAGCACCTCGAGGTGCCCGCCCTCCGCCGCCCCCGCGCACGTATCTTCGTTCCACGGGCAGCCATTCGCGCGCGCCCACTGGAGCAACTCGAGGTGCCCGCCCCTTGCCGCCCTGGAGCACGTGGTTGAGTCCCATGGGCATCCGTTCTCGCGCGCCCTCTGGAACACCTCGAGATTCCCGCTCCTTGACGCCGCCGAGCACATGCCTACGTCCCACGGTGTGCCGTACTTGCGCGACATCTTCAACTCTTCGAGCTGTCCGCTCCTCGCCGATGCCTCACAAAGGAGTTCTTGACGCGACAGGCGACCTCCCCGTCCCAGGCGCTGCACCGCGCTTAAACATCCAAGGTCCACGGCTTCGTCCTCATCAAGCTCCTCAAAATGAAGCCCCGTCGCCGCCACCGCGTCGCGCATCGCATGGCTGACAGCTGGGAGCCGCGCGAGATCGGCGGGGTCGTCGAAATGCTCTGGTCTGAGAACGTGCGCGACGACGAGGTGGTTAGAGAGGCGCGGGATGGCGTCTTGCGCGTCGGCAAGGCTCGCGGGAGTAGTGCCGGTCGCGATTTCATCGTTCGCGCCAGTCATGGCAGTATGCGCTGCGTCGGAGGACATTTCATTTGAAGGGTGTCGTGCGCTCGTCGTTGTGCGTCGTGGCTTCCGAGAAAAGCGTTTCCCCGCCAAAAACGCTTTCCTCGGGAGCCACGAAAACGCGTTTGCTCTGAAGTCACACTACCGCCTGCGCAACGACGCACCATGCCTACCTCCTACTGCAACACTCGCGCGTTTAGTAATATCGCGCACCAGCACGACGCTGGTGACGCCTTCGCGGCTCTGCCCGTCCACATCCTCATCACGCACGTCCTAAGTTCGGGCATTCTGCCCGAACCCTCAGATCTCGCACGGCTCCGAGCGGTGAGTCGTGAGATGCGCGATGCGGTGGCGGCGACGGGGCGGGAGGTGTACGAACTTGGAGCTGAGAGTGCCATATATTTCGGAGATTTAGGCGGGCTGCAACTCATGCATCAGCGAGGTGACCTGGTTGACGAATTCAAGAGCTTGTGCACTTGGGCGGAGGAGGAGGGACAACTCGAAATACTGAAGTGGTTGCGCGCGAACGGCTGCCCTTGGGACGAGTGGACATGCTCGATTGCGGCGTATCGCGGTCACCTCGAGGTGCTGCATTGGTTGCGCGAGAATGGCTGCCCGTGGAACGAGAGGGCGTGCGAGATGGCGGCAAGGGGCGGGCACCTCGAGGTGCTGCAGTGGGCGCGTGCGAATGGCTGCCCGTGGGACTGGGTGACGTGCGCGTACGCGGCGGAGGGCGGGCATCTCGAGGTGCTTCAGTGGGCGCGCGCGAACGGCTGCCCGTGGAACAGGAATACGTGCTCATCTGCGGCGCGGGTTGGGAAACTCGAGGTGCTGCAATGGGCGCGCGCGAACGGATGCCCGTGGGTCGAGGAGACGTGCACGTCTGCGGCGAGTGGTGGGCACCTCGAGGTACTGCAATGGTTGCGTGTGAACGGCTGCCCATGGAACCATCGGACGTGCACGTTCGCGGCGCAGGGCGGGCACTCCAAGTTGTTATCTTGGGCTCACGCGAACGGCGCACCCGAAGCCTGCGAAGAAGACACTGTCGTAACAATCGCTGATATTCTTTTGTGAAAGAAAACCCAAAGAAAACCTTCCCTTTCTCTAAATAAAAAAACTACTTCTCGACGCGTCCGACCACGCCTCCGGTCCCTTCTTCCCGCTTCCTTTCGCGGCTTCCCTCGCAAAAGCCATTCTTTGATTGGCCTCCGTGAAACGCACCGCGGTCAAATCCAACGCCTCTTCTCCGATTTCCTTCAGCGTCAGCCGCGACCCGGCGTACCCGTTTTCTTTTCGCCTCGCGTCGCACTCCGCGTCTTTTTTTTTCGCAACCTCGAACGATCGGTCCGTCAGTTCCGAGGTCAACACCCCCCGTCCGGTGAGGTGTTTCCCGAACCCGTCTGACTCGAGCTCGTCCCGCGAGAAAGGATCCAAACGGCCAACGTAAGACGCGAGCGTGTGCGCTGACGCTGTGATTGTAAAAGAAAAGGTCAAACGTCTTTCGTGATGTTCGTAACTTGAATAGTCACGTAGGGGCAGTAACCAGTGCTGGGATTTGGAAAATACAATAGTCTACGTACCGGGAGTCAGCACGCCGTGGAAACACGCGGCGCACGGCTTTGCGTTTCCGTTCACTGCGAAGTGCGTCGCGGCGGAGGAAAACGCCACGACGTCGCCGGGTCGAGCGTGGACCACGCACAACCCGGGGGTTTCCAGAATTGAGATTTCTTGCCGGGAAAGCGCGCGGTGGGTTGGTACGCTTAGTGAACTCTCGTCATCCTCCTCGTCCCCGTCGTCGTCGCTTAAAATTGGTCGCGCTCGGCGACACAGCTCGTCGCTCGCCTCGCCCCACGGCGCCGCGGCGAGAAGCTTGGCGCCGGTTATGACGTGGCATAGCTCAATTTGCCCCACGATGTCGTGGTGCGGCGGCGTGCCGCTTCCCGGGTCGCCCACGAATATCGTGGAGTGGGTTTCCCTCCACACAACAGACGGCAGTCCTAAGCCCGGTTCGATGAATTCGAATTTGTTGTTTATCTTCTTGTTCGTTGCGAGCGCGCCAGCTGCGAAGTCCCGCGCGCGCATTTCAACCGCGTACAGACGTTCCACGGAAGGCGGTTTCGATTGCAGCTCTACTGTAATCGGCCGTGGTTCGTCGAACATCCGGTCGATTTCCTCAAAAGCGAAATTCACGCAGCTCGCGATTGTTTTGTTACCCGTGGCGACGGATCGAAACGTCATCCCGGGCGTGACTCCGTTTCGGGACGCGATGGAACCGTTATCAACCTCCATCACCTGCGCCCCCGTGGCTAAATCCCAGTCGTACGGCGCGAACCCCAGCCCGATCGGTCCATCCGGAAAAACAACCCTCACGGTTCGATCGGAAACCGCGTCGAGGGCTTCCGCCAACCCGGCGTCGCCGCTCGCGTCGCCCAAGGTACACCGCCCGCGACCGGGAATCTCACCAGTCACGCGTCCCGGAGCGGAGGCTACCTCTTTTTTGGAACCGGCGCCTCGCGCAGCGACGCGCAACGCGGCGGCGGCGGCCATCGGTGTATCTTTTTTCTCATCTGCAATCGCCGACGCCAGGTCGTGAAACGTGGGCGCGCCAGGTCCCAGGTTCGGTACCCGCCACGCGCCGTGTGGGAACAGCACGGGATTTGGAAATGCGGACAGTCGTGCCAGTTCCAGGAAGTACCCGCCGTCCACCACCACGAGCGCGTCGTTTCCACTGGCGCCGCCGTTGGCATCCAGAGTTTGGCAAAGACGTTTCGGCCACGTCGGCGCCGCGGCGGTCGCGGACCACTCCTTTCCGTTTTCCTGGTACAAACGCATGTCACCGAAATCGGCATCATAAAGCGCGAGTCGCTTCATTTGCTCGCCGTCGAAACCCGCGAGCGACTCAACTCGCACGCCCTCGGGAGGACCCGCCGCGGTTCGAACGCGCCAACCGTGATTGACGCGTTTCTCAAATTCGCACGTTCCATCTAGCTCCAGTTCACCCGCGTCGAACCCGACACCCACGCCGTGGCGAAACAACACCGTGAACCGCGAGGCGCACCCGTGGAACGCCAGGAAACGCAAACGCGTCGTGCCGCCGAACACGTACGTCGGGCCGTGCGCGGTGCGTTCGCGTGGAAGCCTACGCACACGCGCGTCGTGGCCCGAAACGTGTTCGCCGTCAGCGTCCGAAACCGAAACCGAGTAGGCGGACGAAGATGCTCGGAAGGATGTGCGCGAAACCCGCCGAACTGGAAACGGCATCACGCGCCCGCGACACGCCAGGCCGGCGCGGGGCCTGACCACGCGCGCGACCGACAACGCTGCCGCCCGCATGGCGCCAGGCGCCGCGCGACGAGACTTGTCGTTGTCATCAGCGGAAGCGGTTTAGTTTTCGTCGGCCCTTTCAAAAGTTTCAAACGCCGAGGTCCGAGGAGTCGTGGGTCGTACGTTCCGTCGCCACAACGACACGCGCACGACATCCAACATCCAACATGGTGTCCTCCGACGGTTCTGACGTTAATGCGCGCAAGCGAAAGCGCTCTCAATATTCCATTCATCCCGCGCACCAGCCCGAGGGCATCCCGGGCATTGCACTCGATGTCGTCACTCATATTCTGGGAACTGACTACTACCTGCCGGACCCCGCTGATATCGCAAGCCTCCGAGAGGTGAGTCGTGGGATGTGCGACGCGGTGGATGAGACGGGGCGTTCGTTGCAGATGTTTGGAGCGCACGAAGCCGCGGAGCGCGGCCACTTGAGCACGCTGAAGCACTTGCATCGGCAAGGTCTTATGCGGTTTACGGCTGAAGTATGCGCGAAAGGGGCGGGGAGCGGAAATCTCGAGTTGCTCAAATGGATGCGCGAGAACAGCTGCCCGTGGGACAAGTTCACGTGCTCGGCGGCGGCGCATGGCGGGCAGCTCGAGGTGCTGCAGTGGGCGCGCGCGAACGGCTGTCCGTGGGACGAGAACTCGTGCCGGATGGCGGCGGTTGGTGGGCACCTCGAGGTGCTGCAGTGGGCGCGCGCAAACGACTGTCAGTGGAGCGAAGGGACGTGCTCGGGTGTGGGGTGGAAAGGACACCTCGAGGTGCTGCAGTGGGCGCGCGCGAACGGGTGCCCGTGGAACGCAGGGACGTGCACGAACGCGGCGCTGGGCGGGCATCTCGAGGTGCTGCATTGAGAGCGCGCGAACGGCTGTCCGTGGAACGCAGTCACGTGCGCGTATGCGGCGGGTGGTGGGCACCTCGAGGTGCTGCAGTGGGCGCGCGCGAACGGCTGCCCGTGGTGTCCGCAAACGTGCGAGCTGGCGGCGGAGAAAGGGCACCTCGATATTCTTAAATGGGCGCGAATGAACGGCTGCCCTATGGATGAGGAGGCGTTCGATAAGCTTGCAATGGCTGTTGGGCGGTTCGTGATGTGTGCGTGGAAAAGCGAGAACGGCGTTTTATCCGAATTGGCTCACTTGGTAAAGGATAAGCTATTTTAATGAAGGTTACACACGGTGAATTACTCGAAGGGATTCAAAACACGTCCCGGGTTCAACACCACGTCCGCGGTTTTGAACCCCTTGGCTTCGCACGCTCTTAGATAAAGAAAAGAAAGTGTCAGTGTTGTATGGGCAATCAGTGTGCCTGGATTTGGGAAACGCGCAAGACGTACCTTTTCACGTTTTCCGTCTGCGCGTCCCCGAGCGGACACAACACCACGACCGCTCCCCCGCTTCCCGTGAACTTGGACGCCGCGCCCAACGCACGCGGGGTTTCGATCATCTCTAAGTTTCCAGGACCCAGCGCGGCGTCGCCGAACATGGCTCGCCTCAAATCGAAATTCTCGTTCATCAACGATGCCAAGTTTTGCAGGTACTCTTGTTGCGACAAATCGTCGCTCAACAAAACGCCCTTCGCCCTTTCCGCAACGTCGGCGACTTTCGCCATGGTTTTGCGAACGAAACCGTCCCCGGCTTCCCAGCGTTTCTTCACGTCCGCGTGCGTCACCCCGGAGTCGCTTCCCGGGGGACCCCACACCAGCAGAAGTTTTGGAATTTTTTTTAAAGGAATAGCAACGTACACCCCCGTCCCGGTCGCCGTCACCGCTTCCGCGTCAGAAAAATCCATCGCCACCGCGCCTTCAAAGCACTGCACGACCCGGTCCTGAAGCCCGGCGTTTATGCCCAAGTCGGTTTCGCACTTCAGCACCAGCGCTGGTTGGTCAGCCAGGGGTACGTTGACGTCGTAGTGTTTCATCAAGCACCGTAACCCAGCCACGACGATGGATGACGAGCCGCTTAGGCCGGTTTGTTTCGGCACGGTCGTGGCGTACCGCAAATTGAAGCCTTGGTCGTGAAGGGGGATTTTTTTCGCCTCGCAGTACCCGTGGAAGTTAACACACAGCGACCGCAGTAACCGGACGCCTCCGTAATGGCCGTGTGTCTCGGTGTGATGCGCCAGTGAACTGAGGGAGTCGAACGCGTTCCAGTCGTAAGCCCCGGGCTCGAAGCTCACGCGTGTGCTGAAACACTGCTGGTCCGGAACCAGGGTGACTTCGGAGAAGAAGTTTTGAATCGAAACCGAGATCGTCTTGCCGAAGTACCCGTCGGAAGGGTTGCCGAACAAACCGACGCGCGCGTACGCGCGCTCGGTGATCAACCCCACCTGGGACTCGTCGCCCATCGGGGGGGGCGGACGGGGGGCGAAGCGACACAACCCGAGGGGGTGGGGCGGGGTGTTGTGACAGGACGTGCGATTGTGAGATTCGTTTTCGTGCTTTTAGCGCCAAACGTCGGGCTTTTCCACGTCAGCGAAGAAGAAAAAGCCACGACTTCCTCCCGCGCCTTCCTCCCACGCGGGTTCGCGGGTGCGCCATGTCGAAGGATATTTCCCTTGCTGAGGAGGAGCTGTGTCGGTACTGTTTCGAAGGCGCTGGGGGCGAAGCAGGTGAGATGCTTCGGGATATCTGTTCGTGTGCTGGAGGGCAACGATGCGTCCACCTTTCGTGTCTTCGCCGGTGGCAAAGGATGGTGTTGGTCAGCCAACCAACCCATCCCGCTTTTTACCGCGACGACGAGCGTCACCACAAGTGTAACGTCTGCGCGTCTGCGTTCAACATCCCCCCACCCACCAGGCTGGAGCTGATGGCCAGTTTCACGGGTGCGGAAATCGCGGCGCTGATATCCGAAGGGTGCGTGATAGGCAGCCACCGCGATTTCGACGAGAAACTTAGTGAACAACTCCGAACCTCGCACCCGTTACGGCGGCTGCTGAGCGGGTACAAACACTGGATCGGGGGTGTTTATTTGATCACCGGCGTTGTTGCTGACGAGGGGGTTGTGGAAGTACCGATGAGAACACAAAACGTGCTTGACAAGATTCGCAGTGTGTTGCTGTCGACGCCGGATTTGGCCCTACAAGTCGGCGGCGAAAAAGTGCGTCTCGCCGCGAAGGGCGACCTCGCGAACGTCGCGCCCGAAAACCTGAGACGCGCGCTCGAGAACTTGGAAGCGCCGTGTGTTGTTTTTATGGCCACCGGGGAAACACCCGATTGCGGCAAAGACCAAGTCGCCGCGGTGAACATGACGCGTGTCATTCTACGGCCGAGTATTAGCACACCCGGGGCAGACGATGACGGGCGTGGCGCCGACACGCCGGGGGAAGGAGATGGAGGTGTCGACGACGACGGCGATGACGAAGTCGAGACGAATGAGACTACTGAAAATGACGCCCCTGAACCCGCGGGGACTGTTGATGCTCGTGAAGAACCTGCCTCTCCCAGTGGTTCTGAGTCCCACACCAGTAGCAGCGACGGTGAGACAGACAGTGACAGCGACAGCGACGGTGGGGAGATGGAAACTACTTTGTTCGGCATGATGGAAAGCGGCGGCGACGCGGACGACCACGACGGCGTTTTCTCGCGGTTCGGCGAACACGCCACCGCTGGGTGGTGGAAAAAGGCGGACGCGGTGGTGGAAGGCGCGCTTCAATCTTTAGCCAAAACGAACAAGTACCCCGACGCGCGCGCGGTGGAGATAACGCACTTCAAAGGCGGACCCTGCGACAGCGATGCGGTCACCACGCTGGTCGTGCCGGGCGGTGTCCGAAGGGGATGGACCGTGGTTCCCGCGTTTCGGGAAAAAAGAAACGAAAAACAAAAGAAACGAAAATCCAACGAAAACGAAAACAACTTCGCGGACCCCGAAACCGCCGACGCATTCGGGGGCGGTTTGTGCGACGCCATCGCGCTGGCGTGTACGCGCGCGCGAGGTCATGCTGATAATGACGAGGCATCGGCATCGCACCTCGCGAAAGACACACCACCCGACCACATCCGAGGAGGCCAGACCGTCAAGTTGAGGAATTTGAAAACGAAACCCGAGTTGAACGGCGAGCTCGCGATCGTGGCGAGGTTCGAACCGCTGACTCAGCGGTGGTTACTGCGGCTGCGCAACGGCGACGGCGCGAGGGTCAAACCAGCGAACATGAACCCGGTGGAGGGGGGGAAAGGGCGGGTGTTTGTGTTCTGGGGAGACGCGCGGTGGACGCGCACGCAGTTGCTCGGGGAGATCGCCCGGGGACACTGGGGATTGACGAGGGGGAGCGTCGCCGATATCGCCGCCGCTTCCACGGAACGCCGTGCCACTTTGGACGGCCGTCTTGCCTTCGCGCCAACCACGGAGATGACCGAGGAGTGGATGCGCCGAGCGCAACGAGACATGGGCTCATTCAGAAACATAGCAGGGCAGGCGGAAGGCGAGGAAGACGGCGTGGGGAGGGACGAATCGTGAGACGGGAACGCATTCAGAAACAGACACGAGGACGTTGTGACCTTTCAGAGACTTTTGTTTTCTTGCACCGACGCTCACTATCGTATCAAACCCTCACTTATCAAGCCCGAAGTAGCCTTGAATGGTGAAGGGCTCTTGCTTGATCTCGGGCTCGAGCTTGATTTCGGGTTCTTGTTTGATCTCCGGCGAACTCTCCTTCTCGCGCTTGATCCGCTTCGAAATCGGCGGATCTGGGCGTGCCGTTTTGCACTCCGCGCACCTGTCCTTCCGCTTGCCGTGAGGGCATGGGGTGCACGTCGCGCAGTGGTATTTCAGCTTGCCGTGGGGGCAGGGGGTGCACTCCGCTCACTTGTTTTTCAGCTTGCCGTTGGGGCAGGGGTTGCAGTCCACGCAGCTGTATTTCACCTTCCCGTGGGGGCAGCCCTTGCACTTCACGCAGTGGCTTTTTAGCTTGCCGTGAGGGCAAGGGTTGCACATTGCGCAGTTGTCATTCCGCTTGCCGTGAGGGCAAGGGTTGCACTGCGCGCAGTTTCTCTTAACGTTGCCGTGAGGACAGGGGTTGCACAACACGCAACTGTGTTTCAGCTTGCCGTGGGGGCAGTAGTCGCACTCCACGTAGTTGCGTTTCAGCCTCCCGTGGGGGCATGGGCTGCAGTCCGCGCTGTTATCCTTCCGTTTCCCGTGCACGCATCGCTTTCGTATTTGGCTCATCGTTCGCGCATGACCACCCCCGCGCGCTGCGATGTGCGGTCGTTGCTTCAAGGTTCTCGGAAACGCCGAAACAGCAGTCGTTGCTTTTTCTTTTCGTGACAACCGAAAATCCCGAACTTCCCTTTTTCACTTTTCGGCGTGTGACGCATTCGCCCGCGCGCGCGTCGGCGACGCCGCGATGGCGCCGCACCGGTACCCCATGATATCCATGCCCGAGGCGATCGACATGGTGTTGAGTCGAGCCCCGGTGCTTCCCGTGGAGTCGGTTCCGTTCCGTGACGCGATCGGCAGGGTGCTCGCGTCTGATGTGTTTTCGCCGAGACCGCACCCGCCGTTCCCCGCGTCCATCATGGATGGGTACGCGGTGCGGTCGGTTGACTGTCCCGGGACACTGCGCGTGGTGGGCGCGTCCAGGGCGGGCGCGCCTCACGATACACATGGCAGCGTGGAATCCGGCACGGCGGTGTACATCACCACCGGCGCTCCCGTTCCTTGCTGGGCGGATGCGGTGGTTCCGGTTGAACGAATCGTGACTTTGAAAGAAAACACAAATGTGCAGATTAAAGTCGACGCTTCGTACAAACCCGGGACTAACGTCCGCGCCGTGGGGAGCGATATTGCCCTACACGAAACTCTTTTGTTCTCTGGAGATGTGATCGGGCCTCACGAGCTCGGAATCGCCGCTTTGGCGGGAATCAGAAACGCGGAAACGCACGCGTCGCCGCGACTCGCCGTGCTCAGCACGGGGGACGAACTCGTGGATCCGTTTTCTTTTGGGGACGTTTCTGGCGATGACGACGAAAACGAGCCGAAGCGCGTCGCGTCCGGGTCGATTTACGACGCCAACAGGCACATGCTCCTCGCGATGGCAGTAGAGGCGGGGTGTGTCACGACTGATCTAGGTATCGTGAAAGATGACCCTCTGGCGCTCGCGTGCGCGATACAAAACGCGGTGTTGACCGGCGCCGATATCATCGTCGCGTCGGGCGGCGTTTCGGAAGGCGACAAGGATTACCTGAAACAGGTGTTGCTTGGTGAGTTTTCGTTTGACGGCCAGCCTGACACCGTCAAAGGCGCGATTCACTTCGGCAGAGTTTTGATGAAACCGGGCAAGCCGTTGACGTTCGGGGAGATCAAAACCAACACGAAAACAGTCCTACTGTTTGGGCTTCCCGGAAACCCGGTGAGTGCCGCGGTTACCTTTGCGCTTTGCGTGAAACCCGCGGTGCGGAGAATGTCCGGTTACCTCAATCCGCACCCGCCAAGGATACACGCGGTGCTTGGCCATGATATCGTGTTGGACCACGAACGACCGGAGTACCACCGCGCGGTTTTACACTGGCCGGAGGGAACGGTTCGTGATGTGCAAGACAAAGTTGACATGACCCTGGGTAATTGCCCATACCAGGTCAATCTCGGTACCGAAAATCTGCCCACCGCGATTAGCACGGGGCGGCAGATTTCCTCCCGGCTGACCAGCATGAAAGGCGCGGAGGTGCTTCTAGAGCTTCCCAAAGGGCCTGGGTTTTGCGGCAAAGACACGCGCGTCTCCGCGCTATTGATTCGCGGTGAGCTGGGCGTGAGCAGGGAGATGCACATGGGTCGTGTACGGCCGGTCGTGACGCCGGCCGCGGCGCCGACCGCGAACCATGGCGTGCTCGGCGCCGCGGTTGCGAAAACAGCCGGCGTCACGCGGAACGATTCCTCGTGCGATTCGGGGAAAACGCGGAGGCGCCACGGAGAGAAACCAAAAGTGATCACGGTGGTGATGCACGAAATGGTCCCCGCGCTCAACGTGGATGAACTTTTGGAAGAATCGACGATACCCGACGGAGAGCGACGCGTGACGGACGACGGGAACGACGACGGATTCGCGGTGCTAAGCGCGGCGATACGCGTGGTTGCCGAATCGAACGAAACTTCCAATTCCAACATCGAAGGTACGTGGCAAGTTTCACAAGTCTTCGCGGAATCCGGCACGAGCGCGTCGCTGGCGACGACGATTCGACACGCCGCGTGTACATCGCAAATCGTGCTGGTCGCCCCATCCGGCCCGGCGGGCGTCTCGTCGCAAGCCGCCGTGGTCGTCGGGACGGACCTTGGGTTCCCAGGATTGGCGGACAGGATGAGGCATGGGATTGAGGGGGTGGTAAGCGGTGACGACAAAGAGTTGAACTTAAAAGAGCTCGCGGACAAACACGCCGGCGCCGGCGTCGGCGCCGGGCAAGTCGCCGGGTGCGTGGTGCTTTCTGTGCCCCCGCGAAACGCGTACCACGCCATTAAAAGCGGCGTCCAGCGCATGCTAGTCGTGCCCAGGGAAAAGTGGGAGGGACTGGTTTTGTAGTATATTTGATAGGAGAGGTATTTATACATGTCTCAACACCCCTAACCGCCAACTCACGGAGGAGTTTCTCAAAGTAGGCACCGGGATGATTTTTGGTTGCAACAAAGTCAGTCAACGCGTCTTTTCATCCATCGATGCCGCCACTCTCGAGGTGCACCACACACGTTGCGCGGGTCGCCGCGTTCGGGTCGTGTCACCCGCGCGTCTGGTGGCCATGGTGTGGATTCAGCCAACTCTGGTCGGGCCTTCGCCTGCCGGCCGAGGCGGGTGCGCCAGCGCGGTGTGCGGCAACGACTTGGTGTTCATCGGAGGCGCGGATCGGTCCCCAAAAGCGCTTGACGATGTGTGGGTGCTGCGCTTCGAGGGACGGCATCCATTGACGGCCCGGTGGATACGGCAAACCACGACCTCGCGGAACGGCGAGACCTTCCCGGCCGGCCGGTCAGGCCATTCCGCGACGACTATTGGGTCCGAGATATACGTCTTCGGTGGCATGGACCCAGTCAGTGGCACGTGTTTCAACGACGTCGTGGTGCTTTCCACGCAAAACTGGGAATGGCGGCGGTTAGCGCTGGCGGAAACCGGGTCCCCTCCGCCGCGAAACGCGCACGTAGCGTGTGCGTTCCGGAATGACACGTGCATCGTGGTACACGGAGGCTCCAGTCCTGACCAAGGGCCGATGGGTGACATCCACGTTTTGAACGTTCTGGAGGGCCGCGAAAAATGGGAGCGCCCGCGCGTTACGGGCCAGGCGCCCGACCCACGGGAAATGCACGCCGGCGTTTGCATGGACGACGAACTGATAATCTGCGGAGGCAGGGGGCGGGACGGGGTGACGCTTTCGGATATTTTTGTGTTGGACTTGACTGAAATGAGATGGGTGCGGAAAGGTTTGTTTCCAAACGGCGCACTCTGCGCGCATGGGGCCGCGACATGGCAAACGCGGAGCGGACAAAACGCGTGCGCAATATTCGGAGGCGTAGACGGCCAAACCCTTCGCCCCAATGAACTTACGGTTTTTGACTGTGAAACCCTAGCCAAGGTGGCGCTTAACGAGAAAGCCCTGAACCCTAACCCTAGCGTGACGCTTGATGATGACAAAGCCCTGAACCCTAACCCTAAAGCACCCGCTTCTCGGTTCGCGCACGCGTGCGTTTCGCTGAGACTCGCGTTTGCCGAGGATGGCGGAAATGGAAAAACGTGTCAACACGCGTTCGTGGTGTTCGCCGGCGTGACGCCCGCGTTTGACTTGCGCGACGTGTGGGTGTGGGTGGAAGACTTTGGAACACGGGAAGAAACACCACGGGTGGCAACACCAACAGTAGCAACACCACCCGTAGCAACACCAAGTACGGTACCGGCATCGGATCTAGATTGATGACTGTTTTCATTGTTGTGACTATTACTCCTACCTACCTAAGCATCTACATACTCATCCGGGTCGTTAAAAAACCGTTCCTGCACCTCCATGTGCCTCTCGTAGTTTGTCAACGCCGGGGCGTGTGAAATCAATTGCCGCTCGTCGAAGGTCCCGGGCTTCGCATATTCCGACGGATTTTCCTCGTTAGTGGCTCGGCTAAACCCTTGGCTAACCCCCCCAGAAGTGTTCACGTACCCCACGCACTTATCCGTCAACCGCACCAACCGCGCCACGCTGTCCTTGTCCTCGATCGCGAGCGTCGCGAAGTTCACCAACCCGAAATCCTCGACGAGCTCGCAAAGATCGGCGGTGAGCTTGCCGTACCGTTTCCGCAGGTACGCCTGGCCGGGGTGGGGTTTAGGGTCGGACGTCAGGGTTTGGATTTCACCCCCTAAAACCCGAGCCGCCAGGTACTTCAAGTCCTGCACGTCCGCGTAGTACTCCAGGTTGAAATCCAAATCGCCGTACTTGTCCATCAAGTCAATTTTCGACAGCACGTTTACGTGCGGCGTTTCCAAATGTAACATCGACTGCAGCGACACCATCAGCGCGCTGATGTATTTGCTCGGGTCCGCGCAAAGGTGCCCGTCCACGAGGTGAACGGTGCACAGTCTGAGGTCAAGTCCGTTCCGGGGGTTCACCAGCTCGGCTATTATTTGTTTCACAGAGTCATGCGACGTGAACAGCTCGACCTGGCCGGGCAGGTCGAACAGCAGAAACTTTCCCTGTGCCACCAACGGCGCGACCCTTTCCCGGAGCCAGTCAAGGTTCTGTGCGACGTACTCCATGCAATACACCATCCCCCCGTTCGGTCCCAAGTGCAACTCCGCCTGGACCTCCTCCAGGGAAATCAGCTCCTCGATGCTCACCGCGCACTCGTACGGCGGCGCGTGGTTCGCGGGATCCAGGTTGACCACCGCACACGCGCGCCCGGTCAACGTGAAGTAATGCTGCATCCCGTTGCAGTACGTGGTTTTGCCCGCGCCAGGAGGGCCGATCACGAGCTGGCCGAAACCGGTCATGCCGCGACTCTTTGCCCGACCCGACGAGACGCGGAGACAGGGGAGACACGCGCGTCAACGTGTGAGAATGGTGAGAATCGAGAAGGTGCTTTGTGAATCCTGGAGAAGTAAATCCACATTAATCCCTATTTCTTCCCGAACCCAATCAGGTTCTTCACCAGGTTGGCTGGCGAGTTTACGTGCGGCAGCCCGCGGTAGTCGTGCGCCGCGAGCGCCGCGGCGAAAACCGCCGCCGCTCTTTCCGCCCGAACGCAAAGCGCCTCTGTTCCCTCCACCAACGCGTTCAGTCCCTCCGCTTGCATTTCTAGTCGTCGCTTCGCCTCCTCCACGCTCAGCGCCACTTGACCTGGTTCCAAAACCCCCGACCCCGAAGTCTCAGCCGCCAAAGCCCTGCGCACCGCCTCCGCCGCCTCCGCCGCGTCCGCCCTCGTCGCCGCCGTGACGTCCTCGCGCGTCGCGTCGGCGCCGTGCACCGCCGCGCTTTCAAGAGCGGTCCACTGCGCGCTCTCATCCTCCAGCTGCGTCGCCACCGCCCGCATCGCTTCCTCCTTCGCATCCCGCATCTCTCGCAACGCGGTTGTGCTGACATCGAACTGCACGTCACCCCTCACCACGAGTTCCTCAACCTTTAGTTGGAACTCGCTCGCGGCGGCTTCAAGCGCGGACGCCATGGCGCCGCCGTCCGTGACGCCGAAATCCTTCACCAACCTCTCCCTCTCAACCCGCAACTCGCGTTCGCAAATCTCCTCTATCAGCATCTGCATGCGCTCCTCTTCGGGCAGGTCATCGGGGATTTGTTCGTGAATCGTGAGGCCTGGGTAATCGGGGGGGAGGGATTTCGATAGGCGCTGTTCAATAGGACGTTGCTTTTCGCCCGCGCCATTCTTGACGACGATGGCGCCGCCAGAAACCCTGTTGCTGTTCGCACCACCCGCTTGCGCGCTTTTCCGTCGCTTGTACTTGAAACCGTCCTCCACCACCACTTCCCTGTGCGCCTTTGGGGTCGCCGCGTTCGGGGGGGGGGGGATCTGGGCGGTGGCCTGCGTTCGCGAACGGGGGGAACACGAAAGCGTCAGGTGAATTCAAAAACATTTGGGTATCGTGCCGTGAGGATGGACCGCGTGTGAGATTCCGCGTGGGAGTAACAAGGGGACATGACACAGCGCGATTGCGTACCTGCGCGCGGTAGTTCACGTTGACGGGCTCCAGCGGCGCCTGGGGAGGCGCCTTGGCGCGGAACAGGGACCTGCGTTTGACGGGAGAGGTGAAATGAGCGATGAGTCGGGGAAGGGGGACGCGAGCCGTGGGACGGGACGACCACGGGGAGACGCACGGCGCGCGAAACACGAATGCTGGGGAAACGCACTTGCGCCTCTCGGCGGGTTGGGCGTTCGACATGTCCCGCGCGCGTGTCCAATACGGACCAAGCGGTGTGCGGGTGCGGTCGACGAGTGGTGCGAGTGGGCATCGTCGTGGCATTTGAATGGCAAACGGTTATTTGTAGTTTTTTTTCGAGTTGCAGTTTGGCGCTTTGGCCAGAGAAATGTGGCTGCGCGATGATCTTCGGTGTCCATCGGGTGGCGCTCGCGGCCCACTCAGAGTCACGCGCACCTTCCACCCGATGGCGACCTCCCCGCCTCCCCCCGGCGGGTCTCCCCCCCCCCCAAAGGACTACCAGCAGCTTTACCTGAACGTCCGAAACAAGCCTCTTGTGGTGCACGACGTGACCGTGAAAGGGAACGATCGGACCAAGCCGGGGATATTCGACAAAGTCCTGGCCCCAATCTACGCGGCGCAGTCCCTGGATGAGCTCCGGATAAGGTGCTTGGAAGCTAATGCGATTTTGAACTCGTACGCAATCTTCGACAGGGTTGACATTTTGTGCGACGCGGGCCCGGCTAATGCGCCCGACAGTGCGTCCGTGGTGGTGGAGGTTACGGAGAAGAACAAAGTGAATCTTCACGGCGGGGCGTACGTGTCGCAATCCGGCGAGGGCAGCGCCGAGTTCAGCGCTGGTTTGAACAACGCGTTGGGTTATGGGGAAAAGCTGGACGTAGAGATGCTGCAAGGCCACGAAAAAAGCAGCACCTACGGCCTGGCCTGGGCTCAACCGAGGGTGTTCAACAACGACGTGGACGTAACCACGCGGGTTTTTCAGCAAGGTGCGTGTTGGGCCTTTCCCAAATCCCAACACTGTTTACTGCCCCTCTTTGAGTGCACTACTAGTAACATTTACTGGCAACGGTACAACTACATACATCACATACGCACTGTTTGCCCATACAGTACACCCATACATCTTACATTACGAAACACTGACACTTTTCTTTCCCAATCGCAAGTTTCGTGTTCCAAGCGTTTATCGTCGTTCGACGAAACCGCCCGGGGGGTCAGCGTCACCGCCACAGGAGGAGGCCCCGCAACGCTGGCGTACGAACTAGTGTTCCGGGAAATCAACGACCCTACTCGATTAGCCTCGAAAGCCATAAGGCACCAACTAGGACACAGCTTGAAGAGCAGCGTGGCGTATTCGTGGGTGGTGGATACGCGGGACCGGGTCACGCGGCCGACTTGTGGGGCGCTGTACCGGTTCCGGTCCGAGCTGTCCGGGATCGGGTTGGATTCGCAAATGACCAAGTTCTTCAAGCAGGAAATAGAGGCGCAGACGGTACACACGCCCACGGATGGTGTTACCCTGTCCATGAGCGCCAAGCTGGGGTTTTTGAAGCCGCTGGGCGAGCGCGACGTTAAAAAAGGAACCTGCGTCGCGGATCGGTTTTTCTTGGGCGGCGTGGGGAGCTTGCGGGGGTTCGATACACACGGAGTCGGGCCTAGCGATGAACGAAGGCACCCGAAAGACTTGGAAGCGGCGAATGCGTCCGGGATCCTCCCCCGAGACCAGCTTGGGGGGGACGTAATGGCCTCCCTGTTTCTCTCGGCGCAGTTGGAGCCTTCGTGGAAAAAGCTCCGTGAAATCGGCGCCTACGCGCACGCGTTTGTCAACGCCGGGACCCTGGTTCCGTTCCCCAGTGGGGACACTTCCTACAATTCCAAAATAAACACCATAAAAGACATAACAAACTCCGCGCGACTAAGCGTCGGCGTAGGCCTGGTGTTTCCCCTGCCCGTGGGGAACGTGGAGGTGAACTACGTGCGCGTCGCGCGCGCAGGCGGGACGGACCGCACCAAAAACGGATTGCAAATCGGCCTCGCCACGGCGTTGGCGTTTTGAAGCCCGGCTTTTATTTACACCAGGTGTCTTTGGGGTATGTACAACGCGTAACCCTAAACCCTACCCGGGTGTCTTTGTGATGACCTTTCTCGTTTTTCGCGTACTGACTCAAAAACCATCTACATCGAGGCGATCAGTTCCTCCGCCTCGCTCTTTTCCGCCGCGAGTTCCGTTTCCGTCGCCGTCATCAGTTTTCGCGATCGTGCGTCGATTTCCAACCCCTGCACTATTTGCCACTTCCCATCCGCGCACGTCACCGGGAACGAGTACATCAGCCCTTCTGCGATGCCGTACGCTTCCTTTCCGCCCGGAGAGATAACCCCCATGGACGTCCAAACCCCCGGGGGCGTACCCAGCACCCAATCCCGAACGTGGTCGCACACGCTGGACGCTGCGCTCATTGCGGACGACAGCTTGCGCGCCGCGATGATCGCCGCGCCTCGCTGCTGCACGGTCGCGACGAACTCGTCGTTGAGGTAGGTTTCGTCGTTGATTGCGTTTCGGATTGGATCATCACACACGGACCCGTGGTTCACGTCCGGGAACTGCGTGCTGCTGTGGTTCCCCCAGATTATCACGTTTTTCACGTCGCGCACGGGTACGTTGGCTTTCTGCGCAACTTGCCCGAGCGCCCTGTTGTGATCAAGACGAGTCAAACACGTGACATTCTCCTTTGGGATTTTCGGTGCGTACTTCGACAGAATCAGCGCATTGGTGTTCGCCGGGTTCGCAACGACCACGACCTTGCACGCTGCGTTGGCGTGCTTTTCCAAACTCGACGCCTGGGCTTTGTATATCGCCACGTTTTTGCCCATCACCTCTGCGCGCTCCATCCCGGGGCCTCGGGGGAAACCACCCACCATCACCGCCACGTCCACGCCAACGCACGCCACGTCGACATCCACGGTGTGCACGATGCCCATAACCAGGGGGTACGCGGCGTCGCACAGCTCCATGGCGACGCCGCCAAGCGCGGCCGCGGCGGGGGCGATATCAAGCAGATGCAAAATGATCGGCTGATCAGGGCCGAACATCGCGCCTCGGCACACAAGCGGCGCCAGGGCGTAGCCGATTTGACCAGCAGCGCCGGTGATCAGGACGACTTTTGGAGGGGCAGTCATCGTGGACGGTTCGGGGTGTGGTAAGGAAAAAGGCGCGGAAGGGAGGGGCACCGAGGTGTGGCGGTGGGTGTCGCTTGGGCGGTCCTAGAGACGCGCAGATCTGGTTCGTAATAAAACGAACTTTCTGTTGGTTCTTTTTTTTTTTCCCAAAAAACGATCTCCAAAACTTCGGCGGCGCAACTCCTTCCTCCACAGTTCCCTCCGCACAGCGCACTCGCGCTCGCAAAACCGTTTCGCGATGGTTTGATCGTGTCTCGCCGCGCGTGCCCCTTCTGCACCAGACGGCGGTACCAATCGCGGCTCGGAAGTACGCCACCGACCGGGGCGCGGAATCACCGCCGACTTGAGGTGCGAAACCAAAACCCTCGAGATTGGCGGTCCTTTTCCGATCTCTCGTTGCCACACACATGTCGCCCCTGCTCGCGCGTGGATGATGAGCTTCAAGCAACCGCTAATCTTCTCACGGACTAGGCCCTGTAAAGCGTATGTGCTTTGCGGGGAGCTGACGAGAATCGATTTTGTCATCCTTGCACTGACACGCGATCGCGTTGGTTTTGTTTTTTTCGGCGCTTTTGTGTTTCGTTGTCGTTTCAATCTTTTTCAAAAACTCGATGCGGGAGGGACGGGGGCCGTGGGATAAGGTGACTTGATACCTCACCAGTACGCGGCTTCTATCAACTTTAATTTCCCGCTATATACACAGTCCGGTAGTTCAATCGGAGGTCCCGTCTGCATAAGGTGGCGGTGACCTGAAGCAAACTTCGGCAAATCTTTTTCTTCTTTTTGTCGTGTTGGTAAAGTTGAAAAACTTTCTTTTTCTCAAATCTCACCCTCCTCGCCTCCCAGTTCCCCTGACTTTCCTGCAAAACAGTACCCCGCGTTACCATGGTCCTCTCGGTGACCACCACGTTGGACGTCCCGGGCCTACTTCGCCCGGTCCGGTTAAGGGAAACTCGGGACATGGAGAACGTCCCACTGCGAACCGGGTGCCGGGTGTGGTCGTGCGCGCGGTTGCTAGCGCGGTGGCTCGCGGCTGAGCATTCCGAAACCGACGCGACACTAACCGCGCGTACACAAATTCGTGACAAGCACATTCTGGAGCTCGGCGCCGGGGTCGGTGCGGTTGGCTTCGTGTGTGCTTTGCTAGGCGCCAAGTCCGTGACCCTCACGGACCGTGATGAAGCCACCCTCGCGCTGATGCACGCCAACGCCCAACTCAACGGCTTCTACGACGGCGATTGCGCGGGCGCGTGCGAAGTTTCGGTTCAAAAACTGGATTGGGGGGACAAAAAAAGTTACCTATCCTGTAAGTACGACCTGATCGTCGCCGCGGACGTGCTGTACCTCCCCGAGCACTGCGCCGCGCTGCCAAACGCGGTGTGCGCGCACCTGAAACCGGGCGGGAAGGTGGTGGTGGCGTGCGGGTTGCGCCGAACGGGTTTGATTGATTTGTTAATCGCCGCGTTTACTAAAAACAACCTGACCCCACGCGTGGATTACAAAGTCCTTTCTTTGGATAACTTATCAGTCGATTTGTTAACTAAAACAACCGCCACCGAGCACGCACACGACGGCGAGCAAATCAAAAACGCGGGCGGGTACGTGTTGCTCACGTGCGACGCGCCGGCGGGTTGGCGACCGCCGGCGGATTTGTCCGCGACCGCGGATGAGGAGACCGGGTCGGACTGCGAAACGTCGGATGACGAATCGCAAACGATCGTCCCGTCTGTGTCAAAACCACCGGGCCCGATTTCGCATCGACGAGTCCATCAAGCCATCGAAGTTGGTGTACCTTCAGAAGAAACTGACGACTCAACGAGCGAGCTCGGGTCTGAAACGAACAGTTTGATGGGTGACTTTTTGGACGACTTTTGCGACGCGGAGGTTGGGGGCGATTGCGAGGCGAGATCGGCACACAAAACACGAATCGCTCGCGTTGACGACGACCACGACGAAGAAGAAGAAGTGACAGTTGATTTGAACTTCCCGCCGTACCGAGTGCAGGTCACACAACAGGAACAGATTCGGGGGTATCCAACCCAGCACACGATCGACACCGCGAGTGAGAGTTTAACCCGAAACGGCTTTGTGGTGTTGGACCCGCCGAGCGGCGCGGACGCGGCAACCGAAACTTTTTCTTTTCACGGACTTGTGACTGAAACCTCCCTGGACAAATGCGAAGTCGCGACTACTTCGTATTTAGACACGCTCATGAAACGATGCCGCGACCTTAACATCGACCCTTTTTCGGACATCGTGAGGTTCAAAGAAGTGTGCGGAAGGGTTCGGGGGGGGAAGCGGTTGGACGTCACCGCGGAGCGCCGGCTAGACGCGGTTGGGGACAAGGAAAAACAAAACAAAGAAAAAAACGACCCCGACGCCGACCGCGAAACCCCCATCGTGATTCACCCGGGAGGCGGTCCTCCTGAGGCGATGACCGCCGCCGCGGATGCGTGCGCGGCGTGGCAATTGTTGCGCCAAGAATCCGATCCCTGGGTAACTCCCGTTTTGCAACGGTCGGGGTTGATGGAGGCGGAGACGGAGACGTCGTCGAGCGAGCTTCCGACTGAATCAAACTCGCCTGACCAAAAACAGAAACAAAAAAAATCAGTGAGCGGAGGAAACACCACCGCGGTCGGGTGCGTGGTGTCCTACCCACACGCACCGGCGCAGCACTTCCACGCGGATGGCCGGGAGCGAGGTATCGTGAACGTGTTTTTGCCGTTACGCGACGTTACACGCGCGTTGGGCCCGACTTCGTTCAAGCTAGGCTCGCATCATTGGGACCACGAATGCCAATACCCGGATCGCGCCGCGAAGCGCCTAGCGGCGACCGCGGTTGAAGTCACGCCTGAGCTTAAAAAAGGCGCCCTCCTGTTGTACGACTACCGCGTCATGCACCGCGGCGGCGCCAACGCGACGGACGCGCAACGGCCGGTCGCGTACGTGATGAAATCCAGACCGGGCTTGACTGACACGTGGAACTTCCCCCGGAACTCGATCTGGGACGAGGACGAGGACGAGGGAGGAAGTCATTAATTAAATAGTCTAGACTAGAATAGCAGTAGCAGGCGTATGTAGCAATTAATTCAATTAATTACATGTACGACGATGGGACACCTACCACACCCCAATCCTTTCCCGTTTACTCCACTTCTTACTCCACTTCGGACAGGTAATCCGCGACCTCCGCCGCGGTGAGCGTGCGGAACTTCCGGTCCTCGCCCACGATTCCAATCGCGATGTTCTCCGCGCTGATTTGGCCGTCGAAGTTTTCCTTGAGCGTGAGAATCGCGGTGTGTATGGCGTCCTCTAACTCCATGTCCTCCGAGTACCTCTTTTCAAGAAAGGTTTTGGCGTTTACCATGTTCTTCCCAATCGCGCTGGCTTTCCACGCGAAGTACGAGCCGCTCGGGTCGACTTGGTACAACTGCGGGCCGTTACTGTCGAACCCGGCGACGAGCAGGCTCGTGCCGAACGGCCGCACCCCGCCGCGTTGCGTGAACTCCTGAGATGGGTAAAACAAAGTGTCAGTCTTTCGGACCGCGCGTATGAGTAAACAGTCGCCCGTAATCGCGCCTCCACGGCGTCGGGATTTGGGAAACGCAACGCGTACCTGCATCACCGTCGCGACTTCGCGAACCAGTTGCGAGCAAGGCACCAACTCGTGGTAGGTACGGTAGTACACCTGTGTTTCTTTGCGCGCTTTTCTAGTCAAAACTCGAAAGTCAGGCCCCATCCCTGAGTAGGTGATGCCGATCTCGGACGTGACCATGACGATCTTCTCCACCGTGGTTTCATCCACAAGCGTGCTCGGGAGTTTCTTCTCCGTCGCCAGCACCACGCCGTTTTTCGCCCTGATTCCCAAACTAGTAGCCCCAGCCTGCACCGCGGCTAACGCGTGCTTGATCTGCACCAGCTCGCCGCTGCTGTTGAACGTGGTCAAGGAGTAGTTGGACCGGGAATCCGCCATCGGGACAAGTTATAGTGGACTCAAAAAAGCAAGCCAGATCTGGGTTTCAGATCGCGATCGAACGGACGAACTGCGACTGCACTTTGTCCACAAAAACGAGCGCGCGAGATCTAAACCCTATACGCCACCTTCGGACGGGAAGCAGGGGGAACGCGACGGACGAGCCTTTGGCGCGCGACGGGTAATGAATCCACGGGCGGCGGATGACGACGCGACGTCGCCCCGTCTTTTTCAAAAGAGCGGGTATTTACGAAGGCACGATTTGGCGACCAGACGAAAAAGAGGATACATTTTTTACATTGCCCATCGTCCACGCCGCGTCGCCTGCTAAATGCCAGGTCACAAACCGCATCGCCCCACCCCTGGCCTAGCCGATCCCCGTGTCGCAACTAGTTTCACCCGTACGTGTATGACCAATGAGTCCGTCACATCACACCAGCCCCGCGACCGCCCCCGCGGCGAACCCCGCGGAGTAGGTTCCCATCGTTTTCACCTTCCGCATCCGCCGCGCTCGGCGTTGCTTTTTAAGGTTCACGGCGACTTCATCCAGCACGCCGTCGCCGTCAACGTCTTTGCCAATCTTGAACTTCCCTTTCAGCTTGGCTTTCATGGCGTCCATGTGCTGTTTCGGCAGGTCCCCGATTCGGGCTTTCACGACACTAATTACCACGGGAAGTACGGCGCTTATCACGACGCCGATTACCGGCAATACCAGCATTTGCACCACGAAAAACGCCCCCGCTCCAGTCGCCGCGCCGCGCGCGGCTGTTTTCCAAACCGGCCACTCCATCCGTGAGAAGTACGTCCGCGCGAAACCCTCCCATTCGCGTTTGTCCAGCTTCCCGTCGTTGTTGTCGTCGTACTTCTGTAAAATCGAACCCATCTTTTCTTTTACCCGGGGGAGTTTCTTTTCCCCGCCCATCATGCCCTCCAGCTTTTTGTAAAGCGAATCGATCGCCACCGCTAACTCCGCGACGTCCAAGCTCGCCTCCGCCCCGGTTCGATCCCCGTCCATCCCGTCCTCGTTGATACCAGCGCACTTTGTGAAGATCTCATCAAGCACTTTGTCGAACTCTTTGGAAAGAATCAAGTCCATCCACCGCTGTTTCTGCGCTTTGACGTTGGGCGAGTTTCGTTTCGGTTTTTTTTGGGCCGGGACGGTTGATGTTTCGGGCGCAACGTCCCCATCGCCCACGCCTTTCCCCGTAAGCTTGCGAACCAGGGAAACGGTTCCGCGAGTCGTGCGTCTTAGCAACTGTTTCGTCTGCTTGACCACCATAGCGCGTGGAGGGAAAGGCGTAGTGCCGCGGAGGGCACGCGCCGCGTGTTTGTGAATCGAATCGTGACTGTATTTCTTCTCCAAAAAGAAAGATCGTGCTTTGCTTTTATCGTGTTGGAAACCCAAGAGCTGGCCCTCCCAGTGTGGACCGGCGCCGTTCCCGTGGGAATCGCCCGACCGCCTTCCGCACGCGATCGAGGTCATTTGGACGCAGTCGCTTCGTACCACGCACCCGCGCATCGCATCGCCCTGCCACCCCGTTGTCGAAGCCGCGGTCCCACCGCCTGCAATCAAATCTATCGGGTTTGGATAAACAACAATCCCGATGACACCCATCCCAGCGTGTGCGTCAGGAATCGGTCTCGGTGTCTCCGCTGGTTACGCGCGAAACCTGTTCCGCACATCCCGTGCGCGCACGCGCCCTTTGCGTCGCCACGTGAACGTCACCCCAAAAGCGAACCTCGCGGACTGGGGCGTCGGGGATCTCGGGTTGGGCACTAGCAAGTTGGTGGAGGTTGTCGCGCCCGCATCGCCGGGGTACGCCGAGCTGTTCCCCGACCTCCCGTCCGTGGTGTTCGGGGTTGACGTCCCTGGTACGTGGAAGGCGCTTGCAGACGCCGTGTTACCTGTGACGAGCGTTGTGTTTGACGCCCTACCGAATGACGCGCAATCGCAAATCGCACAGTTCTGGAGCGACGAAACAACGAGCGGGTTCACGCTGTTCACCGGCGACGCGGAGAACGAGCTTTTACTGGCTTGTCTGGTGTTCCTTTGGGCCACCGGCAGACCTGGTTTCTTCGCCGGTGCGTTCGACGCGTACGTCGCCACGCCTGTTGACAAACTACTGTTCGAAAAGAAATTCGACGTGCAGGAAATAAAACTAAACGGCAGGCTCGGGGACGGGAGCTTTGGAACGGTGTTCGGCGCGGTTGACAGAACCACGGGCGCAGACTTGGTCGTCAAGCAAGCCAAAGCCGTGACCGGGGCGTCGCAGTTACAAAACGCGGAGGAGTACATGAACCGGCGAGTACGACGGGCGCCGCTCGTGGCGTTGGGGTGTGCGCAGTACCTGGGGTCGTACGACGTGGTGGAAGGCGCGGCGAGCCCGTCACTGGTTTGGAAACGACAAGGCGACGTGACTTTGGAGGATTTAGTAACCGGGCGGGATTACCCGGGCTCGTTGGAGGAGGCGCTTTATGGAACCCTTTTGGATAGCGACGATTTCGCGAAACGCACTTCGAAGTGCGCGAAGACTGTGTTGAGGTCGTTGTTGTTCACCCTGTCGCAACTGCACGACATCGGCGTCGTGCACAGGGACGTGAAGCCGGCGAATTTGGTGTTGTCGCGCGGGAAGTTTCTTTTGGTGGATTTCGGCGCCGCCGCCGATTTGCGAACCGGGTACAACTACGAACCCGAGCAAGGCTTGCTTGACCCGTTCTACTCACCCCCAGAGAACTTCATCATGCCGACACAGATGCCGGCGCCGCCGCCGCTAAGGCCGCTCGCCGCGTCCCTATCGCCGATAATATGGGCGGCGTTTCTGCCCGACCTGTTCGACTCGTTCAGCGCCGGGCTCGTGTTTCTGCAGATGTGCGTCCCGCAGCTGCGCGGCAGGAAGGTGATGGATCCGAACGGGAGTTTCCGCAAAAACCTGACCGAGTGCCGGTACGACCTGCGGCGGTGGAGGAAAGTAGTGGAACCGCAAGGGTGGGACTTCAGCGCGCTTGACGTGAATGGCGGTTTGGGGTGGGACCTGGCCACGCGGTTAGTGTGCGAACGGAACTTTTTACAGCGAGGACGCTTGGGGTGCAACACCGCGCTGTTGCACCCGTTCTTCTGGACGCCGTGAAGGTGCGGTTTTTACGAGTTTATTTCAAGGGAAACTAATCTCCCACGACAGGTACGCGGTTATGTAACCGTCGTGGTACCAACAGCGCTCGTTGTAAAACATATTATGCTGGTATTACGAGTGAAGCGCCCGATGCGAGTTTCTTTCAATTCTCAGAACATTTTCTCGGTCCCGACAAAAAACTTCCTCAAAAAAGCAACAACGACCATCGCGCCACAGTTACTCCTCGCCGCGCCTCGGATGTGACCCCCCTGGTGGCGGTGGTACCCTTTCGCTTGTTGTTACTTGTCTTGACCGCTGTTTGCTTCTTCGGTGCTTCTTCTTTTTTCGTACTGGGGCGCTTTGCTTTTTGACCACGAGATGCGCGCGGCCGTGTACGACCGGTCCTGCGTGGAGGGCATCAAGGTGGTCACCAATCGTCCCCTCCCGTCTCCCTCGCAAACCGCGTTGCTCGTCAGGGTGAAAGCATGCGCGGTTAACCCGGTTGACGCCAAGGGTGTCATCGGGGACAAGCTCCCTCCTGTGTTTGCGAAGTTCGCGAGACGCATGATAGATGGCCAAGGGGTTGGGTTCGACCTCAGCGGCGTGGTGGAACACGCCCCTTTGAACAGCGGTTTCCAAGTCGGGGACGAGGTGTTCGGCGCGGTGCCTCCGTTCCGAGGCGCACTAGCCGAGCTCGTTTCCGTGCCTCTTGACCAGGTATGCTTAAAGCCAACCACGCTTACGCACGCACAAGCCGCGGCGTTGGTGCTGCCCGGCGTGACCTGCGCGCAGCTGCTGCGCCAGTTCCGGTTCAGGGAGGGAGAGCGCGTGTTGGTCATAGGCGCGAGCGGGGGTGTGGGGCATTTGCTGGTGCAGATGCTTCGCTGGCGAAACGCGGGACAAGTGGTCGGCGTTTGTTCTGCGAAAAACGCGTCCTTCGTGAAACGCCTTGGCGCGGACCACGTCGTGGCGTACGACGCGCCCAGCGGGTCAAACGCCGACGTCGTGGTGGACGCCCTACGCGCCGTGATCGTGGCGAATAAAAAACCGTTCGACCTGGTCATCGACTGCGTCACGAGCCACGACACCCGAGACGCCGGAAACCAGTACGAATCGCGCGTGCGGTCCGCGGAAAAGGCGGGCGTCGCGAAGGAGACGGCGGACGGGTCTGGGGTAGGTATTCACAACGGTACAGAATCGTCGTCGATACACGAAAAGCACCGAACGACGACGCCAGGCGGGGTATACGTGACCATCGGGGGTTCGTTTTCGCGGTGGGTAATCGCCGGTTTGAAACGCGTTTTCGGTGTGAACTTGTTTCCAACGAAAAGCGAGCTGTTTTGGATCAAATTTTCGGGGTGCGCGAAAGACCTGACCATGCTGGCCACGATGGCGGAGTTCGAACAGCGCGCCGGGGACGGCGTGGGCGTGGAAACCGTCGCCGCGGTGACGCCCACAATCGCGGCGACGCACGCGCTGACCAACGCCGGCGTGCGTGACGCGTTTAAACAAATGCACGAGAGGCGTGTGGTGGGCAAGATCGTGGTCACGCCGTGAGGACGGGGGTGCGGGTGGGGACCGACAGACAGACCGAGTGACGACGATTGTCAAAAAGACAAGACAACAGACAGGGAGATTAGAAAAGGACGCTTGCGCTTGAGAGGTGTTTGTAAAAGAAAAAAACAAGACAAGTGACGTAATAAGTTCCTTCAATATTAAACAGACTAGTCTCGCCTCAGCGGCGGCTTCCTCGTGATGACATTTATTTTTACTTTTTGTGCGGCCTTTCAGCCCGTTACAGAACGACAGTACACGTCGTCGTCCTTTTTATACATACAGGCAAGTCGCGTCGCGCGAAGACGGGTCCGCGTTTTATTTCTCGAACGTATTTGAAATAGCGCTGGCGTTTTTTTTTGGAAAAACGCCCCGCTCGTCGCAGCGCGCGCCTACGCGAGCTCCATGGACCAGCTCTTTTCGAGCTTGGCGTTCTTGTGGTCCACGCCGCCGTCCTTGCTGACGGGCACTTCCAGGGTGAATCCATCTTTTGAGACGGTGATTTTGCCGGAGAGCTTGTCGTTGATTTCCAGCCCGGCGTCCACGCCTTCGATCGCGTAGTTCAGGTTCACCTTGTGCGACAAGTCGCCAGCGCCGGAGCGGGCGGATTTGAGCTTAACGCTGACGTCGCCGTTCTTGTACCCGACGTTCACCGCGGCGTCTTGCGACGCGATTTCGTAGTCCACGGACGCGGTGAGATCCGCGTTGGCTTCCGAGGCGAACTTGTTCAAGTTCACGTTCACCTTGGCTTCGTTCGCCTTGGCGACCTTGTCGTTCTTAGACCGATCCGTGTACCCCGCCTGCGAAAGCGTCACGCTCACGTCACCAACCTGCTCCACGTTGGTTTTGATCGTCAGGCGGTTCTTGCCGCCCTTGCCAACGTTCTGAAGGTCAAGTTGGAGGTCGCAGTTCTGGCCGACCACGTCCACGCCGCCCTTGGCGATCTGTTTTTTGGGGGGGAGGGAGGGGAGAGGTCAGGTTCGTGTTTGACGTGGAAAAAAGAAAAAAAAATATCAAAAAGGCCAGCGCCAGAACAGAATCTTCAAAAGAACAGGCTGTCGCTTTTTTCTCCAAGAAAAAGGAACCATCCCGCGTCGATTCTGCCGAATCGCGCGTCTCGCGTGTGTCGGGCAGGCGCGTGGTGGCTTCCGCAGGTACGTACGTTGATGTCAAAGTCCGAAACGTCCGCGAGGTCGGCGTAGTTTCCCGCGCCGAGCAGGTTCGAGGCCTGGACGTCCTTCGCGTTGAGGGCTGTGCGTGCGAAAACGGAGGTCGTTACGGTTAGTAAAAAGCTGACGCGGCAAGGCGAGGGACGGGAAATACCGCGAAATGCACTCGCGCGTGCCGCGGAGGGCCGTTCGTGAAGGGGAACGAACAAACGACCGCGGCTGGGTGTTTCGGTAACGTCGCAAAAGCGCGTTACCATCCCATCCACCCCGCGAACGGAACCGGGAAAAGGTACTTACAAGGCTTGAATCCGGGGCGAACGGTCAGGGTCAGGGAACCCCCGCTTAGGACGTCGGAGGTCGCCGCGATCGAAAACTTCTCGGTCGCGACGTTCCCTTCCGAGTTGATGGTGAGCTGTGTTTTGGGGGAAAGCGGTTTGGGTGAGTTGGAGATCGGGCGATGGGGGGGGGGTCGAGGTATTGCGATGCGTTGCGTGATTGCGCATCGATCGACGAGGGAGAGACAGACGGTAAACGGAACGTCTCCCGGGGTCGCCGAATCGTGCGAAAAAACGCAGAACCAAACGGAATTGGTGACGCGTCACCGCCGGATTGGCATAGACGTGACGTCGCGCGCGACTCAATACGAACGGAAACGTACCTGGCCAGTGGCGCGGGCCTTCATGTCGTGCATCTTGAGTTGTGGTGGGGGGAAGGGTCGGTGAAAGGAAACGGGTCGACGAAGCGAACCCTTGACGTGTGAGTGCGGAATGACGACGTCATGTGGAAACGCGGGTTTTTCAGATAAAAAAAAAGGTGACTGTGTTTCTTGTTTCGTCCCGAACTCGTTGTGACTTTCATCCTTGCGTTTTGGGAGCGCCGGTCGTGTGCGCAATTGGTCGGACGTGAAAACACGTTTTTCGACCGAAAACGAAACCAAAGTCCGGGACGAAATCTTGAGCCACGTATCCGCCACGAAGGCATCGCCTGTCGCGTCAGCACTTCGAAAATCGACGGCACCACGAAAAATCAGGGGTCACGACCAGGGGAAACGGCTCGATTCAATCGACGGCAGAGAGGGGTTCGCGAGAAACCTGCAGATCTGTCGGAGCGAATGAAAGGGAAGATGCAGTGCAGGGACGCTTGATTCGGTTGTGCCTCCCGAAACGACGCTTGGCGTTTTGAGTTGGAGTTTGTTTGTTTTTGACTGAACGTGAAAACGCAGCACCCAAACGATCACTGTTTGTCACGATATATTACAAGCGTTACTCCGGAACCCTTGGAGGAACCTGTCACTCCGTGAGCTCCTTTGCGAGCCGTAGCAGCGCCAAGTCCGTCCCCGGGGATGACATAAGCGAGATCCCCACGGGCGCGCCGTGGACGAACCCGCACGGAATCGTAACCTGCGGCGTCTTCGCGAACCCGCTCGCCGTGGTGAGCATCAGCTGTTTCGCGCGGTAGGCAAGCCGCTCCTCCGCCGCGGACGTGCGCTCTATCGCGGGCCCCGGGGCGGTTGGCAACACCACGATGGTGTGTTTGTTTCCGGAACGAAGCAAGGCGGTGATGCGCGTTTCAACCGCGAAGCGCGCTTCGGCCGCCTTTTTGAGGCTGTCGTCATCTTTTTCAAATTCGGAATCCGCCGCCGCTTGGAACCGCTCGCGGACGCCCGGTCCGAAGCTCCCCAACGCGTCGTTTTCGGTTATCCAAAACCCAAGCGCGTCCCGCACCTCCTTCGTCTGCAGCTGCCTGAAGAAATCCCACCACGTAGTCAGGGGCGGGGCTGGTGGGATTTTTTCATCGCCGCCCCCGAGACCGAGCGCATCCTCACACGCGTCGTCGCCGCCCAGCGAAACGCGTGGGACGTCGCGAAAGAGTTTATTCTTCACCCCAAACGCTTCAACACCAGCCAGTAACACCGCCACCGTCTCCGCGTCGCACGCCGCAAAAGCATCCTCCGCGATGAGAACTGTTTTGAATTCGACGTTACTCTTTTCTGGATTTTCCGTGGGCAGCAAAACTTTCCCCACTTTTTCCAGCGTCGCCGCGTCGCGCGCGAACCACCCCACGGTGTCGAACGACGGCGCCAAGGGAACGACCCCAAACAACGAAATTTTCCCGTGCGTCGGCCGGAACCCGAAAACCCCGCAGTAGCTGGCGGGCACGCGAATCGAACCGGCGGTGTCCGTGCCCAACGCGATGTCGCAAAACTTACCCGCGACGGCGACGGCGCTTCCGCTTGAAGAGCCACCCGGGATTCGGCTCGGCGACGCCGGGTTGATTGGCGTGCCGTAGTGCGCGTTCTCTCCCTGTAACGCCCACGCCAGTTCGTCCATCTGGGTTTTGCCAACGAATACAGCACCGCTTTTTAGTAACAAAGCCACCACGTGTGCGTTTTTTACCGCCGGGTCTTTGCCCCTCGTGGCAAGCCACGCCGGCGACCCCGCGCCTGTGCGGCGCCCAACCACATCCATGTTGTCCTTCACCGCGAAGGTCACGCCGTGTAACGGTAACACGGCTTGACTTGACCCGTCCAAAGTACCCGATTCCCTTAACAGTAGTGTTGACGCCAAAGAGTCCCCATCAACGCAGTGCACCACGAAACACCCGCCGTGGCCGGCGCGGGGGGTACCGTGGTTAGGCAACGCGGGGTTGGGCGAAATCTCATCGGGAATCGTATCGGGAACCAACGCGCGTGGGGGTTTGGAAACGCGCCAGGTGTTGGCCACCTTTGGGACCGCGAAACCGCGCGTACGCGGTGACCCAGCGTAGCGTGGACCCCGCGCGTGCAAGGCCAACGCCCGCGCCGCGACGACGGACATCGCGGGCGCTGGGACGCGCGCGGCGCGAGTGAGTGACGACGAGTGTCGAGGGTAGGTGTGAAAAAAAACGAAAGTCGTGACCAGGAGTTGTGACCAAATGCTCATACTGAGTATGGATTTCATTTTCGCCTCTCTTTTTTATGACCGTGTCTCGTCTTCGCAACCTACTTGATCCTGAAGTAGTCGTTATCCAGGTGGTGAATCCTGACGTACCCGTCCTCCCCCCCCGAGGTGAAGGACCGGCCATCCGGGTGCCACGCCAGGGCGTTGATGGGCCCGAAGTGCCCGCGGATTCCCCCGATCTCGTCCTCGAAGATTTTGTAATGAATTTTGGAATCGAACTTCCCCGCTTTGCTCGACGTCGTCGTGACGCTCATCGCGTCTTGCCCCCCCCCAAGAATGATGTGGTCCAGAATCGGCGAAATAATCGCCGCGTTCACCGGCCGGTCCGCGGTGTAGGTTTTCAAACACTCCATGGTTTTCGAATCGAACAACCGGGCGGTTTTATCTAAACTAGCGCTGATGAAGTGCGTCTTTGATAGGGAAAGAAAAAGGTCAGTCGGGACCGTGACTTGCGTGAGTAAACAGGGAGGGCGTACTCGGGCCTCCACAGTGCGTATGTGACGTGTTTGTACGAGTTGCAGTGATACTGGCGAAGTTACCAGTAGTGCGTGGTAATACGGATCAAACAGGGGCAGGTAAACAGTCGTTGGATTTGGGAAATGCGACGCAGTACCTTGTCGTCGCTCAGGCTGAGGTGCTGGATTTGCTTTTTGTGCTCGGTGGTTTCCAACAAAACCGCCCCCGTCTCAACGTCCCACATGCGAATCACCCCGTCCTCGCCCCCCGTTAAGATAGTGGTGTTGAACGGACCCCACAGCGCGCGGTTGATCCGGCCTTCCGGCCCCGATAGGGAAATGACGATCTCGTTTGTTTGCTCCGAACGATTCGCCGCGACGCGCACGACGTGCACCGCGGCCGGGACCCCCATGAACGGATCGCTCGAGATGCACATGAGCTGGTCACCTTGTGAGAGCGCCACCGCCCGAACAGGCTGTTCGAACTGGTGCGTGAAGTAACAAACCCCCGTTTCCGTGTCCCACATCTTACACGTCGTGTCCGCGGACCCGGTGACTAAGGTTTTGGAATCGTCTGTTGGATGGTTTTTTGGTGGGAGACAGAGGGTGAGGGATTGAAAAATGGTCAGGACGTGTCTTTGTCCGATGGCGTCGGCGTATTTAGGACAAGCTCGGTGCTGGTTCCCCTAACTCGCATCGACACGATCACGGTCGTCACACGTACCGGTAATGTCGCACGTCCACACCGCGCCGTTGTGTCCGATGTACGTCCCGACGCGCTCGCCATCGTCCGAGTACCAAAGCGTGGGGTGGTGGTCCTTGGCGCACGTGAACAACAGATCGCCCTCGCGGTTGTACTTGATGAACGTCAGAGGCCGCTCGTGGCCTTTCAGGAGAATAGGCCTCATGTTGGCGCGCGCGCACTTGACGCAAACACCGGCGAAGGAGGCGTCGGTGCGCGGGGAAAGACAGACGTGCGCGCGGCGGATCCACCTTTTCAGCCGCCGACCCTAATCTTTAGGCGGCGACTCCCGCCCATTAACTCGTCAATTGAACCCTTACGTGATTTTCGGAGCGTTTGTATGGGCAAACAGTCTCACCAGAGTTGCTCTCCAGTTTTTTTGCACATCGTCCAAGAAAAAACTCGATTTCCACATCAATGGAAGCGCGCGCTTCCATTTCGGGAGCAAGTGCCGATGATGAGTGCGTAATCCGCCCGTCGTGCCCGGAAACGCACATCTCGCGCGCGCGAGTGGGTGGTGCCCAACCTCCCGCGCGCGTCGTCGGGAACAGCCAACAGGACCGCGTGACGCGGTGTGTGGCGTCGGTTTTGTGAAATGGCGCCCGCGGCGGACCAGGTACGTGCTTTGTTCTTCGAGCTGCCGAGTTGAATTTCTCCTCGGCCAATGGCCACCAAAACGGAATCACGATCGAGCGATGCCTCTCCGACGCTGACTGTCCTACCCACCCCCCCCCGCTATTCACACCAGGAGGATGCGTTTTTCCTACCTAAAAAGCTCACCAGGGAAACGCTTCAGTCGTCGTTGTACTTGAAACCCAAACCCCGGTCGGTGGGGGCGACGACGGGAGGAATGCAAACACGGCGAATTTTGACCAACCCGCCGCTTGCCCGCGGTCCTCAATCCAACGAGGATTCGACGACGCGTCGAGACGCTGTTACGCACGGTCGCGGCACCATCACCACGAAGCGCCACGAGTCCACTGCGAAGCGCGTTTTCCAAGGCGCCAGTGTGTTTGACGCCGTTGATGTCGACTCAAACGCGTCGGACACGGGGAGTGATGACCCCAAACTCCCCACCGGGGACGAGTACCTGGAGGCCTTGAAACATCTGCGCCTGGACGACCCTTCGGGCTCGCGGTTCGTGTACCTCAAGCGACTGGTTATGAGCCAGACGCACCACGACCCGTACGCGCTGATTACGATTGAGTTTGCGGATCTCGGGGGCGGGGACGAGTACTACACCATGAGCGCTTTGGGGATTACGCATTTCGCGAAAGGGCGAGACGCGGAGTTCACGAGCGCGCAGCGGTGGCTCCGGGAACGCGCTTTGTTCACGCAAACCCGTTCCCTGAGCACGTTCAAACGGTTCCGAACCTGGAAAGGGTTCGTCACGTGGCGAACCGTGGTGCGACGTACGAAAATGAAACGAGCCTCTTTGGTGCTGGAGAAGAACCTGTTTCAGCTGGACGCGAGTTTGGCGAGCGCGGCGACCGAGGTGCGGGCGGCGTGCCACGCGCTGTCCAGCGCGCGGTTGTCCTCCGTTACGCCTGGTGGGTTACGAACCCTTGAGGAGTTCACGAACGAAGCGGAAACACGACGAGTCGAGATGCTGGAAAGGCTGGAGGCTTTTTCAAAGCACACCATACAAGTCGTGGACAAGGCGTGCGCCTCCGCGCTTGCGGCTACGGAACGGCGACTGCGCGATTTCTTCGGCGCAGGCGAGAGCTCGCCGTCCACGTCCTTCGCCGTGGACGACGACGCCACCGCCAAAACTGCTGGTTCCGCTGCGCTTTTGGAGTACGCGTACACGGTTACGGCGACAAGACGGACGGAACAAAGGCGACTCGTTTCGTTTGTCAAGCAGCTGGATTACGTCATCCGAGACACCCTGCGGTTCGTGCTTCACGACTCGGTCACGGACGTGCTCGCCGCGACGCGGCAGTGCCCCGTGGGTAAGTTCGAAACCCCGCCGCCGCCGTTCCGACAACGGCTGACACACCTCTGGGCACAGCTTGGGTTCACCCGGATGGCCACCGCGGTGAACCGAAACCAACGGGCGCAGAACGCGCGCGGCGGTAAGGCCAAGAGTGCGGAAACGACGCGGCGGTTGCGGGAGCTCGTCCGGGAAGCGATGCGGGAAAACGAGTACCGGAAAAAAGAAGCGCGGTTGAACTCCTTCGCACCGACACATCCCACGTTGCCCAACTTTCGGTTGAAGCTGGAGGTGAGGGATAACGCGCTTTGTTTCGTGCCAAACGCGGAGACGTTTCAAAGCGCGATCCAGCGAGTGGTTCGCGACTTTGCGCACACGCTGGCGAGCGTCCGGCGGTTACCGGGCGACGAGCGCTTAATGTCGAAGATGCGCGACGCCTTCGCCGCGGACGCGGGCGCGGACGCGGGGGATATCGGTGCGGGCACGACGCTTCACGAGCTCCAAACAGACGTGACGCACCTTTCGCTGTGCGATGAAGTGAACCGAGCGTTGCGGTTCGGGTTTGCTTTCGCGCGCGAGTACCGTACGCACTACGAGTCGTTTCGTTTAATGGCGGTTTCCAACCGCGCGATTGACTTGTTTGAAATGGTTTCAAAATACCGAAACGGGCAAATCCCCTTGGACGAGTTCCGCAGAAAACAAATCACGTGGATGGACCAGGAAACCCGGCTCCAGGACCTGCGCGTGGCGCAAAACGTGGGGATCGTGCAAATCGACTCCACCGAGTTTCGCGACGCCACGACGCCGTCGCCGATTGGCAAGATTGCGGAAATGCGCGAGACGTTACCGAAACTCGCGCGCGACGCGTACGCCGAATTCATCGCCGAAATTCACGACGCCACCGCGAAGCTATCCACGCGATTGGACGCGGCGCAGGAACTGTGCGACCGCATGCGGTTTGTGCAGCACCTAAGGGAAGGGCACATGGATGTCCTCACGAAGCGCGCGGAGGAGTGCGCGGCTTTGTACGCGCTGGTGCGCGAGTTTTCCTTCGCCGTGACCGACGCTTCGGCGGCGGAGTTCGCTACGTCAGAGAAGGACTTCAATTTGTTGAAAACCGTGCTGGAGGATGCGGAAGGGACGCAGGAGGAGAAAATTTCCTTGTTCGCGTCCGAGCTTGAGGACAGGATCAAGGAGGTTAACCGGGAAGCCCGGGAGCTCGTGAAGGCGGCGAGCGACGAGACTATTTTGGACCCGGACTCGGGGCGCGAAAAGGTTGAGAAGTTGTTGCGTGACTTGACCTTAAGAGCGGAGAGTACCACGGCGGAGTCACAAAAAATAAACACCATCCAGGTAACCTTCGGTTCGTGCGAAACCGTGTTTGACGTGCTAAAGGAAGCCGCAGCGGACGTGGCGTTGAAGGTCACGGCGTGGGCGGGCGACGGCGCCTTCGACGCGGACGTGTTGGTTTGGGCGAAGACCGTTTTCGACAAAATCGACGTACCGCGGATGACGGACAAGATGGGTGGGTACGTCAAGCTCAGCGCGCGGCTTGAAAAGGGGCTGGCGCCGAACAAGATGGCCCAGCGATTCGCGGCGAAGGTTGAGGACTACAAGAACTTGCTCCCCGTCATAAACGCGCTTTTAAACACGTCCATGAAGCAGAGGCACTGGGACAAAGTCGCGGCGCTCATCGGTGTGCCTATTGTGAGGGACGATTTCTTCACGCTGCAGAAGATTCTGGATTTGAAAGCCCCCGCGCACGGCGAGGCTATTGGCCTGGTGTCCACCGAAGCCACCCAGGAACAAGCCTTGGAGGAGATGCTGCACAAAGTCGTCGCGAAGTGGGCGGACGTGTGTTTCCAAGGTGCGGGTTTTTCCCAATCACCACGTTCCGCCGACTGTTTACTGTATACCCTTTCCAATCCCTCATATACATTACGAGAGACTGACACTTTCTTTTTTATCTCAAGTCGTGCCTTACAAGGAATCGAAAGACACGTTTATGCTCGGGGGCATCGAGGAGATTTCAATCGCCCTGGAGGACAGCATGGTCACCATGTCAACAATAATGTCCTCCCGGTTCGTCAAGGGCATCCGGGAAACCGTGGAGAAGGTGGAGGCGCAGCTTTCGTTGTTTGGCGAGACCCTGGACGAGTGGCTCGCGGTGCAGAAAAACTGGATGTACCTGGAAACCATTTTCAGCGCGCCCGATATTCAGCGACAACTCCCGAACGAGGCGAAACAGTTCTTCGCGGTGGATAAGCAGTTCCGCGACGTGATGCGGAAAACTAGGGAAAACGACAACGCCCTGCGCGCGGGTACCACCCCGGGGTACCTCCAGAGTTTCCAAAACGCAAACGAAGGTACGTATTGGGCCTTTCCCAAATCCCAATACTGTTTGCCCATACAATACTGACACTTTCTTTTATTTATCTCAGCGCTTGACAAGATCCAAAAGAACCTGGAGGAGTATTTGGAAACCAAGCGGATGGCGTTTCCGCGTTTTTACTTCCTGTCAAACGACGAGCTCCTTGAAATACTGGCGCAAACCAAGAACGTCCAGGCCGTGCAGCCGCACATGAGCAAGTGTTTCGACGGCATCAAGGCGTTGGATTTCGGGAGCGACCCGAAGTCGGTGGATATCTTCGCCATGGTATCGCCGGAGGGCGAGACGGTCGGGCTCGGTAAAAACCTGAAAGCGCGCGGGAACGTGGAGCAGTGGCTGTGCGCCGTGGAAACCGCGATGATCGATTCGTTACGTAAACAAAGCAAAGCGAGTTACCTTAGCTATCCAAAGGAAACGCGCACGGAGTGGGTTTTGAATCAACCCGCGCAGGTCGTGATTATGGTGTCGCAGATTTACTGGTGCAGGGGCGTGGTCGCGGCGCTCGGGGCGAAGGACGTGACTGGCGCGATGTCCACCTACCTCGCCAAAAACCGAGCTGACTTGAAAGACATGACCGTCGTGGTGCGAGGCCAGCTCACCGGGCTGCACCGCAAAATAATAGCCGCCCTGATCACCATCGACGTCCACGCCCGCGACATCGTGGAGGAGCTTTTCACCGAAAAAACGCAAAGCGCAAACGACTTCAAATGGCAAATGCAGCTGCGGTACTACTGGGACGAGGAGATCGATTTGTGTTCCGTGTCGCAGACGAACTCGAGTTTCGAATACGCGTACGAGTACTTGGGCGCGCAGAGCAGGTTGGTGGTGACGCCGATGACGGACCGGTGCTACATGACGCTAACGGGCGCGATGCATTTGAAACTTGGGGGCGCGCCCGCCGGGCCGGCGGGTACTGGTAAGACCGAGTCCACGAAAGACTTGGGGAAAGCGCTTGGGGTGCAGTGCGTGGTGTTCAACTGCGGGGATAACCTCGATTACAAGTTCATGGGTAAGTTCTTCGCCGGCCTTGCGCAGTGCGGAGCCTGGGCGTGTTTCGACGAGTTCAACCGGATCGACATCGAGGTGCTGTCCGTGGTGGCGCAGCAGCTCCTGACGATTCAAAACGCGATGAAAAGCGGGGTTTCCAAGTTTGTTTTTGAAGGCCGTGAAATGCGGTTGCAGCACTCGTTCGCGGTGTTCATCACCATGAACCCGGGGTACGCGGGACGCACGGAGCTCCCCGATAACCTGAAAGCGCTGTTCCGCCCGATGGCGATGATGATTCCCGACTACGCGCTAGTCGCGGAGGTGATGTTGTTCTCGGAGGGTTTCGAAACCAGCAAAGACTTGTCGCGGAAGATGGTCAAGCTTTACAAGCTATCGAGCGAACAGCTGTCGCAGCAGGACCACTACGATTTCGGCATGCGGGCGTTGAAGTCGGTGCTTGTGATGGCCGGGAGTTTAAAAAGAGGCTCGCCCGATTTGGACGAACAGGTCGTCCTCATAAGGGCGATGCGGGATAGCAACCTCCCCAAGTTCCTATCCGAGGACGCCGAGTTGTTCGAAGCCATCGTGAGCGACTTGTTTCCGGGCGTGGAGGTGCCTGAGGTTGAACAAGGCGACCTCGCAAGGGCGATCATCGAGGCGTTGGAAAAACAGAACCTGCAATGTGTGGACAAATTCGTGTTAAAAATCGTGCAGATGTTCGAAACCTTCAACGTCCGGTTCGGGGCGATGCTCGTGGGCCCCACGGGGGGCGGGAAAACCACGGTGTACAAAACGCTACAGCGCGCGCTTTCGAAGGTACGTGAATAATTTCCCAAATCCCGCCTCCCTGTCTGCCCATACAGTACTAACACTTTCTTTTATTGGTATCAGTTGCGCGAAGGGAACCACTTAAACCCGGAGTTTCAAAAAATACACACCTACGTGTTGAACCCCAAGTGTATCACCATGGGCGAGCTTTACGGCGAGTACAGCCAGATGACGAACGAGTGGTGCGACGGGCTGGGGTCTACCTTAATCAGGAACGCGGTGGCGGACACCACCCTGGACAAGAAGTGGGTCGTGTTCGACGGCCCGGTGGACGCGATTTGGATCGAAAACATGAACACCGTGCTTGACGATAACTGTGCGTACAGGGCGTTTCCTGAATCCTGCCTCTGCGTTTTGCCGATTGTCCGGAGTAATTACTCATACACGTTACGAAAGACTGACCTTTTTTTTCACAATCGCAGGTACGCTGTGCCTTCCCAACGGCGAGCGCATCAAGCTAAACCCAAACACGATGCGGATGCTTTTCGAGGTCCAAGACCTGGCGGTGGCGTCCCCGGCCACGGTCTCCCGGTGCGGCATGGTGTACGTCCCCCCCGAAGAACTGGGGTGGAGGCCGTTTGTGCGAACGTTTTGCGCGACGCAGCTCCCGGCCGCGGCTACGCCCGAAATTCGGGACTGGATTTTTTCTCTCTTCGACAAATGTGTCGACGGCGGGTTAAAGTTTTTGCGGAAACACTTGAAGGAGGGCATCACCTCGGTGGACATTAACCTAGTGACCTCGCTGGCGATGCTTTTCAAGACCCTAACCTTGCCGAGCCGGGGGATCGATTTCGGAAGCGAAAACGTTAAGGCCCTGAAAGCCGTGCTCGCCAAGGTTTTCGTGTTTTCCTTCACCTGGAGCGTGGGCGGTAACGTCGATTCCACGCATCATGACAAGTTCGACGAGTTCGCGCGCGAGTTCCTCACCGTGAACGTGGAAGCCATTGGTAACCTGCCCAACAAAAACACCGTTTACGACTATTTCGTCACCACGAACACCAAAGAAGAGCCTAAAGGCCGGTGGACGCTTTGGGACGACCTGGTCACCAAGTTCTCCTACAACCCGGCCACGCCGTACTTCGAAGGTGCGGCCTTGGGCGTTTCCCAACTCAGGAGCCTCCCTGTTTTATCTCTAACGCTGGTGACTGTTGTCCATACATCGCGATATACAATACTGACGCTTTCTTTTCCCCATCGTAAGTCCTCGTGCCGAACGTGGACACCGCGCGGTTCGGGTTTTTGCTGGACAAGCTGTTGGACGTAAACAAAAGCGTGTTGCTAACTGGAAGCACTGGGGTGGGTAAGTCCGTGATCATCACCGACTACTTGCAACGGGAAAGCGAACGCAAAGACCTGGTACCGGTCTGGATTAACTTCTCAGCTCAGACCCCCGCGTACGACACGCAGGTTTTGATTGAGGCGAAACTCGAAAAGAAACGCAAAACGAAATTCGGCGCGCCTCCGAATAAAAAAATAATCCTCTTCGTGGATGACGTCAACATGCCCGCCAGGGAGACGTACGGAGCGCAGCCCCCGGTGGAGCTTTTAAGGCAGTTCCAAGACCACGCCGGTTTTTACGACCGGAAGAAACTGTTCTGGAAAGACGTGGAGGACACTACCTTGATTTGCGCGTGCGCGCCGCCCGGTGGCGGGCGCCAGGAAGTCACGCCCCGTTTTTTCCGACACTTCAACATGCTCAACGTCCCGCCTCCCAGCGACGCGTCCATGAGCACGATTCTTTCGAGTATTTACGGCGGGTTTTTATCCACCGCGGCCTCGGGGTTTCCGAACGACTTCGCCGAGTGCGTCAAGCCGGTTGTTGACTCGTCAGTGGAGGTGTACCGCCGCATGTCCGAAGAGCTGCTGCCGACGCCCGCGAAGGCGCACTACACGTTTAACCTTCGCGATTTATCAAAAGTGCTTCAAGGGATTTTGCTCATCACGAGCGAGCAGTGCAAGACGAAAGACGTGATGACCCGGCTGTGGGTGCACGAAAGCATGCGCGTGTTCCATGACCGGCTGATTTCCGTGGAGGACAAGGTGTACTACAAAAACATGGTCGCGCAGGTTGTGAAGAAACACTTTCCCGATCCGCCGACGTTCGAGTCGCTTTTCGTGGATCGCAGCATACTGTTCGGCGATTTCCTAGGCGGCTCGAACGAACCAGTCGAGGAGCGCGCGTATAAAGAAATCACGAGCGTGGACAAGATGGTCGCATTGATGGAGGAGTACTTGGAGGAGTACAACGCGGGGAGTACGAACGCGATGAATTTGGTGTTTTTCCTTGACGCGGCGGAGCACGCGGCGCGGTTGACTCGAATTTTGCGGCAACCGAGGGGGAACGCGATGCTGGTTGGTGTGGGTGGTAGCGGCAAGCAATCGCTAACCAGGTTCGCCTCGTTCGTCGCGGGGTTCAAGTGTTTCTCAATCGAGCTGAGCCGCGGGTACGGGCTTAGCGAGTTCAGGGACGACTTGAAAAACCTGTACCAGCAAACCGGCGTCGACGGCGTGCCGACCGTGTTTCTGTTTACCGATACGCAAATCGTGTCCGAGAGTTTCGTGGAGGATATCAACAACATCCTGAACAGTGGCGAGGTCCCCGCGCTTTTCGACCAAACCGAAAAAGACCGGATGTGTTCCGACATCAGGGAGTACGCCGAAACCCTTGGCGTGAGGTGCGGAGCTTCCCCAATCACCGCGTTCCGCCTCTGCGATTGCCCATACTCGTCCTGCGAAGGGATTATTACGACCAGAAGGGCGCATTCCCTCGGACTGTTACCCTGACTGTTTACTCATACCAATCCCTCATACACATGGCCGAGAGACTGACACTTTCTTTTTTATCGGGCCAGCATGTCCAAAGACTCCCTGTACAACACCTTCATCAACCGCGTCCGGGATAACCTGCACATCATCCTGTGCATGTCCCCCGTGGGTGAGGCGTTCCGGAGCCGGTGCCGGCAGTTCCCCAGCCTGATCAACTGCTGCACGATCGACTGGTACATGGAGTGGCCCGCGGAGGCGTTGAACTCGGTGAGCGAGCGGTTTCTGTCGGGAATCGAGTTGGGCAGCGACGACGTGCGGCAGGCGGTGGCGTCCATGTGCGTTGATATTCACGTCAGCGTCACGAAAACCAGCGAGGCGTTTTACAACGAACTGCGGCGACGCTTCTACGTCACCCCGAAGTCGTACCTGGATTTGATCCACCTGTACACGAGCCTGCTTGATGAGAAACGAACCGAGCTGGGCGGCGCGCGCGACCGGCTGTTGAACGGGTTGCAAAAGCTGGACGAAACAAACGCCCTCGTTGCGGCTATGAGAATAGAACTCGGCGAGCTGCAACCCGTTTTGAAGGAAAAAGCCGCGGCGACGGAGATACTCCTGGTGCAAGTCGCCGGGGACAAGGAAGAGGCGGCGCTTGTGGAAACCGCGGTCGCGGCGGAGGAAGCCGTGGCGACGAAACAGGCGGAGGAAACGAAACTCATCGCGGCGTCCGCGCAGGCGGATCTCGACGAAGCCATGCCCGCGCTTGAAAGCGCGGTGAAATCGCTGAACGCGCTGAACAAAGCAGACATCGTAGAGGTGAAGGGGTTCCCCAAACCCCCTCCGCTGGTGCAGATGACCATGGAGGCGGTTTGTTTGCTGTTGGGGGAAAAAACGGACTGGGACACGGCGAAGAAGGTGTTGGGCAAAAGCGACTTCATGAGTTTGCTGTTCGAGTACGACAAGGACCACATCAAACCGAAGATTGTCAAAGCCCTTACGAAGTACGTGGATAACCCCGAGTACACCCCGGAACATGTGGCGCGGCAATCCAAAGCCGCCATGAGTCTGTGCATGTGGACCAGGGCGATGCACACGTACTCGCGCGTGGCGAAGGTTGTCAAGCCGAAGCGCGCGGCGCTGAAAGCCGCGGAGGACGCGCTCGCGGACACCATGGCGCAGCTCAGGGCGGCGCAGGACAAGCTGCGTTCGGTGAAGGACAACGTCGCGGCGCTTGAACAGCAGCTCACGCAGGCCATGGATGACCAGCAGAGTCTGAAGGACCTGGCGGAGCTCACGGTGCGGCGGTTGGCGCGCGCCGAGAAACTCACAAGCGGTTTGGCGGATGAGCAGGTGCGTTTCGTGTTTCCCAAATCCAGGCATTCTGTTTACCGCCCGTGATCCAAAGCGGTACGTCGCGTGACGTGTACCAGTACTAGCAAGTGCACATGCATCACGAGCGCGCTGTTTCTCCACGCAGGACACCCGTACGCGCCGACTCGGGACTGACACTTTTTTTTACCCTCACAGGTGCGTTGGAAAGACACCGCGGATGAGATCGGGCACCAGACCAGTTTGCTTGTCGGTGACGTGTTCCTCAGCGCGGCGTGCATCGCGTACTTTGGCGCGTTCACTGGTGCGTACCGCGAGGCGCTTGTTGAGGGGTGGGTGGGTCGGTGTCAGGAGCTTGAGATTCCGGTTTCTTACGACTGCTCGCTGCGCGGGACCCTGGCGAGCGCGGTGGAGGTCCGGGATTGGAAGATGTGGGGGTTGCCGACGGACAACGTGAGTGTTGATAACGGGATTTTAGTCACGAGAGGTAAGCGGTGGCCGTTGATGATCGACCCGCAGAACCAGGCGAACCAGTGGGTCAAGGCGATGGAAACCAAAAACGCGTTGAAGGTTATTAAGCTCACGGACGGCGATTATTTGCGAACCCTGGAGTCGTCCATACGCATCGGCAACCCCGTGTTAGTGGAGGACATCGGCGAGGTGTTGGACCCTGCGTTGGAGCCCGTGTTACAGAAAGCGGTGTTCAAGCAGAACGGCCGGTTACTGATCCGCCTCGGCGACACCGACGTGGATTACGACCCCAACTTCAAGTTCTACCTCACAACCAAAATGCCGAACCCGCATTATTTACCCGAGGTGTGTATTAAAGTCACCGTGATCAACTTCACGGTGACGATCAAGGGCTTGGAGGACCAGCTCCTCGGCGACGTGGTGCGGAAGGAAAGGCCAGACTTGGAAGAAGCCAAGGACAGGCTCGTGGTGAGCATTTCAAACGACAAGAAACAACTGAAAGAGCTCCAGGATAAGATTCTCAACATGTTAAAGGAAAGCGAGGGGAACATTCTGGACGACGAAGTGCTGATTTCCACGCTGCACACTTCGAAAATAACCAGCGCCATGATCGCCGGCCGTTTAGAGGAAGCGGAAACCACGGAGACGCAGATTAACACCACACGGGAGACGTACCGGGCCGCCGCGGTCCGGGGGTCCATTCTTTACTTCGTCATCGCGGACCTCGCCCTGATCGGCCCGATGTACCAGTACAGTTTAAACTTCTTCATGCGCATGTTTAACGACTGCGTGATTAACTCGCGGGTTGGCGGGGGTGGCGAAACCTCCGACGCCGACGGCGCGAAAAAACGCGACGGAAGCGACGTCGACGAATCGGAAAACGAAACCTCCGAAACCAAGAACTCGGATGACAACGAGTCTGGTGACGAGTCCTCCGATGATGAGGACGTCAAGCAAGAGAAACTCGCCAAGGCGCTTACTCAAAGACTTGAGACGTTAATGGAGTACACCACGCGGTTCATGTTTGAAAACGTGTGCCGCGGTTTGTTCGAAGTAAGTATTTCCCAATCACCACATTCCGCCTCCCTGATTGCCCATACGAGACTGACACTTTCTTTTTTATCTCTCAGGAGCACAAGTTGTTGTACTCGTTTCTGCTGTGCACGTCGATTCTGCGCGCCGAGGAATCAATCGAGCCGAAAGAGTGGGGCGCGTTTCTACGCGGCACGCCGTTGAACTACGTCGCGCCTGCGAAACCCACGACTACCGGTTCCGACGGCGAGGAAAACAAGGACGCCCTGGCCTGGCTGTCCGACCAGACCTGGCGCAACATGTGTTACCTGGAGCAGGAGCTCCCGGTTTCGTTGCAGGGGTTTTGCGCGGCAATCGCGGGTAACCCGTCTACGCACCAGGCTTGGGCAACAAGCGACTCGCCGTTCGAGGAAGACCTACCAGGAGACACGGAGGCCCGGGTTTCGCCTTTCGTGAAGCTGACGCTGGTGAAAGTGTTCCGGGAAGAGAAAGCGGTGACGGCGGCGCAGCAGTACGTCGGGATTGAGCTGGGCGAGACCTTCACAGAGGCGCCGCCGTGGACGCTTGACGACGTGTTCCCCGACACGGACTGCCGGACCCCGGTTGTTTTCATCCTGTCCACAGGCGCGGACCCGTCCGCGATGTTGCAGCGGTTCGCCACGAAGAAGGGGTGGCTTCCTGGTGAGCGGTTACACATCGTGTCGTTGGGTCAAGGGCAAGGCCCCGTCGCTGAGGCGCTGGTGGAGAAAGGGCAGGTATCGGGGGATTGGGTGTGCCTGCAGAACTGCCACCTCGCGAAGAGTTGGATGCTGTCGCTTGAAAAGATGGTGGAGCGCATCGGCAGTGCGGCATCCGAGACGCACGACGACTTCCGTTTGTGGCTCACATCAATGCCCGCGGAGATCTTTCCCACGTTGGTGCTTCAAAACGGCATTAAACTCACGAACGAACCCCCGAAAGGCGTCCGGGCGAACATGAAGCGCGCGTTCAACGACTTGAGTCCGGAGCAGTTCGAGAGTTGTTCGAAACCGGGGCCGTACAAGAAGCTGATTTTCGCGCTAAGCACGTTCCACGCCGTGGCGCAGGAACGCAGGAAGTTCGGCCCACTGGGGTGGAACATCCGGTACGAGTTCAACGCCAGCGACGTGGAGTGTTCCATGCTGACGCTGAAGATGTTCCTGGAAGAACAACCGGAAGTTCCGTGGGCGGCGCTTGTTTACGTCACCGGGCAAATCAACTACGGCGGCAGAGTCACTGACGACCTGGACAGGAGGTGCTTGATGAGTATTCTGAAGAAGTACTACACCGAAAACGTGCTCAGTGATCATTACAAGTTCACGCCGAGCGGCGCGTACTACGCCCCACCCGAAGGCGACCTTGCCTCGTTTCGCGAGCACATCAACACCCTGCCCCTCACGGAAGCCCCCGAGGTGTTCGGCATGCACCCGAACGCGGACATCACGTTCCAGATGCAGGAAACGCGGCGGATGATGGATGTGGTTCTTTCAATTCAACCAAGAGCCACGTCTGGCGAGGGGGGCAAGTCCCCCGACGACATCGTGTCTACGCTCGCGGCCGAGATAGAGGCGCAGGTTTTGCCCGCGATGGACGTGGACGACGCGGTCGACGGGTTGTTCGACCGGACCAACTCGGGCCAACTAAAGTCCCTCTCCGTGGTGTTGGGCCAGGAAATCGAGAGGTTCAACACGCTGACGCGAACCCTGATTGTCTCCCTTGCCTCGCTGCGGTCCGCGATTAAAGGAACAATCGTGATGACCGGGGACCTGGAAACAATGCACGCCGCGCTGTTAAACAACCGCGTTCCCGAAATCTGGCAAAAATCTGGCTATCCGAGTTTAAAACCCCTCGGCGGGTGGATGCTCGATTACCAGCTCCGAATTAAAATGATGTCCACGTGGCTGAAAAATGGCGAACCGAAAAGCTTCTGGCTCCCCGGGTTCTTCTTCCCGCAAGGGTTCATGACCGGTGTGCTGCAGACGCACGCCAGGAAGTACGCCACTGCTATTGATTCGCTGAACTTCAACTTCGAAGTGCTGGTTGGAAAAGAAGTCGCGCGCAACGTTGTCGAGTCGCCAACCGACGGCGTTTTCATCGACGGCTTGTTCGTGGACAACGCCATGTGGAACCGGCAAGGCGGGTATCTGGATGAATCCAAACCAGGGGTGATGCAAAGCCCTCTTCCCGTGATTCACTTCAAACCGGTGGAGGGGTACGCCCCGCCCGCGCTGCTTGCGGAGGCGGATCAAAACGAGTACCAGTGTCCGCTTTACAAAACGAGCGTGCGCGCCGGGATTTTGTCCACCACCGGTCAGTCCACGAACTTCGTGCTTTGCGTGGGACTGCCTATCAAGAAAGGCACGGATAGCGACTTTTGGGTGCTACAGGGCGTCGCGCTGCTGTGCGCGCTTAACGAGTAGTTGTATTGGTTGAATGGTGGATACCAAGACCAAACGAGATTAGATAGACCATTGTGAAATTATTATTTTTAGACTTTTTTGACCTTTTCAAAACAATCATCGATGTGTCATCAGTCTCTCCCACGCGCCGGACCCGGGATGGCTCCCTCGGAGCCAACTCCGTCTCGTGTTTTGGTCACGCTGATCGACGGCGACTGCGCGCTGTGCTCTCGGTACGCCCGTTTGGTGTCGTGGCTGGACATCAAAGGCGTGGTGTACTTCGAGACGCAGCAAAGCGCGGTTGGAAAAAAGGTGCTTCGAAACGCGAAGCAGCCCGTTGATTTATCAACCATAGTCGTCGTTGAGGTCGCGAACGGCACCGCGGTTGGGTACACCAAGTCAACCGCGGTGTTGCGCACGTTCGCGGCGCTCGGTGTGCCTTGGTCGGTTGCGGGGGTGTTACTTTTCGTGCCCACCGTGGTGCGGGATGGGGTGTACACATTCGTGGCGAAACATCGATTAAAAGTTTTCGGCGCAAACGGCGGATCCTGCGTGCTTCCGGACGCCGTCGCGCGACGGCGCGTGGGACGTGGTTTGCCGAAACAACTGCTCTTGTCGGGGGGTGATTGAGGAGTGTGTTGTTCGGTGTTGACCATCGCGAAATGCGCGCCTTCGCGGAGACGCGAGCTTAAGATTCCAGAAAAGAAGATTAGAAGGACATGTACAGTTTATTTTACAATTCTTGCGCCGTCGTCACTCCGACGCCGGCGGCGTGCCCACGCGCATCTTTGCTACGGGTGAGGTCAGGGCGTCGCCTGCCTGTCGTTTCCCGACCCCACTGTTCCTGCCTCCCGTCCCAGAAGGTGACCCCCCGGGTGGATTCATCAACGTTGATTTCGTCTCGAAACGCAACCGGCGTCGCGCGGAATCGGTCTCGTTTGATGGGGACAGAAACACGCGCGACACCGTGGGGTTTGTTTTTTGAGGCGCCGCGGGGGGCGTATTCGGCGCGGCGTTCAGGTTTGTTCCGTTAGCACTGGTCGTCGATGGAGGTGTCGTAGCCATCGGACGTATCATCACGTGTCGTTTTTTGGCACGAACGATACGTGACGTGGTCGCGTTCGACGCACGCGCGGCGTGACAATCCGGTAATCCGCTTCGGCGGGACCTTGCCTTGTGTGGCCCGTCCCGAGATTTTCCCGACCCCCCGTCTCGTCCCGACACACGCCAAGAAACCCGAGTCCCGTCGCCCTTCGCGTTTCCGCGTTTCCGTGGGAAGTCTTAGGTCGTGTATAATCCGCGGCGAAAGCGAGGTACCCTTAACGCGCGAGCGCGACACGAGGGCGTGGAAGGGGACGCGAGATGTGCCCCATTCAGATGGCTCGTTTCGGAGAAGCCAAAAACGGGACTGTTTGGGGCCAGAATCTCCTTCGTGGGGCAAATCCCCAGGCTATCTAATTGCCCAGGGAGGTGCCGTCTTGAGTTGCGAACAAACTCCCGGCGGCGGTTTTGTCTTTCTCTTTGGGCGGATGGATATCTCCCGCCCGATCGCCTTCCGCGCGCCACAAGAAGGTTCGGCGGTGAGTCGAACGCTTTGCGTTTTGCAGCGGCCGTACGGTTCGGCACGCATACCCACCCCGCACAAACCAAATGAGCGTCATGGCCGCTGTCGCGCCCACGCGCGCGCACGCCGCCGTGTTCTCGGGCAAGGCTCGTGTGCAGCATCGCGCGCGCGCGGTGCGAAGAGCGCCCGCGTGCAAAGCCGTCGCGGAACCCTCCGCGGTCGCGCTGGCGAACAAAGCCGAGTGGAAAACCCTCGGTTCCGTGTGCGCCGTGCTCGGCTCACAGTGGGGCGACGAAGGCAAGGGCAAGCTCGTTGATATCCTGGCGCACGTACGTCCCCGAATCCCAATAATCGCCATCGCAACGACGCGTTCGTTCTGAACGCGTCCCCTTGGTGTTTCCGTCCGCGGCTTGGGTTGGGTTTTCCGCGGAACACACGGAGACTCGCCTCGTCCGTGCCTCGCGAGGCACACCACTCCGCGCGATCCGGGAATCGCGCCACCCGGGGGGGATCGGGCGGCGCCCCACGGGGACGCCCGCGCACCCCAAACGAACAGACCCCAAAAAAAAATACACACAAACACAAAACAGTGACTAACAACGCACACGATTTCTTTGGGAACACCTCACTCAGGAATACGACATGGTCACTCGGTGCCAAGGCGGCGCCAACGCAGGCCACACGATTTACGACGACAACGGTGTTAAGTACGCTTTGCACTTGGTGCCTTCCGGTATCCTGAACCCCGAGTGCCTCTGCGTGGTGGGCAACGGCGTGGTGGTGCACATCCCGAGCATGTTCAACGAACTCGAAGCGCTTGAAAAAGTAAGGAACTTTCCCAATCACCACGTTCCGCCTCCCTGATTGCCCATACTCGTACCAGAAGGGACTACTTACTACCTCTGACTATTTACTCATACACATTACGAGAGACTGACACTTTCTTGTTAATCGTATCAAGGCGGGCGTCAAGGTTACCCCCGACCGCCTCGTGATCAGCGACCGCGCGCACATGTTGTTCGACCTGCACAAAGAGGTTGACGGCTTACGCGAAGAAGAGCTTTCGGGGAACAAAATCGGAACCACCAAGCGAGGGATCGGGCCCGCGTACGCCTCGAAGGCCACGCGCAACGGCGTGCGCGTGGGGGACATCCGGAACCCTGTTAAGTTCGCGGAGGGCCTAAGGGCGCTTGCGAAAGACGCCGCCGCGCGTTTCCCCAACTTCGAGTACGACGTGGAAGCCGAGATTGAGATGTACAAAGTGTTCGCGGAGAAAGTAACCCCGTACATCCAGGACACCGTGGCGCTCGTGAACAAGGAGCACAAAGCGGGCAAGCGCGTGTTGGTGGAGGGCGCCAACGCCACTATGCTCGATTTGGATTTCGGAACGTACCCGTTCGTCACGTCCTCCAACCCTTCCCTGGGCGGGGTCTGCGCCGGTTTAGGATTAGCGCCCAACAAGTTCGAAACCGTCATTGGCGTGGCGAAGGCGTACACCACGAGGGTAGGCTCCGGCCCGTACCCCACCGAGTTGTTCGGCGACCTGGCGGATGAGCTGCGCGAAAAAGGCTTCGAGTACGGCACCACCACGGGCCGCCCGCGTCGTATCGGGTGGCTCGATATCGTCGCCCTGAACTACGCCTCCATGATCAACGGGTTCACGCACATCAACCTCACTAAGCTCGATGTGTTGTCCGGTCTCGCGGAACTCAAAGTCGGCGTGGCGTACAAACTCCCAAACGGCGAGGTCACCACGGATTTCCCCTCAGACACCGACACCGTCGGCCTGGTGGAGGTCGTGTACGAAACCTTCCCCGGCTGGGACGAGGATATTTCAGGCGCCAGAGTGTGGGACGACCTCCCCAAAGCCTGCCAGACCTACGTCCTGAAAGTCGAAGAGCTGTGCGGGGTGGAGTGCAGGTACCTGGGCGTCGGGCCGGGCCGGGACGCCATCGTGATCAAGCCGTGAGTGCGTTTTTTCAAATCAGCGCCGGCGGCGCACTTTTTACGTCACCCTTAATACATAGTTTACGGAACAAAAGTTTTGCGGTGAGGTGGTGAGGCACGTGATGCACGTGAGACAGGACTCGGGGGTAGTTTCCTTTTGAATATTAATACGCTGTTTGCGGTTGACGCGCGCCGCGGTGACGCCGGCGAGAAAACAACTGAAAAAAGGCCAAAAAATTCATTTTCGTTTGCGTTTGGCTGGCCAGCCGCCGCCGCCGAGGAAGATTCGTTTCGGTCGCCGCATTCCGCACCGCGCGAAGCCCCGGCGGCCCCTTCTTGCGTTCCCCACCCCTGTCCGTATGGGTCGTTGTCCCACCGGCGGAGGCAAGAAAACCTCTGCGCAGAAGAACCGGGTCGGGTACGCGACCAAGCGTTTGCGGCGCACCAGGTTCGAGCTCCCGCACGCGGATGTGATTTACAAAGCGGTTCACAAACACTTAACCACGGGCGGTGATGCGAAGAAGCCCATGGCGGCGAGACAGATTTCGTCCATGGAGGCCATGATCGTGGGTGACCCGAACCAGCCTTTCAACGAAGACTTGCCAGGGGGCGGGCAGTTCTACGACATGTTCACGGGGAGGCACTTCGAAAGCAAAGACGCGATGGAGCGACACATGAAAACGAAACAGTACAAACGCGACAAAAAAAGAGTGCTAAACGGCCCGGCGCCGCACGAACAGAAAGACGCTGATTCCGCGGCGGGGATGGGGGCGCCGGACAACGGCAAGGTGCGGAACGAAACGCGGGTCAAGAAAGATGTCGTCATGCAATGAACGACAAAGGATGTCGTCGCGCAATGAACGCAGGGCGGACGACGACTGTACGATTGTAACTTGTTCCGACGATGGATTCCGACTTTTTGTTTCACCGAAATCTGCGTACGCGTACGTTCGATTCTTTCATCATTCGTTGTCTCCGCATCATCATCACCTGCCACATCGTGCCCTGCACCCCTAAATTCTAAACCTCCGGACACCCCAGATTCTCCACGCTCCCCTGTCCCCCGTCCATCGCGAAGAAGAACCCGTTCCGACACGGCTCCCCGACTTTCGTGACCGCGCGTAACATCTCTTGCGCTAACACGCCGCCCACGACGGCGGCGACGGCAGGCGCTTCCTCGTTTGGGTGCCCGACGTACTCCGCCACGGTTTCCGGGTTCATCCACCCCTCATTCAAGCCGTTTTCACGCTCGGTAACCGCGATCGAGGCGATCAAGATCTTCTTATCAGTTTCATTGGATGGAAACCGCCCGATTTTCTTTTCAAAGTCAACCGCGCTGAGCGACGCCGCCGCCAATCGGCTGACTCGCCGCATCCCGCCTTCGCGTCCCACGGCTAGGTCCTTCCACTGCGATGCCAAAGCAGCTCTTAAAGGCACGAAACCGCAAACTTTCGTGGTCTTGACCTTTTCAGGCAGCGCTCCGGCCGTTACGGACGTAACGGTCGTCTCCACGACGTGCTCGAACGAAACGCCCAGGTCGGCGACGAAGTCGCCGGCATACCCCCTGACAGTTCCGGCGAAGATCGAGGCGCCGACCGCTCTTGAAATGTCCCCGATCCGTTCCCGCTCTAGAACCGAGGCGCCGCATAGAAGCACGACGTCCATGTTTGTGAGCTCGTGTTCGGTTATTTGCGCGAAGGAAGAATCCGTGGATGGGCCCTGTCCAATCACCGGTCTTGTTCCTACCACGTGTACCTCGCCGAAAGGGTTCATCTCTCGCAACGTCGCGCCCATGGCTTGCGCCACGGTCAACGCCCCAACGTCCCCTTGGTGGTCCGCCAACCCCGCGTGCGCTAGGAAGTTCCCGGGATGCGCGTCTTGCGCCAACACGCCATCCTCCAGCAACGTAACGCTGCCAATACCCGCCAGCACCACGTTCTTGCACGCCTCCGCGCACAAACCTGAAAGGCCGGCGACGAAAAACTTGGCATGCCCTAAACGGCGCTGCGCGTCGACCCCCCACACCCGGAGCTGGCGGTCGTACACCGCGCGCTGTTCGTCCGTGAGCTCGCCATCCGCGGCGTCCGAAGCACCGGCCATCGCGAAATCGAACGCGAGGGCGCAGGTGGCGCGTGCGGTTTGAAGTGATCGTAGTTTGACAACAATGTACATCTCGAGGTTTCGAGTGGGAAAATATTGAACGACCTCTGGATTCACGATTGAACCACACTTCGTGCACCCGCGCTCTCGTGTCGTGCTCCGACGAAGGCTTCGTAGGCTACCGACAAAGCCTCGGTGAACAGTGGAGACGATGCGATAGTCGCACGTGGCCGGACGTGGAATCTCGAGGATACCGTCGTACACGAGACGCGATGGGACAGAAACGGTGCCCGCATGGAAAGGAGAAGAGAAGTTGTGTGGCGTGCAGTCCGTGTCCGCACGGCAAGCTGAAACACCAGTGTGCGGAGTGCATCGGGTGCCCCCACGGTAAGCTGGAACGCAACTGCGCGGAGTGCGAGGGCTGCCCCCACGGGAAGGTGAAACGCAGCTGCTTGGAGTGCAAGGGCTGCCCCCACGGCAAGCTGAAAAGCAACTGCGCGGAGTGCAAGGGCTGCCCCCACGGCAAGATGAAAAGCAGCTGCGCGGAGTGCAAGGGCTGCCCCCACGGCAGGGTGAAACGCACCTGCGCGGAGTGCAACCCCTGCCCTCACGGCAAGCGGAAACAGCACTGCGCGGCGTGCAAGAGAGACACTGTTACGACCGGACGAATCAGCGGTAAAAATCGAGCGCTGTAATATTAAGAAGTACTGGTGTCTTGTAACCTTAATACATTTAAGGGTAAAAACTATCTCTAGCCTCCCCCCCCGCTGCCACTCGCCAGCCCCGCGACCGCGGTGAGCACACCGGTTACTCCCGCGCCCGCGAGCAAACCGCTCGCCGCGATGTACGCGTGTTGTTCGTGCGAACTGTGATTGTATCAGAAAAGTGTCAGTCTTGTATGGGCAAACAGGGAGGCGGGATTTGGGAAATGCAGCCCGTACTTTGGGTCGCGTCGTTGCCACCACCCGCTCGCCGCCGCGCCCGCCGCTATGGCTACCGAGAACTCAGGTGGGATTATGCACCCGATGCCGCACGACGTTGGTGACGGTAACCACTGCGTTGCGTTCGCCAACGCTCGCGCGATCTTTCTTCGCTTAGCGCCTCTAACTGATCCTTGCGATTGGGAAGATAGTCCCGGTTGTAACCGTCCGGGTCCCTGCAAATACACCCGCCCTAAAACCTCTGCTGTTCGGAACAAAAGCGTCGCAACCGCGGCGCAAACCATCAGCACCTGCGCTTCCACGGGCAACCCTTTCCGTGGCTCGCCCCCCACCCCGCCCCCGGTCAGCGCCTGCGCCACCGCCATCCACGCCACCGCAGCGGGCGCGGGGAACACATCACCACCGAGCGGGTGCGCGTCTCGCAGTAGCGCGTACGTCGGCACCGCGCCCAACAACCCCGCCTGCGATAAATAAAAGAAAGTGTCAGTCTTGTCATGCAAAACAGTGTTGGGATTTTGGAAATACAACGCGTACCGGTATACCGGCCATCTGCGCCAATAGTTGTTTCCGCGGAGACAAACCCATCAGCCGTCCTGCTTTGAAATCCTGCATCAGGTCACCGGCTTGCCCCGCGGCGCCGCACGAAACCGCGGCGGCCATCAGGTTGGCGACGGTTTCCCCGGGCGCCACCACCGCGAACACGAGCTGCACTATTTTTCCCATCGGCCCCACCGGGTTGATGTCTGTTTCCCCGGCGCACCGCACGGCGACGTAGGACAGGAGCGCGGCGACTGGAATCGCGAGCGCGGGTTGCCAGACCTTCATGCCGAAGGGCCCGGAAAGCGTGCAGACGCACAACGTGGAGGCGGCCAGTATACCGAAAAACCACCATCGGCCGGGAATTTTTTGTGTCAAGTCGTCGCTTTGTTTCGCGGAGACCTCGTTTTCAAGTTCCCGCTCGTCCATCGACGAAAGCGCCGCTTCTTTCAAAGCGAGCGCTTCTCGCGCCGCGGCGGCTCGTTGGAAATCGATTCGTTTGATTCCCGTCAACGACGGTGCTTCAAAACCGACAACCCCCGCGAGCGACACCGGGGCCATGTCCAATCTGCCGCGGCTTTTGCTTGTCAACACCGGAAGCTCGTAACGCGCGTCGCTGTGTCTTGTTCTTTTAAAGGATGACGACTCCGCGCTTTCCCCACCCGCCCCAAACAACTCCATCCGTTTCGCTCGCCTCATCGCCACGCCCGCCTCCACCCCCGACGCGACGAGCTGCGCCACCGCGTCCACGGCCATTGCGGCAACTCCCGGCCACAACATCACGCCGCGGGCGCCGCGTTTCATGTCGAGCGGGTCGTCGTTTATGAACCCTTTTCCGGTTAAAACCGGCGCCACGAATCCGTACGCCACGGCGCTCCCGACTAGCACGGACACGCCCGTTTTCGTGCCCATCAGCGCCCCCGCGCCGAATAAAATCGGGTCGCACCGTACCCCGAACCCGAGTCGCACGAGCCTTCCGAAACCGGGAAGCAACCCGAGGAACAGAAAGTTCGGTTTCAGCAACGGCGGTACCGCCCAGGTCACCACTGTTATTACCGACGCGAATAACGCCGCGTTTCGTAGCGTCAACACCTGCGCTCGCGCCTTCCCCGCGTCCGCGAACATGCTTTTAATAGTCTCCGCGGTTGCCGTGCCGGATGGGAACCGCAACGTCGCCGCGTTGTCCACCACGAAGTGCGCGCGCATGGGTACCGCGAAAAAAACGCCCAGGTACGCCACCGCCAACCCCCACAGCGCCATGACCCACACCGAGTGCTTGATGCCGAGCATTTGCAACGCCGGAATCGGACCGATCAACCCGGTGGCCATGGTCATGGACCCTGCAGCGCTCGCGGTGGTTTGACACACGTTCGCTTCAAGCGGCGTGAACGGGATCTTCGGACGCAACGCGCTGAACAGCGCGATCGACACCACCGCTGAAATCACACTCCCCCCCTGCGCCCAACCCGCTTTCAACCCGAACGAGACGTTCATGGCGCTCACCACCACCCCCACGCACATTCCCGCGAGCACCGCGCGCGCGGAAAGGGGGTCCACGGCACCGCCCATCGCGCGCGAGATACCTCGCGCGTGATGAACAATGGCCAATTTGCACGCGTTGTCAACAGTTTTCTGGGGATGACCGAAACGATACGAGAAGGAGCTTTATGCGAAATACCTCGTAACCTCGGGCTACCTCTGCCTCACTTCTTTAATTATCTCTACCTCGCACCCACCAGGACTTCACGTCACCACGTATCCAACCCCCTGGGAGCCTTTCCCTTGGTGCTCCGGAAGGTGTCTTCGAAATCGTTCCCCCTCGGCACCCTGTTTCCTGGTTTCAACCGCGCCGCCGCGGCTTCCGGTTTGGGGTCGTATTTCCCCGGCGGCAACCCGCTGCCCCCCGTCGATTCCATATCACCCAATTTCTCCCACCGCTTTCTGCTTTGCATTTTCACCCCCTTATCGTTTCGTATGCCGCCCGCTTTTACGTCGTACGACGCAGGCCCGGGTAAGGGCGGGTCCGTGGATTGTCGTCTCAATCGCCTCATTTCCGCCGCTTTTAGTTGCTCGGGAGTCGCTTCAACTTTGTTTCCCATTTGCGCTCGTTTGCGAAGCAGCCCCGCCACCGTCATCGGATTCGGCGTGTCATCGTCAGGCTCGTGCTCGCCCGGCCCCGGTCTTTGCGCGGCGTCCCTGCTGACTAAGCTTGATCTCCTCTTCGCCTTGGGCATAGTGGACGGACCGACCGTTCGCAAAGTGACAGGCTCGTACTCACCCGGACCGGGCGCGAAAGCATCGACGCCGTCCAAATTGTTTTTTCCATCACGAAGGTCGCTCCACTTCACGCCTTTTTGACGTATCGACTTGCCACCCTCGTCCTCGAATTCGGGTGCGTGTTCTCCCGGCCCCGGACTCGTCTGTTTCGTGTCGAAAACGCCCCCCCACGCCTCCCGACCCGTGGCCCTTCCCATGTTCACCGCCGTGCGGCCAGTACGGTCATCAATTTCGGCATCAAACTCGCCAGGGCCCGGAGAGTCCTCGCCTCTAGACCCGCGGGTCTCCTTGCCGACGTCCCGCTGGCTTCTAGGCATGGTGAACCCGGCGACCCTCCGGGACCCTTCCCTCCCTCGTCCACCTGATGTCCCCTCATCATCAGGCCAGTGCTCCCCAGGCCCCGGTGTGTCGCCCCCGCGCATTAAATGGTCAAGCGCCCCCCCAAACGAGGCGTGCGACGTGGAGGGGAACTGGAACCCTTTTTTTTGTCCAGACGACAAAAGCCCTTCGCCGGAGTCGCCGTCGCGCCAAAACTCCCCGGGACCGGGCGACGCGTCCGTTCCATTTTTAATACCATCAAAAACCCCACCCGGTGCGTCTCGGTTGGTCCCTCTGCCGATATCAACCCCTCCCCGGTACCGCCAACGTAGAGCCTCCACCATCAACTTGGCCTCGCCATCAAGCTCAAACTCGCCGGGGCCGGGTGTGGGGTCGCGCGCACGGGACCCGTCGAAAACCCCACCCGGCGCCGCCCGAGTCGTGCCCCTTTCAATGTTGACCCCCGTTTTGGACCGAGTCGCTTTCAAATTTTCAACCGAAGCAGTCACGTCAGGCTCGTACTCTCCAGGCGCGGGGCCTGCAAGAGAGGCACGTAAGTTTTGGTCCCGCGACGGCGGATCATTCCACTTCACGCCGCCGTCTCTCCGAAAAGCGCTTCCGGCGGTTTCGTACGCGCCCGGCGCGGGTGCGTTTTCAGTCTCGTTTTTTTGCCGCACAGACTCCACGTACCGCCGCGCGATGGTGTGCGCCGGGACTCTTGTTTCTGTCAACCGCCGCGTGCCTGAGGTGCGCACGTCGTAATCGGTGGGCGCGGGACCTTGTTTTTCGGTTTCCTTTTTCTTCAAGCGCTCCAGATTTTTTCGGTCCAGAATCGTAACTCCGCGTTTAGGGCCCTTACCACCGGCGCTTCCTTCGGTGTAATCCGTCGCTTTGTAATACGCACCAGGGCCGGGTGCGCTTTGCGAGCGTCGTGTTAGCGCTTTTTTTTCCAAAACGCCTATTGTTACGCCCGGTTTCGGCCGCCACGGCGTTTCCGTGTTCGTGGACGCGCCGTACAAACCGAACGCCTCGCCGAAGTCGTGCGTGTCGGGTTCGTACGCACCCGGACCGGGACTCGGGTCGTCGCGTGTAGTTCCGTTGCGTTTCTCCTCGCCGTACGCGCCGTGCCATCCGAACGTGTACCCCTTCGGCGCCCACAGGAACTCACCACCCGGCCCGACGTTGCCCTCGGGGGCGTCTTTTATGGGGAACTGGAACACCTCCGGGGCGTAGTACCCCGGTCCGGGGATTCCCAACTTGGATTTAAGGGAATCGTCCGGACCGCCCGGCGCGTCCCTGCCGGACGCCATCGCCGGGTCGAACGAAATCGAAGGCCCTCTGTCCAAATCGGATCTCGTATATGTACCCACATAAAACGCAGGACCAGGGGAGTCGCTTCCCAGGTGCGTTGTAACAGCCGAAGCGCGTCCGCCGATGGTCACGCCTTTCCTTCCAAAATCGTCAAACCGGTCTTCGCCGTCGTGGTACTCGCCCGGCCCCGGCGCGTCCGACATTTCCAGTCGCTGACCGACGCCGTGTTTCCCGTCGTTGCGATTTCGAATTGAATACGAAGGGCCTTTGTCTCGTCGAGCCAACACCTCCGGGTTGTGGTACTGCCCCGGGCCGGGTTTCGAGGAAGACTCGCCCAGGTGCGACAACGCGCCGCCGGTCGCGGGGCGCGCGCCGAATGTGACGCCGCGTTTTGTTTTGCGGTTGAGGTTGCGTTTCCCAGCGCTCCCGTCATACAACCCGTCGTCGTCGTCCCCGTAGTTGGTTGCGTCGTAATCCCCCGGGCCTGGGCTTGTGTCGTTCTTTCCAGGCGAGGTGGTGTCTCCCCACCGGCCCGCCATGGTGTACGCCGGGGCCGCGGAATGAGGCCGAGCTGTGGCGCGCGTGACGTACGCGGCTGGGCCGGGCGAGTGCCGCCCAGCGTCCGCAAGCCCCGCCCGCTCCCACGCTTCGCGGCCTTTCAGGGTAGGCCCGGGACCACCACGCGCCGACGACGCCCCATTCGTCGTACCCGGACTCCCTGGACTTGATATGTCAGGTACGGGCCTAAACACGTTATACGCCCCAGGGCCGGGAACCGACGCTGATACCTTTCCTCCAAAGTCCGGCACCCGGCCGTACATTGTGAAGGCGGGGGCGTGTTTCCCCGCGCTCCGCGGTCGGTACGTCGCCGGACCGGGAGACTCTTCCGGTTTCTTTTGCTCAGAACACCTCCCTCCATCTCCCGACATCGTGAACGCTGGGCCACCCCCGACCGTGCCGTCCCCAGGCCGTAAAGTGTCGTACTCCCCAGGGCCGGGCGTTTCGGTTTCGCCAAACACAACAACCGGGAGTTTCCCGGCAAGCGTAAACCCTTTTTGTCCGGGCTTCGCCGCGGCGTCGGGATCGGAGTCGCCGCGTTGCGATTGGTAGTACGCACCAGGACCGGGGGTGGCCTTATCATTCTTACTAGGTAATGAACCCCTTCTCCACCCGAACGTGTACCCACCAGGGGGTTTGTTTGGACTCCGCTTTTCAGTAGCGTCCGGGTCGTCGTCGCGCGCGTAATCCCCGGGCCCGGGCGACGACGGCGCCGTTTTTTCTTTTCCGTCGTTCCGCAACGCCCCGCCCCCGAACGTAAACGAAGGCCCTGTTTGTGCCGAAGCACCAGCGCTGTCTCGCACGCCTTTGCCAACCTCGTCGAGGTTTTTGAAATACGACCCTGGCGCGGGCGCGTCGTTTCCGGGACCGGAGGAGGACCAGTCCGCGCCGACGCGCGCGCCGAAGGTAAATCTTTTGTTTGGCGACCCGACCATGTTTTTGTTTGGGGAACCTTTTTTATCTTTTATCGCGTCTACATCGTCTTTGTAGTACGCCCCCGGCCCTGGTGTGTCGTCTGGCCGCGCCTCCGGGAGCTTGCCGATATCGTCCTTCCCGCCTCCGAACGAAAACCGCGGGCCTGTTATCTTTACCCGTGAGTCGTGGTAGTGACCCGGGCCCGGCGCGCTGTCGTCGCGCCCGCCCCCCAGGTCCCACACCCCCGGGCGTTTCGGGGACGCGCCGCCGTCCCCGGGACGGTCGGGAGGCTTCCCGAACGCAACCGCGGGGACGTGCGTGGCGAGTTTCGAATTCAGGTCGCCGTACGCGCCCGGCCCGGGACTGGTGTTCCCAGAAGAACCCGCGAGCCAAGTTGAGGCGACGTTGAAGCGCGTGCCGAAACTAAACGCGGGGCCTTTGCCAAAGCCGGTGCCGAAGTTCTCCTTGTGGGAACCGTCGGACCAGGACGAAGAGCACGACGTGCAATCCGAGTCATCATCCGAGGCGACCTGGTCGTCACGAACCTTGCGAGTACGACGCACACCAGGTCTCCCTCTTACCCCGGTTCCGACCCCCGCGCGCCGCCCCCGCAGTCCCCCCGCGACGTGACGCGCGTGTTCTGACTTGGGCGGCGGTCGCCCGCCGAACGCGACCCGCGGGGGATTTGCCACCGCGGCGGCGAGTCTCGCGGCTTTACCTCGCGCGTACGCGGCATCTGCAGCGCTTACTAAAGCGGCTTCCGCGGACGCGACGCGCGCCGCCGCGACGACGGCGCTCGCGTCGTTTGCGCCAGTTGACGTTCGCTTACGTGTTTTTGGCATCGCGGGCGCGACGCCGGGGCCGGGGCCGAGGGTCGCCGCCGCCGAAGTGACAGTCGTGAACGGTTGAAGGTCGGGGTACTCCGCCCGGGGCGTCACGCCGTAGCCACCCACATCCCGATGTGGTACCTCGCTACTTGTTCGCCGTTCCGCACCGACCGGGTGGTTCTCGTCAAACACATCATCCACGGATTGTTTCCCCGAAACCGGGAACGCACTGCGTCCCTTCGACCGAAATCCTTCGGGCTGGCTGTTCAAACGCAGAGGCGTGCCGAAGGAAAACGGGGCGCCGAAAGGCGAGCTCGCGCGCGTACGACGCGCGTGCTTTCGCCGGACCGTGTCTCGCGGGGCCATCGCGACGGACGCAAAGACCTTGGCACAACGAGGATTACGATTACGTCTCACCCACTTTCGTGCCTTTCGTGTCGGTCCAAGACCGATTCCACGACGCCGTCAAGTACAGACCCGCACACGACCAGGGGCGGGGTGCGGGGCGGGGGCCAACGCGTTGGGGAGCTTCCTTGACCGTGTGTCAACCGAATTAATTCGCGAAACACGCGCGGTCAGCACGCGTGTCTCGGATTGAGACCGCAGCGCCAAGAAGTCGTCGCGTCCCGGAAACGCGCATCCCGTGATTTGGGACTCGTCCCGAGCTTTCTGTGTATACTGTGCGAGCATTTTGGCATTCCGGGCAAGTTCCCCTTTGGCAAAATCTGCGTACCGTATCAGTTTCGGAGCGTCATCATCTGCGCTTTTCCGTCTCCGACACGATCGCGCACAACGCGTCGCACTCCGCCCTTTCTGTTGGTGTTCGTCAACTTCGCCGACCTTTGTCGAGCAAACACCCCGCACCAACGTCGTGACCCGACGCGGTTTCCCTGAAAAGTCGTGACAAGTCGTTCGTGAACGACCGTAAAGATGATGTCTCTCACCGCCGCCGTGCCTTGCGTGGCTAGGGCATCCGCCTCGCGTCCCCGCGACGCGGGACGCGGCGCGAACAAAAGCGTTTCGCAAAAGGTGCGTGTTACTCGCGACGTGCCGAACCACGGTGGGGGGGTACAAATCGTTGACCGGGTGTTCGTCACGGCGCGTGTTCACGACACGCACTCATCGATGCGCGATGCCTCCGATGCCGGTATCCAAAAGAGATATCGGAACCAACGAAATCTTCCGTTTTCCTCTTCGCGTCCCGACGCGCGCGGAACCATTCATGCCCCTGAGTAAAAAACTGACATCCATCTCCTCCGTCGGTCAACGCACCGTTATGACCAACTCAAACAGGTTCCCTCTCCTCGTCTCGCCGCCGCCGCCGCCGTGTTCGGCTCGCGCGCCAACGCCAATTTGACGATGAGCAGAGGTTCTGTTTTGGCGCGCGCGGCTGCCGCCGCGGACGGCGGCGCGTCCGAGGACCCCTGGAAAGCCCTGGGCGTCCCTGCCGGGTCAGACGCGGAGGAGGTTAAGAAAGCGCTGAACCGCAAGAAGCTGCTTTACAAAACCGAACCAGCGAAGCTGGCGGCGATGGAGGTGGCGTACGAATCAATCGTGCAGGCCAGTTTAGCGGCGCGCCTGCGAGGGGACACCTCGGGCGTCGGCAAGGGCGTTTTGAAAGGCGACACCGTGCCGTTGTTCGGCCCCTGGGCGCCCATTTACAGCGAAGCTCCTTTGAAGGACAAGAAAGTGAACGTCGCGATTTCCGTGGCCGCCATTGCAATCACCCTGTGCACCCCGGGAACCATAAGGACCCTGCAACCCGTGATTTACGCCACCATTTTCCACGTACGTCCCCGCATTTCCTAAATCCCTCCGACTGTTTGCCCATACAACACTGACACTTTTTCTTTACAATAAAAGGTGTTCCGTATGTTCATGAAGCTGGTTGATGTGGATCCCGGCCCGAGCGCGAACATCGACAAGGACGCCGCGGTGAAGCACAACAACAAACGCTTCGCCCGGTCCTTCGCCCTGGTCCTCGGGACATTCGCCGTGATTTTAGGTGCCACGTACTACGTCCCCAACCTGATTTTCGAAACCTTCTCGGTGAAAGTCCCGGTGTGGTACCTTTTGAACCAGGAGGTGTTCGTCACCGCGCTCATCGCCACCGCGCTGGCGGTGCTGACATGCTTCTACCGCTGAAAGGTACCAGAGAGGAAGGGTACTAGTAAAGTGAGACACGAAGGGTACGCGAGATGAAGGGTACGAGGCGGACAACGAGACCGAGGTAAAAACCAACGATGGATAAGTAACGTCGCGATATCTTTTGCGCAAAACACTTTGTGTTCTCTGTCTTGTTCTCTGTCTTGTTCTCTCTTCTAAAAGTGCCACTTCTTCAACCCCATGCTGGGCAGTTCCGCGAACGACGTTGGTTTATCAGGGAGGCGCGCGCACTGCGCGTCCCGTGTGTCCTCCAGCGCGTCCATCAGCGACCCACGTTTGTTTTCTTCAGGGGTGATGTGCTTTTTCGCGATCGGGGCTTCGCCCTCCGGTTTATTCGCGCGCCGCTCCAACTCCTCGCGCGCCAAACGCTCCGCCGCCGCCGAGTTTGACTCGGTCATCCGCGCCCACCCGTCCTCCAAAACCGACTTATCGTCCATGCCATCGCCGCCCTCGCCGTACTCCGCCACGATCTGCGCCCCCGCCATCGCCGCGGCTTGGCTCACCAAGCTAGCCGCGACCTCGTGGTCGATGCTCCAGTTGCGAGCGGGGTCGTTGTTCGTGTACGCGCCGAGCGCGGCGACTGAAACTTTGCCCATTGGTGAAGCGCCCCCGACGTCGCGCGCCATCAGCGCCAGCCCAGGCGCCAGCGCGTATCCCTTCCCCACAGCGGCAACCGCGGTGCCCTCTCCTCCCCAGTTCTTCGCGGTCTCGTCAATTGAATTTTTAAAGTTCTCCTCGGGGAACAGCTCGTCGTTCCACAGGCGGTTTACTAAAAAGTCCTCGGTGGGACAAGGACAGCTCCACGCCCCCGTCTCGCCGTTCGCCACGATGGGCGTTTCAATCAACGTTTCTGTTTCGTCGTCGTCTTCTTGTGTCGCATCGTTTTTTGCATTGATGGCGGTGTAATCCGTGAAGTACCCAGACGCATACCGCCACTCCATCTTGGTCTCCTCCAGAGGCACGTAGGCGCGGGCGTAGTTCGCCCAGCGCTTCGCAAACGCGCGCATGGCGTGTTCGGTTCCCACGAACAGCTTCGGCGCCACGAACCCGCCGCGCGCGCGACACGGGTTTATGTCCAAGGCTTTTCGTCGCTGTTCGGCGTGGCACCCAAAGTGCACGCGCGTGGGCATCTTACCCATAGCGCTGACGTCATACGGGTGCTCCAGCAGCGCTTTTAACAGAACAGGCCCGGGGTGGTCGATATCCACCCAGGCGTAGTTTTTCGTAACCGCGCCGTCCCCGGCGCGCGCGGTGTCCGCCGCCTCAACCACAAAGTTCGCCTTGTTGTACCCAGGCGCCCTGGCTTTGGCGTTGGCGCCGCAGGTACCGTCCATGGTGTCAGGAGGGTTGGACAGCGCACCGGAAGGCGGCTGTAACGGAAGCTTGTCCATTTTTCGTACCACGCACGAAAACCGACCGCCCCCGAGCCGCGGCATCGGGGACGCCGGGTCCGTCGGCGTGGGTCCGTTGTTGGACGCAAAGTCGCTGGCGGATCGCCCGGCGACGTAGTGCGCCTTGACGAACTGACACGCGGTGTCGTCGTCCGCGAATACGGCAAAATTAAGCCGCGCGCGCCCGGCGTTGCACGCGGTGTCCTTCGCCGCTTGGAGTAAGACGGTGACGTCCTCGTCGCGAGCCGCGCCAAGGTAAAGTGACGACACAAACGTGGTGTCGCGAATCGCCCGCGCTCGCGGGCCAAAGTCGCCCCCCGTTCCGGGGTCGCCATCCGCCCGGCTGTTGTCGAACCACGGACCGGCGTCGAACAGGCTGCCGGCTTTCGTCAGTCCGTCACCAGCAGGCTCACGCAAGGACGACGCGCAGGAGGCGTGTGCCGGGTCCAGGTCGACGCTTTGCCAAACATTCGCCGGGTTGACATTTTCTTTTTCGGTAACGTCTTGCGAAGTTTCCCCATCATAGTGGTCGCTTTCTTTCTCCCCGACACTCGCCGCGTCCGCCAGACCAAGCGCATCGCTAGCCGCTTCCGCTTCAGTAGCTTCGTACTCCTCCTTCTGCTGTGCCGCCCACGCCCGCTCCGCCTTCTCCACCTCCGCCACGTTTCTTTCCTGGTTTCGCAGGTTTTCCAGCTGCAAAAGTTGCGCCGGCGTGGTGGGGTGCTGCACGACGTGCACGGCGTTTTCGTCAACCGTCTCTTGGTGTGTTTTCGCAGGGAGGTCTTGTCCCGCTTCTTTCGCCAGCGCGGACTGCATCGCCCTGCCCTCCTTGTACGCCGCGAGCTCATCCTTGTATTTCGCGAGCTTATCCGCGTCGCCTTCCGAGCTCATCGTGAGATCGTCGGATTGGAAATCGCCCAAGCTCGCGTCGCCACCAGACGCGGCTTGGTGCTTGTGGTGCTTGGCGGTGGCCGACTCCTCGACGTGGCCGTGCGCTTTCGCTTCCTTCTTAGCACGCTTCGCCTCACGTTTCGCCTTGGCCGCAGCCTCCATCGTCGTTTTGGTGTCCTCGTCCACCCGGAGCCACCGCCCGGTCGGCCCATCCTCATCCGCCCCGAGCACCACGAACACCTCCTTCAGAGCAACACCCTTTCCTTCTCTGTGTCCGTGCTTCGTGTCCGCCTCTTGTTCCGGAACCGCCACCGCCGCGGGGTCACGCGAGGACAGCGCTAAAGAACCTCCCGTGGAGTAACTCACCAAGAGTCCAAGCACCAACACCAACACAAGCACCGCCGCCGTGACCCTAGAGCAGGTGCTGGCCAGGATGCCCGCGTTCCGGACCTCGTCGTCGTGATGCGCCACCCTGCCGGTGGTGTCCCTCGTGGAACCCGTACCACCCCGGCCGTCCTCCGCGCGAAGCAACGGAGACACCTCGGGAGGGCCGCCCCGGAGGCTGACGCCCATCTTGATGATCTTCAGTGCGCCCAGGCTATTGGGCGCGGGACGCACGACGGCGAGTTGAACCACGATGGACTGAAAGGGTGTTGAAGCGCGCCTTGTTGACTCCCTTCAGTGACAGACTGACTCCCTTCAATGATTTCTCAGCGCGTCAACTCCGATAAAAACGCTGTCGTTTCGCGAGTGAACCGCCACTCCGATGGTGGCGGCCGGGCTCCTCCCCGTGCTCCCCGCTGAGCGACTCGGCGATCACGAGGCGTTGGAGGCGGTGCACCATCTCGGGTGTCTGCACGTCACCGGAGTGGTTTCTGTGGAGGCGTGCCGACACGCGCTCGGCCGATGCGAGGGCCTGTTGCGTGAGGCGCTGAAAGAATCGGGGTGCGCGTCCACCGCGGAAACCCCGGATGAGACGAACGAGTCCGCGATGTGCGCCGCGCGCGCGCACTTCGGCGACGTGCTTTCCCCCCCCCATCGCAGGGACCTGAAGGTTCTCCTGGACGACGCGATTCGGGCGGTGGTTGGACAGGCGCTTCAAGTCCTGGCGCCGATGATGGAACAGGTCCTGACCGCGGACGCGGAGCTTACCGAGCTCGCGTGCCTGATCAGCGACCCGGGCGCGTCCGCGCAGCCGCTACACAGCGACACGTCAATCGAAAAGAAAGGATCCGCCCGCGCCAGGGAATCGACGTGCACCGTGCTCACCGCGTTCATCGCGCTGCAGGACATCGACACGCACTTGATGGGCCCCACGGAGGTTGTCCCGGGGTCGCACTGCGAAAACGCGCACGAAGCGCTGCGCGCGGGCAACCGGTGTCGCGGCGGCGGCGCCGGACGGTTAATCGCGTCTGGGTACGCACCACCGATCCCCGTGCTGCTTCGGTGCGGTGATGTGCTTTTAATGGACAGTAGGCTGGTGCACCGGGGAGGCGCGAACGAAGCGAAAGGAAAAGGAAGGGACGAGGAAGCGCTTATTGGCAAAGACGACGTCGACGTCGACGGCGAGCAAAAAACTGTCCACGAGCGCGATACCGGCGGCCGACGCAGAGCGCTTCTATACGTCACCTTCAAAGCACCGTTCAGCGCCGCGCGAAGCAGCTTTAGCATGTGCGACGAGCTGAAGAATGGCCGTGTCATGCGTTTGCGTAGTAGTGCGGTTTGGTGCGCGGCGCGCTCGGAGGCGAAAGCGCTTTCGGATAAACTGGAGGCGATTTCGGTAATCGAACGCGAACGCGACGTCGCGCTGTTGGCTATTCATTTAAACGCGCAGGCCGCGATCGCGAAGGAAACGGAAAAGTGGCAGAGACACAAAGGCACGTTCGCGAAGTGACGTGGTTGTAGTATTCTTGTAGTTAGTCGTAGGTATGGGGAGGTACTGTTGAGTTATCATAGTTGTAGTTAAAGTATCGTAAGTAAAAGTATTTTCAATCTACCGCCTGCTTTTTTTCCTTTTTATCTTCGACGAACTGCTGCTGCTGTTCGACGAATCGCTGTCCGAATCAGAAGACTCGGATCCATCCGAGCCACTGCTGGAGCTACTGGACGAGCTGGACGAGGACGGACTTCTTTTGCGTCGCCGTTTCTTATCGGATTTCTTTTTCGCATCGCGCGCAGCGTCAACGGGCGAGACGCTTTTCTTCGCGGACGGCGCTTCGACTGCGGAAGGCGCTTCGACTGCGTCGTCCTCGTCCTTCTCGTCGTCGCTGTCGTGTCGTCGCTTTCTCGGCGACAAGGACCTGGAGCGGCTCGGCGAGCGGCGGCGCTCAGGCGGCGAGCGGCTCCGTGACCTTACCTCGCCGCGGCCGCGGTCGTCACCCTTGTTTCTTTTCAAACTCCGCTCCGCCTTTTTCTTTTCCTTCAGTGCTTTCTTCTGCTCCTTTTCTTTAATCTTTTCAACCTCGCGAGCGTCCTTCTCGTCGCGCCTGCGCTGCTTTTCCCGTCGCCGCAGTTCCTTCACCCTTTGCGTTTCCCGTTGCCGGACACTCTCCTCGTGCTCCACCCTTCGCTTTTCTTTCAGCTGACCCTGTAACTCCCGGTCAAAAGCGTCCCCTTCCCGGCTCGCCCGCGCTTTGCTGATGCCAAACGCCTTCTGCAAATCGCCCATCTTTTCTTGTTTGCGCTGTGCGATGGCGTGCGTGTCACCGGCCGCAGTGGCCTTGCTCTTCGCGCGTTCCGCCGCGGATTCCAGCTTCTCCCTTGCTTCTTTCAAGCGGCGTGCTACCTCACCCTCATCCAACCCGCCCTGCGTCTCCAAGTCATCCTCCAACTGCATCAGCTTGGCTTCGATTTCGCGCTTGCGGTTGTGTTCGAGAATTGCCTCATCCGGCGCGCGCGCGCGTTCCGAACCAGCGTGCAGGTCTTTCAAATCCTTCCACTCCTCTCGTCTTAGCCGCGAGCCCGATCGGTGGAACTTGTTCGTGGTCACGTAACCGCTGGTTCCCGAACCGCGCGCGGTCTGTAAACCCACGCCGTTGTACGACATGGCGGCGGTGCCGTGGAGATCTGCGTGCGGACGAGCCGAAGCGAGTGTAAAACAGAGTGGAAGCCGATTTTTCTCACAAAGCTCCGAAGTGTGACATCTGCAGAAAAAGGAGACAGTGCAAAGGGGCGCGCACGGGTCGTCTCGCCCGGCGTTCTCGTCGCTGAAACTGCCGGTGCTATTTCGGTGAAGGCGAGACGAGACGACACGCGGGCGAGGAAACGAGAAACGTTTGGAACGACTGGTTTATGCGACGAGAGAGTTAAGTATGCTACAGATGAAGAACATTAAAAGTATTCAACAGCACGAATTGGGGATCAGGGATCGGTCGAAATATCCTCGGTCCCATCGCTCCTGATCCGTGACCCCCCCTTGCTCGTGGCCCGCCTACCCCTTAATGCGCCCCATTCTTCGCCGCGATCATGTGCCTGTACTCGCTCGGCCAGACCGTGATGTACGCGGTGAGAAACACCCCCCCCATGACGTGGTAGATGGGGGTCGGGGAGCCGGGCAGGATGTACTTCGTGCGGTACTCGCTGAAGCTCGTCTTGGCGTACTCCGTGATGTTTCGCACAGTGACCTGCTTTTGAATGAACTCGGGCACTTCCTTGACCTTTAGCTGGGAAAGCGCGCGGATGAAGGAACTCATCGCGCGGCGCGGGAGGGACCGACGCGCGCGCAGATCGTGTGAAGGAAGGCGGGACAGAACATGGCAAAACAGACTGGCTCGCAGTGGCAAATCTTTTCGAAGCGGCTTGCGCGATGGTGAAAAAAACGAGGGACGGAGGCGAGGCTGGCGTGCGTACCCCCGTGACGGCAAACCCCGTTTAGACCTTTTCATGCCATCTGCAACCGGAGTCTCACGCGGAGCTCGCGGTCCACACGGTATCCTTGGAAACACAACGGAGACGAAACGCGAAGGACGACAACACCACGCTTGAAAGGTGTCTGTTTGAACCCTAAACACATCGGTTGCATGCCAAAAGTTTCCTCATCTACTCATCACCCTCCCACGTACGGGCTTCGACATCCATCACCCCGAGTTTATTCACCCTGGTACTTCCCGTCCGAGCCCTTGGCCTTGGGTTCCTTCGCCTGCGGGTTCGCGCCCCCCGTGGTGGTGGACTTGGTGGACGCCTTGAGGAACGAACGGAACAAGTTCGAGTTGGTTTGGTAAATCATCGTGGACGCGTTGGCTGTGTCGGCGGAGGAAGGGAAGGTCAGGGCCTGATGACACGAGGTAAGGACGGGGCGGTCGTAACACAGCCGCGACTACCGAGCGAAGACGCGCGGCCGGGGACGTACCTACTGCGTGCGCGTGCGGAGCAGAGTGATGGTGAGAGGCCGAGAGGAGGAAGGGTGAATGATGGAGGGCGACACATAAAAAGGACAAACTGGGGAAAGACTTTTTACAAAATTTCAAGTAATGCGCGACACAGAGACGAACTAACTACACATCCTTGACATCCGCGTCCACGTCAAACACGGCTCCGCCGTCGGTCCCAGAGCCGTAGCTCTTGCGTCCGTATTGGTCCTGGGTTGGGGGGGTGGAAGGGCGCCCGGACGCGTTCCGAGAACCGCCCGGACCGTTCGGCATGCCCCCCATACCCCCCATGCCCGCCGGACCTCCCGCATTTCCCATCCCTCCCATCCCCCCGGGCCCTCCCATGCCTCTCCCGCGCCCCCCCCCCTGCTGCTGCTGCTGCGCGAACCGCGACCGCGTGTCTTGTTGCATTTTCTGCGCGCGTTGCGCGAAGAACTGCGGGAAGAGTAGGTTCGTCAGGAACACCGCGGTCAGCCCGAAGCTTAGTAACGTCCAAAACGCGCCAGACACAAACAGCCAGACGTAGAAAAGCGTGGTGCACACCCGGCCGATCGGGGTGGCCCTGAACTGGTTGAGCTTTTGCCAAGCCGGAGGCACCGCGGTTTTGAAAAAACGACTCAACCCAAGTTGCCCGTCTAGGTTCGTGATGGTCTGCCTGAAACCGAGTGTTTGTTCCCGTAGCTTGGCGCCGACGCCCCACTTCACCTCTAAACGGTTCGCGGATTCGCGAACGAAACTCAGCACGTTCAAGATTAGCGAATTCGGCGTTGTCTTCTGTCGCGAGTCACTTCTGTTTTCCTCCCGTTTAGTGTGCTTGTCTCTTGTCTCCCGTTTAGTATCCTTCTCCTTACTTGTCTCCTTGCTTGTCTCACCTGATGCTCCAGCCTCGGTCGCGCTGGAGGACGTGGAGGACTGCGAGTCGGCGCGCGCGGAGTCTCTGGCTTCCGATTTCGTCTCGTCACTCCCACCCACTGACTCGCGCACGTGTGCCTTTTCCGAATCACTCAGCAGCACGTACTTGTGTTCGAAATCGGACCGTTCGAAATACGACGACGTGTCCATCCCCGCGTTTTGCAACGCGCGTTTCATGTCACCCACGGAAACGCGGTCGTTCTTGGACGCGGCGGTCACCACACGCTTCGCGCCTCGGCGGGAACAATCTGGGAAACGGGCGGACGAAATCGAGACCGACTTTGTCACCGGGCATCGGTATACGGGGACGCGCGCGGCCCGAGGAGATCGCGAAACGCAAAAAGAGTCTGTGCCGCGAACCGTACCGCGTGCTGCGACGCTCGCCACGCTCGCGATCGTCGTCATCGCCCGGGGGTCAGTGACGCGCGTGACGTGGAATGACGGCGGCTGCTGTGATCTACGCAACGACTCGACACGTGGGGATTTTTACGTGGCAGATTTTTTCAGCGCCACTTCGCGACTTTGTCCACGTCTCGCACTGGGGTGGCGCACGTCATGCGCGCGTTTCCCGCCGCGCCCGCGGCCTTGTTTCCCGCCCCCGGTCCCGCGCGAGGCGGTTCCCCTAGCTCGTCCAAATGGAGCAAACGCGGTTCCGGTTTCGCCCCCGTCGCTTTGAAACCGATTGGCCGGTCCCCCGCGTATTACACCTCGAATCGATTGAACGCGAACGACCCATCCGACGTGACCGACGGCTCCCGCCGATCCCCGATCGCCAAGTTGTTCGGCAACTCGAGCGAAATGAAAGCTACGGTAGGTCGGCTTGAGTACGAGCTGGGTTGCGCTCGAAACCACGTCACCGAGCTTGGTTTGGAGTTGAGTGAGGCGAAGGCGGAGCTGGCGAAAATCGGTGAATCTCGCGAGCTTTACAAGGAGCGATGTACGCTGCAGGAGAAGGAAATCTTCGCGCTGGAACGGCAAAACGAAGAAACCAAGAAAGGGTTCGATACCGGGATGGGGATGGCGAAACGGCAGATCAAAATGCTCGAGTCGAGGCTGAAGGAAGCGGAGAAGTAGGGTAGGGACGGCGTCGATGGGAGGGGGGCGACGGCGAGTGCGCGCATGAGAATGGTTTTTCAATATTTCGAACCTTCCAAAAACTTTCGGTGACTCAGCTCTGCCCATTGTTAAAAAAGCGCCCGACGCGTCGCCACACCTCCCCGCGCTCGGGATGGCGGCGAGGCTGCCCTTGGCAGCTCCTCGCGAGGTCCATGGGAGTCGTGAGCCTGCGTGGCGCGCGCAAAAGCCGCATCGGGGTTTCCCTCCCCCCCGCGTGTTTCCCGCAGGGTTAGCGCCGGACTGCGCAGTCGCCATCGGTAGTTACGTGCTGAGCGATTACATCGCGCAGGTGGGCGAGGTCTCCAGGCCATCGTGCGAGGAGTGGGACACGCTTTGCGAGGAGCCTTCCAAGAAAGGGGTGAGTCTGACGCGTTTGCGTCGGTTCGCCACGTTCGGTGCGCTTGATGGGGTGATTTCGCATTACTGGTACCGGTGGTTGGACGACGCGTCTTCCACGTGGCCGAGTTTCGCGGAAATAACAACGCGTGGGTTTGCGAGCGACAACGTCGCCGACGTATTGACAAGCGCCGTCGTCACACCCGACAGCACCGCGGAAATCTCACGAGTAGTCGAGATGGTCGCCCTTGACATACTGGTCTTCTCGCCGTGGTGGTGCGCCATGTTCTTGACCTCGATGGCGGCGATGTCGCACGTTGAAAATCTGGACCGCGAATCCGGTTGGGACAACACGGCGCCCTCAACCGGAAAAATAACTTCAACCGCCGCCGCGGTGACTCGGCGCCTGAACAGCAGTTGGAAACAGCTGTACCTGGGCGATTTGATCGCGTGGATCCCGCTGAACTGTTTGTTGTACGGGTTCGTACAAGTGGACCACCGAGTCCAGGCGTTCGGGGTGATTAACTTGTTGTACACCGCGGTGCTTAGCGTCTGGGCGGAACAAATGCGGAAAATAGAGAGAGCGGCGGATTTGGGAATCGATTTGCAATCGGACGGCGGGCTGATGAGTGTGTTCCGACGGAACAACGCCTTGAGCCGAAAAACGGAGGCTTCGGTTGAAGAAAACGAAAACAGCGTAGAGGAGGTTTAGGGTTAGCGGGGAAGGGTATTATCGGTAGCTATCTTATGTAACAGTATCTGTGTGTTGTACAATACAGTAGTATGTCCTAATCAGAAAACCCCGCGCGATTCTTGACTGGCGCGAATTCTCGTCTCCCTCGCGGCTCGTTCCATCTCCCGTTCCCGTTCCCGTTCCGCGTTCGCCAGCGCCTTCACCGAGTACCGCAACGCCTCCGGGTTGTGTTCCGGGGTTTCGATGAAGTTCAGGAACAGGTTGGCGGTTCGTTTCCGTAAACCGGCCATGCTGCGGAAATCCCGCCCGCGCGCGAGCAAGTCGCTCTCTCTGTGATTGTGGAAGAAAAGTGGTTAACGTCTCGTATGAGCAAACAGGGAGGCGTGGGATTCGGTGAGCGCAAAATACGCACCTGTCCAGCAACTCCAAAATCTCCCGCACCAACTTCGTGGAGAACTCTTTGACCGTCCAACGCAAGTGATTCAAAATCTCGAGCCGCGTATCGACGGTTACGTCCGCCAAAACGCACGCGTCGTAAAGCTGTTTCAGCTCGCGCGCCCGGATGACTTGCGTCGTGTCCACCACCACCACGGCGCCGTCTTTCTTTTCCCAGTTCTTGGACCGAGCCATGTCATCCAGGGCGTCCCGTACTCGTTCGCGGTCGTTAACCGCCTTGGCCGCTTTTTTCAGCCGACCAATCGCCAACAGCATCTTGGTTTCCTTCGCGAGCAGCGCGGCCACGGCGCGTTTTCGCAGCGCAGAGGCAACCTTAGCATCATCCGTATCAGATCCTAAAGTCACCGGTTTCGCGGTGGCGTACAAAGCGGCGCCTAGTTTCGCGGCGCGTTCCGATTCCGCGATTGTTCGGGACTCGGCAAACCCGTCGCTTTGGACGACTTGCGGAAACGCCGCGTCTATTTTCTGGAGCTCGCCGACGCGCCACGCGTCGAATTCTGACTGAAGCAGCGCGAAGTCGGAAGGAGTCCGCGGGGTCATCCGGCGAGAGATGTCGAAGCTTCGCTGGTTGGTTTCTTTTTCCAGCGCGAGTTCGGAGTCTTCCCGTGCTTTTTGAAGCTCGGCGTCTCTTTTGGTGCGTAAAAAACAAGCGCGCCGCCGGTCCCGCGCGCCGCGCGCGAACCGTTGCAGCACCACCGCTTTTTCTTGTTTCACCGCGAGGGTTTCCTCCGCGGTGACGTACCTCCCGACCCTGACGTGCACGTCCTTGTTGTTCGATAGCAACATATCGGGTCGCTGCATTTGCGTCGAGCTCTCTCGTTGCGTCTGCGCCCGCCGCGTCCGGAGTTCGAACGTCTGCGTCTCCGTGGTGAACTTTAGCGTAAACTCTTTTTTATTTTGGGAATCCGTTTGCACAGAAGCGTGGTGGTACGCGCGCCCGTTCCGGACATCCCGGTACCCGCCCAGGTACCGCGGTTTCTGCGATACGCTGGCGTCTATTGTGACGGTGATTATCTTTTTTTTGTTGTCACCGTCGTCACCGTCGACCGCGACTTCTATGGAATTGGGCAGGGATTGGTTTTTCGGGTCGGACTCGTCATCCGCTTCGACTTCCTCCGGCGCGAATTTCACAACAAGCTCCATCGTTACCGCCCCGCCCGGCTTCACGGAAACGTCCATCAGCGCCAAGTCGTCTTGGAACTCCTCATCCTGGTACCGCAGGGAAAGGGCGTCCCATGGAAGCGGGAGTTCCGAAACCACCTTCTCCTTCAAGTCGTGCCCGGTCGCGGTGGCCTTGACCGCCACGCGATGCACGAAGTTTTCAGGCTGAATCACGAACGTTACCGTCACGTCGGGTGTGTTGTCGGGGGGGAACTCTTCCACCGGGCCGGCCGTCGAGTCGGGGTCGTTGGACTCGTTGGATGGAGGTGGTTCGTTGACCCGCGCTTCGTGTAATTCCGCCGTTTCAGTGTCAGTCTCAGGCACCAACAAAACCTCACTCGCGGTGTTCCGGGACGGTGTCTCACGCTCGGGTTCGTCGTCGTCCTCCTCCAGGTCGTCGTCGTACGCATTGCCGGGCAGCGGCTCATCCAACGCGGACGAATCGTCCAGCCCTCCGTTGGAACCAGGCTCCTCCGGGTCACCCTCCTCCCGCAAACTCGCATTGTCGTCGAAATCCTCCAGGCTGTTCTCGCGCTCCAGCGCAGACGGCGGAGGCGCCGCCGCGGTCCCCGCCTCAAGGGGGTCGCTCATCGCGCAGCAGCCGGGTCCACCGCGCTGCCTAAAATGGCACACGAACTGGAAATAAGTCGCGCCAAGCGAAGAAACTCGACAACCAAATGGCGGCAATCCGGATCGGGTTTCCGTTTCCTTCCTTCCGATCGCAAAAAACCGCCGACCCCGCACTCCACGCGCACGTCCACGTTGACGTGTGCTGTTTCGAAATGGCGGCTCCGGGAGGAATCGGCGCTACCGCGTTCGACGAAGGAACCTGGTACCACGAAATTCTTGAAGATGGCCTCGCGTTGTCCTACCGGGTGCGTGCCGATCGCGACGCGGTTTTTTTTTTCTCGGATGACAGAACGTCCCGGCGGCGCCATCGGCGCGCGCGCTCTGCGTTCGCGCGCTGGTTCCTGTTGCCCAAGCGCGGTCCTCGCCTAAAAGAGTGCTCTCGCGTATCGTCCCCGCGTGTGTGTCGTGTTGTGTATCACCCCAATCGTTTCGCACTCACTCCGTATCTCCACGCAACTCACCCGCCCATCTCTCTGCTTTCCCTCTCCCGCCCGCCGCCGCCGCCTTCAGGTTGAGGAGGTTCTGCATCGCGGCCAGTCCGAGTTCCAGACCGTGGAGGTGGTGAAGACCGTACCTTTCGGTTCCCTGCTCATCACCGACGGCTTGATGCAATCCTCGGAGGTGGACGAGTACGTGTACCACCAGTCCCTGGTGCATCCCGCGCTCACCGCGCACCCCAACCCCAAGAAGGTTCTCATCGCGGGTGGAGGCGAGGTGCGTTGCCCGAAGCAACTCTTTTCCGACACTCTTTTTGTTTTTGCTCTTTCGATCGTGCGGGATGATTATATCCAAATAAAGGCCCGTGAGGCAGCCGCAGCCCTAGTAGGCGCTCACGGGGAGGCACCGGGGGGTCTTCGGGTCCTCTGGCCATTACACAGCCTATGAGGTCTTTGTTCCGACTGACCGCACGACCGACGCCGACGCTGGGGATTGTTTTTGGCCGCACTCTCTCGCGTGGCTTTTTCTTTCTTTCTTCGTCGCCGTAGGCACCACCACTCGCTCTCTCGCCTCACCGCTGACGCACCTTCCACCCGTTTTTCCAGGGCGCCACGTTGAGAGAGGTTCTCAAACACCCGTGCGTCGAGGAGTGCATGATGGTTGATATCGGTGCGTATTTGGAACGACCGTCCCGTCCCCTCTCCCGACGCGCTCCGTTTCCACTTCGCGTCAGTTTTTCAATCCGTCGGTTTCCAGCCAGGAGACCCGACACGTCGTGCGAGTGGGATGATTATATCCAAATAAAGGCCCGTGAGGCAGCCGCAGCCCTAGTAGGCGCTCACGGGGAGGCACCGGGGGGTTCTCGGATCCTCTGGCCATTACGCAGCCTATGAGGTCTTTGTTCCGACTGACCGCTCAGCGACGACATTCTTTTTTTTTACCCGATTTCTTTTTGCGCGGCACGCGCGTCTCGCGTCTTTCTCGCCGAACGCGAATTGACCGACTCTTTCACCCCCACCTCACCAGACGGCATCGTTGTGGACATGTGTCGCGAGCACACGCCTTTTTACTCCGCGGGCGCGTATGACGACAAGCGCACAAATTTGATAATCGGCGACGCCAAGGCTGGCTTGGAGGCTTTGGCGGATGGGTCGCTGGACGTTATTATCTGCGACCTTTCCGACCCCTTGGACGGCGGTCCTTGCTACCAGCTGTACACCACTTCGTTCTACGCGATGTGCAAAGAAAAACTCGCGCCTGGTGGGATTCTCGTCACCCAATCCGGGTGCGCGTCCGTCCGGGATTGCCACCTGGTGTTCACTCCCATTCACAACACCCTGAAACAAGTGTTCCCGCGAGTGTGGGGGTACACCACGTGCGGTACGTGTTGCGTTTCCCAAATCCCGCCTCCACGTTTGTCGATCGTCCAGGGTAATTACTCATACACATCACAAAAGACTGACACTTTCTTTTACCGGTATCAGTCCCGTCCTTCACCTCGGAGTGGGGCTTTAACATCTGCGCCAAGGACAAAGACGCGACCGATTTGTACGTCGGGATCGTGGCGGACGGAACCCTGGAGAAAAGGTTAGCGGAACGCAAACTCACCGAACTTTCGTACTACGACCAAATCACGCACACCCGGATGTTCTCCATGAACCGCACATTGAGGGAACAGTGCAGGGACGAAAAACGAGTCATGACGGTGGAAAACCCGCTGTTCATGTGCGGCACGGACACGCACAACACGGTTTTTGAAGACAATCAGTAACACAACAGGGACGTCCTCGACATAGCAACAAGGGCCATTGACATAGTATATGAGTTGGCGTGGAGTAGAATCATAACATTATATAATTGACGAGTTGAGGAGTTGATATCATGCAGCGAAACGTTTCCTCTCGTCGCACCGTCTCATCAGTTTCGGAGCCTTGCCGAAGCTTTTCGTAAACTCGTGATTCATTCATCGGTCCCTCTCCAGTCGCTCTCGCGCCGTGGCCCGTATGACGGACACGGTCACGCGTGAGCGCCCGGGCGACGTGAACCTAACCTCCGGTTTATGGAACCGACGCCGGGACCTGCGCGCGGTGAGGCGACACTTCGGGAGTTCGTTCGGGGACGATGGGGACGGAAGTGACGTGACGATCTCGTGCGCCACTTCGAACGTGGTGCTCTGCGTCGGGTACACGCGAGTGCTTCTTGGGGACCACGGCCCGTACTTGGAGCTGAACCCGGCAAGTGTGCTGTGGGAAAACCTCACGAAAGTCGCAGGCGGTGGAGACGCGCGGTTCTACGACGAGTGGCGGGTATCACCTGAGCTTGTGCGCGGCGGTGTCGATGACGACGTCGATGTCGGTGTCGCCACCGAAACCAAAACCGAAACCAATAGTGACGGCCAAAAAGACGAAATGATCCAACTCCGACGAACCGCGAAGCTGTACCACCAAATAAAGCCCGTGACCGGCCAGGGGAACCCTCCGCGGGACAGTAGCTGGGCGGTGGCGAACAACCGACCGACAAGCGAAGGGTACGCCGGGTACGAAGTCGGGGCGGTTTACGTCGGGGCGTTTGAGGTTTCGGTGGGCGGGCGAGCTATGCCGCAAATGGGTGCGGCGGGAAGTAACACTTTTTCCCCAAAAAATAACAACCCTCTCTGCGCTGGAAGAGTCGCTTGGTGGCGCCCCAAGCAAGGCACAGGCGGGATCGTCCCTGAAGGCGTGTGTGGCGTACGAAACGAGCCAGGAAACGACGCCGCAAAACAAGGCGAAATCCCGGTGCACGCGAAAGACCTGGCGGGTACGCAAACGCTTGTGCCGGGCGAAGGAGTGTGGTTCACTGTCGTGGAGCACGACGACGGTGACGTTTCATCATCATCACGCCGAGCCATCAACGTGACGGGCCCGGGAGGCGAGCCTGTTCGCTCTGCGTGCCCGGGGTACGCAGAGGCTGCGGAAAGCGCGTGGAAAACGGCGAAACGTAACTCGCGAGCGGCGCTACTAAAAAAACAAGGCGCGCGAACTGGCTCGCCGGCGCAACAAGCCGCGTTTCGCGCCAGTGTCGAGCCTTGGTCGGAACGTCGCGAAATGGAGCGCTGTGCGGTGGCATCCGCGATGCGACGGGTTGGTCGTATTTTACGAGAAAACTGCGCTCGCATCGTGAACGAGAAGAATAGCAACAAAGACGCCAGCAACCGCAAAATTAACAACACCCACGGTACTGAAGAAGAGCTCCCGAAGTGGCTCACGGCGATTGCCCGCGGCGCCGTGGCGTGCGCTGTTCTAAATTCGTCGTCGGGCGACGTCGCACTTTGCGCCCGAGAAACGGCGGCGGCGTGCGCGTCTGTTACGTATCAAAACGAAAAAGTCACCGTAGTGGAGCTCACCTACACTGCACTGCGCGAGATGCGAGGGAAAGAATTCGAAGTGTTACAAGACGGTGATGACAACGCACATGCGGAAGCAACGACAGACACCGAAAAAGAAAGAATAACCTCTGAAGCGCGAGCCGCGTTTGACAAAGCGCTTCCGTCGGAGGAAGTCGGGCACGACCACCTCGTCGCGGTGCTCCCCGTTCCACAAAAATCAACCTCCGGGCTAGGTCACAGGGTTTCGCTGGCGCTACGAGCCTCGCCAAACGTACGCGCGGTGGTGTTGGTGTCATCCGGGCCGGACACCGCAGTGAGGGATGTCGTGGCGCTGGCGGGGGCGTGCGCGCACGGCACGCCGCCGTTTGTGCCGGTCGCCACGACCGCCGTCGCGCCCGACGGTGGCGAAGAAAATAAGAAACCCGCGGTGACGCTCACGTTGCTTGAACGGGGCGATTTCGGCACCGCGGTTGGCTTGGCGTACTCGCACGGGCGTGTTTACTGCTGGCAGTGCGGCGAAGACGGGCATGGCAAACGCCAGTGTCCGCGACGAGGCGGCGACGAAAGCGTCGGCGAACTCACACACGCGGTCACCGCGATGGCGGTGTAAAGTCTTGGTTATTTTCAATCGTGCGTTCGTCTTACTCGCTCATCGCTTCACGTTTTTCTTACGAACATCGAGCTAACGGGTGCGGCGGCGATCCGTACGCCTTTAAACAGTTTGAGTTTGGTACCTGACGTGCAACGTATTTCGAGTAGTTACTTCTTCCCATTGTTAATCATCCCAGCGCAAAAAGCTTCAAACGGCTTCACGTATTTCTGTGGGACAACCGCGCCGGCATCCATGAGAATATCAAAAATTGCCTTGTGGTCCCTTACCCTTGCAACTATCAGCGGCGTCTCGCCGTCGTTACTCGCCTTGTTGACGTCCGCGCCCGCCTCGATCAGCGCAGACACTATCGCCTCGTGACCGTTTTGAGCGGCGATGTACATTGGCGACACGCCGACATCCCTTACCTTGTTTACGTCCGCGCCCGCCTCGATCAGCGCAGACACTATCGCCTCGTGGCCGTTTTGAGCGGCCATGTACAGTGGCGTCACGCCGACATTGTTTGCCTTGTTGACGTCCACGCCCGCCTCGAGCAGCGTCCGCACGATTGCCTCGTGGCCCTTATGAGCGGCCATGAAAAAAGGGATCGCGCCGTTAACCATCGCCTTGTTGATGTCCGCGCCTGCTTTGATCAGTACCCGCACCACCGTCTTGTGGCCCTGTTCGGCGGCGATGTACAGCGGCGTCGAGACGTTATCCTCTGCCTTGTCGATGTCTGCGCCCGCCTTGATCAGCGCGCGCACTATCGCATGGCGGTCCTTTCGAGCGGCCATGTAAAGTGGCGTCACGCCGTCATTATTTGCCTTGTTGACTTCCGCGCCCAACTCGAGCAGCGCCCGCACCACCGTCTTGTGCCCACTTTCAGCGGCAACAAACAGCGGCGTCCTGCCGTTATCCATCGTCTTGTGGACGTCCGCGCCCGCCTCGATCAGCGTCCGCGTCACCATCTCGTGGCCCTCTTGAGCGGTGATGTGCAGCTCCATCTCGTCACACGGGCAGCCGTTCGCGCGCGCCCACAGTAGCACCTCGAGGTTCCCGCCCGCCGCAGCGTCATGGCACGTCGACTCGTCCCACGGGCAGCCGTTCGCGTGCGCCCACTGCAGCACCTCGAGGTGCCCGCCCTCCGCCGCCCTACGACACTTGCGTGTGTCCCACGGTGCGCCGTTTGAGCGCGCCCACTGCAGCACCTCGAGGTGACCGCCCCTTGCCGCCGCCCAACACGTCCTCCAGCCCCACGGTGTGTTGTCCGCGCGCAACGCCTTCAACTCTTCGAGGTGTCCACCCCTCGCCGCTGCCACACAAAGGAGTTCTCGACGCGACAGGAGACCTCTCCGTTGCCGGCGCTGCAGCGCGCTTAAACATCCGAGCCTTACGGCTTCAACTTCGTCAAGCTCCTTAAACCGAAGCCCCGTTTCTGCCACCGCGGCGCGCATCGCGCGGCTCACCGCTGGGAGCCGTGCGAGATCTGCGGGGTCGTCGAAATGCTCAGATCTGAGAACGTGCTCGACGACGAGGTGGTCGGGGAGGCGGGGGATAGCCTCGCCCGCGTTGGCATCGCGGCGGCGCTCGCGCTTTTCCTTCCGCGCGCGAGCTTTTTTACCGGACATCGCGCGGAAACACAAACGCGGAGGGTGTCGCGTGCGTGTCGTTGTGCGTCGAGGCTTCCGAGAAAAAGCGTTACCCGTCACAAAATTGCAAGAGAGCTGAGGGTAAATAAGACAAGAACGTTACAGCGGCCGCTAGCAAGCGGCGTCGCCTCACCAAGGGATTTCGTCCCCTTTATAGTCGTACCATTTTCCGTTCACCTCGCCGAACGTCGATTCCATGGCCTTGATCATCCCTCCCACGGACTCGTCCGTCTCCACCAACCCCCGGTCCTGGGTCATCCGCGTCCGCACCCACCCCGGGTGAAGCAAAACGCTTTCGATTTCCCGATCAAGCAAATCGATGGACAAGCTTTTGTTCACCATGTTCAGCGCCGCTTTCGACGCCCTGTACGCGTACCCTTTCCCCCCCCCGTTGTCGTCCACGCTCCCCACTTTCGAGGTGACGTTGCCCACTAAACAAGGTTTGCCTTGCGACTTACCAACTTTAGCAGACTTAGCAGACTTAGCGTCAGTAGCGTCGGCGCCGGCCACGCCGATGAGGTTATTTTTCAGCAACTGCTGCACCACCAGCAACGGCCCGACTGTGTTTATTTTGAACACGTGCATCATTTCCTCCGCGTCTGTGTCTTGCAAATCCCACTTGGAGTACCCGTCCGTCCCGGTCGTGCCCGCGTTGTTAATCACGACGTCTATGTTTCCCCCGTTCGTAACCACCGCGTCCAGTATGCGCATGTTTGCCGCCCAAACGCCCACCGAACTCTCGTCGCTCACATCAAGCCGTGTCACCGCCAGCCGCGCCGCCCCGACCTTAAGTTGAAGCTCCATCAGCGCCTCCGCCTTTGTTGGGTCGCGACACCCCGCCACAACGGCGTTGCCCTCGTGCTTCCCCAGAAGCTGTTTCACGAACTCCAGCCCTATTCCTCGATTGGCGCCCGTCACGACACACGTGGCGTTTTCGATCGGCCCTCCTGGTTTGTACGCATCGGCGGCCGCCGCGGTGACGGAGGAGGCGTTCATGGAAACCGGACCTCGCGCGCGCTTCATCGGCGCGAACGCGGAGCGATGACGAGGCGCGCGTCGCAGAAAAGTGGACGTCGCGAGGGCAGCCATCGATGCGCGCGCGACAGTGTTGTTACCTCGAACTTTCCTATACCAGTCGTTGCTTTGAAACGTGAACAACAGCCTTTGTTTGAAATTAATGTTCCCTCGGCCAGAACGAGGGCGCGGAGGGCTCCGTGGCGTTCGGCGACGACGCGGGCGAGGTCGTGTTTCCGAACAGAGGCTTGGCGACGCGGGGTCACGATGCAGGCGTCCGCGGCGATACCGGAGACGGGCAACGACGGTGTGACCAAGACACAAGGGACGGTGGAGACGAAATCGTCAGATCCAAGCGAGGTGGGCACCGAGGCGACGGGTGATGGCGGGACCCCGGACCTGCCGCTTCCCGAGCCGAGGTCTCAGCCCGAGGAAGATCCTACGGGCGCCGCGACCACAGTCGCGACCGCGTCCGCGCTCGAGAACGCCGCGCAAAAGGCACCTGCCGCGACGCTCGCGGACGTGCTCGGCAAACGCTCGACGCCATCCACGACCGTGCCATTGGCTGGTCCAAAGAGTAAGCCCGCGAAGTCGCACAAGAAAGCGAAAGCGACGGCCGGACCGGGTATCGCGTCTTTCTTCGGAGGCGGCAACGCGGGGGTTGACAACAACTTGCACGAAAGCGATGACCACGAAGGCGCGGGGTCGCCCTCCGCGTCGACGGAGGGCGACGCCGAAAACGCCGAAGCGGGCGCAAACGCCGCGGCGCGATCCGAACAATGCCGACGCGCCGCGGAACAGGAGGCGGGTTTAGGGTTCTGCGCTGCCATCGCGGCTTCCAAGGTGGACGAGGACACACGACGACGGGGTGCGGAAGCCGCGATGGCCGCGAAAGAAACCGAAACCGAAGCCAAAACGACCCAAACGAAAGCGCCGCCGTCCGCGCCGCCCGTCGCCGCGGACAAAGCCCAGCAGACGCACCCGCTTCTCCTCGCCGCGGCGCGAAAGAAAACCTCTTTGGAGAAGGCTGCTTGCGACAAGGCCGCGGCGGATACGGCGGCGGTTGCGAATGCGGCCGCGGAGAAGGCAGGGAAGGCGGCGGCGGCTGCAAAGGCGGCGGCGGATAGGGCCGCCGCGAAGACCGCGAAAGAACACGAGAAGTCTTTGAAGGCTGAGACGGCGCTTGCGGAGAAGGCGGCGAAGGCGAGGGAGAAGCTTGTGAAGGCTGAGAAGGCGTCGGCGGATAAGGCGGCGAAGATCACGAAAGCGGCGGCGGATACGGCGGAGAGGGAACGGTCCGCCGCGGTTCTCGCCAAGACCGCGGCGCAAACGGAGTGCGACGGCGAGACGGAAGCCGCGGCGCGCGCGGACGCAATCGCGAAGGTTGAGGCCCGGTTACGGTTCGAAACCGCGCAATCGAAGCCAACCTTCGACTCAGTTTCCAACGAACCCACTGTGGCGACGACAACGGAAACTGCGAAAGAAACAAAAGGAACAAAAGAGTCCGGTAACACCAAAAATCCCTTCTTCATGACTGCCGAGGAGCGCAAGCGCGTTTCGGTCGCGGCGGAGACGGCCGCGAAAGACGCGAAAGACGCGAAAGACGCCGCCGCCGCCGCCGCGCTGAAAACCGAAATCGAGTGCGTCAAGAAAGTCGACGCTGAACTGAGCGCGGGAAGAAAGCCGCACCATTTCTTCGCCATGCAACGCGAGAAAACAGCTTCGGTGAAAGAAGGGTCGAGTAAACCCTTTTTACAAGGCGGGTACTTCGAGCCCAAGCCGGCGCCTCTTGAAAAAGCGGGGCCGCCGAAACACGTTGCGCGCGCCGGCGACACGCAGGTTGAGCGGGACAATAGAAACCTTCTTGCGGCGAAAATGGGACCGCTGAGAAGAGTTGTTGAAGCTTCCTTGGCGTCGCGATTGAATTGTGGGACGTCGCTTTTGGAGGACGTGGAGTTTGACAAGGTACTTTGCACAACCACACCAACCCCACCCGCGATTGACCCAACCGAAACGGAGTTTGACACTCACGAGGAACGCGAAGACGCGATGCTCACGGACACGGCGAAGTTCGTGCTCGCGAGTAGGGGCGAGTGGAACGCCGCCGCGGTCGTTTCCGGCGCCCTCGCGAGGACGCGAGGCGAGCTGAGGAGGCAGCTCATTTCGATTCGAACGCGAGGAGTGGTACCGCGAGGGGATGACGCGACGCGCGGCCGCCCCGCCGTGAACGCGGGCGCTTTGTGGGTGGATTTGTACAAACCTCACGCCACCGGCGACTGCGTGGGCGACCCGAACGCGGCGAGTCACGTCCGGGACTGGCTTCGGGCGTGGCAGACGCAGATCGCGAGCGAGGCGTTTGGGGGTGTGGGTGGTGGTGCGGGTGACGGCGCTAAGAACAAGGCGTGCAAGAAACAACCGCCGAAAAAGAAACAAAAGCGAGACAGCTCGGACGAGGACTGGGACCCAAACGATGACGGCGACGGCGACGACGACGACGGCGTCGCTACCGATTTGAGTCGTGGGGGGTACGTCCCGCTTGTGAACAACAAAGGCGTCCCCGCGTCTGGCGCGTTGGTGTGCGGCCCGGTGGGTTGCGGCAAAACAGCTGCCGTGTATGCGGCGGCGCGGGAGCTGGGGTTCACGGTGCTTGAAGTGAACGCGTCCTCGAAACGGTCGGGGGCGGAGATCCTGACGCAGTTCGGAGAGGCGACGCAGAGCAGGCGGTTCCGAAACGGTGGGGACGGTATCGGCGGTGGGAAGAAGCAAACAAACAGCGGTGCGGGTGCTTTGTTTGGTTTGTTCGGCGTCGCTACACAAGAAAAGAAACCTGGCGTTACGTCTGGCACGAAGCGCCACATGGAAACCGACCCCGTGGGGGATCCTACGTACGATAAAAGCAACACCCTGATTCTGTTCGAAGAAGTGGACGTGCTTCGCGGCGAGGACCGCGGGTTCATGTACGTATTTTATTTCCCAAATCCGCCTCCCTGATCGGCCCGATTACTACGACTGGTTACTCATACGCATCACGAGAGACTGACACTTTCTTTTTTATCGTGCCAGGGCCGCGCTGGCGTCTTTGATTCAAACCACGAAGCGTCCTATCGTGTTGACTTCAAACACGAACGCGTTGCCTGGTTTGGTCGGCTCCGTGGCGGAAACCGTGGCCGGCGTGACCGCCTCTGGGCTTCCCCTGGGGCGAATTAAATTCAAAGCGCCCTCAGCAGCAGACGCGGCGGCGTACGCGTGCCTAGTGTCTGTCGTGGAGGGTAAACCGGTGCCTTGCGCCGCGGTCGCGTTGGCGGCAGCGTGCGACTCGCCGAACGAAACCGGCAAGCACCCGGGCGGGGGCGACGTGCGCCGGGCGCTGCACGCGGCGCACTTCCTGTCCTTTGGGAGGTGCTCGTCACACGAACGCGTATCGAAATCGAAAAGCACCTCGACATGTGCGAGTCTCGGTTTCGTCGTCGCACAGCTCGTGGCGGAGAGTGAGGGGTGCGCGTTGGTCCTGGCGGAAGCGTCCGCGCCGCTCGCCGCGGCCGCGCACGTTCGAAAAACGAAACGTGCGTCGCAGAGAAAGGACGCAAAAGCGGCGGCGGCGGTTGAGGCGGGAGCCATGAGGCGCGCGCTAGACGCGATCGCGAAAGCGGAGCAGGCGAAACAGGACCGCAGGGTGAAAAACGTGGAAGACAAGCGTAAGCTGCTGGGTGGCACGAAAGGCAGAGCAAAAGGCGGGTTGCTCTTGACGCGTTCCGATCCCGAGACCCTCACCGCGGATCAGTTGAAGCGACACGACGAGGCGGGGTCGTCGGCGGCGGCGACGGGCGTCGACCTGGTCGGTGCCCAGACACAAATGGACACCTCCGAGGACGGCAACCAGAGCGACGCGACTGTTTCGGCTGACGAGGGCGAAGAAACCGACACAGAAGAGTTGGTTTCAAAGCCAACCGCGATGGACGTGGACGCGACGACGGAGTTGGAGCCAGAGAAGGAGAAGGAGGAGTCGCCCGGGTGTACCGGCGACGAATTTCGCGACGACGTCGACGACGACGCTTCGCTTGATTCACTTGAAACCTCCAAAATGCCTCCTCCCCCTAGTGACCACTGGGCAAGGGCTCTGGCTGAGATGGCCAGGTTGGCGTACCTCGCGGATGCGTTTTCCGCCGCGGATGCGATGGCGCGCCCCGCCGCGGTCGGCGCGAGCGGTCCGTCCTCGTCGCCGTTTGGGCACGCCCAGGTTGACGATTTTTTGGGCGACGACGACGGCGCGTTCGACGGCGCGAAAGCGGAGACTAGGGGCGGTTGCGATTTGGTTGGCGAACCGCGGGCCACCTTGGGGGGGGGGTTTGATTTAGTGCGAGCATGCGCTGGGGTGATTCACCGCCACGCGCTCGCGTTGGCGCCCCGACCACCGGCGGTTGGCGACGGCGCGGGCGATGCCGTGAATCCGCCAATCACAACAACCGCCCCCACCCCCACCCCCACCCCCACCGAGCTCAA
>Ga0222633_1000073_pt1 | contig 103084 bp, 106 predicted proteins | sample AntAcemetageno48_FD_179816 | JGI IMG/M metagenome (GOLD analysis project Ga0222633, IMG submission 179816) | Saline water microbial communities from Ace Lake, Antarctica - #48 | ecosystem: Environmental > Aquatic > Non-marine Saline and Alkaline > Saline | place: Antarctica: Ace Lake...
CCCTCCGCCGCGCTCGCGCACGTCTTTGCGTCCCACGGGCAGCCGTTCGCGCGCGCCCACTGCAGCACCTCGAGGTGCCCGCCCCATGCCGCAGCAAAGCACGTCCTCTCGTCCCACGGGCAGCCGTTCGCGCGCGCCCACTGCAGTACCTCGAGATGCCCGCCCTCCGCCGCGCTCGCGCACGTCTCCTCGTCCCACGAGCAGCCGTTCTCGCGCAACACCGTCAACTCTTCGAGCTGTCCACTCCTCGCCGCTGCGTAACATAGGAGTTGTTGACGCGACAGGCGACTTTGCCGTTGCCGGCGCTGCAACGCGCTCAAACATCCAAGTTACACGGCTTCCTGTTCATCAAGCTCCTCAAACCGAAGCCCCGTCGCCGCCACCGCGTCGCGCATCGCGCGGCTCACCGCTGGAAGCCGTGCGAGATCGGCGGGGTCGTCGAAATGGCCAGATCTGAGAACGTGCGTGACTACGATGTCGTTGAGAAGGCTGGGATGGCCTCGCCCCCGTTAGCCGCGGTAGCATCGCGGCGCTCGCGCTTTCTCTTGCGCGCGCGTGTTTCCACACCGCACGTTGCGTTGGGGGACATGCCGGTTTGGGTGTGTGGTGTGTTTCGCGGTCGGTGCGCCGCGGGTTGTGGCTGGCGCTTCTGTGGCACGAAAATGATGTTCCGAGGAGAGTCAAGAATTCACCCAATGTATCGATGAAACGCAGATTTACAGACTGGAATTTCACTCAATTTGCGATGAACTTTGCGTTTCATCGTGAATTTAGAGTGTATCAAAACTCGCCTTGAACACCCGCTCAACACCCAACTCGCCATTGCATCGGCGCTCTTGGGAGTGCCCGTGCGTGCGACGATGGCCTTGGAAGGCGTCGTCGTCGGGGTCCCGACGATACCCATCCTGGACGGCGCGCGCGGTGCGTGCTTCCGGGACGTGCGCGCTTCCGCGGCCCCGGTACGGTCCGCGCCCGCCGCGTCGACATCCGTGGAGAAAATACCACTGCTCGGTTCCGGTCGAGGAGACCCGGTGCGGTGTCGCGGTAGATTTACGGGATACTCCATCGCGGTCACCACCGCGCTTGTTCTCCTCGCGACGCTTGCGGTGACGGCGGTCGTGGGCGTGTCAATAAAGACGTCGCGTGTCGCTGCGGTGGACTCCGGCGACGCGATGCTACCATCGTTGGGCGCCGCGGGTGCGAAAGTCGGGGAGCGCCGGGCCGGGTTCGCGGGCAGCGCGACGGACGTTCCCGATCGCCCGACCGCGTTGCAGGCGTTCAACCCGTTCACGGACGCCCGGGGGTTGAAACTGGACCCACGGCACCTCCCGGAACTAACACCCGCGGGGCTGGCCAGGTCACAGAAAGCAACCATGATGGTGGACCAGGTGAACACGCAGTGGCTTGAAAGCGCCGCGGCCGCGGCGAGGGAGGACACCGACGAGTTCGATGCGCAGTCCACGTCGCGAGACGCGAGAAACGCGAGGCAAGGGGCGGTATATACACCACCGAGACGTGATTTCTCCGGGGGCGACGCGGCTCGGGCAAACAGACAAAGCGTGGGCGGGGAAGCGCGGGTCGACGCAGCGGATGATCGGTACGACTCGGCTTACGATCCGTACGATGACTCTTCCGCGTATGACTCTGGGTATGACGATTCGTATGCCCCGGCGCGTGTGGAACACGCGCGAGCAGCACGGCAGACGCAACGAAGGGTCCCGTACGACGACGAAAGAGACGACGTCCGGTACGAGAACAGAAAGTACGACCGAGCGCGCCGCGACCTTTCCGGCGGCGGCGTTATTCTCGGCGGTGCGCGCGGCGGCGAGCGGCGACGGAAACGACCCGTCCATCGGCAAACACGAAACTACCTTTACGATGATACTCGTACTGCTCGTAATGCGTATGCCGATGACTTCGACACGTACCGCGATTTCGACGTCCCTGTTACGAAACGAGAACAACAGCGACGCGCTTCGGGCGGTTTAGGCGCGTTTCGAGACGGGAACGTATTGAACGTTGCGGATGAAACAGACACGGCCGTTTCCAGAGAAGGAAACAAACGCTTTTCCTTCGACCCCGACCCGGAGCAGACCGCGGCCCGGTTGCGGGCCGCCCGTTCTCAGAAGAATAAACGAGGACAATACAAAGGCTTGCCCGCGACACGCGTCTCTTCCATGGGATTACAGCGACGACCTTGCGTTTTGAAGCGGGACGTGACGGAGCAACAGGCGCAAGCCGTGTTGGATTACGCGTGCAACCCTGCAAACGACCAGCTTTCGCAAAAAATGAGCTGCGCGCCCATCACCAAGGGCGGCCGGGCGTTCCATCCGAACACGAAGCGCGACCACGCGGCGTGGGCGATTACTTCCTTTTTTTTTAAAAGAAGTTTGGAGGCCGATGCTTTTGCGCAACGAGACTGCCATTTCAACGGCGTGGCTACTTTGAACGGCGTCGGCGGAAACTTTTACCTCGCGGACGGTAACGCGTTGACTACTTCCACGCACTCGCTTGATGCTTTGTTACGGAAAGCGACGGTGACGAATCGAGGTTTGGTGTTTACGACGTATGAACCGGTTGCAGGAACCCTGACGGACACGGTGTCCAACAACTGGGCAGAACAGCTCATCCTTCCCGAGTCCGGCCTAGAGGATGACGAGGGGGACGTTTCTGTTGATTCCGAAAACCAAGTGATTCGAAAAAGACGCGGCCCTGCCACGACGTTCAAGTTCTGGGTCGGCGCGAAACCCGGTTTGGGCGGCGGGTGTTTCGCAGGTACGGCCTTGCGCGTTTCCCAAATCCCGGCCTCCCTGTTTTATCTCTCAGCTGGTGACTGTTATCCATACATCGCGATATACAAGATTGACACTTTCTTTTATTTATCACAGACGTGGTCGTGACGTACGACTTCGACGGCGACGGCGTCGTCGATAGAGAGGAACGTTACGAGCAACAAGGCGTCCCCGAGGAGCCGGATTTGCTTCCCGTGGAAACAAAGGTTTTGGGAAACTCGATGAAAGTTCGGGGGAGCGAGTTTTGGGACGGGGTGACAAACGCGGCGGTGAAACTGATCGTGAAATCGTCAAACTGCGCGGGGTCCGTAAACGTGTGGGAATCCGCGGACGCGTTTCCGTCGTTTCTCACGGTGCCGTACCAATGAGGTTTGCGTGGTTGGAGGGAAGAGGGAAAGGGTGGAATTTAGGCATAGCGTAGTGAAGAATAGTCGTAGCCGCACAACGGGTGATCAATCACAAAACCACTCCGTCTCAAAATTCTTCCGCAAGTCTTTTAATCACCCGGTAACCGCCGCGCACACCTGCGTGTAATCCGTGCAGCACCCCAGAAACCCGTTGGATTGGCCCACCTCAAGCGCGGGGTTCCACGAAACGCACGCGGCGTCGCAGCAACAAACGAACGTGGTTCGGTCGGCGGCTTGTAAACCTGTTTTTGGAAAGAAAAGTGTCAGTCTTTCGGACCGCGTGTATGAGTAAACAGTCACCCGTAATCGGGCCGAACAGTGGTTGGATTCGGGAAACGCGCAATACGTACAGCTGTCGCAGGTTGGAATCGCGCTGCAGGATCCCGGAAGGATTTGCTGGTTCGGGACGTTGGGATTGGCGGGGTTGGGGCGGCCGGGCTGGATCCCGACCCCGGGCTGGACCCCGACACCGGGCTGCACACCAACACCAGGCTGGAACCCCACTCCGGGTTGGACCCCGAATCCGGGCTGCGTGCCGACGGGTAGGGGTCCGCCTCCGATTGGAAACGCGCCTCCCGGAACGGGCGCCAAACCAACCGGCGCTGGCGGGAGCCCCGGGAACGTCGGCGCCCTCGGAAACGGCGGCGGTCCCGCTGGCGCTTTCGGCGGCAACGGCGGCCCGGGCGGTAACGGCGGCCCGGGCGGTCGCGGCGGACACCCGAAAGGCAACGGCCGCGGTTGTTCCCACGCGCATACCTGTCGTTGTTCGTTGAACACCGAAAAGTCACCGAGCGCGCACAGGTAGGACGCCTGCGAGAAACATTTCTTGACCCCGTCGTCAGCGTCCACCTCGCAGTCCCAGCACGCGTAGTACCGCCGGCAGTCGCACCCGGCGCAGTCACAGGCACAGTTGAAGGACCCAGAGTAGTAGCTCGGTTCGGTTTTGTTTAAACAAAACGCGTTTTCAGTCAAAGTGGAAGAAACGCCGCGGGCGGTGGACGGACGAGCCGGGAAATCGCCGCCGATTAAAGTTGACTCTTCGTCTTCCGAGTCGCCGGGCGCGGTTTCGTCTGGTAACTCTTCTTGAGGCGATTCGTAATCAGTTTCTAAACCTGTGTCATCGTCTTCTCCAACAAGCAGCGGCTCGCCCCTCAAATCAAGCCCCAGCGCCTCCCCCACGGCTCGCCAGAAAGCCTCCGTGGGAAGAACCCCGCCGGCGCCGCCGCTCACGTCGATGAGCGCCGCCGTCGGCGGCGGCGGCGGCGGCGGCAGTTCCCGTGGAGGGAAGGGGAAGGAAGGCTGGCGCGGCGGCGGCGGCGAGGACGCTGGAGGAGGCTTGCGTAGACTAGGAGGCTCGAGAGGAGGAGGAGGATCTCTTGGGGGAGGAGGCTTCCGAGGAGGCGGAGCCCCTCCCGGAGGAGGAGGTTCTTCACTCGAAGTGTCCTCGGTCGTCGTTGTCTTTGACGGCGCCGGCGGTGAAGGTGTCGTTACGTTCGCGGTGTCGGGCGCGTCAACGGCTGACTCGAGTACATCCTCTTCGCCCTCAGCGTAATCGTCGGACGCATAATCGTCGGACGCCCTGGAGACATCCGTCGGCGGGGGCGTAGGTGTCGTCGGGGGCTTTGGCGGCGCCGACGCCTCTGCCGCGTCATTTTCACCACCACCCGGGTCGTCGACTTCGTCCACGGAATCGTCGGGCGCGAGCGTCGGGCCAGGCGCGCGCGTCAGTTGCGTGTCCGCACTTGTCTCCGTGACGCACACATCTCGGTAGTCCTCGCAGCAGTCCCCCGCCTGCTCGCAGCTCGGCTCGCAGCAGCACTCCACGACGCTCGCGTCCGCGGAGGCGAACCAACACGTGTCGCACGCGGCGACGCAACTTCCGCGTTTCTGTGTTAACACGGGAGCCGAGGTGGTTTGCGCGGAGACCAACGCGACGAGACACGCCAGCCCCACGAGACGCGCGGGGTTAGTGAGACGCCGCATGCGCGCGCGATCGTGAGGGGCGACCGCGAGGGAGGCCGGGGTGACACGACGCGCTTCCACGAAAAACCAAGCACGGAGTCGTCCGAGGATAGCAAAGAAGGCAAAGGGAGCAAAATCTACTCTCGAACGAGGTTCGCGGCAGGTCCAAGAAAAGAAAGGCGATTTGATTTGGAGCAAGCAATCGGTCGCATTCTTCCTGACTGTGTTGAGTCAAATCTACGCTACTACTCCGTCCCGAGCCCCGCGACGAAGGCGGCTCTTTTCAGCTCTTCGGTTTTAGTCATGGGTCTTGTTTCAACCACGAAGAGTGCGTCTTGACTTGAATCGTCAGGCACGTCGATCATCAAGCGCTCACCGACTGAAAGGACGGGTCCGGAATCTTGTTCACCCAAGTCGCCCGTAACTTCTGTAACTTCATCAACAGGAGGTTCCTCAACAGATTGTTCCTCAACAGGTTCCTCATCAACATGAGCCACTTCCTCAAGCGCCTGCGACGCAGCTGCGTCCAGCGCCGCCTCCGTTTGCGCCGCCTCCGCCTCCCCCATCGCCGCCGCCGCGCCATCCTCGGCGTTTCTTCTCACGCTCTCCGCCGCTTCCGCGGCGACCGCGTCGTTGTACGCCGCCTCCGCTTGTGCGAACCGTGAGAACTCAGCTTGCTGTTCCTCGTAACTCATCTCGGGCGTGATGTGAGGCTCGTGCGTTTGTGTCGTCTCGACGGTTGGGACTTCCAAGGTAACCGGCTCGGGAGTCGGCTCGGGTCGAACCTCAACGTGCGCCGGTTCCGGCGTCACTACTTCTTCGGCTGGTTGTGTAAGTTCAGACACCGGTTCCGGGTCACTTACTTCCGCCTGGAGATCGTCAAACAACGCGTCGTCGAATACCGAATCACCGCTTGATGTCCCGGCACCCCCGTCCGCCTCACCAACCGTCGCGGTGTAATCCCCAGCGTCATCCAACACACTCAAGCCGCCCTGCTTTAGTTTTTCACTCAGCACCGCCCGTTCCCTACGCGCCGAAGCGAGCGCCGCGTCGACCATCCGTTGTGACTCGCTTTCCGAAACCAAGGTGTCGGTCTCCGCATCAACGCGAATGCCCGCGTTAACCGGGAAAGGTGCCACCGGATGCGTCGTGCTCGCGGACGTGGCGAATTGACCATCAGCGGAGTGACGCGCGTGGACACCCGAGCCCGAAGAGATCGGCCGCGGCGACTGCGACGACGCGACAGCGCTTGGCGCGTCGTTGGCGAGGAAAACCGAACGCGCACCCGCGCTCACCATCACCACGCCGATCAATGCCAGCGCGGAGAGCACCAGGAAACGCGTCACACTGGAGTACCCTGTTTTGAGTGTCTTTTTCAAAGTCGCGTTTCGTAAAGTGCCATCCTGGGAGTATTGCCAACCCGCCGGTTCGTACCCCAGCATGGGCGCTTTTTCGGGAAGCGCGAACTCACCCGTCTTCGTGGCAAAGGAAACGCCTTTCTGTTTCCATCGCGACTCAGTTTCCTTGCGCTCCGCAGCACGGGAGGCTTTCGCGACGTGCGCGGCTTGTTGCGCGTGAAGTTTCGAGGAGACGCGAATTTTCGCGGCGACGGGTTTGTTCGCGGAGACTTTTTCCTTACGTTTCGCGGCAACCACCGGCGCCGCCGCTTCGACGTCCCACTCCGAGTCGGATGACGATGTGTAGTCGTCGTACGATTTCAAATGCGTGTCCTTCAACGCGCTGTTTGAATGTTTTCGGGACATGACGCGGTTTTCCTTTGTGTCACCCGCTTCGGGCCCGGGGTCACTTGCCGAAACGCTCGGCTCCGATTGCGACGACGATTGCGACGCGTCGTCGTCGTCGTCATCATCAAAAGAAGACACCTCCGATGCTGGGTCGTTTTTTCGCGACGCAGACGCCCCCGTTCTTTTCCGCGAAGTCAATGTCAAAACAGACCGCGCCGCCATCACGGTTCGTGACGCGGTGTGCCACAGTCCGCGAACGCCCACGGGGCGCGGCGCGGAGTCGCCGGCGTCGCTTTCGCTTTCGCCATCGCTTTCCGAGAACTCAGAACCCGACTCGGAGAAGTCTTCATCATCGGATTCAGATTCGGACGGCGTGGCGGGTTCCTCCTTGCGCCGTGTCTGTTTTCGTGTCGCAGGCCGGGCAGTGGAAACACGCGCGTGTCGCACCGCGACTGCGTCTCGCGTCGTCTCCCTTTGACCCGCAAGTGTCGGACCCAAAGCCCACGTCTCGTCGCGCGGCTGGTGCGATTGTTCCGGTTGGGAAACGGGCGCGTCTCGTCCCACGTCTCGCCCCGGCGACCCGAGCCGAGCCCTTCCAGCGGAGTGCTCCTTCCGCGGGTGTCCCATCACGACGAAAGACGTGTCCGACCGGAACGAACCGTCGTGTCGCTCCGTCCCAAGTCACGGCCTGGCGCGCACACGGGGGGGCGACGGGCACTCTGAAACACCCGAGATCGATGTTTGGGTGTTGTGGAAGAGGCAAAAACGAGTTTTCCACTTTCGATTTCCCCTTCCCTTTTCCCGACCCCTGCAAACGGCCACGATTCACGGTGACGTCTCTCCGAAGGTCGTGGAACGCGACAGCAAGCGTTGCCGTAAAGCGCTCGGCGTCCCGTACCCGTCCTCACTCACGTGACGCGACCCTCACTCGCCACACACTCGAAGTCGGTTTCCTTCGTTCCGTTTCGAACACGAACACAATGAACGCTCACGGTGTCCTCGGTGCTAAGCCCGTCGTGGCTGGCGCGCAACGCGTTGGCCGCCGATCCATGGCTGGCGTCAAGTCGCAATCGGTCGGCGTGAACCAGTTCTTCGGGAACGCGCGTTCGCTCAAGGCGCGCGCCAGCCTGGGCCGCCGAGTCGCGCAGCCCATGGGCCTGAACGTTAGGGCGGAGAAGGTCGTCGGCATCGACCTCGGCACCACGAACTCAGCGGTACGTACGCGAACAGCGACGCTTCCGTGGGAACCCGGCGCGCGCGCCTGTCGGCGTTTTTCGCAATCTCGCCGCCTCAACCCTGCACACAGGGTTTCAATGCGCGCGCGCTCGGAGTCGCCGAAGGCACAGCCGCAAGGACAGAGCCAAGCGCGTCACGCTGATGCGATGCCCCGCGTCTTGTGGGAGCACCGCACGGCGCGGTTGCCGAAATCCCCTGCGGACAAAGGGCACCCACCCCCACCGCACGCACGCGTGTTTATCCACCCCCACGCCGCCGACGTTCCTTCTCGGATTGATAACACACCGCCGCTGATTCTGACGAACGCGCGCTGACCAAACCGGTCCCTTTCTCGTTTCCTTCAGGTCGCCGCCATGGAAGGCGGCTCCCCCACCATCGTCACCAACGCGGAAGGCGGGCGAACCACCCCTTCCGTCGTGGCGTACGCCAAGAACGGAGACAGGCTGGTGGGCCAGGTTCGTCCCCGGCTTCACGTAATCGTTTTTTAGCAACCGTCGTCGAAAGACGCGTGCGTCGAAAGCGACTGGCATCGAAAAGCTTCTTTTTTTGGAGGAGTCGTATGAGCAATTACCCTCCCCGTGATTGCCAACACGCGTTTTGGCCACAAAAACGTCGTCACGAAATCCAAATCCATCCATCACTCCGCTGACTCCACTCCCTCCCTCCCTTTACTTCCCTGCAAACAGATCGCCAAGCGCCAAGGCGTGGTGAACCCGGAGAACACGTTTTTCAGCGTCAAGCGGTTCATCGGACGGCGTTACGACGAGGTTTCGGACAAGGACAGGGAGGTGCCGTACACCGCCGTTAAAGGCGAAAGCGGCAACGTCAAGATCCAGTGCAAAGCGGCGGGGAAGGATTTCGCGGCTGAGGAAATCAGCGCCCAAATTCTGCGGAAACTCTGCGACGACGCGGCCGCGTACCTCGGGGACACGGTAACCAAAGCGGTGATCACCGTCCCCGCGTACTTCAACGACTCGCAAAGGTGCGGGCTCGGGGCTTTCCCAACCCCGATCCAACCCCGCTTCCCGCTTCCCTGTTTTACCTCCAACGCTGGTGACTGTTTGTCCATACATCGCGATATACGCGACTGACGTTTTTTTTTTCCCGAAAAGGCAAGCCACCAAGGATGCCGGCCAAATCGCGGGTATCGAAGTTCTCAGGATCATCAACGAACCCACCGCCGCGTCGTTGGCGTACGGGTTCGAAAAGAAAGCCAACGAGACGATTTTGATTTTCGACCTGGGCGGCGGGACCTTCGACGTGTCCATTCTGGAGGTTGGGGACGGGGTTTTCGAGGTGCTTTCAACCTCGGGTACGTGTCGTGTTTCCCAGATCCCGCTTTACTGGTGTACCTCGAACGCGCTCGTGACTGTCGTCCACGCGGCGCGCTCGCGCGTACGAATCGCGCGTCGGCGAACGAATCGCTCACCACTTTTCTTTTCTTTTTTTTCACTCGCCATCAGGGGACACGTTTCTCGGCGGGGACGACTTCGATAAACGAATCGTGGAGTGGCTCGCCGCCGATTTCAAGAAATCCGAAGGCGTTGACTTGATGAAGGACAAACAAGCGCTGCAGCGCCTCACCGAGGCTGCGGAAAAAGCAAAGATGGAGCTCTCCTCAACCCCCTCCACGAGCATCTCCCTGCCCTTCATCACCGCCACCGCGGATGGCCCGAAACACATCGACTGCAACCTCACGAAAGCCAAGTTCGAATCCCTGTGCGACGACTTGATTCAGCGCTGCCGCACTCCGGTTGAAAACGCGCTGCGTGACGCGAAGCTGGATTTGAAGGACATGGACGAGGTGATTCTGGTTGGCGGCAGCACGCGCATTCCCGCGGTGAGGGACCTGGTCAAGAAACTCACGGGCAAAGATCCCAACATGAGCGTGAACCCCGACGAAGTCGTGGCGCTGGGCGCGGCGGTGCAAGCCGGTGTGCTGGGCGGCGAGGTCAGCGACATCGTGTTGCTTGACGTCACCCCCCTGTCCCTCGGCCTGGAAACCCTGGGCGGCGTGATGACCAAGCTCATCATGAGGAACACCACTTTGCCCACCTCGAAATCCGAGGTGTTTTCCACCGCGGCGGACGGGCAAACGAGCGTCGAGATCAACGTGCTTCAGGGCGAGCGCGAGTTCGTCAAGGACAACAAGTCCCTCGGTAACTTCCGTCTGGACGGCATCCCGAGCGCCCCTCGCGGTGTCCCGCAAATCGAAGTCAAGTTCGACATCGACGCGAACGGCATTCTGAGCGTCAGCGCCGCGGACAAAGGCACGGGCAAGGTTGCGGATATCAAAATCACGGGTGCTTCCACGCTAAGCGAAGACGAAGTCTCGAAGATGGTCAAGGACGCCGAGCAAAACGCCACCGCGGACGCGGCGAAGCGCGACGCCGTTGATACCAAGAACTCCGCGGACTCCATGTGCTACCAAACCGAAAAGCAGCTCAAGGAACTCGGGGAGAAGATCCCCGCTGACGTGCAGGAAAAGGTGAACGCCAAGATGGCGGACCTGCGCGCGGCGATTGAAGCGGATGACCTGGAGGGGATGAAAACCAAGCAAGAGGCGCTGCAACAGGAGGTGATGGCGATGGGGCAGGCGATGTACCAAGGCGGTGACGGCGGCGCACCGCCCCCGGGCGGTGGCGCGGGCGGCGGCGGTGGCGCCCCCCCCCCGGGCGGAGGCGCCCCCGACGACGTCATCGACGCCGAGTTCAGTTCGGACAAGTAATTTGTGGAACAGCGAGTGAAGAGTGGCGAAAAGCGCGTGCGTTTTGACGCCGAGTCCGCGTCGAGCGCGCGTCGAAACCGCGTCCCTTTGTTCGAGTCGGATTTGTGACTGAGCGTAGTGACTGTAGAGAGTGTTTAATACCAGAAGAATACACTTCGTGAAGTGCGTGGAGTGGTATAGAGTAAAGCCGGAATAGTACCTGCATCAATCGTCACGTTTTGTCGTATGAAAATTCGACCGGGGTGTTTCGTCAGGTGTGTGGCGTTATTCGGATCTCGTGGCGTCGGTTGGTCCTTCCGTCAGTGTCCGCAGCGCGGCTGCGATGTCCCTCGCGGAGGGCGTTCGCGTTCCATCCGCCACGGGTGCGGCGACGGCGCCGCACCCTGCTTCCGCTCTGGAAGAGCAGACGCTTCTGCTAGGGGAGACGCGTAAGCATGGAACCCCCGCGGGTCCGGGTCCCAAGAAAAGCCCGTGGCGGTACCTCAATCGCTGCGCACGCGGCGAGTACGTGTCCCACCGCGTGCTCACCGCCATCGCGTTCATGGCCATGGGCGCGGTGGCGCTGGTTTTGAACGTCACCGTGGAGAGAGTAGCGCAGGCGCCGGTGAGTGTGAACTGGATCCAGGGTCTGGCGACGCAGGGGGATCCGCACCAAGAGACGCGTGTCAACGTCGCCGCGCAGAACAACGCGAGTCAAACGGTGCATCCCCCGATTCGGCTGGGAAGCGGGAGTCATGAGTTGAAGGAGACGCTGGAGCGCGAAACGTTGGAGATCGTGGCGCTACGGCGGGGTACGTATATGCGGCAACGACACCGAGGGGCGGCGGGTTTGGAAGAGAGCCCGGGGGGTGGGCCCAGCCAGGCGGTTGACACGACGACGAAAGACGCGCGTAACACCGCGGCTGTTACGGATGAAAAAAAAACAGCCGTGGAAGACATCGTCCCAGGCGACACCCGGTCCGGAGCGTCTCAGAGCTCTGCAGAAGACACCGCGGTATCATAATAGAAGATAAACAGAGTACTACCTACAGTGACCTACCGTAATACCTACTGTAACACCAACGCGCGGTTACCCTTTTCGCATCAGCGACTTCCCCGCGCCTTTCTTTAAAAGCTTCTTCTGTTGCTTCTCACGCCACTTGGCTTTTTCCTTGTCGCTCATCGCGTCCATCTTTTTATCAAGCCTCTTGTCCGCGTTTTCCTTTTGGTGCGTTTTCAGGGAGAGCTTAAAGTCCTCCTCGGTGACTAGTTTCCGTCGTTTCACCGCGTTCGTTTTTTGTTGCTCACTCAAACGCACGCGCGCCACGGCGTCGACGAGATGCGGAATCAAATCGATCACGTCGCGCAAAATTCTTTCGTACCCGTCCGCGCCGACATCGGCGGACGGCAAGTCAAACGTAAATCTCAAAACGCCGCTGTTTTGAGCTTCTTTTTTTGCCTCTTTTTTAGAAGAATCATTGTCATCTTCAGCATCGCCATCTCCTTTTTCCTTTACTTTTTCCAACGCAGGTTGCGCGAGGACTCCCGTGGACGACGCGCTTCCGCCGTCGCCGCACGCGGCGTGTATGGTTTTGAGAAACCTTTCCGATGCCGATTCCGAAAACGTCTTCTCCCCGAAAAGCGCGGCCAGGGAAACGTCAGTCAGGACGTCACACGCGAGCTCCTGGCTCTCCGCTTTTACGGTCAACAAGCTGGACACCCTGCGTCGCCCCCCAATATCTTTCGGGCCCGCGAAGGTATCGCACAGGCGCGCGACGTCTAGTTTGCCTTTGTTCGATTTTTCCAAGTTTTTAATGTGACTCAACTCGCCGATCGCGAAGCACGTCCCTGGCTGTACCACCCCGGGGTTGAAAAAGCACTCCACCACACACGTATCTTTGGTTGCTAAAGCAGGGTTCGACAGCGCATTTATGACGTGAAACAAGTCGTGTCTTTTTTTCAGCTTCAGCGTGACCAGGGTACCAGTTAGGAACCGCCTGCCGGTTGCCCAGCACTTGTACTCGTCAGGGGCTTCCTTTGAAAAGTTGGAACTGCGTCGCCCTCCCGGGCCGGGATCGGTGTCCGCCAGCTTTCCCACCTCGTGAAACTGTTTCCTGAAAGTTCCACTTGTCTTCGTAAGGAACGCGACATCGAACGCCCTGGCGATTTCGCGGTTCACCGCGTTGCCCCTGAGGTACGTCAAAACGTACACCACCACCGCCAGCAAACCGACGCCTTCGTACCGCCATTCGAAAACAGGAGGCGCGTGAAGATTCGCGCGCCGGCGTTGCGCCAGCCTTTGCTTCGCACTAAGCGCCTTCCTCTCAACCTCGACATCAGCCGCGGTATCCATGGAGACTTGGGAGGCTTTGTAAATAGGCGCCTCGAAGTCCTCCGCGAACTTGTCCTCCAGGGCCTGCTGCGCGTCTAGCGTAGTTTCGGTACCGCCACCGCCCCGGGCGGCGTGCGCGCCTTGGACCAACGCGAACAGCGCGAGGATACACAAGGAGACGAACACGAAACGCGCGTTTCCACGCGCGCGCACGTGCGTGGTGGCCATCCCAAAACCGCTGCCGTGCGTCCTCATCCGAGTCACCTACCAGCGAGAGCAGGGGAAAGTAGTGCGATCGACCACGTGCACGAGGGGTTTTGCCGGTTTGCCAAAAACCAAATTTTGGCAAAAGCATCGACTTCGGCTCTTCCCAGACGAACTTTGAAGGCGACGTCCCCGCTCTTTGCGGGCACGGCCGCACATCGCAACGCGCGGTTGGAAACGAAGGATGAGTAGAACACGAAAGCGATGCTTGCACGGCAGGCAGAAAAACAGCTGCAAGGAGTGCAGCCCCTGCCCTCACGGGAAGCTGGAACGCCACTGCGCAGCGTGCAACCCCTGCCCTCACGGCAGGGTGAAAACCAACTGCACGGTATGCACCCCCTACCCTCACGGGAAGCTGAAACACGGCTGCGCGGACTGCAACCCCTGCCCGCACGGCAAGCTGATAGCCAACTGCGCGGCGTGCACCCCCTGCCCTCACGGGAACCGGAAAACCAACTGCGCGGTATGCAACCCCTGTCCTCACGGCAAGCGGAAAAGCGACTGCGCGAACTGCAACCCCTGCCCTCACGGCAAGCGGAAGAACAGCTGCGCGGTATGCAACCCCTGCCCTCACGGCAGGCTGAAGAGCCAGTGCGCGGTGTGCAAACCCTGCCCCCACGGCACGCGGAAATACGGCTGCACGGTATGCACCCCCTGCCCTCAAGGCAAGCGGAAGAGCAACTGCACGACGTGCAAAACGGAACGCGCGGGTCAGCCGAGTTTGAAGCGAGTTAAGCGCGAGCCGGAGAGTTCGCCCGAGATCAAACAAGAGCCCGAGATCAAGCAAGAGCCGTTCACGATTCAAGGCTACTTCGATTTTGACACGGGGCGTTCGTGAAGGGTGTTTGTTGCGAAGTTGCGAGTGCGAAGTGCGAAAAGACACATGGCGTCTTGGTTTCGACGACCGAATTCGTTATCGAACATGGAATCCGTGCTTCTTAAACGTCACGTCAGTGGGGCAAACTAACCCCCCCCTACGTCCCCATCCCGCTTCTTTTCGAGTTTGTTTTCCACGACGAGAACGTTCCTTGGTTGACTTGCCGCAGCGCGTCCCGCAGTTGGTCGGGGCGACACGGCTTCCCGAGCGCGCCGTCCATCCCGGCGCGGCGGGCGCCCGCTTCGTACTCCGGGCCGGCTTCCGCGGAGAGGCCTATAATCACCATCTCGCGTTCGTGAAGCCCCCCGGCCATTGTAAGCTCCGATCTCAACTCCGCACGGAAGGCACGCTCCAAAACCCGAATCTCGCTCGTCGCCGTCGCGCCGTCCATCACGGGCATCATGCTGTCCATCAAAATAACGTCGTAAAGCTTCGCGTCGCTTCCCAACGCGATGCGCCGTTCCACGAAATCCACGGCTTCCTTGCCGTGCACCGCGGTGTCCAGTTCGATTCCGGATTTTTTGAGAGAAGCTTTCACCACCCGCAGCTGGAAGTGGTTATCGTCCACCACCAACACCCGCAAGCCTTCTAAACTCTGGTCCTCGGGTTTCGGCTCGGGTTTCGGTGTAGGTGAAGGTTCTTTCGGTGTAGGTTCAGGGTCAGGTTCAGGGTCAGGTTCAGGGTCAGGTTCAGGGTCAGGTTCAGGGTCAAGTTTTGGCGTCGGCGCCTGTTCCGTCGACGCGCCAGTCGCCGCGTCACGTGCAATCGGTGTACCCGCGGCGGTGGACGGCCACCCAGTCGTGGCGTACGCGTCTGGCCAAAAATAAGCCTGGCTCTCCGGTTCTTCCGCGACATGGAGAGACTCTTTTCCAGCCCGGGGAGGGGAGGATGGCACCAAGTCCGCGAAATCGCCGTCGTCGCTCCGGTTGCTACACCGCCGCGCCCGCAACGTGGCGCTCGGCGAGGCTTGCGTTTTATGAATCCCAGCCGCGTGGTCCCGCCGTGCCTTGCGCGCCGCCGCCTGTGATCGTGAACGAAAAGTGTCAGTCCCGTATTTGGGCGATGTATGGACAAATAGTCACCAGCTGAGAGATAAAACAGCGTGTGTCGGATTTGAGAAAGCCCTAAGGCCGTACCTGCGCGGTCACTACCTTCGAAACGTACTCCACCCCCCCGCGCAGCGCGTGACACAAACCCACGTGCATCTCCTCGCACGTCGCCGGAGTTTGCACGGAGGCGAACTCGAAACGTGTGTTTGGTGACGGGTTTTGATTGGCGTCGGAAGAAATGCTCTCGGCATCCCTACTCTCACCCCCAACAACAGTACCAGCCACCATGGCTTCCCTCGCCGCGCTCCGCGCCGCGTCCGCGTCGTCGCCACTGGAGGCGAGCAGAAGCGCGGCGGCTCGGTGATGTTTGTCTTCACCTGCAACCTGCGCTACCCGCGTGGCTTCTACTAGCGTTTCGTGCGCGGCGACCGCGGCGACGGCGGCCCTAGTGTGCGCCGTGGTCCGCTCGCCCGTCGGGGACGCGCACACCACCACCACGAAGGACCCGTTTCGCAAACCCCGCACTGCGAGCTCCACCGCGCTCGCCGCGGTTTTCGCCACGCGCGTCTTGACGAAAGGGTAACTCTCCAGCAGCCGCCGCGCGTGCGCGCGTCTGATACGATAAAAAAGAAAGTGTCAGTCTCGTATGGGCATTCATGGAGGCGAAACGTGGTGATTGGGAAATACGTACCTGCCGCTCGCCACCGAAGGGTGGAACACGCACTCCACGACTATTTTCTTGGCGCTCAGTTGTGAAGGCGTGTTGGAATTCAAATTGTTACTCATGGAATTCATGCCGTTGCTCATAGCGGCGGTGATATTGGTCGTATTCAGCCCGAGACTGACGAGCCCGAAATACATCGACCCAAACGGCTCGGGTAACGTTTTGTCCAAAACGAACCGGTCCGTCGCCTTGTACGATAAAAGCCGAAAGTGTCAGTATCGACGTATGGGCAATCGCAGAGGCGGAACGTGGTGATTGAGAAATACGTACCACGGCGTCGTCGTCCTCCTCCTCCCTCAACGCTTGCGAGTTGAAGCGCAACAGCGGGAGAACGCTGATAAACGCGGTGCCCAACGCGTCCGGACCGGTCGCGGGTTCCATGGTCGTGTACCCGCCCAGCGCGGCGGTTGCGCGGCGCAGCGCCACCAACGCCACGCCGTGCTCGTTGTCGGAGGAGTCGGAGTCGGAGTCGGAGCCTGTTTTTTTCGGTCGGCGTGAATTCTTTTTCCTCCCCCGTTCCTCCAAGCGAGCCTCGACGTCAATCCCGCTCCTTTTCGCGTCCCACGGCACGACGAGGCACGCGGTGAGCTTGAGTTCCGTCCACCGCGGTTCGTGTTGCGCTGTGGGGTTGTTTTTTTGTTTGACGGGTCGGGACCCTTGTTTTTTCGTCGAGACGTCGAAACGCGAACACAAAGGCACGTCGTTCCCATCCAAAACCGCGCCAACCTCCAAACGCAGCCTCACCGTCGCGGGCGTGCCTTTGTTCCCAACCCTATTGACTTCTCCAGGCTGTAGCCCAGTCAGAGAGTTCCCGTTGGCCAGGTCAACCAAAACAGACGCCACCGCCACGACGCGGTCCAGGCCGTCTTTCGGGTCCAGGGAAACGCCGCCCGTCGCGAACCGCGTCGTGCTTTCTTCGCCAGCGATCTCCCAAACAGGCCCTTGTGATGCGCTCGCGTGCACCTCAAGAGTCGCCGCGAGCTCCACGTTTGCGTTGCAGTCTCCGTTCGCGGTTAACGCCCGCGACTTGCGCGTGGCGCCGTCTAATACATCCGCCAGGTGGAACGAAGCCGGGACGTGACACAATTGGGTCCCTCCTGTCACACCGGAGGCCCGCCTACACGCGTCCCTCGCGGCGGTACGCCTCGCGGGCGTGGCGAGCAGCGGCGGGAGGTTGGGATGTGGGTCCCACACGGTAACCCGCGCGCCGGGCGACGAACAAGGGTCCACTCGCGCCAGGTGCGCGAGCAAATCCACCCGGGTCGCGCCGGCTCGGTCTTTGGAAGGGTCCCTCTTTGAAACCGCGGTCAGCACCTTCTGGTGGAAAAGTGCGTCTCTCCGTGCGCTTCGTTGCACCAAAGAGGTGTTCAAACGCGCGCGCCTCGCCTCCCCCAGGGACACCAGCGCGCAGATCGCACCCGCCAGCGCGAGGACGACGAGAGATAGTTTCTCGAGAGCTAATTCCTCGAGCCTCTCGTGTGGGACCACGCGGTTACGAAACACCCTCACCCCTAGTTCCGTCAACGCGTACGCGCCGAAACAGACGCACGTGACAAACGCGACGTCGCGGAACCACATCGCGGGTTCCGCCACGCCGACGCACGCGGCAGGGCGAAGTGGGGCGTCAGGGTTGTTAGCGAGAAATTGAGTCATAACCTTCCAGAAAACTGTAGGCGAATGAAAAAAATCTTCGAAAATTCGACTTTTCGGGTTCGCACAGGTTCGCAGGTTAGATATACTTTTTGCCCAATGCCCAGTGGTTTCCGGTCGAAAAACGAGCCCCCATCAAACTGCTGCTCAAAACCAAGCCCAAGCCAATCCAGGTTGTCGCGGCGCCTCTCGACGCACACGATCGCGCGCACCTCCGCGAGTCAGGTCACGCTGCGCCCGGTGTCGCGGCTTTACGCTCACGCGAGGGTACGTCCACGAATTAGCTTCCGATCCAACGCGCGTCCGGCCCCGACTCCGGACCGCCCCGAGTCCACCCAACACGCACCGCAGTGGGGTCGGGTCCCCCACGCCTGGCTCTGCGGATTTGGTTTCCCTTCCGCTTGTCTACTGGTCGCGCCTCCCCAGTACGCGGACGACGACGCGCGGTTCCGGGTGTCCGCACGTCGCGCGACCTCCAGGCAGTCGGCGACGTGGACGACAAAGCGCGCGTGGCGTGCCGAACCGCGGTTCTCGCAGAACCCACGGCCGCGACCCCATCGTCGGCGACCCATCGGTTTCCTCTCGTTGGGGGCTGGATTTTTGCCAGGTTTGCGTTTGCTTTTGGTTTTGAGAGGGATTGTTTTTGACGTCATCTCCGCGCTCTCGTCCGACCTCTCGTCTCCACCACTTTCTTCTGACCCTGTCCCCACGTCCAGAACTCTTCAGAAACCTACTTAATCACAGTCATCACACACCATGTCTCGCGTGATGTTCGCCCTAGGCACGGCGCTCCGGGAGACCGGCCAGGTTCTTGACCGGGTGGGTTGTACGATGCAGGGTTCGAGCGTTTTCCGGGAACTGATTTCGAAACACAAAACCGTGCGCGGGGTGTACGACAAGGTCCCACGATTACCGAGCGTCGGGTTCATCGCCCCGAGCGCGTCTGTTATGGGCGACGTAACAATCGGCGAAAACAGCTCCATCTGGTACGGCGCGGTGTTGCGGGGGGACGTGAACGGCATCGTCATCGGACGGGAAACGAACATCCAGGACAACGCCGTGGTGCACGTGGCGAAGACCAACGTGGGTGGCCGGTCAATGCCCACCACGATCGGCAACAGGGTCACGATCGGGCACAACGCGATTCTTCACGCGTGTGTGATTCACGACGACGCGTTCGTGGGGATGGGCGCGACTGTTATGGACGGCGCGGTTGTGGAGCAAAACGCCATGGTCGCGGCGGGCGCGCTGGTCACGCCAGGCGTGGTGGTACCGTCGGGACAGGTGCGGCCTGTCAGGGTTTCCCAAATCAGCCGACTCCCTGTTTTATCTCCAACGCTGGTGACTGTTCGGACCGATTACGGTGACTGTTTACTCATACGCGTCACGAAAGACGTTGACACCTTTTCTTGCAAAAAAACAGCTCTGGGGCGGGTCCCCCGCGCGGTTCATGCGGAACATGACCCCCGAGGAAAAGGCGTTCACGGCGACGTCCGCGGCGACCTACGCCGAGGTCTCTGCCGTGCACGCGGCGGAGTGCGGGAAGAGCCACGCTGAGATCGAACACGACCGCGCGGCGCGGGAGATGGCGCGCGAACGCGACGCCGATTACGACTCGCACATGGGCATCAGTAGGGACCAGGTCAAGGTGCAGGTGTGAACGTGTTGGGTACGGATTTACGGGTACCCTTGTACCCCACGACCGGGTACAGGCGGCGGGTTGTTCCTGCGAAACCGGGCCGTGTCGTAAGTGCTGTAAATAATGAGTGCTGTGTGAAGTATTTATATGAGCGCTGGGCCTGAGCGTTGTGATACGACGCGAACTTTTCCCGCCCAATCTATCTTACTTGAGTGTCCGGTCACGTTACAAAGTTCCGACACGCGCCCACCCCACCGCCGTTACTCCGCCGCGGCTGGATTTTGAATCACAATCAGGGTGAACTCGGTGTCCGCGTGCACCATGATTTCGTGATCCTTGCTTCTGATGCGCAGAAACCGGAGGTCGTTTGACGGGTCCAGGTCGCGCACCATGTTCCGCGCCATGGACGCCAGCGCGGGTAACAAATCCGCCATTTGTTTCACAACCGCGTTTTGATCCGCCACGGGCACGCCGTTTTTGTCGCAAACCGTCGTCGCCCGAACCGCCTCGCCGTCCTCGTTGACGATTATCGTGCCGAGCACGCCCTGGTGTGGGATTGCGGGAGGGAGGAGGTCGAGGTTTGATTGGGGTTTGAGTGGGTCGGCGTCAGTTTGATTCGAGTTGGAAGTTGGAAAGGATTCATTTAAAATAAAACTTTTTCGTCGCAGCACCTGGAGCGCCAAAAGCGGCATCCGGTCGTGCATCCATCTCGAGTAGGGGTTACTTCGTCGCGTAGACGTATCTACGCTCGGACGGAAGTTCCTTACCTTGTGTCCGTTGATTCGCTGCAACGTCGCTTCGACCTCGGACTGCGGGTCGGGGAACGGGGGGTCAGATGTCGTGTTGTGTCATGGGGCGGAGATGGAGATGGATGGATGTGGGTCGGGTCCGCGTTTTTCCGTCCGGGCGGAAAAACGAACGATGCGCGAAACGGGACCGCGGGCGATTCTTCCCGCTCCGCGGTTCCACGGCGAGTGGGTCGTGGGACGGCCGGTTCGCAGACAACACGCACCATGGCGACGGACGAAACGCGCGCGCGTCGCGGACCAAGGCTCTCGGTGCGTCTGGCTGTGCGACTCACCACCACCACTGGAGAGGAGAAATGAACGATTTCGAGTGCGGAGTGGAAAACGCAAAAGCAACGACTCGCGCAAACCGGGTATTATAAATTGTTTTCACCACGTCGTCCACACCGTCTCGCGCAGTGGGCCTCCGCAATCCCTGCTCCACGAAACGGTTCGGCCCAGCGCGATGGTCGTCGCGACGTACGCCTTCGCGGTGTTACCGGCGGTTGCCGCGAAGACCTCGCAAAGACCTCGAGTCACTCGCGTTGACGCGAGCGGCGTCCCACATGGAAAGGACGGCCGTGTGTTTTCAGGGCGCGCCTCGTGTCCCTCAGCACCCAAGGCCGTGACGGCCCGGGGTTCCGGGTTTGCCAGGACGTTTGGCGCGACGCACCGCAGGGACGTCCGTCGGTTCGCGGACAACGAAAAAAACAGGAAGAACACGGACGAGGAAGGCACGGGGAAGGTGCGCCTCGATGGGAAGGATGATGCATCAAACGATGAATCACAAAAAAACTTTTTCCAATCCTACGCGTCGAAAACGAAAACCGCCATGGAGCAGATCCAATCCTTGGGAATGGCCGGTGTGACGTGCTACGGCATTCTGAACACGGTGTACTACACGTTGGCGTTTTCCGCGGCGTGGACGTTCCGGTCGGTTCCCGCGGATTTATCCACCGCGGAGGCGTTTAAGTTAGCAGGAACGACGATGGCGTTGGTGTGGACCGGGAGCCAGGTACGTGTTGAATTTCCCAAATCCAGGCACCTACGTTTACCGCCCCGTTCGTGAGCATTTCCTGTTTACTACATACATCACAAGTGCCCTGTTTGCTCATACAGTACACCCATAATCGAGACTCAAGACTGACACTTTTCGTTCACAATCGCAGGTCACGAAACTGGCGCGGCTCGGTTTGGCGGTGGCTGGCGCGCCCAAAATAGACTCTTTGATAAAACAGGTGTGCGAAAAAACGGGTTGGCGGTACGAAAGCGTTTTCGTGTCAGTCACGTTCGGATGCGTCGCCGGATCCGCGGCGCTGTTCAGCGTGCTGATCCTTGCGAAAGCGGCGCTGGCGTGACGGTGATTACACTATTTCAGGAAGTATTTTCTTTTATTTCAGGAAGTTTTCTTTTACAGCACCCGCAGACCTGCGCTGCAGCGCCTTCAGCAAAAGTGGTTGAGCCTTTGGTCCTCTTCGTGTGTCTCCACGCCGCACGTCCCCTCACCCTCACTCGTCGTCTCCACCCCGTACCCGCCCGTTTTAATAAGGTTCCACAGGCGCACTCGGGCCAGACGCAGGGGGACCATTTTCTCCGCGTGGCTTTTGTTCGCCGCGCGTTTTTCAGAGGGACTCATGGTGGGAAATTGATCCCGGACTATTTCGCGCCGCGTTTCGCTCGCGCGCGTCGTCTCTTTCTCCGCGACGTCGTACTCCTCCTGCCACCTTTGTAGCTTCGCCGTCGCCTCGCGCTCGGCGTCAGGCCCCAACGCGAACGCCAACGCGTCCGCGGGCAGCCCCACGACGTCCGCCAGGTTCAGGTCCGCGAACGAGGAGTGCGTGTGGTCGGAGTTGGTATCAGAAGCACCCAGCGCCTTCATGCCACTCTCTCCGTGCATGAACACGGAAAACGGCACGGATCCGCCTTTCCGCGTGCTGTTCTCTCCCCCGAACGTCTCCAGGGCAAGGGAAACGCGCTCTGACGAAACCCCCGTTAACAACGACGCGGGGAGGGCTTTTCTGGCGCCGCCCACGCCGGGGCCGATCGCGGCGACGACGCCCTCGTCGACGTCGCGCCACGCGTTTTTATCTCCGGTAATGGCCACGCGGAACACGCGCACCGCGCCGTCCGCGCCGCCCGTCGCGAGGAGGTTGAATTCTTTTGATTCTTTTGAGGTCCTTTTGGTGTCATCAGAAGAACCGTCAGTGGACTTCCTAGAACTGTCGCTGGACTTCTGAGAACTTCCGGTAGACTTCTTAGAACTGTCCGTGGCGTTGACCTCTTCCTCTTCCTCTTCCTCTGTTTCGAGGAGTCGCACCGAGTGACCCGCCCAGTCGCAAACGGTTTGCGCGGCGCCGAAACTCCACACCGAAACGGTTTCGAAAGTCGCGGCGTCGAGCACTCTTGTGGTGCCGTCTAAATGCGCCGTCGCGACGCGCCCGCCGCCCGGCGATCGCGAAACGCAAAGCGCCGCGCCCGTTGCAATCGCAGGACCGGTGGGGTCCGGGTTTCGGTAACTACGTGGTGTCTCAGAGTTAACTCCTTCTTCTTGAGTCAACTCCGAGCCAAACAACTCCGCGCTCTCCGCGTACTGCCAGCACTCGTGAAGCGGTTTCCCCGCGCCTTTTGCGATTGCGAAAGAAAAGGGTCAGTCTTCCCGTGACTTGTCTGAGTAATTACTCTGGACAATCGGAAAACAGTCGTAGTATTCGGGCCGAACAGTGCACTTGTGATATATTTGTATGAGCCGCGAGTATTGGTAAGAGTTACCAGTAGTGCACTTCCTTTTAATGACGGCCGTGGACGTCGCGAACGGGGCTTGAAACAGTGCTTGGATTTGGGAAACGTGCAATGCGTACCTTGCGGCGCGCCTCGCAGCGCCCACAGCCGGAGCGCGCCGTCGAGGGATGCTGTGACCACGACGTTTTCCTGCAACCGTTTCTTTGCGAGTTTTTGCGTTAACACGCTTAGGGGGAGGTTTTCCTTTTCATCGTTCGTCTCACTGTCGTCGTGACTACTACCACTACTACCAAAACCCACTTCCCACGCCAAGCTCGCCACCGGGCCTTGGTGCGCGTCGTGCCACGTACATAGCCGGCCTGTAACGACGGACCAGGTGAGTAGCCGGTACGCCCCGCTCCCGGCGTTGCCCATGTGGTCGCTCGTGACTACCACCACCAGCCGCCCACAAGGCGCGTACTCGACGTGCGTGACTTTCGTGCTACCAGGCGTTCCCCACCGCAGCGTGTGCTGACACGCACCAGGCTTCACCCCGGTCATACCTTCAAGGTCCCAGCACCGGCCGTCGCCGTCGGTGGAACCGGTCACGGCTTGCCAGCCTTGTTGGTGCATCGCGACGCACGTGATCGGCCCGGCGTGTGTGCGTCGTGACGCTCGGCGTAACGAACCGTCACTCGCGTCGAAAACGTTTAACCGCCCGGAAAAGTCGCCAACCGCGAGGAGCGCGGACGAAGCGTCGAAGTTGGCAACGGCGGGGGTGGGTTTGTGTTTGGTTTCAGACTGTTTGTCAGTGTCAGTGTCGCGTTGTTGTTGTTGCGTATCAGAATGTCTGTCCATATAGGTGCTTGTTTCATCACCGCACACCACTCTGTGCTCGCCCACGACGGAAATGGTGGTGTCATTCCCATCCCTCGCGAACCTCCACAGCGCAGCGTCGCCGTTTTCGCTCGTCGCCACGAGTCGCGCCTCGCCGTTGACGCACACTTTGCCCCAAATTAAACTCATCACCGGGCTTTTTTCAGTCCGACTACTCGCGCGTAGCTTACAAACGCAAGTCCCACCAGGCACGCACCACACCGTGACGCCGCCTTCGGAGTCCGCGGTGGCGAGTACGGCTTGATGCGACGAAGTGTGCGTGCAATCACTTCCAGACTGTTCAGACTGTTTGCCCACCGAAAACTGCGCGGGCGCGAAGGCCACGGCGACGACGGATGTTTGATGCCCGAGATTCATCTCGCACACCTTGGTTCGGTCGTTGACCCTCGTTCGACACCGCGCCAACCCAGACGTGGCGTCCCGGATAAGTTTTGAATTTTCCGCGAGCCCAGCGCTGGGGCGGTTATTTGCCGAATTTACCGAGCCCTTTTCGTCGTCGTCGTCGTGGACGACGGTGCCGTTCTGTGAGGAGGCGTCGTCGTCGCAATCAGAATCGTCCGAATCGTCCGAATCGTCTGAATCAGAATCATCCGACGACGTTTCCTTCGCGTCGGCGAGCACGTCGGCGTAGCAAGCCGCCGCTTCTTCGTGCCTGTTCAGTTTTTCGAGCACGAAGCCCCGCATCATGCGCGGCTCTATCCAAAGCCCCACTCTGGCAAGCGCGCAGTCCGTGTCCCTCAACGCGTCTTGCCAGTCAAACAAACCGGCCCTGGCTTTGGCGCGCGCAAAGTACGAATCAGCCAAAGTTACTTTCTTTCTTTTTCGATTTTCGTCCACGTACTTGGCGCCGTAGCGCTCGTCAACAAGCGCGCGCGCGATGACGGCGTCGAAAAGGGAAACCGCTCTTGCGAAGTCGTTTTCATGAAGCGCCTGGAACGCGGAGGTTTCCAGGTCCGAATTCGGGGCTAACGGGTGGAAGGAATCGTCGTCGTCGCGAGTCGCGCCGGCGGGCGCGTTTTGGGTTTCGCCGCAGGCGTTGTTTGCTTTTTGTGAAAGAAAAGTGTCAGTCTTGTATGGGCAAACAGTGTTGGGATTTGGTGAAAGGCCATGCGTACTTTTTTGTGACGCGACGTGCTCGGCGGACCCGGTTCCCTTGCCAGACGTGCGCACCAACTCTTTCTCCTTCCACCACCCCTCCAACCTCTCGTGCGCTTTCTGCACCAGTCTGAATTTCGTGACGTCGCCGCCTTTGTCCGGGTGGAACGCCCGCGCTAAGCCTCGGTACGCCCTTCTCGATTCATCCCTCGACGCGAAAGATGGTACGCCTAACGTCGCGCGAGCGGCATCCAGGGATGGGACGTCGGTTGCGTTTCCCGGGCTCATTTTGTGAGAACAGTCCTTGGCGGATCACACACCAAAACTCGAGCGTATCAAGTGACCTTACAAGCACCCGAGACGCAACGGAGGAACACCGGTAAGCGCACCTCTCTTGTGGTGTGCGTCGCGTCGCGTCGCGGGTGATTCCTCTCGGAAGGGACGGCGTTTCGGCTCCCGAGTGCTTCTTTTTTTTCGCGATTTTCAGATTTGAGTTTTCGGGTCCAGTCGAGCCGCGGATCTGCTGCGACATTGTCCATCGCCCGCGATGCCGCGTCCGCGTCGCCTCCGCGTCGTCTCGCGCCGAGCGCGGAGAACCTCGTGTTGGTTCACGGTGCTGGTCACGACCGCCCTCCTCGCCGCGAGCGCGCTCCCCACCACGCACGCGGCTCCGCGGTTGTTCGCGGCGCCGTCCGAATCTTGGGCAGAAGATTCCCAATGCGCCACCGCGTTTGAGAACCGGCACGAGCTCGCGGACGACCGGGGCGGGGTGTGTAGCCCGTTCGCGGTTGACACGACTACCGGGTGCTGCTTGGAACCCAAGATGGTGACATCTAAACAACAGTGTGCCGAGGACTGTTCCGAGAAAAGCTGCTGCGACTCGTACGCGCGGTGCGTGGTGTGTTGCCACACATCGGTGGAGCAGATGGCGACAAAACACGCACAGCTTCCCCCCGTGTCGCACATGCACCCTAGCATGTGGCGCGGGTGGTTAGTCACGCACTCTCTTGGCCACGGCGGGCACGGCGGCGAAACGGTTCGCGGCGAATCCCACCAGTTTCCACCGGGCGAGGATGACTACCAAATCAGGCCGTTTGCGTACTGCGCGCACCGCTGCCGGACCTCCGGCGAGTCCACCAAATACGAAAACGAATACCAAAACAACAAGCACCACTGTTTCGGTGTTTTCGGGGTGGATGCGGTTTTTGGCGATGACACCCTGTCCCCAGGACGGGAACTGACGAAACTGCACGACGAGGCTGGGGACTTTAGGGTGGAAAACGGACAGGCCGTGGCGCTGGGACTGGTTAAAAGTAACGGCGTTTCGCAAACGATGGACGGGCCCTTGGTAAAAAAAATCAACTTGTTCGGGGTACCGCTCACGGGGAAGCGATCGGTTTTGGGTGTTTTGAGTCTTGAGTCACGACTCAAGAATCAACAGTCACCCGACCTCGTACCCACCGGGGTCACGGTCCTCGAAGTCGCCGGTGTGCTGGGGGTGGGTTACCTCGCGTCGCGGCGGTGGCGGAATCGGTCGAGGGCGACGAAAACTTTGAACGACTAATCCTCGGATTGTAGAAATAGGAACCTTCAGTTTCGATATTTACTATCAGCGGTGTGTTGTGGTCTTAGTACAGCGGTGTGATACACGAGTCTTGATACAGTACATCCAGTAGTCACAGGAGTCGGTAAAAATACCGGTTTATTGTTCCCGCCGTATCCCGGTGGCGAGTTCGAACAAATCGCTCGCCTGATTGTAAAAAGAAAAGTGTCAGTCTTGTATGGGCAATCAGTCGGCGGAATGTGGTAAATGGGAAATACTTACCTCGTCGCCGGCGCAGCGATCGTGCCGGGTGACGGTCCCCGAACCGGTAACCTTCACCGCGCACGCGACCGCGCACGCGTCCATGCACCGCGATCGTTTGACTTCGATTATCTTTTTACCGTTTCCGTCTCCATCGCGCCCATCGTCGCCGGAAAACTCGGAGCGTTCTGCCAAGCTTTGCAACGCCGCGAGCAACTCCTTCCCCCCCCGCTTCGCGCATTGGTTGTTCGTGCACACTTCGATTGTGATGGATTGCGCTTTGTTTTTTGTGTCGTACTGATTACCCATAGAAGACCCTTCTCCCAAATTCTGCATCTCAAGGCGCGCTCTTCGCGCCGCGATCGCCAAAACTCGGTCGGCCCGCGCGCTCGCGGCGGCGGCTTCGCGCTCGTCATTCGTGAGAACCTTCTGGGTTGTGGTTTTCGTGTATGACGTGGTGGTCTTCTTCTTTTGCGATTTAGGGTTTGAAGCAGTCGCCGCATTTGATGAAGCAGCACCCGACTCGTCGGTGGTCTTTGTGACTGCGTCGAGGTACTCATTTGACGTACTACGCTTTTTGTTCTCCCGCCATCCTTTGCTCGCCTCTATGCTTTCCCACGAATGCCCGAGCACCAGGACGCCTCCTATCGCGAGCGCGGCGAGGGATTGCGGGGAAAAGTCGACGGTCACGTTTGGGGTCATCAGGCTCGTGACCGTGTTCCAATAGCCCGGGTCGCTGAAACCAGCGCTTACCAGTACTACGGAAACGCCACGACCTGGAGGCTGCTTCCATCCTGGGCTTTTGACGAATCTGTGTTTGCCGCGCGTTCCATTAAACCGCGAGTGGAGGTTCACGACCGGGGAAGCGCGCGGACTCGTGAGCGCGGACATCACGACGACGCACCCGTACCGAAGCACCCAGGGTGATGAAACGCGCGGGTGCGTGACGGTGTGACGGTCGTGGCCGACGATGCGTTAGCTGTCAGTCTTGGATCGTCCCGAAAAAACCAACAACGAACGAAAAGAACCTGCAGTTTTTTTCGGTCGTCCCGAAATCCTAGTGCCGACTGCATCTGGCAGGTTCGCCGCAGTGACACTGTGTCGGGCGCGCGTCTCGCCACGCGCCCCCCTCTGCCTTTCCCGCGCCGCGCCGGTGCGGGCGATGGCCGCGTCTTCGGTGGCGCAGGACGGGTTGTCTCCGGTACGTGACGGACAAGACCTCGCGGACACGGCAGATGAGGAAAAGCTTCACGCCATGCTTCTCGCGGCCGCGTCCGATGTGTGCGGGTCCGTGTTGGCAAACCAGGTGTTCGGTGTGCCCCGCGAGCGCCCGCGGCGCACGGCCTCGGGGAAAACCCCCCCAGCTGCACGTACACAAGGCGCGGACTTCAAGTGCCACGCCCCCGTGACCCTGTTCCGCAGGCTCTACGCGACCGCGACGAAGTCGCAGAGGGAGATGGATGGGGTTGGGATCGGGAAAATCCACACACCCGAAAACGTTTCGGGACCGTTTGCGGAACCTTTCGCGACGCCCGGCGACGCGTTTGTCGTCCGTCGTCGTGCCGATTGCGGCTGCGGCGGCGCGAGTGAAACTTCCGAAACGAGCACGTCCGGTGCTTCGCACGACTCTACGGACAATGACCTCACGCAAGGTGTTTTCTCGTCTCGTACGCGCAAACAGTCAGGCGACTTCGGCGAAGGTATTTGTATCACCTCAAAAACCGAATACGGAACCGTTCGACACCGGACGTACCGAACCGTTTCGTGCCTGGCGGACGCGATTTTGGAGGCCACACACGCGGCCGAGTTGGGCGCGACGGTAGCGCACGCGTGCGTGGATTCTCCCGGAAACGCGGTTGCGGTTGATAAAACTTCTCAGAAGAACTTTCCAGAGCCGCCGCCGCCGCGTGACACGAAGTGCCAAAACAGTCGCCACGCGAAACCCGGCGGGTCCCTTTCCTTCGTCACGCAGACGCGTTTACGCCGCGCCGCGTCCCTCGACTTGCTGTTGTGCCGAACCTGCCAAACCCTTTTACAAGGAAACAAAGGCTTGCGGGAACACAACCAGGTGCGGCATTTGGAGAGCTACGAGACGTCGGTGGGGAACGTGCGCGAGGCGCGGTGCGCGATGGTGGTGTGTACTACCACCCGTGCTGTGGCTAAGCCACGTACTGGGCACACCGACGTCGCTGGTTCGATTCCAAAGGGTGTCGGCGGAGTGAAGGACGACGCGAGTGGAGCGGCGACGAAGAAAACCTCAAACTCAAAATCCAATTTATCAACAGGGTTCGCCGCGGCGCGCGACGGCGACTTTGCGTGTTTCGTTGACTGTTTGGTGACTGACACGAACCCGAGCGGGTGGGACCCGGTTCTTTCCTCCGCGGTGGACAAGAACGGGAGCTGCGCGCTTCACTGGGCCGCGGGGGGGGGGTCGCTTGAGATTTGCGAATACTTGGTGGAAGTGCTGGGGGAGGACCCGCGACGGCGGCAAGCCAGCGACGGTCGAACGGCGATGCACTGGGCGGCGCGGAACGCCCAGCTTGAGGTATGCGCGTGGCTTTTCGAAAAACACGCCGTGTCCGTGAACGACCCCACGAACGACGGCACCACGCCGTTCATGTGGTGCGTCTGGGGAGGAGGGGGCGTTGAGGAGAGCGATGACGAGGAGTTTTTCGGTGGCGAGGAAGAAGACGAAGAACGGGTGTTACCTGTCGATGAAGGCGAACACGAGCCGTTGGACTCGACTTTACCTGCAAATACTGAAACAAAAAAAGCTCCCCGCGCCGTTCGGGAAAATCAGCCCCCCAAACAGCCCAAACTCGGGTCGCGCGCCCTTACCCTGTCCTGGTTAACAACCGTCGCAAAAGCGGACGTCCACGCGCTGAACGTTTTCGGGTGCAACGCGTCGCAGTGGGCGGCGCAGCGGGGAAAAAACGCAGTCGCCATGTGTCGTTATCTCCAGAAAATAGGAACCGATTTGCGTTTGAAAAACAGAAACGGACACAGCGCGCTTCACAAAGCCGCGGTGAAAGGCAACTTTGGGTGTTGCGTGTGGTTGCTTAGTCACGGGAACTTGACGGGAACGCACTTAGCACCGGACGGGGACGGCAACACGCCGGGGGAAATGGCGAGGCTGGAGGGGTTCAGCGAGTTAGCGCGGTGGCTCAATCAGGAAGCGAAGAGGTTGAGTCTTTCGGACTGATTCTTTTCGTGCTTGAAGGTACCCAGTCTATTAACATAAGTAGTCTTCTAGAAGTACTCGGTCCTATTGGATACTCTCCGTAGTACACCAAGACATGACATGTCATGTACCTTCAAAGGTGCGGCTGTTATTACCCCGAGAAAGGTACGTACGGTTTACGCGAAGTACGTCTGGTACAAACAAAGCCGGCGCGTTAAATCTGCCCTTCCATTTTCGTGGACGACTGGTTCAGAGGCAACGCGTCGAAGTACATCCACCGCCCGTCGTGTTTGCGGTACCGCGACCGCTCCGCGAGGGTTTGCGCGCCTTGCCTGCCTTTTTTCCCCGCGCCCTTGTACGCGACTTCGTAGGACGCGAACTGTTCATCCTTTTCCTTCCCATCCGTGACTTTGATCTTTTTAATCGCGGTGAAATTCACCGTCTTCATGGTAGCCGCGGCATCCTTCTCCAGCTGCTCAACCGCTTCCACAGGGTCATCCTTGCGTTGCAAGTCCTTGCTGCCAGGGTGCGTGGATTGCGTGATGTACTTTGGGAGGTTTTTGACGTAGGCGCTGAACCGGGCGCGTACGATGGCTTCCGGGGTGGCGTCATCTGCAGAACCGGAATGCAACACACCGCAACACGTGTCGTACTCACCCCCAGAGCCGCACGGGCACTTCGTGGAAACCGGCGCAGGTGTGGGGCCATCCACGCCGTCGTCCATGATCCCGGCGAGCATGCCTTTTTTCATGTGCGCGATGACGGAAGTGCCCCGGGCAGAAGCGACATCTTGCCCACCCCGGGATAGGTTAACGGTTTTTCGGGTCGGGGCGGTGACGCGCGGCGTGTTGTTGCCCGCGCCAGCGCGACCTTGTGCCACCACCGGTACGCGCGCGCAGATTTGACACACCGTATATGCCATGGTACACGCGACTGGAGGAAACGCAATTGGGCCGAGGGGAACGGCGTGGGAAGTGGGGAGGACGACGTCACGAAACGAACCAAAACCTTCAACCCAAACTTTCGTCCCGGAAAAAGCAGCAATCCCGTTTAGGAAATCAAGTCTCTCGCCCGCGACTCGCGCGCACTCGTACGGACACGCGAGCTTGACACCTGTCTCCTTCTTTCGCGTCACAGCGGGTCCGACGAGTGATGAGCGACGTCAAGGCCGTGGACGTGGGCGGTGCTTTGTTCGTGGACAGGTGAGTCGTGCGACGCGAGGCGCGAATTGGGCAAAATAGAACTCGCGATCCCGTACGGGAAGCACCGATTTCCCCGTTTGACCGCCCGCTCGGTGTCCCCTTTCACAAACACAGTCTCTAACCTCTCACCACCTCTTCACCAACCTGTGCAGGTACTGCGACGTGAAGATCAAAGGCATGGCTTTCGGCAAACCCTCCGTGCAGTCCGGGTCGGTACGTCGGGCCCACAGAACACCCGAATCGAGACACACATTTTCTTTTGAGAGCGCATCCCTCCAAAACTTCATTCCCCGAATTCTAACCACTCCAATCTCCACGCAACCCCGAGTAGTGTTTCGACCAGACCCGGCCATCGCACGGCAAGCGCCCTGGCGCGCACCACGTGTCGCACGAGCCTGTGCCTAAGTACTTCGCCAAGGCGCAGACGCACGTGTGGCCGGTTGAGAAACGTACGACGGGCCAGTTTTTGCGGAAAGGCGACGGCGGTGCGATAAAGCGCGGCGATTTGTCGGCGACGCGCGGGCAACGAAATTTCGGTGGCTTGGTACCCATGGCTTCTCCTAAAATACACGGCCCGATCGGCCCACCCACCGCACATGCGTTCTCCAAGCGAGACAACCCGCCCGATACCACGTTCCGGAAGTTCTACGAGCGCGGGGATCTGCCCGTGGCGGTGATGAGCTCGTCGCGGAACACGATCGTGTGGAAAGTCGACATCGACGCGCTTGATTACCACCACTACCTGCCGATATTCTTCGACGGAATCCGGGAGAAGGAAGAGCCGTTTCGGTTCTTAGCGGTGAAAGGGGTGGAGGACTTGTTGCGGACGGGGGGGGTTAAAATTTTGCCCACCATTCCGCAGCTCATCATTCCGATTAAAACCGCGCTGAACACCCGCGATCCGTCCGTGATTTGCGTCACCCTGCAGCTGCTACAAAAATTGGTCGTCTCCGGTGAAGCAATAGGCGAAGCTTTGGTGCCCTATTACCGCCAGATTTTGCCCATCCTAAACGTGTTTAAAAACAAAAACCTCAACATCGGCGACGGAATAGACTACGCCCAGCGTAAGCGCGTCAACGTCGGTGCGATGATCGAAGAAACCCTTTCCCTGTTTGAACGCCACGGCGGCGAAGACGCGTTTATCAACATCAAATACATGGTGCCGACGTACGAATCTTGTGTTAACCTGTGAGGGAGAAGTGACTGTGGTTTACGGATTAATCCTATCCTATACTTAATCCTATCCTTTATGTCCTCCTCGCCCTCCCCTTCCCCCACTCTTTCGCGCCCTGCGAAAATAAAACAAAAGGGTTCTCTGCCACCAAATTCAAAAAAGTGGAGGCGCAGGGTATCGATCCCCGTACCTCTCGCATGCTAAGCGAGCGCTCTGCCATCTGAGCTACGCCCCCAGTTTTTTCAGGCCCCCTGTTCAGGGTACGCGCCGCTCCAGAAATAAATCCGGAACAGGCGGTCAATCAGTGCCGGGGCGGGACATTCGAGGCAATATGAAAGAAGAAACACGTGCTGTGATTAGCACCTTACGTACCCATGTTATACCCTGCAAAGTTTGCCTTTTTGCAGATGCATCAGCCCTCGTCTCGCAGTCTCGCGGCGCGCGCCGCCGCGGGTCTCTTGTACGACGATCGCCGTTCCGAGATCCAGATCCACACCATGCGCACGTCCCACGTAACGGTACGTCAACTCTTAATCCCAAACCCTGACTTCGCGACAACACTCAAGTGTTGGTGGTTAGGTAAAACGCAAAGATCGCCCGCCGCCGCTTTACAAAAAAGCCCCGCCGCCCGTCAGGTCGTTGCGTCTCCACCCGCCCGCCCCACCCCCCACCACCCCCCGTGAAGCTACTGAAGAACCGATTTACGCTTGGCTACTGATTGTTCCGCGAGGGGCCGGAGTAGTTATCGGGTAAAACCTCTCGTGCGGCCATGATGCCAATAAGCATTACATCTGAGGCTTTCACAGCGCGGCCCTATTTTTTTGGTGTTTTGGGTCTTTCGCGAAAACGCCGTGGCGTCTCGTCGAAACGTCGTCGTTTTCGGGTTTCTTCTCGCAAGGCACGAGTGTGTACAGATTCGCGGGCGCTTGATACCCGCACTGCGCGAACCTGAAGGTTGTACTTTCCGTGCCTATAACCACGTTGGCGAAATCTACGGTTATCCGGCGCGCGCCATCGCCGGATGCATAACCTAATTCGCCCGAAAGTTTTGGGACGTCGCTTGACGTCTTCGCGTCGTCGCCGCCCACACCGGTTCGAAACCCACCGCACCCGAAAAGCTTTCTTTTGATGTATAATTTGATCCACACGACTGATGATCTACTACTCGGTGACGATCAACGTTCAATATATCACCATCTTTCGACTGAAGAAAGCTTTGGGAAGTGTCGCGGCGAGAGGAGGCGAAGGGCGTTGTTTTTTTGGTTTTTCTTTTTTGGTTTTGGCTGGCTTCGGAGACTTTGTCCGACAAACTTGCCGCCATGCCCCGCCCTCTCGCAGAACGTCACCTGCAAAAGCGAACGTAGAACACTCGCAATCGGGCTTCGTTTTGAGAGAGGGCTACATTTACGGGATGTTCCTCTCCGGGGTCTTGAAGTCATGATATGCAGATGAACCTCGAAAGGAGCAGCAACAGTTTCGGGCTTTTTTTGTCTCTCGCGGGATGATCGATCAATACGCACGACCTGTCGTGGTACGCCACAACAGGGAGACGCCGAGGGTTGCTTCCCGGGGTGAACACGGGCATTCCTCGGTCATTACAAAGCCGGTGACTCGTTTCTGTCCTGACCGCGGTTGACAAAACGGTTTTTGGTGCGGGACTCCGCGCTCGCGAACAAGCTTGACTTGTTTTTAGGTCGGAAACCTGACCTCCCTTCCCTTCCCGTGATCACCGAATCAACAGATCCGTGCCGCACTCGGGTGGAGGAGAGATTCGCACGGAAACGACTGGAAAATAAGGAAAAGTTCTTCCAAGTCGTCATACGTACGCCGATTAAACAAAGGTGCGCGGCGCGCCCGTCTCGCGAAGGAGTGTTTTTGTTTTCGCGCGCGCGAAAAGAAGGAAAGAAACCGCGACTCGTCGAATCGGAGTGGGTGGATGAAAGAAAGTACACGACCCGCGGTGGTACGCCGCCGCGGCGAGGCGCCGAGGGTTGCTTCCCGGGGTGAACACGGGCATTCCTTGGTCATTCCATAGCCCATGAATCGTTTCTGTTCTGACCGCGCCGAGACGAGTTCGCGTTTTTTTGCTTTTTGTTTTTCCCGTTTCCCCCCACCAAAACCCGACAAAAAACGCCTGGACAAAGCAGAAGGCGTAGAGAGACCACGCTCTCTTTGCTTTCCCGTCGTTCACAGGCAGAGCCTAAAGCTTGGGAATGGGTGAGCGCTCGGACTTTCTCCTTACCGGTGATGGATCCTGAACAGTTGCTCAATCTCTCGTGCGACATTTCCGATTTTGTTTTTTTGTTTTGCGAACGCTGTTCCCCGCGCGTCGTGCTTGAGCCAGTTCCGTAAACCGCGTCCTTCGCGCTGAGGATAGAAATTCGCTGAACCACGTCGTCCTTACCGGACGTCAAAACGTGAGGCACCAATACCTTCACCCTCTAAGAAGTACCGAGCGATGACGATATGGATGGGCGGCGCGTACTGTTCCGCCGCATGGGCAAACAGTCGGGGACGCGCGTCGCGGCGCGACACGACACACGACGACCACGACGACACACGTCCCCCGCCAAAGACGAAATTTCTTTCGTCCGAATCATGCCGTCCCTACCGGACGGCCACGTGACGACTTAAGAATTGATTGCCTCAAACTATCCGAGGCGCGAGCGCGACGCGGTGTGTTGTGTTTTTTCTTTTTCCCGAAACAAAGCGCCACTTTGCCTGAAGCGGTTCAAACTCCGTGAACCAGACTTCTTACTTCAGTTGCGCAGAGTAACCCGGCGTTGTGGTTCGCCACAGCGCGCCAGACGACAAACTGGTTTGGGGTCTTCACTCCACAGAGCGCGTCGGCTTTACCATAGCGGTGGGCGCGCTCTACTCAAATTACGGACCAAATTCGAATGCGAAACTTTTCGGTTGATTTTATTTTTTTTCACCGCCAAACGCCGACGACTCACCTCGTCCCTCCAAACTCTCTCTCTCTTCACAGGCGCGACAGCGTTCGTCGTGACACGAGGCGTGGCATATCACACGTCCCCAACGGTGTCTCGTCGACGCCTTTATTTCGGTTAAGCATCGCAGTCACGAGCGCGTCTCTTCCGTTCTTTTCGTGAATTTCGGTGTCGGTTGTTTTGTCCTCGCCGGAAATTTTTTGCCTCCGTGGCTCTCGGTCGGCCCGCCTGCTGTTCCGGCAGGCGCGCTTCCCACAACGACACGTCGCGCGCTTCTTCGCCTTGGAGCCTCTGGTGCTCGGTTTCCGGCGGTTCGATTGCGACATTTCGTCCATCGATAAGGCCCCGCGACGCTCCCATACGCGCACTTCCGCACGCACCCCGCGTCCGTCGTCCGCCGCCAACTCCGGCACGATGTCCACCGCCCTCGCCTTCTCCACATCACTCGCGGCGCGCGCTGTGTTTTCCAAACCCAAACGCGCCGGCGCCGCCTCGACGAAACGAGGGGTTTGTTCCGTCACCCGAGCCGAGGTGGACCGCGGGTACGGCCCCGGCAGCGCGTCCGCGGCGGTGTCCGCGGATGAGTTCTACGAGGTCACGCTTCCCAAGCCTGTTGGGGTGAAGTTCGCGCGAGGAAACGACGGAGGCGCGTACGTGGTTTTCGTCCCCCCCGAACCCGAGTACGACGTTTTCGAAATCGGGGACAAGATCGTCGCGGTTTCCGCGAGTTTCGGGGATGAGGTTTGGGGCGCTGAATCGTACGGGCAGGTGATTTACGCGATGAAAAACCGAAACGGGGACATTTATTTAAAAATGCGCAAGCTTGGTGGTGATTTAAGTGCGTTGGAGTCTACTGGGAAGAGCAGCGCGATGGCGGCTGAGCGCAACGGCGGGAACTACGGCGCCGGCACGAAGGAACAGCAGATGCAAAACTTTTCAAAAAAGAAGGAACTGGAAGTGCAGCGCCTGGACATGTTCGACGAAGGCATCTCTTTGTACAACAAAAACGACTTCGACGGCGCCCTGATTGTGTTCGAAGAAGTCGCCGCGTTGGAACCCAAGAACTACATGTCGGATTCCTTCCAAATGGCCACCGAGATCTTCAGGGTGAGCCAGTACAACATCGCGTGTTGCTTTTCCAAGCTGGGGCAGATCGACAACTCCCTCTCCGCGCTTAAAAAATGCATGGGGTCGGGGTGGCGCGATTTCAAGAAAATCAGAACCGACCCGTCCCTCGCGAACGTCCAGAAAGCCCCGGGCTTCAAACCCATGATGGACAAGTTCGACGAACCCCTGATCAACGACAACGCCGTGAAGTTCTTGAAGGGGATCTTCGGAGGGAAGTAGAGCGGGGAGTATTTTTTTGCATGTAAAAAAAAGCAAAAAGTTCAGTCATGTATTGGGCGATGTATGGACAAACAGTCACAAGCTTCGGTAAAACAGTGTTTGGATTTGGAAAATGACTTCTTCCTCATCCAAGGCGCCACGAGGGCAAGGCAGCCACGTACGCGCCGTGCGTTTACGCGATCGAGCGTTCACGCTTTGGACTCTGCACAACTCGCAACGCACGACGGCCACCATGCTCGCCGCCGCGACTTGTTCCGTCGCCGCGCCCGCGCTCGCGAACGGCGCGCGTGGTGTTCGTTCCGCACGCGTCGTCGCTAACCCTTCCGTGTCGCGCGCGCGCCGGTCCTCCCGCGCGTCAAAACTTCGCATCGCCGCGGTTGTCGGTGGCGATGCGTCGCTCTCTGCCAACTCCAACGCGCGCGTCCCGAATCGTTTGTCCCTCTCCGAGCTCGCCCAACCCGTGCTTCGTTCGCACGGCTGCACCGAGCTCGCGCAGGTCTCCGCGAGTTCAAAAGCCATCGGCGTCGCGGACACCACCGCGAACCCACTGCGCATCTTCCCGAATGGCATCCGCCCCGAGTTTCTAGCCCTCGCCGTGGTCGTGGCGTTCGGGGTGACCGTGAAAAGTCTACTGGACACCCCGTCACGAACGTACACGCAAGCACCCGATGGCCAGCAGCAAATAGGCACGGTGGGCGAGGAGTACGACGCGTGGACCGAGGAAGGCATCCTGGAGTACTACTGGGGCGAGCACATTCATTTGGGGTACTACACGGATGCCGACATGGCGAACGGCGCCGGTACCTTAGCGGGGTGCAACGTGAAGGATTTCATCGAAGCCAAGTTCGACTTTGTGGATAAAATGCTGCAGTGGAGCGAGTGCCCCCCTGAGCCGGCACGGGTTTTAGACGTGGGGTGCGGCATCGGAGGCACGAGCAGACACTTGGCGAAATCGCTAGGCCCGAAAAGCCAGGTGCAGGGAATCACGCTTTCGCCGAACCAGGTGGAACGGGCCACGGCGCTTGCGAAAACGCAGGGCGTGGACAACGCCTCGTTCCAGGTCATGAACGCCCTCGATTTGCAGTTCCCGGACAACACCTTCGACCTGGTGTGGGCGTGCGAAAGCGGCGAGCACATGCCGGACAAAAAGAAGTACGTGGAGGAGATGATTCGCGTTTTGAAACCTGGCGGTACGATCGTCATCGCGACGTGGTGCCAAAGGGAAACCACGCCGGAGACGGAATTCACCCCGAAGGAAGAAGGTACGGCCGTAGGGGCTTTCCCAAATCCAACGGCCACTGTTGACTGTTTGCCCACACGCGACTGACACTTTTCTTTCCCAATCACAGCCAACTTAAAGTTCCTCTACGAAGAGTGGGCGCACCCGTATTTCGTGAGCATCGAGGAATACGTAAGATTGATGGAAGGCACCGACGCTATGGCCACCGTGGGCAGCGCGAACTGGGTAAAGGAAACCATCCGGAGTTGGCGGCACAGCATTTGGGTCGGGGTTTACGATCCGTGGCCGGTGGTGAAAGGTACGGTCTTGCGCGTTTCCCAAATCCCGCCTCCCTGTTTGCCCATACAAGACTGACACTTTCTTTTTATTCATCGTAAGCGGGGCCGCGAATCTGGTGGAAAACGATCCGAGAAATCGTCACCCTGGAGCGCATGCACCGCGCGTTCGATTGCGACTTGATGACGTACGGGATGATGAAAGGCAAAAAAGCGCTGTTGACTGAGGAAAGCAAGTGAGTTTGAGGTGGTAGCAGGAGTTGACAGTATTAAGCTTAGTATTAATCAAGCTACTGTGATGAACTCTCGCTCATCATCAATCCAGAAAGTGCTGTTTTTCATCGCTCGGTTCCTCGGAAACGGTTAGCCGTTGGGTAATCAGCGCGCCACTCCATCTGGCCGACCCATTGCGTGTCGCGCCATGCCGGCCGCGTCTAGCCCCGGGAGTGATGCTTTTTACCGCAGGTCGCTGCGCAAGGGCAGTGGGGGGGACGCCGAGGGGACCGCGATGAGGGCTAACCTTTCCTTCCAGCACTCCCTGAGACACGGCGACGACTGCGATGGGACGCCTGATGGGAACACGCTTTCCCAGAAACGCTCGCGAAGATCTGGTGCGCGAAGCGCGCGTGGGCACGTCACGACCCCAACTGACGCGGAGGTGGATGCTTTACTAACGCGGCTGGCTAATGGGAGTCCTTCGTTGTTAGGCACGCGACGGGATGGATCGACGCCCCCTAAAAAACCGCCGTGGTCGCCTCCCAAGGTCACGGATGTGGAACCGAGGAACCGAGGAAACGTACCCGCGTGGCCGCCCGTCGAGGCGATGATGCCGCCGGCGCAAAGGTACACAACCGGAGAACGCGCCACGACCCCGGGGAAACAAGGGAAATCACCACGGGATTTCTCTCGAGCCATTCACTTCACAACCCCGGGTGACGTGAACGGCGGGATTGCTGATGCGTCATTACACCAAGACAACCAAGACAACCAAGCGGAAACCAGGCTTCCCGTGTTTGCGCGCTTGGCCAAACAAAGCCCGCGTCACTTTGGAAAAGACCTTTCCGAAAAGCGACGGGAGATTTTCTTGTTGCGAGCCGAGCTTGCGGCGCGCGAGGTCGCGGAGGCGGCGGGGGCCGCGAACGCGGCGCCGGCGGTGGCGGCGGAGATGGCGCGAATGGGCGGCGGCTTGCGGACCATGGGTATGAGTAATTATTCTGGACAATCGGCAAACCCCACGCAGAAAGTGATGAGCCCTGCGAATTCTTCAACAGACGCACGGGAGCATGCGATTCTCGCGCAGCAGGAGTTGGCGGCGCGAGACGCGCTGGAGCGCATACTCGCCACGCCCTCCGCGTTCGGGTCACCGTCGGGGTTGATACGTCCGCGCTCCCAATCTCCGTTCGTGGCCGCGACGAGTCCTTACTTGTCCACTCGCAAAACCACCACCCCCGTGAACGCCGCGGCGTACACAGACTTCGACTGGAGGTTCACGGGCGATATCGGGGGTTCGCCCGGTCGGAAAAAGCCGTGGAACGAGCGCCAACGCGTGGCGACACAACGCCGTTTGGAAAAAGCGACCGCGTTGGAACTCGCGGTGTGGGAAAGACGGGAGAAGAAAAATGAAACCGAGAAACTCGTCCGGGCGGCGGAAAACGAACTGGAGCGGTTACGCAAACGACGTTTGGAAATCGTCACGCGCACGGTAAGTATTTCCCATTTACCACATTCCGCCGACTGATTGCCCATACAAGACTGACACTTTCTTTTTTATCTCAGGCGAGGCAAAGCGCGACTGACCAAACGAAAACGCCGCCGTCGCAAAAACAGCCCACCCGGGGACGCGCTCGCCAGCCCTGGGGCTTTGACAACGCGAGTACGTATTGCGTTTCCCAAATCCAAACACGACGACGTTTGCGCGGCGCTGACACTTTTCGGTAACGCGCGCAGACGGGACGGTTGCTTTTATCCGGAACATTCCCATTTCAACTGGCGAGTCCCCGGGTCTTAAATCGGGACGCGGGGACGGGGAGTGGGACGCTGGACCGTTCGCGACCCGGTCCCCGCGTTTTGCCTACGCGCCGCCGCTGTCCCCGGGGAGAAAAACGCCCGAAAAAACGCCCGGCTCGCGAACACCGTTCGCGCGAAACAAAGAAACCTCCGCGAGTTCCGCGAATCCCGCCCAGGCCGCTCGCGCAGCTGCGCAACGGGTCAAACAGCGCGAGCGCGAATCCGCTCAAAACGCCGCCGCCAAGGCAAACGAGGTAAGGGCGAAAGCGGAGAGTGAGAAACCTCGCGCCCGGCGCGCCGCGGAACTTGCGGTGAAGTCTAAAATTGATACCAACTCTGGAAACTCTTTTCGGGACGCCACCGTCGCGTCCGCCGCGCGATCTGGTGTTGGTAACTCCACTCCTGTCGCGGATGGACGTGCAACACGCGTGCGGACCCCGGGTCGACCAACTGTTGGGTCAACAAGTACCCGCGCGCCACTCGATCAGAAACAAGAATCCCGCGTCGAGTTGTTGGAGCGAACTGTTTCGACTCTTGAAAGCGTCGTCGCCGCGAACGGCCAGTCCGTGCAAGTCGAACTGGAAGGCCTTCGCGCGCAGATGGCCACCATGCTTGAAATGATGGCCCGGTCAAACGCAACGAACGCAAAGGCGTTCACGGCGGTGATGCACAGCGCCGTGCCGGTGGTCACCGCGGGGGGTAGCGCGTCGTCGTCGCCCGTTCCGCGTGTGATGGTGAAGAGCGAACTGCCGCCGACGCCGCCGCGCCGAATAGACGCCAAAGTTGCATCCCCTACGGCTTCTCCTCAAAGAAACAACCCCGTGCCCCGAGGAGGGCCCTCGCCTGCGGCGTCGCCCCGAGAAATCCCAGTGCCCGCGGAACGACCGAGTGATATTCCCGAGGAAAGGGTTAACCCGTTTCTGTGCGGGTGAGTTTAATAGCTTTTGTTTTGCCAAAACAAAAATTGAGTTTGTTCGTTTCTCCACTTCCCTTGGACGTGCCGCCTCTCGAGGTTCTCGGAAGCATTCGCGTTTCCCTGTTTCCCTTTCGAATGAGTGGCTCCCCTGGTCTTAACAGATCTTCGTGTGTCTTGGAACGCGCGATTGATGCGTTATGGGAAACGGCACCGTTTTTCTAGGACCTGCAAACCGCGTGGCGTCGTTTCGAGAAATGAGGACCACGACGTCGTGGTCCCTCACTTCTCAACGCACGCAGCCGTGTCCCACGCCTCACACCTTCCCCCAACACCACCAGACATGCCCAAGGCCACCAACAGCTCGCGCATCGCGTCGCTCGCGCTCGTTGCCACCCTCGCGGCGTCGTTGCACGTCGCGGTCGTCTCCGCGGCTTCCACCCCAAGACGCGCACTTCTTCAGGTTGATGACCCTATCGCGGATATTTCCCAGACCGTCGCGGGCGTCACCAACACCGTCGCGGACTCGGTGGTGAACGTCGCGGAGGACATCGCCACGACGATAACAGACGCGATGGCGCCCGCACCAGCCCCCGACGAGATGACAGAAGACGCGATGGCGCCCGCGCCAGCCCCCGAGGAGATGACAGAAGACGCTATGGCGGACACCTTCACCGATTTTTCCGAGACAGTCGCGGACGTCACCACGACCATCTCCGACGCGGTGGTGGACGTTGTGGAGGACGTCTCCGAGACGATACGAGACGCGATGGCGCCCGCACCAGCCCCCGGCGAGATGAGAGAAGACGTGATGGCGCCCGCGTCAGCCCCCGAAGCCGCGTCAGCCCCCGAAGCCGCACCAGCCCCCGAAGCCGCACCAGCCGCCGAAGCCGCCGAAGCCGCACCAGTCCCCGAAGCCCGCCGTCGCACGCTGCTTCAGTCGGGTGACTCTACGAAGCTGGCGGACACCTTCAGCGATTTTCCCAAGACGGTCGCGGACATTGCCAAGACCGTGGCCGACGCGGTGGTGAAGATGGCGGAGGACATCAAAGCGACGATAAAAGACGCGAAGGCGCCCGCGCCGGCTCCCGACGAGACGTCAGAAGACGCGATGGCGCCCGATCCAGCCCCCGACGAGATGATACCCGAAGCGACCGCAGCCCGGGAAGACGAACGCGTTTCCGCTCTCGGCGGAGCCGGCCAACGCACACTGCTCCAGTCTGACGACCCGTTCGCAACGCGTTTGCAAAACGAACTCGAACTCCCGCTGGCCGAGTACGAGCCCCCGTTGGCTGAGTATGAACCCGACGACGAAGTTGAAGAGTTTTCGATGGCGCCCGCGCCAGCCCCGGAAGAAGCCCGCCGACGCGCGCTGCTTCAGTCAGACGACCCGTTTGCAGCGCGGCTGCAAAGCGAGAGCGAACTCCCGTTGACCACCGAGTACGAGCCTGATGACGAAGTTGAAATGGAAGACGCGATGGCGCCGTCCCCGGGAAGACGCTCGTTGTTACAGGCGTACGAAGCCTCTATGGCTCCGGAGTCGGATTACGCGCAGCCGCCCGACATGGAGCCTGTGGATGAGGACGGGTACGCGATGCCCATGCCGTTGATTCCGACGGACCCGATGACGGACGACGACGCGATGGCCCCCACGCCCGACCTCGTCAAACGCCGCGCCCTGAAACAGCTGGACTACGTGGACTACGAAGCCGCCGCCGTCGCGGCGCAAGTTCCAGCCGCGGCGCCGGAGTACGCACCGGCGCCCGCCGCGTTTTAAGAAAGAAACGGAAAAAAGCGGTGATACGTAAGAACAAAAATAGTTTTTTTGTTGCTTCCGGAAGGCATCGATCGACGCTGTCGTCAACGAGATTCGATGCTGTCGACAGTCTTTCCATTTACCGCGCATCATACGGCGCACGGAAAACGGGACGTCGTTCACAACATTGATGATCTCGATGAGGACAGCGTCGATAGATGCCGCCGGCGCGTTCTTTTAGTCGGTTTTCTGTTTTCATAAAAAAGTAGGTCTTTGACCAGATCACAACTCACACTTCTTGTATAGAAAACAAGTTCGCATTTCATCTCTCACGGCTCTCAGTGAGCAGCCTTCGCTTTCGCAGACGCCGATCGAACGCGCGCGCCGGTCCGCGTCGACGGTTTCGAAGCGTTTATTTTTTCAGGTTTCAAAGGTATAGTCTCGTCTTCGCGAGTCTGTTTCGTATCCTGTCGCCTTTCCATTATTTTACCCTTCTCGCGTCGAAAAACGAAAGAACAACACCTGGGCTCGAACAACCCCGCCTCTATAGTTTCTTTGCGAAGCAAGTAGAGTTCGCATCGCATTTCGGCGAGCAATTCGGAGTGTCGCTGTTTCGTCGCCGCTTCGTTTTTTTCGTCCCGCGTTTTTTCAACCGCGACGAGCTGCCGCGACCGGTACGATTTTACAAACAATCGCAAACGAAAACCCAAGCAAAGCACAACACAAAGTTGCGCTTGTGGTGTGAGGCACTGTGCGAGGAACACCGCACTGTTTGCGAAAAAACTGCTCGTCACTCTTGTGACTCGCCAGGCGATACGAAGCGAGAACCAGGCTAACGTTTCCGACGGAGCGTTTGTTTTCCATCCCCAGAACCAGCCAGACTCGTTTCTGAACTTTTCGTGTGACACGTGTTGAAGCAACATGGCGTCTATGTCGTGCACCGCGGTGACCACGGTTCGCCGCATCTCAAAAAAACCATCCCGAATCTCAACCAAAACGTCCAACCCGCTTTGCACTTTTCGCGAAACGATTCGAACGCCGCGAACGGAACTCGCCGCGAGTCGCGCTATTCCCTCCAAGCCGACTCGCGCCTCGCGAAGCGCGTTTTGATGCGCCAACTGGAACTCGCGTGACTGTTTCGCCGATTCCAACAAGTCAGCCGTGATAGTTCGCGACACAAGCTCTATGGAGGTCAGTCGCGCGAACGACGCATCCGCCAAAATCTTCGCCGCGTCCACTTTTCGCGAAACCAACGCCGCCGACTCCGCGGCGTCTTTGTGTAGTTTTTGGTTTTCCTCGGAAGCGCGTTTCGATTGCGTTAAAACCTTTTGTAACACCCGGGACGTGCGCTCCGCTCGCCACCCCGTTTCGAAGTCCCGGCAAACACTCTCCACCGACTCGAGTTCCTGCAAATAGATCTGCCACTCCATGGCGCGGTGGATTTTGGGGAAGTTTTGGTCGGCGCCAAACGCCGAAGAGGCTTTTTGGAAACGCAAAAGAGGTTTTCTTTCAGCGCCGGACGCCTCCGAGTGTTTTGGTAGCCCTGGTTTACGGTCCGAACAGTCATCAGCAGCATCGTCGTGTGCGTTGTCATCTTCCGTGGCACTCCCTTCGTCCTGGTCCTCATCATCTGTGCCACGGTACCTCAGCCCTTGTCCTATTTCCCGCATCACGCACGTCTCGCAGTCGTCGCTTGTTTCGCACCGGCCCCGGGGAGTGACTTTCGCGCGGTGCAGACGGCACCGCGTGCTCGCGGTCGCGATGACGCACCGCAGCCGGGGGGTGGAAAGCACGCGCGCGCACAGGGACGCGTGCGGAGACGACGGGTCGTGCCCCGCATCCGCGGTCAAATCGGAAAAAGACTCGCGGTCAAACACGACTTCGTGCGCGGAAGTTCGGCAACTCGCGGTGGTGTGCGTGTTTTGTGGAAACGAAGGGGGCGTCGCGAGATGATGCGAGGCGTGGCCCACCGCGAAAACGGCGACGAGGGAGACGAACGCGACGACGCGACCTCGCATCGCGCGCGGTCGTGGTGTGAACGGGTTCCGGGTTTAGGCAAACCCGGAACAACCGAGTGCCACGCCAGCTCGCCGCGCGCAGCAGTGACGTCCCGCGACGTCGTCGTCTGAGCGAAGGTCAAGACAACGAAGACGAACAGTCGTGTTTTCCGAGAACGAAAATTTCCCACCGGGACGTCACCTCACACGCCGAGGCGACCTCGCGCGCACTTCTCGCCTTCGCGAGACGCACGGTGCACGCGAGCGTCACGCACCAGGTCGCGCGCCTGGCACCGCGCACGACGCGGATCCAAAATCGTGCATTCGCACTCACGAACACCACCGGTTCACGCTGGTGTTGCCGTGGAGATCGCCGTACCTGTGACAATTAAAGGGCCTCTGCGAGCGCCTCAATCTGCGGTTCGCGTTTGTGGACGTGCCTGTGGTGCGGCTAAACACCACGGAGTTAGGGTTTGGGTTCAGACACACGTTCAGGAACACGTTCAGGAACACAAATGACGTGGTCAGGCGGCAAATGCGAACACGGCAAACACAAAGACTGGTGCAAGGAGTGTAGCCCGTGTCCGCATGGCAAGGTGAAACTAAACTGCGTGGCGTGCGTTGGGTGTCCTCACGGCCGAATCAAACGCAAGTGCGCGAAGTGCACGCCGTGTCCTCACGGCAAGCTGAAGCACAGCTGCCGCGAGTGCCGCCCATGTGAACACGGCCGCCTGCGGTACAACTGCGGCGAGTGCAGCGGGTGCCCGCACGGGCGGATGAAAACGGATTGCGGCGAATGCAACCCGTGTCCGCACGGGAAGGTGCGTCGGAAGTGCGAGACGTGCCGCACGTCCGGCTCGGTGGCTTCCGTTCCGCACAGGGGAGGACGGATATCCGCCTCGCTGCTCGCGGCGGTGTGCCAGCCCTGTGACGACGACGAATAGGGACACTACTTGAGACGTCCACTTGATGTGTTTAAACTTGACGTTACTTGACGGTAACTCGCGTTCTCTGGTCCCACTTGAGATTGAGATGTAGAGAGCTGTCTTGAGATGTACTTACAGTCATGTTGCTAACGGGGATTACGCGTAAAAAGGGCTCCACAATGTAAACAACAGAGCACTCTAACGTCACTTAACTAAACACAACCCACAGGTCAGTCTACGTGTTCTCTTCGCGGTGCGGCGCCTGCCCAACCTCCGCCTTGTCGTCTTTCGTGTTCCCTCAAAAGCCGCTGCCGCTCTTGCTGTCGCTGCGCTTGCTCCAGCTTCATCAGGGTCGGCGCCATCGCGACGACGCCGTATGTGACGCCGCCCGCGGTGCCGAACAACAGCAGCAGCAGCGAAAACGCAACAGACGTACCTGCGACGAGAGCGGCCACGAAGAAGCTCACCGCTGACAACGTACTCGCGCCGTAGTCCCTGGTCAAAGCTGGCAGCAAAAACGCAAAGTGAAAAACCGCCCGAATCATCCCCACGGTGAAGTTCGCCAGGACTTGAAATCCCCACCGCAGTAACAACTCGACCATGGAGTCGTCACTTCGCCCGTTGAGAATCAGAAAAAACGTATCGTAGTAACTGCTTCGCGTAGCGTAAACCTTCCCTGAGTCGTACGCCTTTTTGAAAAGAGCCTTGGCTTCGTCTGACATAAATAAAAGAAAGTGTCAGTCTTGATCCGGTATGGGCAAACAGTCTTGGGACTTGTGTTGGGAAATACGTACCTATGCCCAAAGCGCTCCAAAGGCCCAACTCAGATTTAGCCGCAACGACCAGTTTCGCGCGCTTCTCGCGATACACGTTCGCGTGTTGCTTTGCTGTTTGTTCAGCTTGTTTCAAGTGCTTGACCTTCACTTTGCACTTCGCGTTTGTCCAGCACAGGAAGCCGTTCGCGCGATGAGTAGCGACTTGCGCTTTTTGATACGCCCGCTCCGCCGCCATCCGAGGCGCGTAGTCCAAGCTATCCGCAAACTCCATCTGGCCGAAATACCTTTCCTGCATCTCGTTACTTATCGTCACCGGGGGCACCGCGCCGAAGGCGAGGAACAGCCCCAGCAGGTACAGAAGCACCGTCGTGGTGAACCTCGGCGTGGTCCGAGGGTTCCACCGGGACACGTAACGGAGCAAGCCCCCGGGCTTGGGAGGCGTTTGAGTTGTTTCGCCTGTCTCTTTCGCGATCTCCGCGAGCGCGGTGGATGGGAACTCGCCGTGCACATCGTTTGGCACGCCCTTAGCCTCGGCGCCATCGGGAACGACGCCGTGTGATGACATGTGCCACGAATAAATCACACACCGCCGACCCCGAGGTCACAGCGTGCGGGGCAGAGTGGTGAGGAGGGCACGACCACGCCACGATTGGCGGAACCGATAAATATTTTTCATCGAAAAGAATGCCACCATCCAAATCAGTCCCTTGCTCGCAAAGGGCTCGGCGTGGGCTACGAGTCTTGCCCCTACGTTTCTCGTGGTTGGTACTTACCGTCCTGCCGCGATGCCTCGCGACATGCCCTCCACCACGAGGGAGTTCGCGCAGCTCGAAGAAGCGATGGCACATGAACGGAAGTGCGTCTTTCCCAGAATGCCGCGTTTGGCAGGTTTGTTGCTCATCACCCGAATGCCCCTTATTAATGACCTCTGACTTACTCGTCACCTCTGACTCCAACCCCCCCCACCCACCCAGGATGAACATCGGCCCGGCGCGTCTTTCCAACCACGCGTCTGCGTTGCGAGAGGATCAAATCAACCGGGAGGCGAAACTGGTCGCCAGCGCGGAGACGGCCAAAATCATGGCCAGAGTGTCATCATCGTCGAAAGATTTTGCCGAAGAAAAAACAAACGAGGACGACTTCGTGTGGCCCGTGTTAGGCACCAAGCTACCGCATCACAAACGACAGCACGTGAAGCACTGGCGTGACACGCACGGCGAACCAGAGCCGATGCTGTAAACATATAACTACAATTACAATCCAAGTACAACCTTCACTCTTCAACACTTACAAGGAAACCCTCTCACGCCACCACGTCGTTCGTCACGGGCCCTCTCGCCACCACGTTCCCCACGACCCTTCCTTGTTGGTACGTCAGCTCTTCCACGTTCTCCTCCTCCTCCTCGAAATCATTCCCAAAGGAACACCACGCGGCGTCCAGATTCCTTGCGGAGTATTCATCACCCGAAATCCCAACCACGCGTACGCCGTGGTACGCGTTCGGAGCGCCGGAGCCTTTGGTTGCCTCTTTTGGCGAGTTAGTACTCGTCAAACTCCCATACCCCGGGTCGTAATCCACGAGCGCGACGTCACCTTCGTTAATCGTGCCTCGCAGCAGGGCTTCGGATAAGTTATCATCCACGATGGAGGTAATAGCGCGCCTAAGAGGCCGCGCGCCGTACTCTTTGTCGAAGCCGACTTCAAGAAGCTTGGCCATCGCGGATTTCGTGAGCGCCATCTCCATCCCTTTGACTCGCATTCTGTCCGCGGTTTCCCGCAACATCAGCCTGGCGATTTCAATAACGTGCGCTTGCTCCAGCTGCTTGAAACAAACAATCTCGTCAAGCCTGTTGAGCATTTCGGGTCGGAAAACCGTTTTCAGCTCGTCAAGCACTTTCAAACGCATGCGCCCGTACGCCGCGCTTACGACGAGTAAAACAAAGGGTCAGTCTTGAGTCTCGTGTTGGGCGATTTTCGTACAGTGGGTAAACAGTCTTGTACTCTGGTGCACTTATTGTAGTGGTAAGACTTGCGTCACTACACTCCATACAGGGCATCGAACAGTATTGGAATTTGGGAAAGGCCCAATACGTACCTGTCTTCGCTGTTTTCGTCCACGTGGACCAGAAACCCGAGCGTGTTCCCGCCCTTCGCGATCGCTTTCGACCCCACGTTCGAAGTCAACACGATGAGCGTGTTCTTGAAACTCACCACGCGCCCGTTACTATCGGTCAACCTTCCATCCTCCATCATCTGCAACAACACGTTCCACACGTCGGGGTGCGCTTTTTCGATTTCGTCCAGAAGCAAAACCCCAAACGGTTTGCGCCGCACGGCTTCGGTGAGGGTCCCGCCTTGCCCGAACCCCGCGTACCCGGGCGGCGCGCCTATTAGCTTGGAAACACTGTGCCGCTCCATGTACTCGGACATGTCCAGCCGGGTCATGTTGTCTTGGCTTCCGAAAAAGCGTTCCGCCAACGCCTTGACCAGTTCCGTTTTACCAACGCCGGTCGGGCCGGCGAACAAAAGCGACGCGATCGGCCGGTCCGCGCTGTTCAAACCGCACCGCGCGCGCCGCATCGCCCGGGTCACGGCGCCCACAGCTTCGGCTTGGCCAACCACGTCCTTTGAAAGAGTGCCTGCCATGTTGGTCAACACGCCGGATTCGTGTTGCGTTATCTTTTGCACCGGAACGCCTGACCAGCAGCTCGCGATGTGCTCGATCTCGGAAACCCCCACCACGAGGTTTTCGTGGGAAATGGACCCGGAAGCCACGCCGTTCGCCACGAGCGCCTTCGTGACTTCCATTTCCCGGGCTCGCAACAGAGACGCTTCTTCGAAATTCTCTTCGCTGATTCTCAGTTCTTTCATCGTGCGCACCTCTTTCAGCTGGCGCCACTGGTCCATCTGTTCCATGGACACCGCGTCCAGCGTAGCGCCCGCGTTTTGGTCAGACTCTTTAATTTCAAAGTACCGGTCGATCCGCGCCTTGCTTCCCGCTTCGTCAATCAAATCAAGAGCCTTGTCGGGAAGGAACCGGTCCGGGATGTACCGGGACGAGATCTTCACGGCAGCCTCCAGGGCGTCGTCCGTGTATTGACACCCGTGGTGCGATTCGTACCTGATTGTAAAAAGAAAAGTGTCAGTCTCTCGGACCAAGTGTATGAGGGATTGGTATGAGTAAACAGTCGTGGTAACATTCCGAGGGAATGCGCCCTTCTGGTCGTAATAGTCCCTTTGCAGGACGAGTATGGGCATTTGCAGAGGCGGTTTGTGGTGATTGGGAAATACGCACCGGCTGCGCAGACCGAACAAAATCTCAACCGCGTCGTCCTCGTTTGGCTCTTCCACGATCACGGGCTGGAACCGGCGCTCCAGGGCTGGGTCTTTTTCGATGTACAAGCGGTGTTCCTTCACCGTGGTCGCCCCGATGCACTGCAGCTCGCCTCTTGCGAGGGGAACCTTTAGCAAATTCGAAATGTCCAACCCACCTCCGCCGCCGGACCCGCTTCGCCTGCCAACCGCCCCGGACCCGACCAACGTGTGCACCTCGTCGATGACCAAAACCACGTCGCCGCGCTGTTTTGTTTTATACAGAAAAGGGTCAGTCTTGAGTCTTAGTATGGGTGTACTGTATAGGGCGATTTATACAGTATGTAGCAGTTGCCAGTACTTGTAAAGTTACCAGTAGTGCACTTAGTGAATAGTCACGTAGGGGCGGCAAACGGGGGCCGTTGGATTTGGGAAAGCCCAGGAGGCCGTACCTGTTTGATTTCCTCCACCAGACCGGTCACGCGTTGCTCCAGCTCGCCGCGTTCCTTCGCGCCCGCCATGAGCAACCCCACGTCCAGGGAGACGACTTTTTTGTGCGCCAGAAAATCCGGGACGTCCCCTCTTGCGATGCGCAACGCCAACCCTTCCGCAATCGCGGTTTTGCCAACCCCCGGTTCGCCCAGCAAAATCGGGTTGTTTTTAGATCGCCGCGCTAAAATCTGCACAACGCGCTCCACTTCCGTTTCCCGACCGATCACCGGGTCCACGGTCCCGGCGCGCGCTTTTTCTGTGAGGTCCACGCAGAAAGACGCGAGCGGTGAGTTTCGCTGCTTCTGGTTATGGGTTTGTCTAGCCAGTGCGGTCCCTTGCTGCTGGCTTTTCGTGTCCGTTCTCGGGCCCGCGGGCGAGTTCGTTTGGGCTTTCTTGTCGATTCCTCTTTCCCTTTCCCTCTCCAAATCCAGCCGGCGCCGCGCTTCTGTTCGCAAAACGGTACGGTCCACACCGATTGATTGGAAAAACGCGACCAAAGTGACGTCGTCCAGCAAAGAACACGCCACCGCGATGTGCTCGGGGGCGATGAATGACATCCCAGAACTTTGCGACTCAGCAAGCGCGGCTTCGAAAACGCGCTGATAGGATTAACGCCGAAAAGGTCAGTCTTTTGGACCGCGTGTATTCCGGGATTGGACAGGGTACCGGGGTGTGACCGGGCGGTAAATTGCCACAGGGCCCTGTGTCTTTTTACCACAGGGCCCGGTGGTAAGAGTTACGGCCGTAGAAAACAGTCAAGTAGGGGCTGTAATCAGTCGTCTTAATGTGGTGATTGGGAAAGTTTCGTACCTTCGCCCCTAAACTGAACGGGGTCTCGCGGGTCCCGCCTCTTTCCACGGGGGAAACCGCGTAGGCTCCGTCCGGCTTCTCGTGTTCGCCGTCGCGACGCGCGCCGGTCAGCAACGCCGCTTTTTCCCGCGCCAAGTCAATGGACGCCCCGAAACCGAGGTACCCGCCTTTCTTGGAAGACTCCTCCGCGATTAAACCAATCAGCACGTGTTCGGGGCCAACTTCTTTTCGGGAAAGCGCCTTGGCTTCCTGTTGCCCGAGCATCACAGCCTTGATACGTAAAAAATAAAGTGTCAGTCGGCCGTGTGGGAACGCAGGGAGGCGGGATTTGGGAAAGCCTTACACACGTACCTTGATAGCCCTTTCGGTGAACTTTTCGAAAACTGCGATGACGCGGAGGGAAACGCGCGCCTGCGTGTGGAGAGAGACGGTTAAATGGGGAAGGTCAGGGGTGTGAGACGAGCAAGTGACGTCGCTCCGGAAAAAGTCGAAACTCGAAAAGTTTCTTTTTGCGCATTTGGCGCGAACGTCGGGGGACTTTTTGAATGCCAAATCTCGTCGTTGCGACGTACCTTGACGACGCCGCGACTGCGTTGGAACCCGGCCGTGCCTTTTGGGATTTTGAGAGGGTGTTACGTGGGTCAATGTCAATTGTCAATCGCGGAAGGAGTGGAGCAGGGGTGATGTGCGGGACTGCCAGTTGTCGGCCATGCGATGGCGTAAATTTCCGCGCGGAAAACCGAACCGCGAGGAAACAACAACGTACCACAGCACCCATGTGCGAAGTCGGAGCGAACGCTGGTGACGATTGCGCGAGCGCGCGACGGCGCCACGGCCTTTGGTGCGGTACACCGCACGGGGCGGGCCTGTGTTTTGACAACGGAACGACGTGCACACGGGTCAGTGAAAGGTCGGGAAGACGCGCGGGCGGACGCGATGTTGCTGGGGCCGCGGCATTTCGGTCGTTGAATGTTTGTCCGTTTTCCCTCGAAGCTTCACCCCGGCGGGTGCCGGTTTCTGCGTCGCGCGAGTGGTCATGACCTGCAAAGTCGGGCACAGCACACGCGCGTGATACGCATGCAGCACACACCGCGGAACGTGCGCGCTACAATCCACCGTAACCGAAACACGAGCCCGAGTCGTGGCGTGGTGACGTGACACGGGAAAGGGAAGGGGCGTCCATTTTCATTCGCGAGATTCGACCAGTACGCACCGAAGTTGTCATGGCGAGGCTATGCATCGCGGCGAGCGCGGAAGGCATGGCGGGTGGTTTAGCTCGAATCAGTAAGAACGGGTGTGCACACAGAACTCGGGCGTACGCGTGGCGACACGAGGGAGGGCGCGTGCGCAAGAGCAAGTGTTGAACGTTGTGGCTTTTCGAAAAAGGCAAGCAAGGAGATATTTTATTTGACTGTCCAAAGAAAAAGGTCAGTCTTGTACTCGTATGGGAAAACAGTCTTGGGATTAGGGCATTTGGGAAATAAAACACGTACGTGGATTTGGCGCGCTTATTTTGCCGTTTCCCGGCAAAAAGAAGTCAAGTGCTGCAGCTGCCGGCGAAAATAAAGGGCCTGGTCACGGAAACGTGCGAAGCGCGACGTCCCGTTGCCGGGGTAAACTTTACGTATTCCCAGACACCGCGGGATCGCCGGGTTCTAGCGCGTGGGAGAACCGGGCGGGTATGGGAAGAACAGCAAGAGACGAGGGAAATAACAGTTGAACGTTTATAAATACTTGATGGATAAATACTATTGCTAAATGCTATTGACGCTAAACGACGCACTCGGCGAACGCGGTACTCGCGGCGGTTCGGGTACTGACTAATTCGCCTTTCGCTTCGTCGTCGTCGCCGCCACTGCCGTGATAAGAAGACAAAGTCACTTCCCCACTCTCGGTATCGTACGTCTCGTCGTCGTACCGCACGTCCTCCCCACCCCCCCGTCCACCCGGACCTTTACCCGCTCCAACGAAACTTGTTTTTGATTCGCCCAAAACGCCAAACCCCTTCCCGTCGCATCGCCTAGTCCCGAGCGCCGCGACCTGCGCTGAGCCCAGTTTGGCTCGGGGAATCAACCGCCGGTTTCGATTACTAGGCGAGGGGAAGGATCGAACCGGAGCGGGCGGTTGGTTGGAAAACGGACCGTGTAACCACTTGGGTGGCGTGTCGTCAGAATCGGTATCAGTGGACTTAGTAGTCTCAGCATCAGTGGACTCGGTATCAGTAGACTTATGGATACTGGTATCGTTTCCGTCGGCGCAAAGCAAGGGTGCTATTTCTTTTTTTTCATCCCCGCGCCTTCGTTTAAACTCGGCGCGCGCCGTTAGTTCGGTGCGTCGAACGCGCTCCGAGTTGTTACTTGAATCGTATGGACAAACAGTCTCGACGCGTTGCCAGTCGATCAAACCGTCGTCGTCCAGAAAAAACATTTCAACGCGTTTCCAAAGCGCTTGTTTACCATCGTCCCCCGGGAGCGCTCCAATCGTTTGTTTTAGTTTTCGGGGAAACAGTCGTGACTGTTTTAATTGTACTAAGCGCGCTTCGTCAGATTCGCGCGCCAGCCGTTTCGCGAATCGCGCGACAGCGTTGGTCGAGGTCGTCGCCGCGTTGGACACGGCGGTAACGAGTGCTTCGTGACGCGTTTTCTTCACAACGGCGTCTTTGTTTTTGGCACCCGCCGCGCTCTTGTCACCCCGAAACCGTTCCGCGGCGAACCCGGATTTCTTTTGCAAAAACGTCTTCTCCTCTTCGGTTATTTTTTTAACGAAAGCGGAGGTTTCGGTCAAGTGTTTCTCGTTTAAGGAAACAATTCTGGACCGCGCGTGCTGCGTTATTTTGTGTTGGTACGTTTCGAGTGTGTTTCGTGCCACGTCGTCCGCCGCCGCCTCAAGCGCCGCGATCGCGAAAGCGTCTTCATCCGCATTGTTTTTGCGCGAGGCTTTCTTCGGAGATTGCTGCTGCCACCGATTTCCATCACCCGAGTTCTCATCAGCCCCAGCCGCTTCCATCGCACGCCCGATGGACCGCGCCCTTCGCCTCAGCGCCAGCCCCTGGGGCGTCACGGGGAGGCGCGCGTCCCTGGCGCGCGCGTACGTACCAACCATCGTTTCCAGGAACGAGGCGTGGCGTTCGCGTCGCGCCCGCTCCAGTTCCGAGATGACAAGAAGAAGCTCGTCGTGGTTTTTTTCACTCGCCAAACGGAACGACCTCGCGGAAGCCGCCTCTTCCTCGCTCCGGAGCTTGTGCGCCTCGATTCTCAAGCGCATGTCTTCCACATCACATGGGTCCAGGGGCGCAGCTCCAGAAGATGCGCGCTCGCCTCTCTCAGGGCGCGGCATCGCGCGCCCGAGAATAGGAACGTTTATTGCGCAATCTTTTGGTATTTAATTTTTTGGCCCGCACCGAATGCACCACACTTCGTGCGCGAGCGCTCTCGTGTCTGCTCCGACGGACGCTTCCGAGGCTACCGATACAGGCGTGGTGAACAGTTGTGACGACGCGATAGCCGCACGCGGTTGGACGTGGAATCTCCGCGACACCGTCGTACAAGTTGAGACGCGTTGGGAGGGAAACGGTGCTCGCATGGAAAGGTGAAAAGCAACTGTGTGGAGTGCAACCCTTGCCCTCACGGCAAGGTGAAATGGGACTGCGCGGAGTGCAACCCGTGTCCGCACGGCAAGGTGAAGCGCAGCTGCGCGGAGTGCAACCCCTGCCCCCACGGCAAGTTGAAATACAGATGCGCGGAGTGCAAGGGCTGCCCCCACGGCAAGCTGAAACGCAGCTGCGCGGAGTGCAAACCCTGCCTCCACGGCAAGGTGAAAAGCAAGAGCGCGGAGTGCAACCCCTGCCCTCACGGCAAGTTGAAACGCAAGAGCGCGGAGTGCAACCCCTGCCCTCATGGCAGGGTGAAAAACAGCTGCGCGGCGTGCAACCCCTGCCCTCACGGGAAGCGGAAAGACAGCTGTGCGGAGTGCAACCCCTGCCCCTACGGCAAGCTGAAAAAGAACTGCGCGGAGTGCAACCCCTGCCCCCACGGCAAGGTGAAAAGCAACTGCGCGGAGTGCAACCCCTGCCTCCACGGCAAGGTGAAAAGGGACTGCGCGAAGTGCAACCCCTGCCTTCACGGCAAGCTGAAAAAGAACTGCGCGGAGTGCAGGAGCGACTAGAGACTCCTCTTGTGACAAACTACCTTACACAACCTTAAGCAACCCGGCCACCGGCGACCCCCCCCCGGCCGTTTCCGAACGCGCCCCCGCGTGCTTCGTGGAACACGCGTTGCGAGTGTCGATCCCCCACGTACCTCCAGTGCCAGGGTTCGTAGGAAATGCCGTTGTCGTTATTTTTGGGAAACGACATTTCGAAATCGTACGCCTGGGCGTTTTTCGCCAGCCACGCGAACGCGCCGCTTCCCTCAAACACTTCGGTCAAGTCATCCCCCATTTCCGGTGACGAAATATCAATCGCGTAGCCGGTGTGGTGTTCGGAGAACCCGGGGGGCGCTGAAACTTTGGCGCGTTCTGTTAAGGTCTGTCCGCGTTCGCCGGCGCCGTCGAAAAACAACAAACTTTGTCGGTTCACGTCCCTGAACCCGGACACGGGGGTTAGGGTAACCCCGTCACGTGCCGCGTGTTTGCTCATTTTCAAGAAAGATTTAGCCGCCGCGTGATGCAGCAGCACTTCCTTGCCTCCCCGCTGGCCGCCGCCGCCGCCCAACGACCTGAGTTGTCGCCGGGGCGCTTCTTTTGTTCTGACGTGTCCGGCCACGCGAGGAGGGCGGGTATCGGTCAGGAAATTCGTCAAAGAAGATGACGATGACCTGTTTACTTTTCCTGATGGGTCTACAGTCTCCAACACGAAGCACGACGAAACTGTGACGTGCGCTTTGTGCTCCCTGTCAACACGCGCGATCGTTCCTGGAACGTCGAAAACGAACGACACAAACGCCAACGCGACGCCGGCGAAAACGGTTTGGGTTTTTTTTTGGTTTTGGTTTTGATTTTCTTTTTTTGCGAATGGGGACACGCTGGAAACTTGAAACGCGCGCGACCCGCGTCGCACCGACGACCGTCGGAACCGTGGTCCAGACGGTTTGGTCATACCACGATTCGGGTGTACCACAGGGACGATGTTCGAGTACCCTGAAGCGTACTCCGTTGGGTACGACGAACCCGTGTCCGTCCACGAATCCGCGCGGAGCACGTCGTCGGTACTTTTTGTGTGATGATGAGGACGTTCCCAGTCTCTCGACGCAGCACGTGCCGTCCTGTTTGCGTTTGGTTGGTGGACCACGCGTGTCCTCCGCGTGGCGTCGGAATGACGTTCCTGCTGTACGCGTCCGAACGGGTACTCGAACGGTTCGCGGCCGCGTGGGTGGTCGTCGAACCCATCAAGGCCTCGCCGTGTGGCGGCGGCCGCACACCGACCACGCGAGCTTCCTCGCGATTGGGTCCCGTTCAAACGATTGCAAAAGGAGCTGTCTCCGACACGTGTCCCACCTCGGCGGCCGCGATCGCGCATCGACGCGTGTTTCGCGACGCCGTCGATCGCGGCGAGACGGTCGAACAACGCGACCACCTGAAACGCCATCCCGCCGGAGCGACGCGGCGTATCCCGCCGGACCGCGCGTTTCGTTGTGGGACACGCGAGGCCACGGATCGAACGCAAAGGGGCCGTTTCAGTCATGAAAAAACGCACATCGTTTTGGCTCGCTCATCTCTTCTCGCAAAGGTTTTTCAGGGCAATCCTCGGAGTGGGTGTTACCGCCCGTCATTCGTCGCCGCGCGGGTCCACGAGGAGATGCGGGTCCACGGGGAGACCGCGGCGCTGCTACACACAACGGCATCGCCTGTGTCGGCGCGGGGGTGGAGACCACTCCTGGTCGCGTTGTCGGTGCTCGGGACGGTACGTGCCAAGCCCCCATCGATTCGGCCGAACTCTTCTCTTCCCAGTGCCGCGGCATTTCGTCCACCCGCCGTCGCTCCCTCGCGCGTCACCACCCACCCGGCCCGGTTCCGATTCTGACGTATCCCCCCTCCAATCTACGACCTCCCCCCCCGGTCCCTCACAGCTCGCGGTCCTGGGCGTCGCGTTCGTTTCCACGGACACACAACACAATGTCGCCCCTCGTCTCGGCTGGTCCGTGCACGAGAGCCTTGATACGCACCAGTGGAAAGATGGCGATTGGTGGCGACCCGCGCACGCGGTTGCGACGCAGGTGAACGCTGCAGAGTTAAACGCGGCAGAGGTTGCTGGCGAAACCACGCGAACCACGGAAAGTGACGCGAACGGCGCCGTGCGCGGAACGGACGAAGACGCACGGAAGCAGCAACAGGAGATGGTACCACCCACAGAAGGATCAACCGGCGGTGGTCCTCCCGTCAATGAAGAGATCGCGTCTCCTCAAAAAGCAGCCACCAGTTCCTGGAAAATCGTCGCCTTCTCGTCGCACAACTACCTGGCCATAACAACGCTTTGGTACGACAGGCTCACGGACCTGGGTTACTCTGAACACGTCGTCGCGGCGATGGACGATTTGTTGTTCACCGCGCTCGCGGCGAAGGGGTACCGGGTGGAGGACCACGTCGTGAGCCCGAGCGAAAAGATGGAACCCGGTGCGTAGTAGCGGGGCTTTCCCAAATCCCGCCTCCCTGTTTACAGGCCCTCTTTCAGTGCACTACGGCCGTAACATTTACGGCGTACTGGCAACTGCGTAATACAGCACAAACGCACTGTTTGCCAACAGTGGCTCCTTGAAAACTCAAGACTGACCCTTTTCACTTTTACAATCAAAGGCGAACCCGTCCCGGGGTGGGGACGGCACCTGTGGAAACTGTGGCGGTACCGTCTTTCGTACGCGCTGCGGCAAACTCAGCTTGGCCGGTCTATTTTCTTGGTGGACGTGGACACGATGTGGAACCGGTACGTGCCTCTTGATGCGCTGTTCGCCGGGTCAACGCGGGACATAGAAACGGATGTTTTCCTGTCGCAAGGCACGGTGTACCCACCTGATGTTTACGATAAATGGGGTTTCGTGGGGTGCATGGGAAGCGTCGCGTTTCGAGCCACGCCTGGCGCGCAGACGCTGTTGCGACAAGCGATACGGACTTGCGCTGAAGGTAAAGGTCTTTCCCAATCACCACGTTCCGCCTCTGCGAATGCGCGTGCGTCGCGCGTTCCCCTCTTTCCAAAGAAAGCAGACTGTCTTCTTCGTCGAAACTCGAATCGCAATCCAACAGCTCGTTCCTGACACTTTTCTTTTACATTATCAGGCTCTTCGTGCGACGACCAAGTCGCCGTGGACCGGGCTTTGATGCGACGGTACGACATCCGCTGGGACCGGCAAAGCGGGTTCGGGGAGGGTTTGCTCGGGGGCAAGGAAAGAGGTGTTAGTCTTGTATGGGCAAACAGTCATGGGGGTGACGGTGCGGCGAGTGTTGGATCACCCGCTTCTGGCGCGTTTGAGGGAACCGCTTCCGCTTCTTTGAGCGCGACAGCTACGGACGATTTCTCGGGCACGGAAACAGCTACGGATGCTGCTTCCGGACGATCCACGGAAACGTTGGAACATCAGCACCTCGCCGACGACAAGTCCCACGTCAACACGGTCGTTGTGCTTCGCGCCGGCGACGTCACCGGGCACGGCGACGATTGGCGTTCTTCCGGGAGCGGGAGCGCGTCGAAAGACACGCCGCGGTTATCAAAACAGACTCAGACTCCGTCGTCACTTAAAACATTCCAGCCCAAAGTCTTGGTAAGAATGTGGCCCAAGCCGTTCGTGTTCCGGTCGTTCATGAAGGACGTGCGTCGGGTGGAGATGGGCGAAGCCGCTTCGTTGGCCACGGCGCCGGGCGCGCCACGGGGCGCGGGGGTTTGTTTGGGGCAGGTCAGTCAGCGGAAAGGGGATTTGATAGGGGGGCTGGGTCAAGGTGACTTTGGTCGAAGTAAGCAGGGTCAAGGTGACAAGGGTGAAACTAACCCACGTGGTGTTGCTGATGCTGATACATCAGCAGGTGTTGCTGTCGCTGATGCATCAGCATCTCCCGAACAATCAAAAATGGATTTCTCCACGCCGTTCATCGTCAGCCCGTGCTCCGCCAAAAACGGCTCGGAGAAGGTGGAGCAGTGGGACAAGTTCCAGCGGTTTTGCTTTGTCATCGAAACCAAGGCGTTCCTGGGGGAACGGCTTCCGGAGCCGGAAACGCAAGGGAAACCCAAACCAGTAGAGTGAGTGATTCAACTTGTGATACCACGTAGAACAAATAGATTGAACCTTCTCACGAAAAACAGACCTGCTGCTTTTGTGAAGTCTTTGAAATCTCATCTAATCTCATTCACTCGTCGTGGCGCTGGACCTCGCACGGTCGCCACACGCGCCACGCCCGGGATGGACGACGACGAGATCGACGACTGGCTGGACAGCTCGGACGACGAAGCCCCGAGGGTGGAAATCGGCGACCCGACACCGGGCACGCCGAGCTTCTTGGCGGAGACGACGCCCGTGGCCGTGATGTCTGCGCCTGTTGCGTACGCGCCTGAATCTACGGCACAGGAGCCCGCGGGTCAGACTCCGCTTGTGGAGGAGACGTATGCACCTCCACCGCCCCCAACACCGCCGCCCGTGTCAATCGAAACCCAAGGGTTTGTCGACCCAGAGTCGACGGAGATGCCGGATGAGATGATTTCGCTTTCGCTGTCACCGAAAACGACGGCGACGCTTTCGCCGTCCCCGAAAACGACGTCGCCGCGAGGTTCACGAAACGCGGATGATGTCGTTCCGGTGGTTGACCAATCTCTTCGCTCTTCGTTTGTTGTGTCTGGTACGGAGCAACAACTGGCTGTGCTCGTAGAGACTGTTGTCGCGGATTCGGAACGACACGTGGATGCGTGCCTAGAGACGGTGCCACTAGAGACGGTACCCGTGGAGATAATTCCCGTAGACACGACGACGCCCGTAGAGACGGTACCCGTAGAGACGATTCCCGTAGATATAATTCCCCTAGATACGACGACGCCCGTAGAGACGGTACCCAAAGAGACGACGGTACCCGTAGACGCGACACCCGCGGCGGTTGAAATCGAGACGGTGTCCGTGGAAACGGTGGAGACGGTGCCCCCGCAGACGATGTCAGTGCCGACGATGCCACTAGAGACGGTACCCATAGAGACGATGTCCGACGAGACGCGACCCGCGGAAAACACCTCCCCTCTCCGCGCCAGCGCGTCTATCGAGGCCCGGAACGATTCCCTCGGCGGCGGCGACGGCTCGGATTCGTCATGGCGCATGCGCACCGACGCCGAGGAGGTTTCGAGGACGGAAATATTCAGCGGCTTCGGGTTCGACGGTTTCACCGAAAAGTTCAGCGACGTCGCAGCGGCCGCCACGGAACGAATTCGAGGTACGTATTTTAGTTCCCAAATCCTTACACACTGATTTCATGGACAGGACTGACACTTTCTTTTATCGGTATCAGCCGCGGCGGGTTCCGATTTAGGGAAACACGCGATTCGGTCTGTGACGGACGTTGGGAAGGAAATCGGGAGCCTGGCGAAGCACGTGACCGGGGAGGACTTAGCAGTGAAGGGTGCTGATGGCGATACTTTGGGTGAGTCACGCAATCGCACGGATAGTGGGACTGTCACACAAAACTCGAGTGAAACCCAAACCCAAACCTCGACGGCGACGCAGATGTGGAGCGCGTTTGGATCGATGGCGAAGAGTTCGCTCAAAGCGGTGGAGCGCGCCGCGAGTCAAGTCGTTTCCGACCCGAGCATAAAAAGCTTCGCGTCGAGATCATTGGACGCGGCGAAAAACGCGGTGACACGTCTGGAGAAAAAGGCGAACGAGTTTCAAAACGCCGTGATGTCCGCAAACGGCGGAACGGATGCGGCAACGATCTCGCGAATCGCGGACCAAGCCGGAGTCGCGTTGGAACAGGGGTTGATCGAACGTACGTATTGTATTTCCCAAATCCCGACAGTGTTTGCCCATACAGGACTGACACTTTTCTTTTACAATAACAGGCGGGTGCGCGGCGCACCTTGCACAACTGGAGGCGTTGGCGGACGCGGCGGATGCGTTTGCGGAAACGACTTGGGGGGAGGTTGGTTCTGGTGGTAACGGCGGTGAATCGAATTCCTCGAACGGCGATCGATTCGTCGTGTTCTCGCCGCGAGCGCTTGACGCGATCAATTTGATTTTGGACGTCGAACGCGATACCTCTGATTTGGACGGCGACGCAGATGAAACGTCGTCATCCACAAACGATGCTGATGTCCGAAACGCGGGCGGCCTGATTCCAGGTGAAGACGCGTCCGAGCTGACGAGCGCGATGCGCACCGACGGCGTCGACGCTTTGGCGTTTGCGTTGCGCGTCGCGCGGAACGCGTTTCGCGACGAGCTCGGCGAAAACGACAGCAGCGACGCTTTCGAAAGCACCCCGGAGACGCAAACGATGTCGGGAAACGATTCGCATCCGGGAAACGATGCACGAGATATCACCCGTAGCAGCACCAGCATGCATGCCACGCTACAAAACAAGACCACGAGGGACGCCGCGTTGATGGCCGCGTTACTACACGCGATGGAACCCCTCCTCAAAGACGCCGCGAGCCGAGTCGCGGACGTCACTGCCGCGATTGTCGCGCACGTGACAGATATCGCGTCGAGTTTAGAGGCGGATGGGGCATCAACAGATGGGTGGCCGTTACCGTTACCGTCGTTACCTGACACCCGAGACACCCGAGACACCCAAACACCGTCCGACGTCGCGTTCGCGCGCGCGCGCTTGATACGCGGCCGGGTCCGTTTGATGGTCGCCGACGCAACTACCATCGCGGACGCGTTCGTGGAGACCGCGATTGGGGCGGTCAGTGATTGCGAGACAGGGGACGGGGAGGGATTCCGCGGGTTTGTTTCGGAGCGCGAGCGAACAGAAACTTTAGCGCTCGCGACGCGATTGGCAACCGCGACGGCGACGCGGTTAACGGAGGTGGCGGTTGGGTACGCCGCGGACGCGACTCGGTGTCTGCGCGCGGTCGTCGCGGCGTCCGCGGAGGGGAACGCAGGGGTGGGATGGGAGTGAAGAGATTGGGTCCGTTGTGTTCGATGGGGCTTTTGGCTTTTCAAAACAGTAAAGGCAAACGCCGGCACACCCGCGCGCGCGACGCGGCCGTCACTTGCTTGGCTAGTAACACGTGAGCATAGGGAAACGCGGTCATTTCATCTTTTCGTCGTAAGAGGCGGTCATTTCATCCACGGAGGTGGGCAGCGTGGTTCGGCTCTTGACGTACTCAACCAAACCTCGCTCCCGCGCTGTGACGGCCATGTGAAACGCGAGATCGCCAAGCCGTGCCTTTGCGTGTTGTTGTCCTGGATCTCCATCACAGTCGTGGTACACGTGGCCTTCACCGCGGACTCCGGGCCGAGGTGCGCGAGGTTGTACTCGATGGGGAACCTGTGTTTCGTCGGGCCGTCCTTGTAAAATCTCGCAATCACGTCGACCATTCGTCGCTTCGTGCCGTCGTCCGGATGCACGGGCACCCATTGACTTTTTGGAATGGCTCCCACCGTGAGGTTCGCGCCGTCGGTACCTGCGCGCGTGGATATTTGGATCACGGGACAGTCGTTCCAGTGGATGTAGCACAGGACCTGCAGAAAGTGCCCCAGGCCCGACATCAACGAGAGATACCCCGCGGTCACGTCGATGTCCGCTTTGTACTCCCGCTTGTCCTGCGCGCGGGGTCTGGCTACCTTCCTTTCCACACACCTTCTTATGGCGCTTCCAGTCCGTTTCCTGGCACGCTTTGCTGCAGTACACCATGACCTTGCAAAATCCGCAGTACTTCTTGTCGCGGTCAACCGGAACAGCGGCGGAACAGGCTTCGCAGCACACGCTGTACGTTTTTTCACCACGGTCACCCGGGTTGAATCTGTTACCGATGTCGGTCGGGAGGGGCGTGAACGTGAACGACTGAACGTCCGTAATGACCGGAGGGTTCTTCACTCTTCGCAGCCTCTCGGCGAGCATGTACGCTTGCATGTTCTGTGACTGTACATTGTCGGGGTCGTTGGCGAGCGCCTTGTCGTTCCACTGCTCACACAGCACGATGTTCCTCTCCACTCCTTCGGGGGCGTGGAAATACATGTTGGCCAACTCGAACTGGGACTTTGCATCACCCGCCAACTCGAACTGGGCATTTGCATCACCCTGCTCAGCGGCCTCACGGACTTTTTGTTCATGTATCTGGCCGCCGAGAACCATCTGCAACGAGCGCACCCTGCGCAATAAGTACTCGAACTCCTTTGGAATCTCCATCTCTTCCTCCATCTCGCTTGTGCGTCTCGTTGTGGCGCGAGATCTTACGCCAAAAAGCGTTATTATTTCTGGGAACGGCCGAGCGGGAGAATTGCTGACGTGCCATCGATCGATGTAGATATTTTTGTCCCCTCTCGGAACTGCACCACGGCAGACCACCACGCGCCCCCAGCGGTTCCAAACCTCTCCCGTCGCTTTCGTCTATCTCGCCGCCGCCATGTTCGCCACCACCGTCGCGGCAAACAACCTGACCTGCGGAGGTCGTGTCACCACACGACCTCCGCGCGTGTCGAAAAAGCTCATCGTCCGGGGTGAAGCGTCCTCGTCGGACGGAACGGTCGCGAAAACGAACAAAGTCGCCCTTCCGTCGTCCGTTTCCCTGCCAAGACGAACCGCGCTGTTGGCCGCCGCGTTGGCGCCTTTGACACTGGTCACCCAACCCGCGTTCGCCGCCCCAGCCAAGAAGTCCCCGCCAACCCCCGAAGTGTCCTTCGGGCTGCTCCGAACCGACATAAAGGGATTGATGAAAAAGGATGGCGATTTCGGCCCGACCATGGTGAGGCTGGCCTGGCACAGCAGCGGTACGTATGACAAGATGACCAAGACCGGCGGCAACGGGGGTGGGACAATCAGATTCAAGGAGGAGCTGGCGCACGGCGGCAACGCGGGTCTTGACAAAGCGGTGAAACGCTTGGAGCCGCTGAAAAAGAAACACCCCGAAATCTCGTGGGCGGATCTCATCGCGTTCGTCGGGGTGGTCGCGATCGAAACCATGGGCGGCCCACAAATCAACTTTTCATACGGCCGGGTCGACGAGATGGACCCTGCGAAGGTCACACCAGACGGGCGCCTGCCCGACGCGGACAAAGGCGACGGCCCGGGGCCCAAAACAAGGAAAGGATTGCGGGACGTTTTCGCGCGCATGGGGTTTGGGGACCGGGAAATTGTGGCGCTTTCGGGGGCGCACGCCTTGGGGCGGTGCCACGCAGGTACGTATTTGTATTTTCCATATCCAGGCACACTGTTTGCTCATACAAGACTGACACTTTTCGTTCACAATCACAGACGCGTCCGGGTACGTCGGCCCGTGGTCCGGCACGCCTTGGCTTTTCAACAACTCGTACTTCGTGCTTCTGAAAGGGCTTGAGTGGACCCCCGATGACACCAAGGCGAAGTTCCAATACAAAGACCCTAGTGGCAACCTGATGATGTTACCCAGCGACATCGCGCTGATTGAAGACAAGAAGTTCAAGAAGTACGTCCTGGAGTACGCGAAGGACCAGAAGGCATTCTTTACAGATTTCGCGAGCGCGTTTGAAAAGCTGGAAACGCTCGGCACGAAGAACCTGACCCCACTCAAGGCGTAATACGGGTTTAACTGTATTGTATTAATACGAGTATTGTACGGGTATTGCAGTGCGGTGATATGAGTGATGAGTAGAGACATGAGAGGAAAAAGAGGCAAGACACAGGCCGACAATAGAATCTTGAGAGGAATAAAAACAAGACACCGAGAGACGAAAGACAAGACGCGCCTCCGAAGAAAGAAGGAATAAAAATGTTCAATATCAAGACACACAACACACAACACACAAAACGTATCTACCACACCGTTACCCACGATTGCCGTTACCGTTGGTGCATCGCCATCCACTGCGTTTTGGTGAACGGCTTTAAAAGTCCGTGTTTTTTCTCCTCGCGAATCGTGCTTTTGGCGCCGGCGTACGCGTGCCCCGGGAAAACGTCGACGTCGTCCGCGATTTCGCGCGCCACGCGGGCGAGCGAGTCGAACATCCTGTTTGGGAAAAAAAAGACGTCAGTCTCGAGTCTTAAGCGTGGGTGTACTTGGTAACGTGTATGAGGGATTGGCATGCGCAATCAGTCACCCGTAATCGGTCCTTCGTAGTGGGTATGCGTAAACAGTCACCGTAATCGGGCGGAACAGTCGTACGGGATTCGGAGTGGCAAATACGCACCGGTCCGCGGACGCGTCGGGAAGGTCCAGTCTTCCGCAGCTTCCGGGAAAGATGGTGTCGCCCGAAATGAGCAGCCCGGCGCCGTCGCCAAACTTTTTGCCCGTTACCTGTCCGTCCACGAACAAAACCATGCTTCCCGGTGAGTGCCCGGGGGTGTGCGTGGTGTTTATTGTGACGAATCCTTCGGAACCGATTTGGATGACACCGCGGGTACCTCCGATTTCGGTCAACCGCGTTCGCGCGACGCCGGCATCCCTGATTGCAAAAAAGTAAACGTCAGTCTCGTACGGGCAATCGCGGAGGCGGCGTGTGGTGGGTGGGAAACACGCACCGCGCGATGGAACCCGCGTCTTCGGCGTGGCAATAGACCGGGCCGTCCGTGGCGTTCGAGATCTGCTTCAAACCGGGAACAACGATACCGAGCGCGTCAAACGGCGCCGGCGGTTTCCCCCCGACGTGGTCGAAGTGGTCTGCGTGATTGTGGTAACGAAAAAGGTCAGTCTGGCAAAACAGTAAATAGTCACAACGGGGCAGTACGCAGTGTTTGCGTTTGGGAAAGCCAGAAACACGTACAGTGCGTCGCGATCGCGCCGGTGAGCTTCATCTTGTCGTTATGTATCACCGCCAAAATGCCGTCCACGTCCCAGCACGCGTCGATCACGAAACACTCCTTCGTGATGTAGTCGCCCACCACGTAGATGAAGTTTTTCATCTGCGTCGCGGCGGCGAATATCTGTCGCTTTACCGGATCGCCCACCGCCGATTGTGGAAGCGCGATGTCGCGTCCCGGTAGTAACTGCCGGAAATAAAACCGCGAGCCGGACGCTTCCGTTGCGCAGGTGAGTCTTCTTTTTATGACGACATCGCCGGGTTTCAACGAAAGCGCGGTTTTGTAGGCGACGCCCGCGTTTGCGAAATCGTTGGTTTCGAAGAACACCTCGCCGAGACGGAAGTAGCCTGATACGATTAACAAGAAAGCGTCAGTCGCTCGTGATGTTCGTAACTTGTACGAGCAAACAGTGCGTATGTGGTGTATTTGTAAGAGCCTCGAGTACTGGTAAGAGTTACCAGTAGTAAGTACGTTACTACTAGTGGAAATACTTCCGTTGAATGACTAGTGTAGTCAAACAGGGGCTGTGATCAGGAAGGCGGAACGTGGCAAATGGGAAAGGTCCCGAAATACCTTTCTCCCATTTCGGTCGCAACACCACCACGCGTTCCGCCGCCTGTCGCGCCAGCGGGAACAGTTTCTCCCGCAGAAAACACAGCGAAAGGTTGGACTGCACCGCGCCGGCTTGGTCGTCGTTTGGTGCCAGGGGCAAACACGAAGTATACCTGCGAATCGCCCCAGCCACGTCGCCCGAGGCGAGCAACGAAGCCCCGTCGGCTTTTAGTTCGTCGAAAGACATTGGTACCGAAAATGGATTACTGACGACTGGCGATACCAAAGGTGCGCCACTTCGAAAAGCAGGTGTATCAAAGTAGGTATCTGGCGCGTTCCTGATTCAGCGGCACCGGCGCGTCGTGTGTTCAACAACCTTGCCGTCAGCAATCGCGTGCGTCCCGTAATAACGAGACCATCAGTCGCGTCAGATGAAAAACAACTCTTTTTTCGTTCTTTGCTTTTTTTGCCACGTTTACGAAACCTTCAACCGAATCTCAGATTGCGTCGCGCAATCGAAGCAGCGCAGAGGTCGGTGTCTGTGTGTTACTCCGAGTTCGCACTCGAGTTTTCACCCACCACACCCAAGGAGATACTTTCGATGTTTGGAGGCGGCGTTCCGTTTGGGGCGATACACGGCGGTCGGCGCCGGGGAGGCGGCACCGACCCGTGGTTTTTGATGTTAGCGTTTCAGCTTTACCAGCAAATCGAACGGTTAGGTCCGGACAAACCCGCACTGACGCTTGGGTTCATGTGCGTTCTCGCGTCTTCGCACTTCGGTGTGTTCGGGATGCTTGGTTTGCCGAGCCCCCTGGAACTGATGGGTGTGTATGACTCGAGAGACGCGTGCTTGAGCCCGATTCGGATCTTCTCCCTGACCCGAAAATCCTGGACCGGGTTGTTAACTTTGTTTGGATTCTCCGGGAACAACTCGTTCTGGTCTTCTTTTAAATTCACGGGAGGGGAGTGGCACCGAATCGTCACGTCTCCGTTCGTGTTCGGCGACGACGTGCATTTAGTCATCAACCTGTCCTCGTTCCTTTTCCAAGGCGCGCGTTTGGAGCGCAAGTTCGGACCGGCGAGGTTCGCGAAGTTTTTGCTGATCATTTTTCTCGCCACGCAAATCGCATTCGTCGCGCTCGCCGAAACCTTGCGGCGGCTAAACGTTTTGGACGTCACGAGAGGCTGCATTGTCGGAATAAGCGGTTTAAACTTCGCTACCAAGACATACCTCTCCATCACGGAACCAGGGCCGGTACAGATGTGGGGGTTCATAATCCCCGGAAAGTTCGCGACAATCGCGGAGCTGGGCGTGATTCACCTCCTGCATCCGCACGCGCCGAGTTTGGTGTACCACGCGACGGGCGCCCTCGTCGGCGCTTACGCGGCGCTCTGGGAAGGACATACCTTTGCCTGCTGGAGATATGTCAAGCAACGCACACGCGTGTTTCGCCAAACACGGTCAAACACGGTACGTCCGGACCCGCCTCCGGGCGTGCGCGAGGCGAACGAACGCGCGGCGGCGGGCGGCGCGTCGAGCGGCTTTGGTCGGTTCCTCGTCCTTCCCTTTGGCGTGCGCCGGCGACGAGGAAACGCAAACGGCGCGACTCCAGCTGACCTGAAGCCTGGCACCCGGGTCGTTCTCGCCGGCCTGAACGCGGCCGCGATGAACGGGAGCTGGGGAACCGTGGCAGGTACGCGTGTTGCGCGTTTCCCAAATCCCAGCCTCCCGTACGTGCCCACACGACGAAACGAGACGTTAACCACTTTCTTTTATTTGTCGTAAGGGCCGGACGCGAAAACGCCGGAGCGCGTTCGGGTGAAACTGGACGGCGGCGCCGAGTTTTCGGTGCTGCCCGGCAAGTGCGTCGTGGTGGACGCGGATGGGCGGTGAAGGAGGCGTGCAGATTTAGTCATGTTTTTTTGGCAAGACGAGTTGGTAAGACGTGACAACAGTACCCCCCGCGTCTCGGTTCAAACCTTTAGTCATGTTTTTTAGAAGACGAGTTGGTAAGACGTGACCTTCGTAAACCCCCGCCTCTACGTTCAAACCCTCAAACCCGCACCACCACGAACCGCCACACCGGTCTCCACTTTCCCTCGCACACCAAGTCCCTCTCCGTGGGAACCCCGAGCGGGTTCCGGGTGAGCCACCGCGGTTTTTGGCGCGGGTCGAACGTAAACGCGGAGGCGTCGGCGGTTTCTTCTGTTTCGTCATCACCAGCCAGCTCGTTGGAAGGTGCCTCGAAACTTTCTGGACTCGTCTCCGCGTTATTTCCAGGCGCCTGCCACCGGTACTGGTGCGCCGGGAACACGTGGTTGAAGTTTTCTTCGGTGTTTTCTGCAGACTCATTAGTGGCCTCCCGCTTTCCCCCACCGCTGGCGCTTTCGCACTTTTCGATCAGTTCTTTTTCCGTGGCCTCGCCGAAGCACGCGAAGCTTTGTTCATCCAACGTAAAATTTTCGTCGCACCGAAAAACCCCCTGCATCTCCCGCGCCAAGGCCAAGACGTCGGACGCGCAATACACTTTTCTGCCTTTTTCCAACACCAGCGATAACGTGTTGACGAACTCGGGTGTCACGACTCTTCGCGACGCGTGTTTCCGACGCGACCACGGGTCCGGGAAAAGAATCGTGACGAACCCTATTTTTGGCGGTTGCTGGTGACCTCTTTCGGCACTCGACGCTTGGCACGATTTTTGACACTTCTGCAGCTCGTTTATTCTCGACGCATCACACGTTTCACAACCAAACCACGCACGCAACGTGACGTTCGCGTTGCACGCCACGAAGTGCAGGTTGTCTATAGAGTCGTCGTCGTTTTTTGTCCAGGCGTGGCTTGAGTCGTCGTTCTTTCCATCCTCCGCATTCCCAACAGCATCACCCCCAGGCTCGTTTCCATCCCCAGCGTCTTGTTTTTTTTTCCCTGCTTTCGTGTGACTTTTCGTCCACCGGTTCGCCTCCAAAACGATGGGCGCGTAGATTTCAAGTCCGAGCAGGTTCATTTTTGTTTCCGTGAAACTCTCGAACCGCTCGCGATCCACGCTCGCGCATTTTTGCAGAAACCTTCCCTTCGCGCACCCGATGTCGATGAACAGCGGCAGGGAGGAATCAGCGAACACGTCACACCAATTGGGGCACGCCGTAGCCCTTCGGTGATGCAACGCCATCGGGTTGGTCAGTTTCTTCATACGGCGGTGGATGTTGGTTTTTTTTTTCACGATTGGGTTTTTTTTGTCCGAGCCGCCGCTTTCTTTGTCGAAAACGACATCGGATGTCTCGCCGTCGTCGTCGTCCGCCCCCGATCCCTCCTGTTCTGGTCTGGACACGACCGTTCGGGATAAATCGGTCGCGTGAAGCGAACAGAACCCAGTGTGTTTCCCGTCCCCCGCTCGTGATGCGCAGAACCGCCTTCGCCGCGGGATGTACTGCGCGCACTGCCCGGGGGTTCGTTTTTGTTCCGCGATTTGAAGCTCGGCGCGTTTCAAGGATTGATACACAAACTCCCATTCCGAGTCAGCTGCGATGTGCGTCCGGGCGCTCTTCACACCGGTGTCACGTTCGAAAGTTTCGTCGCGGCGCGCGAGCTCGGCGCGAAGAGAGGGAAGGTCCAGGGGCGCATCGAAAATGCCGGGGCCGTCCATGACGTCCGGGCGCCGACGAACTCTGATGAGAAGTGTCCCGAGAATTTCCCGAAACAAAAAATCAGCATAAGAGACGCCGCCGACACTTTCGCGATCCAGTCGGTGGAGCGCCGGTGGTGCGCGACTGGACATGGCGACGCGCGAGTCCGGGCGGCTAGGGGCACGGCTTACCGCGGCGGCGTGGAGAGCTGCGGCGTTTCGATTCCCGGCGGCGCGGCGCTGGTGCGACGGGTATGGGCAAACAGTGTTGGCATCGAAGATCGGAGTCGTGGCAAAGTCGGCGCCGACGTTTCGGGATGGGTGCCGGCCGGGGGTGATCAGGACGGGCCGACAAGACGCATGGCGATCTCAAACTGGACAAACCTCAAACGCATCGTCAGAGCAACGCAACTCGCAGCCGACTGGTACCACGGCTGACTGGTACGACAAGCGGTGCGTGAGGCCGTGGGTGGCGCCTCCCGGCTGGAGTCACCACGTGTCATTCGCGTCATCCACGGGAAACAGTTCGAGACTCGTGAAACATCAGGTTGGCGGTTACCTTCCGATTGCACAGGACCGCGGTTTCGCGTCCACAGCGGAGGCGTCGTCGTCGGGCACGCCTCATCGTCTTGAATCGCGCGCCGAGTTCGACACGTCCGAGCGAGGAAAGCCTCGTCATGAGACGAAGGAGGGTACCGCCGGTGCGAAACAGAAGAAACCGAACCCGCGCAAACCGAAATCGAAACAAACCAAAGCCACAGCAGAAACACAACAGGTACCAACGGTAAGGAGGGACGATGCCGTGGTACGGTACGGGGCGGTCACCTACAAAAAGCCGTCGTCCAAGTCCGTTTCCAAAGATGACGAGCAGAAACCTGAAAAATCCCCGGAACAGAAACTGCGACTGAAACTGGAAAAGCAAAACGCGAAGTTACACCGCCGGTCCAAGGAAACCAGCAAGCGGTTGCGTTCGGGAAAGCGACAAAGCCTGGGAGGGATGCAAACCTGGATATTGGAAAACGAACAACGGCTGGACCGGTTCACCATTCACTTGGCGTGTAAATTAGTCGCGCAGCACGCGGCGATTGAAAAACGAAAGGTACGGCCTTGGGCCTTTCACCGAATCCCGCCGACTGTTCACGGACCCTCTGTGACGTCCACTAGTCATTAAAAGGAAGCATCCTACATACAGCACAAGTAGACTGTTTAGACTGTTTGCCCATACAGTACACTCAAGACTGACCCTTTTTTTTTCCACTAAAAGAAAAACGACCACGACCGCGGCGTGTTTCGAATTGGCAATTTTAAAGTTAACGTCATTGACGGCAGGGACGAAGAAACGGTGAGTAACTCTGCGCAAATACCCACTGCCAGTAGGGCTAACAAAGCTTTGTGGACCGCGATCGGCCGAATCGCGGGCGAGGTAACCAACGGCCACGAGTGGAGCCGGCTGCTTGACGCCACGGCGCGGTTGTTGAAAGCGGGAGTCGGAGACGATTTCGGTGACGTCGGCGTTGGTGGTTTGGACAAAGATGTTACTTACTCGGACCTCGTCAAGCTCGCCACACTGAACGCCACGCAGTCCGGAACCCAATTTGCGAAAGAGTGCGCCCCATCAGACGTCGTGGGTAACCTGCGCGCGCTAGTCTGGATTAGCGAGAGCAAGCACTCTGGTTCGATTTCTAAAAACGGCGCAAACGCAATCGCGCAGGCGGCGTACACGAAAGCGGTGGAGATGAGCGACTTTGAACTAAAGAGCGCGATTATTTTCCTGGACTCGCTGTGCAAAGTCGAGAAAAGCATGGAGGGGAAGGGTAATGGGAATACAGTCTCTACTTTTGGCGGTGCTTTCGATGGGAATGCACCCAACGATAACAACACTTCAGGAAAGAAGAAGAAGAAGAAGGGTACGAAAAACTCCGCTGTCGAAAAAAAAACGAAAAGCGAAAAACTCGTCGACAACCTATCCTTCGCCGACGGCTTCGTCGCGAGTCGCGCGCTCGTGAAATCCGTAATCGCGGCGCGGCAAAACGGGACGCTTCTTTCGATTTCACGGAAACGGCCGCCGCGGAAACTGAAAAACGACCCCGATGTTTTGGTGGACCGAGTTTTGGCGGAAACCGTGAAACACGCAAAGAAGGGAAAAGGAAAGAAGAGTATAGCGGAGGACGCTGGTAAGGAGGACGAGTAGTTATTATTAGGGTCAGGTGGTTATTTTTAGCGAAAAGAAGTCCCGGCAAAGGTGTTGTTCCCAAAGCAAAAAGAAGTCCCGGCAAAGGTGTTCCCAAAGCAAAAAGAATTCCCCATAAAAGGTATCCGATGATCCTGCAAAAAGAATACCAGGTAAAGATACCTTCCATCTACACCCGCCGCACGTGCGAATACTTCCCACTCCCGATGAACCCGTTTAAAACCGCGTTGGAGCCGTCGCCGGCGACTTGCGTGCCGTCCCCGAGCGTCGCGCCGGACCGTAAGTTCGCCACGAAAAGAGGCGGCACTTCGAACGATCGCGCGGACGAGTCGACTCCTTGTTCTTGAGTTACTTCTTTCCCGGATTCGCCGTCCACCAAAACGTCCACTGGTGTCGAGGATACCACGGTGACTGATGTATGAGTAGTGTCACCACCCGCGAAATAATCAGTTGACGTACCCTCAACATCAGTGTCCTTCGCCTTAGGCTTGTTTTTCTCGTCAAACAAAACCCGATTATTCAACTGCGCCTCCGCCGCGCCCTTCAGCGCAACGTTCGTCGCGTCCGCGAACCGCAGGGCGTCCAGGTTATCCCGGACCTCGTCCGCGAGGGTTTTCAGCAATCGCATTTGTGCTAGTTGTTCTTTTTTTAACACGCACTGGGTTTCCTCGGACGCGAGCGTAGCGCGGCGCAGTAACAAGTCGCGTCGCGAAGTGGCTTCGGCGATTTGGGTTTCCAACGCGGGAACGGACAGTTCGGATAATCCGTATTTTTGTGTTTTCTTTCCCTCCCACGTACCCTCCATCGGATTCGAGTTGTTTCCACCGTCTCGGACCGGTTTGCGTTCCCTCGTCGCCGCGCCAATCACGGGAACCCGGCGCAGCAACGGAACGGAGCGGAAAATCCCGCCGGCGCGTTTCGGTTTGTTTCGGTTCGGCGCCGGCGGTGGAGTTGGCGGAACGGGTTCTGACGTTTCCAAAACGACGTCGTGTCCGTCGGTTTCTCTCGTGATTCGCGGCGTGTCAAACCTCCACAACAACCCGCGCAGCTCGTCGTCGCCCAACCCCGGGTGCTTCGCGAGTAGTTTTTTGGTTTCGAGGGAAATTAGCTCGTCGTGCGCGTTCCGCGCGTCTGCCAAAACCCGTAACTCAAAGAGTTCCTTTTTCACTTTTTCGTCGTGCAGCTCGCGAACGCGTCGCTTGCACGAATCGAGAGCCATTTTTCGAAGGTCAGTATTGACCTTAAACTTGTCGTTGATGTCGTGCACCGCCGCGCCAGCTATGGCGGCGGAAACGACGCCTTGGAACGTTCCAACCTCTACTTGATCCATCGCGTCCGCCAAGGGGGAATCCACCACCAGCGCGTACCGCCCGATTTCGGTCAAAAGCAAAGCTTTGTCCAACCCAGTACCAAACCACGATTTCACCTCGTTCCACAGGTAATACGCGCTCACCAAGCCGATCAGGCTGGCGTGCGCCATCGGTGACACGTCCAGGGTTTGGAACCCGTGCTTCGGGTCCTTAGCTCCTCCTTGAAAGTTTTTAGCTTCCTGCGCTTTTAGCGCGGCGTCTCGCGCCCAACTCCCGAGTGCGTTCTCCGCGCTCCCGTCCTTGACCATCTCTTTCATGTACTCCTTCATTAGTTCGTCGTCATTTAAATCGGATGCGTCGTCGTCGTCCAGGCCGGTTTCGTTTTTGTCGGAAACTTCCGATGAATAAAAGAAAATGTCAGTCTTTCGTAATGTGATGAGTGAGTAATTACTCTGGACAATCGGCAAGACAGTCGGAGGGATTTGGGAAACGCGGGGACGTACCGTCGTCGTCGTCGTCGAAATCGTGTCCTCCGTTTCGCAAATCGTTTTTCAAATCGTCGTCGGGGGTGTCGTCGCCCAGCGAAAACCCGCCCGACGGTTTGCCTGTGCCGTTGCTACCACCCGAACTCCCTTTCCGAACCTCGATCCCGGGCATGGCGAACCCTGACAATTTCCTGTTCGGTTTCGTGTGCGTAATCGCGGTGAGCATCGCGGCGAGGGCTTTCCTGTGATTGTGAACGAAAAGTGTCAGTCTCGATTGGGAAAACAGTGTTGGGATTTGGTAAATACAAAACGTACCTGGTAACGTCCCTTTGGGTCTCGTTCTTAGCGACTCGCAACGAAGCTTCTTTTTTAATAGCCGCCCTGACCATCGCGGCCAGGTCCTCCAGATTGAAAAACCACGGCCGGTACATCTGCGCGTTTGTGACGGAAATTCCAGAATCGCCGCGCATAGCGAGCTTCACGCCGAGCGGGAACGGGTCTTTCGCGGTTTCGATTTCTTTTTTGTGGACGGTTCCAGGAAGAATCGAACCTCGACCGTCCACGTGCACAAATCCGGTAGACCCGTCTCCTCCTCCGGAGCCGCCGCCACCCGGCATCACCACGTGCACCAAGGGCGACGAGAACACGGGGGTATCAACCGGGACGTTTGACGGGCCTAAAAAAGAAAGTGTCAGTCTCGTATGTAATGTGTATGAGTAAACGGTCAGGGCAGAGGTAATAACCGTCCCTTCGTCAGGACGAGTATGGGCAATCCCGCACGGCGGAACGTGGTAAATAGAAAAAGTCCGTACCTCCGCGCCGCGGGCACTCGCCCACGGAGACGCAGGTTTGGTCAACCGCTCTCGTCGCGACGAGCGCGTCCGCCGCTTCGTCGGAGGTTACTTTTGAACGCTCGGCCTCGGAGAGAACTGATTCAAAGTCAATCGCGTCGTCGTCGCGCCTCGCGTCGGTGTCACCACCCTCCCCGGTCCCAACCAATCCATCACTCCCAATCCTTTCCTTTCCCGAATCAAGTCGCGAAGACACGGCCCGGAAAGAACCGCATGTCGGAAACGAAGCTCCTGACATAACCTGGCAGATTAACAAGAAAGTGTCAGTCTCTCGTAATATGTATGAGTAAACAGTCACAGTAATCGGGCCGATCAGGGAGGCGGAATGTTTTAAATGGGAAAGGCCCGTACCTTGAAGAAACCAGCCGGCGCGCCGTCGTCGGCTTTTGAAGTTTCGCCGACTTCGAAGGAAAGCCACGCGTTGTGTAACAGAATTTCACCGCTGCCTAATTCCGACGTCCCATTATCCGGCGACGCGGCGACTGTTTTAACTTCATCGTTGGAGGTAGGCGTAGGATTACTACCTTCGCGTAAAGCCGAGTAACCCTTTTCCTCGCCAAACGGAACGTACGGCAAAAACAAATCGTACCCCGTTAGCAACGGCGCCACGCGGTTCGCCACGCCGTCGCCGACGACGTCGGGATTCGACCCGACCACGGCGGCGACGTTTGCGTACGGAACGTCGCCGTGCATTTGAAGCAAAGCGACCGCGTCGTTTCGCGATGCCGAAACCCCGATGCCCCGCTTCGCCGCCAAAACCGGGTTGGCCCAGCCTTTGCACAGCGACGCGTACGCGCTTGACACGTTTCGGCCCGCGATTGTTAGACTCACCAGCAGCGGTTTATCGCTCGGTCGTCGTATTCTTCGTCGGCCAAAACTCCTGTGCGACAACCCGAACGGCCGGTTCACAACCTCGCCCCATCTCTGCGCAAGATCTTTCTCCGGGAAATACGCGGAAGGGCCGTTTGACCGGTTTTGCGTCGCGACTGACGTGAGGTGTTCGAGATTCGCGGAGATGGCATCGTCGACGTCAAGATGGGAAGATGATGACGCTGCTGCTGCTGCCATTGATGATGTCTCGCCGCCGTTTGCATCAAGCGTCGCGCAGAACGCCTTGTCTCGCTTCATGGACACGCGCAGTTCACCCAGCGCACGACTCGCGTCCCTTTCGTTCGTCGCCAGGAACACGCGCTCGGTGTTTTTTTGAACGGACGTGTACGCGTTACTCGACAACGACGCTTCAGGATCGTTCGCATCTTTCACCCGCTTCCTCCTCGCATCGTCATCTTTTCGGAACCCAACCGGCGGCGGCCTCGGCGGCCACCCCACCAGCGGGTCCCCCGACCTCCCGTCGGCAAGGTAATACACCTCCCCCACGAACGCGGCCGCGCCCTGTGACGCGACCGTCACACTCTGCCGTGGCGTCATGGCACCGCGCCCTAGCCTCTGATGAGCCCCGAGGAAAACCTGCGTGAGAAAATAAATTTAGCAGAAACTGCTTCAGATCGAGCAGACCATGTTCAGTGATGGGACGCAAGCGGCGCGGTCGCGTCCTCGCCGCGCTCGCCTTGGTCGCGGCCGCCGCGGTATGCGCGCGCGGGTGGTACGCGGGGTCCACCGATGGAATTGATTCAGTGGACACGGAACCCAGCGGGAATGTCGGGTCGTTGACGCGTGAGTTCAACACACTCGGCGATGAAAAGGTGCCCACCGAGGAGAAATTCGGGACGCCGAAGGAAACACACGGTGACCTGGAAAGAGACGAGCTACGACCGAGTCGCGCGGAAGATGTCGCGTCATCAAGAACAAAAACAGTGACACCCACAAACAACCCTGTAACACCTAACCCCGAGCCCGGTATTCATGGTGCCCCGCTACGCGAATCGGACGAATCGGAAATCGGCGAAAAAAAAGATGCTTCTAAAAAAACACAGCATTCCAAAAACATCGTCCACGCCGTCGACGAAGCCGGTCGCGCCGCGAGGTTCGGTTTCCCCAAAAACGCCGCATTGTCAGCAACCTTCGCCACAATCGACGTGGTTGATATGTTACACAACTGGCACAATCACGCAGTCGGCGCGGGGCTACCGAACATAGTAGTCATCGCGCTTGACGAGAAAATCGTGCAGTGGTGAGTCTTTCCCAGTCACCACGTTCCGCCTCCCTGATTGCACATACTCGTACCAGAAGGGACTATTACCTCTGCCCATTACCCTGACTGCTCGGCTCGATTACTCTGACTGTTTACTCGTACCAATCCCTCATACACATTACGAGAGACTGACACTTCCTTGTTAATCCCAGGTGCGTTGGAAAAAACATCCGAGTCCTGGACGCGTCGGCGCTGATCGACGTGGACACGTTAACTAAACCCACCGACGACAAAAGCGTGTTCATAGGCCACCGAGAGCGGAAACACGTGTTTAACAAGATCGGCATCGTGAAAACCACGGCTTTGTTGGCGTTACTAAACGCGGGGTTGGACGTTTTGATTTCCGACGTGGACGTTGTTTGGCTCAATTCGCCCGCGAAGTATTTCAAATCCGGCCAGGTTCGTGTTGTATTTACCAATCCCGGACGACTGTTTGCCCATACAAGACTGACACTTTTTTTACAATCCAGGCGAAAAACGCCAAAGTCCTGGTTTCCAGCGATTGCGTTTTCGGGTTCGAACCTGGACGGGCTGCTTTTGACAAATTCGGACAAGCTCCCGATCCTCGCAACGCGGAGTTCAACACCGGTGTGCTTTTGCTGCGGCGCGGGCGGCAATCGGTGGATTTGGTGAACCGGTGGCTTGGCTCGCAGGTTGAATTCGCAGACCAGGTGGACATGAACGACCAGGTACGTATTGCGCGTTTCCCAAATCCAGGGACGCACTGTTTTACCTCTAACGCTGGTGACTGTTCAGACCGATTACTCTGACTGTTTGTCCATACATCGTCCAATACACGCCCAATACAAGACGTTAACCACTTTTCGTGCAACAATCGCAGTCGCACTTCAACAAGGTGATACACGAAGGCGGCGGTGGTCGAGAGGCGGTTGATTTCTACCCGAACGACGTGGTTGGGGATGACGATGTTGTCGACGCATTAAAAGAGTCATCATCACGGGATGATCAAGTTGTGACGGATGACGATGAGTCATCCGATGACTCGTTGGACGTTACACTCAGAAAAAAAGAGCCCGGGATCGATCCCTTACGAACCCCCGACGCCCAACTGTTCCCCGACGAATACAAAAAAGGACTGCGCCCGCGTTTGTACGTCTGCGGCGCCAACAAAACCTTCGTGGCGCTGTTACCCACCGGGCTGTTTTCAAACGGGCACACGTTTTTTGTCTCACACGTCGGTGAGCGCTCGGGTACGTGTCGGGGCTTTCCCACATCCCAAGACTGTTTACGGACCCTCTTTGAGTGTACTACTAGTAACATGTACTGGCACTGTTATAACTAAATACAGCACAAGTGCACTGTTCGGCCCGATTACTCTAACTGTTTGCTCATACACATTACGAAGTACACCCATACGCAAGACTCGCAACTGACCCTTTCCGTTCACAAAAACAGGCGTCGCCCCGTTCGCGGTGCACAACACGTACCAGTACAGTGGGACGGCGGGGAAGATCGCTCGGTTCCGGGAAAACGGTGGGATGTGGACGATGGACGGGGGGCGGTATTTCGGAGAAGATACTGATGACAACGACGATAAAAGTATATCGAACGTTGGTGTCGACAAAAGTCTATCGAACGTCGTTGACGGCAAAAATATTCCTGTCCATTACAAGGGGAGCGGTCTCGGTGACACTGAAAATCGTGCCACTCCAAACGAAGCCGGGTCTAACCCTAAAAAGTTCCTCTACCTGCGCTACGACATCCCCGGCCACTTAGCAGACCCAATGAATTCCTTAAAAACCCCGAAAGGAAACACCCCGTTTACGCATCTCGGTTTAATAACCTACCAAGTCAACCGCATCCGAGACGGTTTATTGCTAGGTACGTACCTAGCAATTTCCCAAATCCCGCCAAGACTGTTTGCCCAAACAATACTGACACTTTTCGAGAAAAACTCAGCCACCGAACTAAACCGAACCCTGATTCTCCCCCCGCTGCTGTGTACCTGCGACCGGTGGTTCAACCTTTTGCCGAACTGCACGCAAGGCGATTTACGGGTGCCGTTCCTGTGTCCCACCGATCACGTGTTTCTGATTGGCCCGCTTGATACATTCGACGGAGGAGGTACGGCCTTGGGCCTTTCTCAAATCCTGACACACTGTTTGCCCATACAAGACTGACACTTTCTTTTATTTATCGCAAGGGCGGTACGCGGAGCGCGCGTTTTTTGCGAATCGGGAAACGTTTTTAGCGAAGCGGTTGGGAGTTTTTGGTAATAGCAGTGGGGGTATTCAGGCAGGTATTACCGAAAACAGCGGCGACTCGGTAGATGTCAACGGCGTGGCGAGTGCCCATGCCGCTGGAAAACAAAGTTCAGCAGTACCTGCGCTCGGGCCGGTGGCGAAGCTCGTGTTTGACGGACCCGGGAGCTCTACTAAGAAGAGCTCGGACAGTAGCGGCGGCGGCGTGGCAGACACAAACAAAAAACAACCATTCGCGATACCGGGCGACACGGCTTCCCTTCCCGGGTTCTCGGGAGTAGACAGCGCCACGTCGAATGCGATCGCGTCCGTGAAGACGGGAAGCCCGCGGTACGTGCGCGTGAAATTCGGGAGCACCGTGGGTGACATAAAAAGAAACATTCAATTCGCCGCCGATGCAAAATTGTTAATCGTCGACAACCTCGCCCCAAACGCCCTCGCCGGGTTCGGCGACGATAAAAAAAATGAACGGTTTCACGAAAAACTCCTGCCAATCATTCACGAGTGGTGTTGCAGGAAAAACGGAACGGTGGGCCACCTGCCCACCAAGTTCGGGGTGTGGGAAACGGTCGGCGCGGGGGGGGTATCCACGGACAGCGAGTACGCCGGGGGCGAGAGCAGGGTGCTGGGGTAGCCGGGTAGTGGGGTAGGGCGGTTTTTGAAACAAGAGACTCTTTTTCATCAATCAAAACACCGCGTAGCCGTCAATCTCTCGCCTTCACAAACCCCCTCTCTACTGCGCCGCCTCCACGATCTGTTCCTTCGCTTTGGAAAACGCACCAACCAGCGCCAGCAGTTGTAACCGCTCGTGCGTGACGTACGCCAGCCTGTGTTCGCAATCCGCGAGCGCGACGATTAAACTCGCTCGCGCCGGTTGCGGCAGGTGCAACCGGAACACGTACTCGCACAGCAGCTTGCAGATATCGGAAAGCGCCAGGCCTCTTTGCGTTTTCGTCGCCGTGACTTGCGAAACCGCTTCGTGGAACGGCAGGTTCAACAGCATACCTGCGATGGCTGATACCGGTAACCGAAAGTGTCAGAATTGTATGGGCAAATATGGAGGCGGGATTTGGGAAGGCCCCAACACGTACCTTCGATATCGGCGGGCCGCGGTTGGCCGGTCGTGGCGTACACGTCGTCCGCTTCGATCGGGCCTTCGCCCGCTTTGATTGTGGAAAGAAAGTGTCAGTCTCTCGTGATGTGTATTACGTAAACAGTCAGGGTAATGGGCAGACGTAATAAACGTCCCTTCTGGTACGAGTACAAGCAAACAGGGAGGCGGGATGTGGTAAATGGGAAACACGTACCTTTCGCAAGGAACGAGGATTGCAAAATGTTCAAAGTGCGCCGCATGTCACCCGCGCCTAGCCCGGTCACGGCGTCGACGCCGGCGGGAGAAATGTCAAGACTCTCGCAAGTCACCACGTGCTGTACCCTTTCTCGGACACTGATACGATAAAAAAGAAAGGAGGGTCAGTCTCGTGTTGGAAATCAGGGAGGCAGAATGTGGTAAATGGAAAGGCCGTACCTTTCCGGACCGAGCGGCGCGAACCGGAACCGCGTGCACCGGCTTTGTAGCGCGGGAATCACCTTGCTCACGTAGTTGCCGATCAAACAAAACCGCGTGTGCTTGGTGTACTTTTCGATGATCCGCCGAAGCGCGAACTGCGCGTCTTTGGTCATGCTGTCGCACTCGTCCAAGATGATCAGCTTGAACCCTCTGGACCCGAACCGCATGGTGCTCGCGAAACTCTGGATCTCGTTTCTCACGACGTCGATGCCGCGATCTGATTGGTGAATTTTGAAAGATTGGGAATGAGGTGTTCGGGTGATTGGAAGGAAGGTGTTTTGAAAGATGGGAAGGAGGCGGTGGGAGTTGTTAGCCATTGCCACGCGTTGTCTTGTTTTTGCATCAAGTGCGCAAAAAGAAAAGAAAAGGTGGGCGATTTTTGAAACCCAAAAATCGCAGATCTGGGCGACGCGATGGGACCCGACTTCCCCCCCAGGCCGGCCTCTCGGCTTCGGTCCGGAAACGTACCGTCGGACGCGTTGAGTTCCAGCACCATCTGCGAGAACGACGTGCCGTACAGCTCCCTGGCCAGCGCCAAAATCGTTGAGGTCTTGCCTGTCCCGGGCGGGCCGTAGAGCAACAGGTGCGGCAGTTTGTCCTCCGCGCTGAGGCGGGAAATCGTATCCACGATGTCTTTGTGCGCGGCGACGTCCGCGAGTTTCGACGGGCGGTACTTCTCCACCCACATCTGGTTCTTCTTAGGGTCATTCTTAGGGTCATCGTTTCCGCTGTTCACGGGGGCTTTGCCGGTATCAGCCTTGCGCTTCTCCCCGACCGCGGGGTCGTTGTCCATGTCCATCAGAACCTGGTCGGGCGCCATTTTGTCGGATGGCGACTTGTTGCCAAAACTCAACTCGCGCGGTTCGACTCGCCGGCGGTGGTTCGTGCGTCTCGCGTCACCCGTGCGTCGCGTGGGGAACGATCGAGCGGGTACAAGTAACGTCGCCGTGCGGAACAAGCCAACTCGGTCGCCCAACGCGATCGCGACTATGGCGAGGAGGAAAGGAGTTTTGAGCCCAGGGTGCCTACGACGAGAGAAAGAACGATTCAAAGAGAAACCCGATCCCGAGGTTGTGGGCACACCGAGGTCGATTCAGGTCTCCAGAAAAAGAATTTGATTACAATCACCTCCCTATCGCCGCGGTCACTTCCCCGCCCCAACTAACTCTACGGCACGAGCTCATAAAGCCCCAGCAAAAACACCGCGCCGACCAGTGTAATAAACGGGTTGTCCCAGGTGTGCGGCGCAAAGGCTTCGGTGACGGTCAACAGCGGCGGCAGCAGCGCCAGGGCGGTAGCGTATTGGGGAAGCGAAAAGATGGTGAGGGGCTTTTTTTTGTACGAAAAGTGTCAGTAGTGTATATCGCGATGTATGGACAAACAGTCACCAGCTGAGAGATAAAACAGGGAGGCGGGATTTGGGAAATGCGGGGACGTACCTTTGTTCGGCAAGGAATCACCGCCAGCAGGGTGACGAAATAAACAACCGCGGACCCTTCCAGGGTACGTTTGAACTCGCCAGCGCAGCACCTGCCTTTGTACCAAAGCGCCCTGGCTCTGTATTTGTGCCTTCCGAACGCGATGCCGATGGGTTCTGCTAAGCCGTCGCCGAACACGTTGACCACCACCGGGATTAAAATAGCGCGCTCCGCGCCAGGCGGCACGGTTCCAGAACCGCGGTTCTGAAGGTACATGTACAGACCCAAAATCACCACGTAACCCCCCGCGAGTTGAGTTAAAAGCCACACCAGCGTGTGCGGCCGGTCCTGGGCTCGGTCGTAGGCTTTGAAAACAAGCATCAGGAACGTGCTTCGTCGCCGCGCTGGTTTAATCTGCAGGTAGAAAGGAACGAACTGGGAGTGGAAAGAATTTGGTCAGTTTTGAGTCGGGAGTGTTGGGCGATTTTCGTACAGTGAGTAAACAGTCGACTATGTGGGGCCGGCCATGTGGTGGTAAGACTCGCGTAGCCGCACTTGCGGTAACGAGTGCCAGTACGGCGGTAAATGTTACGTACGCCGTACAAGGCAAACAGTGTCGAATATTTGGGAAAGCCCCGAGACGTACCTGAAACCAAACGGTCCAGCTCATGACCCAAACCGTGGGGAGTTGCGAGTTGGACGACGCGCCGTCGTTTCCGTCCTGCTTCGGCCACACCATGTGCATCAAGAACGGCATCAAGTACATCACGACGTGACACACTTTCCGCGAGTATCCCTCGTTCCAGCCTCTCGTGACTACTGCCAAACCGCACACCGAAAACACCACCCAAATCGCGGTTTGTTGCGCCACCATCTTGGTCCAGAAGTCCAGGTCGAACTTTGAGGAATTCTTCGCCGACGCGTCGATTGACGAATCGCTCGCGGAGTAACTCTCGAAATCGTCATCCTCCTTTAAACGTACGCGTAGCCACGAGTCAGGATCCGCGAAGGTCAGGGCGAGCCAGGCGAGGGAGTGAAGGATGAAATACAGAAAAGTCGATCGCTTTTCGTACGTGGTCCATTCCTTGCCGTACGCTGATTGGAAAAGAAAAGAAAAGTGTCAGTCTTTCGTGATGTTTGTAACTTGTATCCGCAAACAGTCAGAGAGTTGGATTATAATCAATCACTTGTTACTAGTGTTGTACTCGACCAGGGGCAGTAAAAAGGCGGCGGGATTTGGTGACAAACAAAAATACACACCGTCAATATCAACCGCGATCAGTTTCGGGTGCATGTCGCCGCCGTCGTCGCCGTGCCGCTGCACACCCGCCATGGCGTGGAACAGCGATTTCGCGTTCGGCCGCCTTCCTAAGGAGTTCTGAACCTTCAAGCTTCGTTGTTCCATTAGCTCGCCGTCGTGGCCTATTGCGACGCGTTTTTTTTTGGGCGTGGAGGATATTTGAGACCAGACCTGGTCGGCGGTCATGTCGTCGGATGCCTCTATTTCCTTTTTTCCCGTCCCCGAAACGAGTGCTGGAGTTCGTTTCGGGTCCCCCGAGAACTTGTCTGGCGCGTTGCCGTCATCGCCAAGACGGACGCCTCGTTGGCCCGGAACCCGTGGCAAGGTCGTGAGTGACGCGTTGTTGCTGTCCACCTGCGTGGAGCGAACCCCGAACCCGCTGGACTCAACGTCCCGGTCCCCGGTTTCCACTTCTCCGGATCCAGCGGATTCGGGGACGGAAAAGGGGTGGGTTTCGCGGATGCGAGATTGGGCGGTTCCGGGGACTGGGACAACCCCAGAGTTCTTGTCGGAATTTGCGGTCGCGACAGCCACCTGCGACTCAACATCAACTGCCGCCTCGACGTACGTATCGGGAAGGGGAGCCACGGCGGTCATCGGAACACGGACGCGCGTGCGTGCGTGCGTGTGTGGTTCTTTTTCGGGTGCAAGGCGCCGGTTAAGGAACTGCTGGAAACGAAACGGCACTTGGCGATTTCCAAAGCTGGAGTTCTTTCGTCGTGCTGCGAAAAAAAACGAAACGCGTTTCTCGACCCAACAGACATCACGTCGCGCGCGCCATGACGGACACCGGCACGTCCCCCCCCGAGGGTTCCGTGGATGTCGCGCCCGCGCATGCGTCGCCAGCGCGCGATGCACCCCCCCCGAAACCGCCGGTAACAAAGCGTTCCCCTCCCCGACGAACGCGGCCGAACCCGAAACGGTCGGGAGATGAAAACACAATGTTCCCGTCGGGGGGGACCACCGACTTCGCGATGTTCGGCGCGTTGGTCACCGGGTTTCTCGGTTTGGTGTTCGGGTACGTGCTCGGAAGACACGACAAGACCACACGTGATGAATCACACACGCGCGGGGGTAAGCAACGGACAGAATATTTGCCGAAAAACAAGACCCACAAGGTTCCCGCGAAACACGACCCCGACCTCGCGTCGGTCAAGCCATCCTTTGTTTCGGGGACGGCGGAACCGACGAAACCTTTCGTGGATGGCGACATCAACCGCCCGCGCGCGTCGCTTGGAAAGGCGGAACACCGGGACACAAAATCCGAAACGGACATATCGTCACCGAGTAGCACGGCAGGATGGTCGCCCGCCGATTTCGCGAACTGGTGTTCAACGAAGATGGGCCCTACTCCCGGTCAATCGATCCGGTGGGCCATCACCGGCGAGTTGTTCGAGTACCCGACCGGGAAACTGCTGGCGACCGTGATCGGCGTGGACATGGCGCGCAGGGTGGTTGGGGATTGTGTTGGGGATCAAACCGGTGACGGAACCGGTGACAAGGAGAACGCGACTAGCCTCACCAGCACTGCTGGCACTGTTGGCACTGCCGACAACACCACCAACCAAACCCAAACCGTCACGCAGCTTTCGCGAAAGCTGATGCTGTTTTTGGACCCGACCTCCAAAGAAATAATAACCACGTTTGCCGGCCGAAAAGTAGTTCCCGCGGCGTTTCCGTACCAGCTCGTGACGTATTCTTTGATTGATGTTGGTACGGGAAATACGCATACGAATTTAGGGAATGGCAACCCGGACACTGGCGGGGATCGAACCGACACCGCGGGTCACCATGCGGAACAAGCTAACCACCACGTCTCCACGTCCGTCACCGTGGGCGCCGGCGGCGAAAAAATAACCCTCACGCGTGACCGGAGCGTTTCGAAACACCGCGACGGCGTCACCACGTTTTCCGTTCCCGCGTTTCTGGACGTGCAGACCAAGGACGGGAACAAACACGAAGCGTACGAGGCGTACGACTACTTTCCGGGCTCGTCGTCGTGTGGAGACTCATCAGTGGTTGGAAATGAAAAAGAAACACAACCTTCCAATCGGTGGACGTACACTCGGTTCGGCGTGGTGCACCCGTTTGGCGAGGCGTGCGTTTTGAAAACCGCCGGGTATCGAGTTCAATCGCACTCCGAGCTTCCGAAACAACTGCAAAAGTTCATCCACGACAACGCGCCGCATTTCAAGGACGCGCCGGCTGACCTGGACGAGATTCGCAGGCTGCAAAGGTGAGGTAGGGGGTTGTGGGGTAAGGGTGTGTGTAAGGGACTGTTGGTCCATCATCGAAGGAAATTATAAAGGTGCCCACTTTTCCATTTTCGGAGTCTCAATAATTTGAGAGTGTGCTGAAGAGCTTCTTCTCCTTAGATCTCTGAAGCCTTCGACCGCGCCATCGTCACTCGCGTCGACGCGACCGTCGTCACGCGCGCGCCATGGTATCCCCCATGGAGGACCCCCCCCCCGCTGACGTCGCTAAAGAAGACGACGACGAGGAGCTGCAGACCATGGCCCAGAAGGAAACCTGGCTTCGCGCGAGGGGCGTGGAGATCGAATCCGTGGAAGATCGCCGCATCGCGGCGTTGGCGAAAAAAGAACGCGCGTCCGCGCACCCGCTGGACCACGTGGAGGGCATCACACGGCGGGTCAAGTACGTCAAGATCCCGTGTGACAGCACACATCAACTCGAGCAGTTGTTCGCGGTGCTGGCGCACGACGCCCACGGTGACGTGTTGCCTGACGTGTTGGCCCCGAGGTTCGCGGGCGGCGGGTCGGTTGACGGGCACGCGGCCAGAGAGCAGGCGGTGAGGCAGCTCGGGGAGAAGGGCTTGGAGCTTTCCCAAAGCGCTATTGAAAACGCGACGAAACTCGGTAACTGCGAAACCTTCGCGCTGGTTCGGCCGAGCCACACGAACGGCCACCGCGGGGTTTATTTGTACCTGGACGAGGTTGGGTTGTTGAAGAAGCTGCCGGCCAATGAAAGGGCCAATCAGCTAGCGGTGGCGTGCGGGTTCGCCAACGTTTCTTTCTACGGCGACATGTTCATCGGCAGCGTGTTACAGCAACCCTCGCCGATGCACAACACGGACTTTTTAGTGCAAGACATGGACAGTTCAAATGACTGGCTTAAAAGAGCGGTTTCCGAGAACCTGGAGTACAACGCATCGATGCAGGTGTTACAGGACGCTATGCGCGATAAAGGTGGGATGGTGGGAGGCGGATCTAGCGGCGGCGGCATGCCCGGCGGCGTCGGGGAAGGGTACACCTGGTCCCAAACCGACGACGAAATTGAATTAACACTAATCGTACCTGACGGCACGAAAGCGAAAGACCTGGTTGTTGGTTTCAAGCCAAAATCGGTCACCGTGGCGTTGAAAGACGTGGGCGGGACGTTCGTTGATGTGCCAAATCTTTATCGGAAAACGAGGCCGGACGAAAGCACGTGGACCGTGGATTCGGGACGCGACGGAACGGGCACGAAAGTCGTCGTCACCATCGCGAAAGTCGACGAACAGGTTTGGCACTCGCTGGAGGGGATCTAGCTGGGTTGGTCTTAGTACAGTAGATTGATTCTTTGTATGCAGTAGTGCGAGTCTTTACGAGGAGGGTAATGTTTAGGACGTTTAGACAACCAAGACAACCAACCAAGACACATCACGTCTTCGTTTGTTTCGACGCTTCGTCTTCTCGATTTGCTCGCGAATCTGGCTTTTCGCCAAGCCAAGCCAAGCAACAACAATCTCCTTCGGCGCGCCGATCCTCCTCCGTCGCGCCACTGGCGCGCGCGCACCGAACATCGTTGCCTTCGTGCTTTGGAGGTTTCAAGGTCGTGTCCACTGGTAGTCGCACACGTGCGTCTCCGAACCAGAACCTCCACCACCATCCGCGATGGCCGGCGTCGGCGGCGTGACCCTGGCGGATTGGGCGACCGGGCAGACGTGTGACTGGTGCCAGTGCGTGTGCGAGTTGGAAGAGGGGGAGCTCAACATCCTGTCGTGTTCCTACGACAACTGCCCGCGTGAAGGCACGATTGACAACAACTCGGTGTATCACAAGGAATGCGTGGAGAAGTACCTGAAAGGGAGCATGGAGCGGGGAAACCACAGGTACGTCGAGCACATCAAGGCGCGCGAACCCGAAAACCACGAGGTTTGACCCAACCACCACCTCTTACAACGAGATACTCGAACGTGACGAACCCGTCGTGGTCCTTAAAGGCGACCTTCACGTTCCGGCGTACCGCGTCTCGACCTCGACCTGCGCGTGTTCGTTCCGACAAGCGCGAGTACTGGCGCGTTCGCGATCCGCCGGTTGGGCGCGGGCGTACCGCGGGGCCGGCCGGCCGGTGGAACAACGCCCGCCAGTCCCTTTTATTCGAAGGTGCTTTTTGCGAGATTTTTCTTTTGAATGGAGCACCCGCCGCGTCGCGTCTCTCTAACCCACTAACCTCTACCCCACCCAACCTCTGACCTGCTAACCTCTGCTCCACCCACCACCCTTCTCAGAACCCGCAAAATCGGGTTCAAGTGTCCCAGGGGCCACACCAAGCTCACGGAGGACCCTCCTTGTCCCGGCCTAATCTCGAAGTCGCACCCGCTCGCGCACAAGAAGAAGAAAAAAGAACCGCACGTGCCGGCCGCGCCCGAACCCCCCAGGTTCGGCCCGGAAGCCAAAGCCGCGAGACGTGCCCTAGCCGCAGCGGAGGCGCTGAAGGACAACAAGGAGAAGGTAAGTATTTCCCAATCACCACATTCCGCCTCCCTGTTCGCCCATACGAGATTGACACTTTTTCTTTTACAATCAGGAGAGCAAGACCGGTAAGACGAAAGCGGTGACGAAAGAAAAAGCCACCGTGTCTCGCGAGGTGCCGAAGTTCGAGCGGCCGCGGTTGGGTGGGTGGGGCGACGACAGCCGCATGGGGGGGAGGTACGACGACGACGACGACTCCGAATCATACGGCTCCTACGGAAGCGCGCCGCGAGGGCAGACGTTGGGTGATTTCGCGTTCCCCAACATGGAGAACTTCAGCGTTGACGACAAAAACGGCGGTGCGAATAATGACCATAAAGACGGCCTCTCCAGAAACGCGGGACACAGCAATTCAGACCGGAGCGCGTCGGAAGCGGAGCGCCAAGCCGCCGTGCGCCGGAGTCTCGCCACGACCCCCGCGCCGTGGGCGGAGCCTTCAGGTGCGGGGGGCTCGGGAAACCAAAATCAACATGCGCCCAATCAACATGCAGCTTGGCCCAATCAACAGTTCCCGTCCCTCGGGTCTGCCGCGGGTGCGTCCGCGTCGGCGTCTGTGTCGGCGTCCGCGTCGGCGTCTGCTTCTGCGTCCGCGTCCGCTTCTCGAGGCGTCAGTCCCACCACGGACTCGCCCCCCGCGCCTCCCACTCCCGTCGGCGGCGCCTCCAAGCTCGCGCCCGGGATGTCCGGCTGGGTCAACAAGTGCGCCAACGCCGCGCCTGTTGGGCACAGGGCGAAACCTTTCATCGACGCCGAGATGAAACGCCTTTTGGCGAGCCTTCGCGGGGACTGCGGCGGGGACTGGGGGAAGGTTGACTGGGCGTCAATGGACACGAGCTGGGCGGGTGAGATGTTCGCGCGCATCGACAGGGAAGACGAAGTTTACAATTCGCTTCAGCGAGGAAGAAACGACGCGCAGGCGAGGGTGGACGCCAGCGCGAACGCGAGCCGGGTGATTCACGAATTGTCCGGTGGCGGCGGGTCTTCCACGGGAAACACAACCATCCGCGCCGCGCAAACTCCGATCGGGCCGCCGTCGTCGGTCAATCGCGGTTCATCGTCCGGTCAAAACGCACAACACGCCTCGGGTTCGGCTTCGGCGTCAGGGTCGTCCGCCGGGTTGGAATCCAGGGAGGCGCTTTCCCATCGTTTGCGCAAGAGTCTGAAAAACGCGGCTCGCACGCGCGAGGACAACATCACCAAGGTACGCGTTGGCCTTTCCCAAATCTAGACACCGGGCGTTTGGTGCCACGTATGTAGTGCAGTCACGCGCACGTCTTACCACTACAGACAGACTCAGGACTGACCCGGGCTTCTTTTTTCCAACCAGTTCACCAACCAGTTCCTCGCCGAGTTTGGCAACGACAAGCGCGAAACCCAGAAAGCGTGCGTCGCGTCTTTGTTGCGCCTGGCCCCCGAACTGGCGGTGCTTGGTTTGCGGAACTCGGGTTACTCGGAGTGGAAATCGCGGCTCGCGGTGCTTTACTGGAGCTCACCAAGAGACCCGAAGAAACACGCGGAGCACAGCGGGATGCTCGCTGGCGGCAACCAGTTCTCCATGTCGTCCGACGTGACCGGTTTGCTGGTACGGCCAGACGGGGCTTTCCCAAATACAGGCACCGTGTCAAGCCCCGTTCGTGACGTCCACACCCGTTTCATGCAACGGAAGTACGGGAACACGTAACGTAACGTACTTACTACGGGTAACGTTTACTGGCTTACTTGCGGCTGTTACAAGTACATCACACATGCACTGTTCGGCCTCCCTGTTTGCGCACTGTGCATAAATCGCCCAACACAGTACACGCAAGACGTTAACCCGTTTTCTTTCGGTTCTTCCAGACGCAGCTCCCGTGCGTGTTTGAACAGATGGGCTTCACCCCCGCCGACGCGTGGAGTTTCGAGCTAGAGTCCATCGCGCGCCTGGACACCACACACGAAACCAACCAGCTCACGGACGCGTACCGGCTAGGGTTACCCACTGAGTTGTTGGAGACCATGGTCACGCGAAGCGCGGGTGATGTGCACACGGCGGTGGCGGACGCGCTGCGGCGGGCGGGGACGATGTCGGCGTGACGAAGGCTTGACAAAAAAAACGTGTAGTGGGGACCCCGGCAAAAGAAAAAGATACCGATAGACGTGACCTGCGTGACTTGTAACTTGACGTGAACCTGTTTCGACGTATCCGGGATGATTTGAGTTTTACTCAGTTTTTGTCTTACTTGTACGATGTACGACTCAAGACCTCTCCTCGACAGACCCCTATCACCTATCACCCGGAGTGAGAAACCGCTCTTCCCGAAGTTGTCGTTATTTTCACGGACGGCCCTTTTCGTTTCGTTTTTATCGTTTTCGAGGAGAGTTGATAATTCACGCGCTCGTCCTTCCCGTCGCCCACTCCGCGGGGACCCGGCAGGGCGATGGCTGACCCCCCGCGAGCGCCTCTGGTGGTCATCCCCGAGGCGTCGTGGTTCCCCACCGCTTTTGCGGCGCCGTGGGTGAGGAGGGATGCGTTGGGTGCCGAGTCCTCCGTGACGTCGTCGGATGTGCAGGATCGCGGAGTGTTGCATTCCCAAACCTGTCCCGTCCTTCCTTTGCCGCGCCCGGTGGTGGTTCTGAACACGGACGACACGACCAGTTCCGCTCTGGAAACCTCACGGCGGGACCACGACTCCGAAATAGCCGCGCACCCGGACTTTCTCCGCACGCTGGGGTGGATGCACGGCGACGTGGTGGAGGTCACGGAACACGTGGGAGGGGAGACGAGAGTGGGGCGAATCGTCGCGGCGACGCGGTGGGAGGAGGATGGGGGCGCGGGGAAAGGCGTGGATGAGGCGGAGGACGGGGAAGACGACTTGGACGCGGAAGCATCGGCGGCGTGTGACGAAACGGAACGTAACACCTATGAAGCCTCGTCAAAATCGCTTCTTCTAACAAACAAACTGTACCTGCCCCCCGCGATGCGGAGAAACCTGAAGCTGCACGTGCACTTCGCGCTACAAGGTACGTATTGGGCCTTTCCCAAATCCCATGACTGTTTGCGCATACAAGACTGACACTTTTTACGAAACCAGATGCGGTCGCGAAACTCGGCGCGGAGGGAGAAACAGAAAGAGAAAGTGCGGCGTCTCGTGTTTCTTTTGGCGGTCAAAGTACTTCAGGTACTTCAGATTCAGACGTTTTCGTGCGCGTGACGCGGCGCACAACGCCAGCGCCAGTCGCGAAACGCGTAGCAATCGCCCCAGTGCGCGCGTTGCGTTGTGATTGGTTTGGGGACACGGGTGATAGGAAAGAAGAAAACGACGTATGGGCAAACAGTCGGAACGTTGACGCCGCGGTTTCCGCGTACTTCCACGCGGAGCGGTGGTTGGCGGTCGGGGACGTTTTCGCGGTGCGCGTTTTGTCCACCGCGGACGCGTCGGTGGTGGCGCGAGGGGGAGTGGGGGATGCGTGCGCGGCGGGGAAACGCTTCGGCGTGAAAGGAACTACCGATGATACAAACAAGAACATCAAGGCCTTTGACACGACTGTGACCAAGCGACCGTACGTGAAACACAACGTAACCTTCGTTCACTTCGTGGTCGTTTCGTTGGACACGGACGAGGTTGACGACGGGAACGGCACGAACGCGAAAGAAGATCGGGAGTCGGTTCCAAAAAACAAAGAGCGTCGTGGCGCCAAAAAGAACGTCTCGCACCGAGTTTCCCGAAAGCTCACGGCTTGCGCTGTGACCGCGCCCGTCGGCAACGGCAGTGTTTGTGCCGAGATGGAGCGGTTTGTGCTTGGAGGTACGGTACGCACCACGGGAAGCGAGGACGGACTGTTCAGTGTAAATGCGCATACGGGAAGTCGTGACACGGGACGGACGGACGCGTTCAGTCTAAATGTCCACACAGACGCGTTACTCGATTCCTCCGCGGCGGTTTGTGAACTCGTACGCGCCGTCGCGCCCGCCGCGCACGCCGCGACGTCCGCGAGGTATAAACTCCAAGTAGTCGCCGCGCTTTGCGGCGCTCCTGGGTTTGGTAAGAGGTGGATCGCGAAACAAACCGCGGCTCAACTAGGGTGTTCCTTCCTCAGCGTGAACTGCTGCGAGCTCGTTGCGGAGAGCGCCGAGGGTAAGGTGTTTCAAAAACTCGAGCGCGCGTTCGTCCAAGCCGCGAAGTGCGGGCCGTGCGTTTTGTACCTGAGGCGGTTCGAGGTGTTCGCGAACTTCAACGGAGGTAGCGGGGGTAACTCGGGTGTTGCCGTGGGTAACAGCCACGGGACCCGGGTAGCGGGGTTACTGAAACGCTTAATCAAGGCGCACAGCGGGTGGCGCACTGCCGGCGGCGCTCCGAGAAACGCGGCGGGCGACGATACGCGCGACGTTTTCTCGTCGACGTCTCCGGGACACTCTTCCGTTTTACACGCAGTGTTAAACCCTTCCGTGACGTTAGTGGTGGGCGCGGACGACGTGGACGCGATTCCGTTCGCGGTGCGCGCCTGCTTGACGCACGAAATTTCCGTGACTCCTTTGAGCGAAGGGAAACGGCTGGATATGTTAAGAAAGGAATTGCAAGGTCTGGGTGTTGTTGGGAACGACTCGCGATTGGGCGCGAGTAACAACTCTGCACTTTCCCTTAAAAACGACGGTCACACCGACCCGCTGACTGCCTCCTTGGATTTCGCGGCGGCGGCGACGTCGGGGGCGACGCCGCGTGAGATGCTCGGGCTCGTGAACCGCGCGAAGCACGAGTTCCTGGTTCAGAGTCGGTCGGCTGAGTTGGGTGACCGTGGTACCACGGACCACACTTCAGTTTCAAATTTGAAACCGCAACACGTCGACGCCGCGTTGCGGTGGTCGGAAACCAGGGTCAACACCAAGTTCGGCGCCCCCACCGTGCCGACCACGACCTGGGGCGACGTGGGAGGCTTGGATGAAGTCAAGGCTGCGATTTTGTCGGTAGTAGAGCGACCGCTGAAACGAGCGCGAGAGCTGACGAAAATACTCGCGCGTGAGTTTGAATCGGAAGACGACACCGCACCAAAAAGTAACGCCAAAGTAACTGCTTCGTTTACCTTAAAGTTAAAGTCGCAAACCAACCGCAGCGGCGTGCTTCTGTACGGCCCTCCCGGTACTGGGAAGACCCTGCTCGCCAAAGCGGTCGCGACGGAGTGTTCCTTACGATTTCTCTCCGTCAAAGGCCCCGAGCTTATTAACATGTACGTCGGCGAAAGCGAAAAGAACGTGCGCGACGTTTTCGCCAAAGCCAGGGGCGCGGCGCCTTGCGTTATCTTTTTCGACGAGCTCGACGCGCTGGCGCCCGCGAGGTACGTTGAGTACCACCCCAAATCCTTTTTACCGATTTCTTTTTCGCGGAGACGCGTGTGGCGGGTACCGTTTACCAGGGCCCCGTGTCAATTTTCCAGGTGTACCGTGGTAAAGTGACACAGTACTAGCAACTGTTACTATTGCAACTTGTACAAACCCATACTCAGCACTCAAAACTGACCCCCTTTTCCCTTTCCCAGGGGAAACACCAACGACGGCGGCGGCGTGATGGACCGGGTGGTTTCTTCGTTGCTCGCGGAGCTGGACGGGGCCGGGGGCGTGAATTTTAATTTCGGCGGGAACCGACCCGGCGCGGACCAAGTCGCCGAAATGTACGTATTGGGGCTTTCCCAAAACCGGGGATACACTGTTTGCCCATACTCGTACCAGAAGGGCGCATTACCTCTGCCCATACAAGACTGTTTGCCCACACAAGACTGACACTTTTCTTTTTTACAAAAAGGGTCTTTGTGATCGGCGCGACGAACCGGCCCGATTTAGTAGACCCGAGTTTGTTAAGACCGGGACGGTTCGACACGCTTCTTTACGTGGGGGTGGACGTGTCGCTTGATGGGCGGTTCCGGGTGTTACAGGCGCTGACGAGGAAATTTACGTTCCTTCGCGAAGCCGGCGACGAAGATTCAGAAACGAAAACGGCCGACATGTTACGCGCCGTCGCGCAAAAAGTCCCGCCCAAGTTCACGGGCGCGGATTTGTACGCCCTGTGTGCGGACGCGTGGATGCGGGCGGCGAAGCGGGCGGTGCAGGCACGGGGAGGTTTAGGTGGCGGAGGGACTGACGTCGCGACCGACCGTGAATCTTTGCAAGGTTCGTATTTTGTTGTATTTTCCAAATCCCAAGACTGTTTGACCATACGAGACTGACACTTTTCCACTTTTCCTTTACAGGCAAAACCGAAAAAGGCGACGGCGCGAAAGTAAAACCCGACTCCGTGTTGGTCGTCGCCGACGATTTCTTTCAAGCCCTCGGGTCGTTAACCCCGTCGTTGTCGGATGAAGAGGTGAGCCGGTACGTTCGAATGCGCGAGGATTTCGAGGGGAGCCGGTTGGGGGCGAATTTGGGGTAGGGGCGTGAATTCACACATTCTCGCAATCACTATTCGACAATCCAGTTGTTCACTCTTTGAAGCGAGTACTTTGACGGGCACACGACGACGGCACGCGCGAAAAGCGTTTCTTTTCTCTCTCGGCCCGCGGATTGGTCGAGCCGAGGCCCATAAACCGGGTTCTTCCTTCACGCGTTGCAAATCGTATGAGTTTTTAGCTATTTCTTTTCTTGAAATGAAAAAGGGCACACGCCTTTCTTTCTCCCCGCCCGCCGCCTCGTCTCGATCGCGACAACGAGGTGACCCGCGTCGTGCAGCTCACACTCCGCCGCGCCGCGCCGGACAACCACACACCGTCTTTTCGCCATGCACGGTACGTATCGCTTTTTCACACCCAAAGTCGTGGCTCGTCAAGCACGACGGTTGCGACGACACGAGCGTGCCCGCGCGCTCGCGCCCGGCCGCGCGACTTTTCACAACATGTGGATATCGCTCTCATCGCCGCTCTCATCACAACCCTCCTTCGATTGACACGCTCACGGTTTCCCTTCCCCACCGCATCCCTTGCCCTTGTACACCTACGCAACCCGCAGGCGTCAAGAGCGCGACGCTCGCGCTGGTGATTGCCGCCTGCTTGGGCGGCGCTCACGCGGCGCAGATCACGCTGCGCTCGACGACCGCGTTCATCACCGATGCTGCGTCTGATGTGACCGCCGAACTCTTGGCGACCACCAAACTCTACACGATGAAAACTGCCTTGGATGGCACCGCGTCAGGCCGCACAACTGCGCGCGACGCCTACGACAATAACGTGAAGATTTTGTTCACTGCTACCTCCGGCACGGTGAGAACTGCTTTCGACTCTGTGTATGGAACCGAGTTCGGCACGGACTTCGTGACTGGGATGCTCGATGCTGCCCTGACCGATACCGACAGCGAGAAGGCTAGGGACGAACTATTTGAGAAGACCATGATGGACATGGTCGTCATGCACCTCGTCCTGGACAAGATCAACGCCAACACTGACCGGGATAAGTGGGACGAAGCTGCGGCGTACTACATCGGTGACACCACCAGCGCTTTCTCCACTTACGACCGCGCAAACAAGCGCGCGCGCGCGGTCGTCGACTTCGGCACCACCGTCACTTCGGGTGACGCCGCGATCAACGAGGCGATCATCACCGCGCTCAAGTATCCGAATGTAGCGAACCAAGAGTTAAAGATCATCGAACTTTTCCAAGTGCTGTACCTGCAAAACGTGCTCAAGTACGCGTACGAGATTGACACCGAGCTCGGGGAGGCTGACACCACGCAGCTCTCGGAAATTGTCGGCGAGGGCCTCGCGTTCTGGCGCGTGCTCAAGCCCTGGCTCAGGACGGCAGACTCGACAGGAGCCGCGACTCTTGACGGTATGTTCGACATCGACAATATTGCCACCGCCGCGACGCCGACCGTTCAAGGTGCTCGTCACTGGAACTACTGCCGCGCGAAGGTTATCGTGGACGTGCACATGACGACGCTCACCAAAGCGGTCGCCGCGGGTGTTACCCTCGGCACGTACGCGCCAGTCACCGCGGACGGCACCTTGTGCCCCCCTTTCATCCCCACCGGTCTTGCTGAGGCATACACCGTCGGCGGGGTCACCTACACGTTCGCCAACGACGTCGGCGCGTCGCTTCAGTTCTCCGAGGCGATCGCGGACATAAAGTCCATGCTCACCAACGGCGACTCCATGGCCAACGTCGCCGCGGCGTACACCAACCTCGGCCTGCGCGGTCTCGCGGACCTTCCCCGCATTGCTGATGCCGACGGGTACACCCTGTTCAACGCCGAGCACGGAAGCGTGACTTGGATTTCGGACCTCATGGACCTGGCCCTCGCGTCGCCCAACACCTGGGTCCCGAAGCTCAGCGCGAGGAACGAGATCATCGAAAAGACGTTAATGGACGCGCTCGCCGTGCAGTGCATTCATGACGACCTCGCGCACGCCGCGACCGCCGCTGACAAGCGTTTGTTCTTCGACCACGCCGCGGCGAAGTTCCTGGGAACCTCCACGGCTCGTGGCTCCACGGTTTTCGCCCGGGGTAACAAGCGCGGCTTGAACTACGGCACCACCGCGCCGGACGGCGAAAACTCCGCGGCAAGTTTGGCGATTCTCACCGCGTTGAAGACGGGAGCCGCGGCTACCACTGACACCGCGCGCGCCGCGCAGATTGCCATCGTCACGCGACAAATCAAAATTATTTACTCGCAAGCCACGCTTCGGTACGCCAAGCTCGTGAACGACGACCTTGCGGAGAACAACCCGTTCGCGGAGCACCAGGCGGAGGGTATGGCTTTTTTCAACGTGATCAGGCCTTGGGTCAAAGAGAGCAGCGTATCTGACGCGACGGTTGCCGTGCTTGACCAAATTTTCGACGTCCAGACCTCGCCCGAGAGCTACGACAACTTCGCGTACTGCGTCACGAAAAAAGCCATCGACGAGTTTGTCGGAACCGAGGACGTTTCCCTGTTGGGCGTGCTGGAGGATGTCACCGCGGACGGTACGACGTGCGCGGCGACGCTCCCGTCGGGAACCAGCATCGTGACGGACACCGATACGTACTCCGGCGCCGCCGATCTCGGCGCGTCTCTGTCGTTTTCGTCCGCGGTTATGAAAACCCTGGACCAACTGGACGAACCCCCGTTCACCCAGGTCCTGGCCTCGTTCAAATCCACCGGCATCTCAGGTGCCGGCGACGAAGCGCGGGTCGGCGAGCCCGTGTACGACTTGTTCAAGGCGTACTTCGGCGCGAACTGGATGACGACGTACGTCACCGCCGCGGCGGATAACGAGAAAACCCCGACCTCTTCATCCGCCGCGCGCGTGGAGATCATCGAGAAAACGATCCGGGACGCTGTCGCCACGCAGCTGATTCTTTCCGACCTGTACCGCGGCACCCTCGGGTTGAGCGACGCGCACGACAAACACTGGGACCACGGCGCGGCGAAGTACCTCGGCACCGACGGCGACCGAAGCGTCACCGTGTACAACCGCGCGGAAAAAAGAGCGGAGAACTTCGGGACGCTCACGGACAACACCGCGGGCGAACCCGAGGCGGACGCGAACTACGCCGTGATCGCGGCGCTCAAGGCTGGGAAAACCGCCACCACCGCCGCCCAACGCGTCGCGCAGTACAACGTCGTGAAGCGCCAAATCCAACTTGTTTACTCCCAGTGCGTGTTGCGGTACGCCAACTACCTGGACGCCGCGTTCCTGGACCGCACCGACTACGCCGAGCACCAAGCCGAGGGCCAGGCGTTCTGGAGAGTAATCGCGCCGTTCGTCAAGCAGGTCAACGCCAACGGCGCCACGTTTCTCACCGGGGTTTTCGACCTGTCAAGGGAAGTCTCCGAGCACACGCATTACTGCAGGGCCAAAACCATCCTCTCCGACCTCGGGTTGGCCTTCGGAGAAGACACGGAGGGCGGATCGCTCACAGGCATTCGCAACGACAACTGCGACGGCGTGGAGGTTCCCGAAGACGCCACCGAGTACCTGGCGAAAGCGCCGTCCTCGGGGGCGGCGCCGAAATTCGGTGTCGCGTTGGCCTCCGTCGTCGCCGCCGCCGCGCTCGCGCTCGCGCTGTAGTTGGTTCCGTAGTATCAAACGCGAAGAGCCGGAACGAGATGGCGGAGAAGATGTTAATAATACCCGAATATACGTTTTTTTAATCCAACATCGAGCTAACCGCGGACGAGCGGCGGCGATCCGTACGCCTTTCACGTCACCGTGCCCGCCAAATACAACGAATCAAACGTACCCCGAGGGACGTCGTCGCGAGACAAGTCGAGAGAAAAAGTCAAAATTGGCCATTCTGTCAGTCGTGGCTTTTTCTTTTGTAAAATGTTTTGCCGCGTCCCAATCATCATTCATTCTTACGCGCGTCGGCGCCTCTTGGGATGGCGCTTCCTGATGCCGAGACGTGCATCCCCCCGCCCCCCCGCCCGGGGTGCGACTGCTGTGCGTCCCGTTTAACCCTAAACCCTAAACCCTAAACCTAAACGCGGTGCGGTGTCCGGTGGTCCGCCCCGATCGCGTGACGCCATCTCATTTTTCCCGCGCCGGCCCTCGGATCTTCCCAGAAATCTTCGAAAATGCGGCATTTCCCCTCGCCACTCCCCTGACCTTCCTTCCCTTTCCCCTGCACAAAAACAGTGGTGTGTCACCCCATCGGGTACGACAACCACGGCGAACACGGCGTGGGCGGGGAGGCGGGTAAGCGCCGGCGGCCGATGAGTAACTTCGCGGCGTACAAGCTGGTGAAGCTTGATCTTGACGGCACGCCGCGCCCGTTGAGTAACCCCGAGCTGAAAGAGTTCGAAAAGCACAGCAGTGGTGTGTGCGAGTGGAACAAGCCTTTAACAAGCGTTACGCGGCAGTGGCAAAAGCAGTGCCAGCTCGTTTTGAAGAAGATGATGACGCAGAAAAAGCTGAGCTGGGCGTTCAACGAACCGGTGGACGCCGTAGCGCTTGGTATACCGGATTACCCGCAGATAATCAAGCACCCGATGGACCTGAAAACCATCGAAGGGCTTTTGTTACGAGGCACAATAACCACCCCCGACGAGTTCACCGCCCTCGTAAGAACCGTGTTCCGAAACGCGTTCGTGTACAACAAACCCGGACAGCCGGACGGCGTGCGAGAGTGCGCCGAGAAATTGAGCCTGGTTTTTGAAAAGGAAATCGCGAAGATGTAACGAGATCGGACGTAACGGTCGGTACTACCGTTCGGTACGGAGCTAAATAGGTACGGAGTAGGTACCCACTAGGCATGGACCACTACGAACGGTAAACCGTCTCGAAGCTTTTTTGAAATACGAAATACACAGACAAACGTCGCGGATTGTTCGCGCGAAGACGAGAAAACGCGAAACGAGGCCTTGAAAAAAAATCAACTCGCACTCTCCTCGTTACTGTTTTGATGACGAGGGTACCCGAGACCGGCGGCGCGCGAGAGGCGGGGGCGGCTTATACAGACACATATTTCACAACTAAACACTTACGAGATTTTCCCGGAACTCGCGCGGGGTGCCGCGTTCCAAACCGTCTCACGCCGCGACTCGCTCCGCCGCCTTGGCTTCCGAGTACCCGAAAGTCGCCATGTCTTTCGTGAGGACGTTGAGTTGCACGTGCGCCACGCCCGTGCTCGTGACCCTGGTGACTTCCCGTCCCTCACCCATCGCGGGAAACTTCGGGTTGCTGAACTCCGCGGGCGCGCCTCGGAACCACGCCACGAACTGCTGCACAAGCGACGCGCTTAGAGGTTTGTACAGGGGGACTTTTTTGGTCGTCGCGCCGCTCGCGATGGGAAGGTGCACGCACCCGTACCCACGAATCACGTCTCTCCCGAACGCGTCTATTGAAAACACGCTTAAAATCAACTGCGGCCACCCGAACGCGTTCGTGCTTTTAAACGTCACCTCCAGGGGGAAGTTCCACACCAGCTTCTGATCCACGTCGCCGCTCGTTTTCCGCGTGATTTGCGAAATCCCATCGCGTGGGCCGTCCAAATGCGTCCAGTCGTCGCCGTGCACCACCGCGTACTTGCAATACGCGTTGTCGCAGCCGGGAATCTGTTGGGTGAACCGGGGAGGATTTGGAACAGGTTGGCCGGTTAGTAGGGTCCGAGTAGGCGTTGGAGTAGTGGTGCTCGTGGTGCTTGGCGAGCGGGGGTGACGTCCATTTCCCAATGGGCACGAACGCGAACGCGCGACGACTCGGAAACGCACGCGTCGGGTTTGAAGCCGCGCGGGGGTGAAAGAAACGTACGTCCGCGAACTCCACCTGGCCCGTCACGATGACGGTGAAAAAGCTCGCTTGTTCCTTCGCCATGGCGAGGCCACACCGCGCGTGCGTGTGTGGCGAGCCGAGAGGGGCTTGCGAGAGCGAGAGCGACGAGATTTCAAAGGGCAACGGCAACGGAACAATTTCCCAGTGCCGTTTTTATTTCGGCGACAAAAGTTTTACCATTCGTATTTTTGGAAACGTCTCGTGTATTATTACCGACAAGTTCTCTAGTACTCTGATGACCGTCAAACTCGTTCTCCACACAAACACCTCCCTACACGGTCGGCAAGTAGTCATTGGTGAACACCGTAGGAACCTGGTCCAATGGAATTTTGTTCCCCGCTTTGCCGGCGCGCAGGTCGTCCAGGGAAAACGTCTTTCCGGAATCCGGGTGTCGCGACTGCGCGCCGTCTTGCAATAAAGGCAAAGAAAGGGTCAGTCTTTCGGGCCATGTTCGTAACTTGTATGAAGGATTGGGAAGGGTATATGGGTGTGACTTCGTAACTGTTACCGGTACCGGTAAGAGTTACCAGTAGTAAGTACGTTACTAGTGTGAAGTGCTTCCGTGGAATGACTAGTGGCCGTCAAAGAGGGGCTGTGATCAGTCGTCTTTATCTGGTAAACGGGAAATACGTACCCGTCAACAGCCCCGCGTCCCACAGCCACTTCAAATAATCGTCCCAGACACGTTGCTCCATCACACCCCACACCCCGGACGGGCCGATCATCTTGTTTTGGAGGTACAAGGCGCTGGCTTTGGCGAGCTCTGGATTTACGGCGTGGCCGTCGTTTTCGGTGCGCGCGACCCGCACCAGAATCTCGGCGGCCGCGATCGGGTCCTGGATTGGAAAAGAAAAGGGTCAGTGTTTCGGGGCATGTCATGACTTGTATGAGCAAACAGGTCACTACTCGTGGTGTATGTAGTAAACAGTAATAGTCACAGAGCAGCAGAGAACAGTCGTCCGGGATTTGGGAAACGCGCAAGACGTTCGCACCTCACTGGCGATTTTGTACCCCCTCGCCGTGGCGTCCAGAAACGCTCGCGCGGTTTCCGGGTTACCAACCAGCCAATCAGGGTGCGCGCACAGACACGGCGCGTACGCGTACGGCATGCCGTAGTCGCACACGGGAAACGCGTTGAGTTCGACGTTTTTCAGTTTCGCTTCGCACCCCTCCCACTGCGAAAACACCCAGGTAGCGTCCGCTTCACCGTTCAACAAGGTGTTCCAGATCCCCAGCATGGGTGGGGTGGTTTCGTTAAATTCACCAACACCGCCATCCGCTTGGATCATCTTCTGAACGATCCGGCCCTCGAACCGCGCGGCGTAGGACGCGTACTTGCACCCGTCCAGCTTGTTCGGCGCGTCGATTCCTGACGATTTTAAAGTAACAATCGCCGAAGTGTTTCGATCGAACAACAGCGCCGCTACAGCCTTTAACCGCGGTCGCTCCGGCCCAGACGTGTTCCACCCGACGACGCCCTCCGGGGAGTTCACCCCGAAATGCGCGGACCCGTCCGCCACCTTGGAGCACGGCGTGACGTACTTTCCGGGAGATGGATTTTCGGCATCGGGTTCCAAATACGACCCCGCGTACGCGGCGTCGTGCGGCGACACCAAACGCACGTCGAGCCCGGCGTCTTTGTAAAAACCTCGGTCCTTGGCGACGTAAAAGCCGAGGTGGTTGCCGTTCGGGGTCCAGTCGAGGGCCACGATCACGGTGGTCGGGGTGGTCATCGTGCGTGTGGGGTATGACGCGAGCGCCCACTCAAATGATGAGTGATTAGGGTTGACTGCAAAAGTCGTCGGAGAAAGGGTAACGCTTTTCTCGGTAGCCTGGCGACGCACAACGAGACGCACACGACACCCTCCACTCGGCCAACGCGATGTCCGGTAAGAAATCTCGCGCGCGAAAGAAAAAGAGCGAGCGCCGCAATGCGAACGCGGCCAACGCGGCTAACGCGGGCGAGGCCATCCCCGGCCTTCTCAACGACGTCGTCGTCACGCACGTTCTCAGATCTGAGCATTTCGACGACCCCGCCGATCTCGCTCGGCTCCCAGCGGTGAGCCGCGCGATGCGCGACGCGGTGGCAGAAACGGGGCTTCGGTTTGAGGAGCTTGACGAAAAGCGTGCCTTAGAGCTCGGATGTTTAAGCGCGCTGCAGCGCCTGCAACGGGGAGGTCGCCTGTCGCGTCAAGAATACCTTTGCCAGGCAGCGGCGAGGGGTGGACATCTCGAAGAGTTGCAGGTGTTGCGCGCGGACGGCACACCGTGGGACAGGTCGACGTGCGCGGCGGCGGCGAGGGGCGGGCACCTCGAGGCGCTGCAGTGGGCGCGCACGAATGACTGTGAGTGGGACGAGAGGATGTGCGCGGCGGCGGCAGGAGGCGGGCACCTCGAGTTGCTGCAGTGGGCGCGCGCGAACGGCTGCCCGTGGGACATATACACGTGCTCTGCTGCGGCGGAAGGCGGGCACCTCGAGTTGCCGCAGTGGGCGCGCGCGAACGGC